>Ga0194112_10009552_pt1 | contig 12315 bp, 7 predicted proteins | sample TA2MahC400mmetaG_FD_146191 | JGI IMG/M metagenome (GOLD analysis project Ga0194112, IMG submission 146191) | Freshwater microbial communities from Lake Tanganyika, Tanzania - TA2015016 Mahale Deep Cast 400m | ecosystem: Environmental > Aquatic > Freshwater > Lake | place: Tanzania: Lake...
GGCGGCGGTCGCTTCGACCTCGACCTCGACCCGCTGGAGGACGGCCTTCCCGTCCTCGACGAAGAGGGAGGTCGGCTTGATTTCGAGCTTGACGGCCGGCGGGGGGGCGGCCGCGGCCTTGGGTTTTGGGGCTTGGCCCGAGGCGGAAAACGCAAGGGCGATAGCCGCGGCCGCGACGGTGACGGCTTTTTCGAGACGCATGCTCCTCTCCTTCAAAAAGGGGACGGTTCTATTTTATCGAAAAAAAGGGGACGGTTCTATTTTTATGACGAAATCTCTGCCCTCGATACGTCTATTTATTGGGATCCCAAAATGCCGCGACAACCACGAGTCGTTTCTCTCGACTTTCCAATGCACATCATGATCAGGGGAAATAATAGGCAGCTATTGTTCCGGGAAGACGACGACAAAAAGTACTATCGATATCTCCTCCACAAATATCTTCCCGGACATTCTCTGGAGCTTCATCATTATTGCTTGATGAATAATCATATCCACATGGTTATTCAAGCTCACCAAGAAGAAGGCCTATCAACGGCCATGAAAAGAGTGAACCTATCCTTTTACCACCTCTTTAAGAACAAATATCAATATTGTGGACATCTCGTCCAAGATCGTTTTAAGAGCAATATTCTCAGCCCATTATTGGGACTTCCTCATTGTGGAAAATATAATGAATTGAACCCCGTCCGGGCAAAGATCGTCGCAGATCCGGCAGACTACGATTATAGCTCGTATCGGTATTACGCCCGAGGCGAGAAGGACCCTCTGATTTCTCCAAGCCCTTGGTATCTCGCCCTTTCGTCCGACCCCTCGGAAAGAAGAAAACTATATGAGAAACTCATGATTCGGCCGGATATGATTTCGACAAAGATCCTTTTAGGACAAAGATATATCGGCGAAACGGAATTTTTAAAATCTTTGGAGGAAAAATACAAACTCCCGGCGATTATTCAATCAAAAGGCCGACCCTCGAAAAAATAGAACCGTCCCCTTTTTCTCCCCTTTTTCTTCTAAGCGGTCTTCTTCCCCCGCAGATAGGCGATCATCTTCGGGACGACGAGGGGGACGACGTCGGGGAGCATGTGGGGCATGAGGTTGTCCATGACCTTGGGCATGAGCTCGGGCATCTGCTCCCTCATGTAATCGGGCATGGGAATCATGGCCCCGACCCGGTCGAGCATCGTCGGCATGACCTTGGGCATCATCCCGGGCAGAAGCTTCGGGAAAAGGACCGGGAACAGCGGCTTCATCATCCCGAACGCGAGCCCCCCGACCGGCCCCAGCTTCCCGACCCCCTTCATCATCGCCCCCATGCCCAGCGGCATGGCCCGCAGCATCTCCGGCCACATCGTGTCCATCAGGCCGGCGAAGCCCTCGGGCGTCATCAGGGCGATCATCCCCTCGAAGACCTTCCATTGTCGGGCGACCTCGGGATGGGGGTCGGCGAAAGTCTTCCCCAAACTCTGGCAGGCAAAGGCGGCCAAGTCCTTGACTTCGATGGGGACGCTCTTCTTGTCCTTCGAGACGCGGAGCTGGAACTCGCAGCAGGGACAGAGCGCCAGGACCGTGTCCGCCCCGACCTCGGTCGCCTCTTCGAGCCGGGTCTTTCCGACCTCGTGGGCGACGAGGGGCTCCTTGATGAGCGTCAGGACGCTCCCGCAGCAGTGGGCCTCCTCGTGGTGATGGGTCATTTCGACGAACTCCACCCCCGGGATGGCCTTGATGACATCCCGCGGCGGCTCGTACACGCCCGAGACCCGGCCGATGTGGCAGGAATCGTGCCAGGCCACTCTCTTGTTCACCGGCTGGCTGAACTTGAACTCCCCCGCCTTGATCTTGTCCGAGACGAGCTCGCTGTAGTGTTTGGCCGTGATCCCGTATTCGACCCCGAGCTTCTTGGCCCACTCGGGGTAGGCGTGGCGCCACATCATGTCGCAGGCCGGGCAGCTCGAGATGACGGTGTCCGCCCCGGCCGCCTTGACCGCGGCGATGTTCTTTTTCATGTTCTCGGCGAAAATCTCCCACTTGCCGGCCACGAGCATCGGCGTCCCGCAGCAGTTCTCGACGTTCCCCAGGTAGGTGAAGTCGACGCCGGCCGCGTCGAGGAGCGTCACCGCGGCCTGGCCGATGTCGTTCTCGACGTAGGACACGGTGCAGCCGCCGAAATAGACGTTCTTCGCCTTCCGGCTGGGGCCGTGCTTGTCCTTGAGCTCGGCCGGGAACCACTTCGTCCGGTCCTTCCGGTAGCCGGCCCAGATGTTTCCCTCGGCGTTGAGCGCCGCGGCCATCATCTCGAACGGCGGGAAGGTCATCCGTTTGTCCTCGTGGACGAGCTTTCCCCGGAGCTTCATCCAGCTCGGCTCGATCGGCAGCGAGGCCGAACAGCGGAGGTTGCAGAGCTCGCAGGTCGTACAGACGAGGATCGTGTCGACCATCTTCTGGTCCCACTCGGCCCGGCCCTCCATGTACTCCCGGAGCCAGTACCATTTCCCCCGAGGCGAATGGCTCTCCCAACCCCGGCCGTAGAATTGGTCGCACTCGTCCACGCAATAGCCGCACTGGGAGCAGGCGTAGGCGTACCAGGCCACGTCGGCCGGGATTTGCCGGACGGGCTTGCCGAAACGCTCGCCGACCTGGGTGACGACGGTGTTGCCGAACGGCCGGACGAGAGGCTCGAACACCTTCGCCACGCCGAGGGCCCGGCTGACGAGGTTCGGACGGACGACTTTGCCCGGATTGAGAATTCCCTTCCGGTCGACCCTTTTCCGGAAGGCTTTGAGGCGGGCCGTCCGGTCGCCGCCGAGGATCGCCCTGGCCTTGCGGACGAAATACATGCCCGTCGAGTAAGGCCGGCCGCCGTATTTTTCGGCGATCTTGACGATCGTCAGGACGAGGCCGAAGACGAAATTGTAAGAGAATTTCCGCTGGTCGCTGGGGATGAATCCCAGGATGACGGCCTCGGGCTTTCCCTCCCGGCCGGTCCGGATGATGACCCCTTCCTTGACCACGGGCTGGTTGATCCGGTGCTCGACCTCCTCCATGACCTTGCCCAGATTCTCGAGGGGGACGACGATTTCGGCCGGGACGAGCGACGGCCCGAGCCGTTTGACGATCATCAGCTTGAACCGGTTCTCCCACTCATGATCGGCGATCTCCTGGGAGAGGACGGCGCCCTGGCCGTCACGGAGGATGTCGGGAAGGGCGGCGACGATCTTGTCCCGGTCGGCCCGCCGGTAGGCCAGGACGGCGATATAGGCCGCGGGCAGGATGGCTTTATGCTCGGCGGGATGGCCGTTGTGCATCCGGACGGGGGCGCGGTTTTTCATCTCCGCCATCCGGGGATTGATGAACACGACCGACCAGAGGGGCAGATGGCGGGCGATGAATTCCTGAAGAACCGAGGTCAGCTTGTCGGCGTCGGGACAGGCGACCGCCGTCACGGCGAGAGGCTCCTTCTTCATGGCCTGGAACGTGACTCGGCTGATGAGCCCGGTCGTTCCCTCGGCGTCGGCGATGAGCTCCAGGTCCTTTCCGGTGACGTCCTTGGCCTCCCCGCTCGGGAAGACGACCCGGGCGGAAATGACATTGTCCGCGAACCAGCCGTAGGCATAGGACCCGATGCCCGCCCCTCCTTGGGCCAGCCACCCGCCGACCGAGGAGGATGGATAGCTCGTCGGATAGAGCCTCAGTGTCAAGCCGCGGGGAGCGAGCTTTCGGTCGAGCTGCTCCCAGGTGATGCCGGGCTCGACCGTGACCGTCTCATGGACGGCGTCGACGTCTAGGACGCCTTTCATTCGGTAGAAGTCGACGACGAGGCCCCGGCGGAGGGGGATGATGCCGCCGTATCCGGATGAACCCTTCCCCCGGGGGACGAGAGGAATGCGGTGTTTATCGGCCCATCGGGCGAGCTCGCGAAGCTCGTCCTCGGTCTCGGGCTGGACGACCGCGTCGGGAACGGTGCGGCCGACGAGCGGCTTGAACAGACTCGGCACGGCGGCGATGTCGTGGCCGTAGAGCATTCTCTCGGTCGGATGAAAATTCGCCCGGTCGCCGAATTTTTCCTTCAGCCAGGATTTTTCCGTTTCGCCGATGTACCCCATGAGACGTCTCCTCTGAATATAAAATAACAGATATATATTCTATTTATTATATATTCGGAGAGCAAGTAAAATTTTCGCCGCTCTCCCCCGCCCCTCCCTCCCGGCCTATGCCTCGGGAGAGGATTCGCGCATCTTGACGAAGACGTCCGTCCGCCCCTCGAGCTCCTGGTAGCGGAGCTCGAACAGGCCGGAGAACGATTTGATCAGGGAGGAGAGTTGGCGGAAGCCGAACGTCCGGGGGTCGAACCCGGGGTCGAGCTGGCGGAGATAACCGCCCATGATCCCCAACTCGGCCCAGCCATCCTCGGCCTGGGCCATCTCGAAGGCGGCCCTGAGGAGGGGCAGGGGGTCGTATTTCGGGCGGGCGTCCTCCCTCTCCTCCCGCTCCTCCCTGTCCTCCCGCTCCTCGCGGCCCCGCCCCCTCGGCGCGGCGGGCTTCCGCTGGGGGCGCGTCTTGGGGGCCAGGTTCTCGGTGTAGATGAAAACGTGGCAGGCGTTGACAAAGGCCTTGGGGGTCGTCCGTTTGCCGACGCCCATGACGAAAAAGCCCATCTCCCGGATCCGGGTGGCGAGCCGGGTGTAATCGCTGTCGCTCGAGACGATGCAGAAGCCGTCGACGAGCCGGCCGTGGAGGATGTCCATCGTGTCGATGATCATCGCGCTGTCGGTCGCGTTCTTGCCGATCGTGTAGCGGAACTGCTGGATCGGCTGGATGGCGTTGTCGTGGAGGGTGTTCTTCCAGCCCGACATGTTGACCGTCGTCCAGTCGCCGTAGATCCGCCGGATCGTGACCAGACCGTACTTCGTCGCCTCGGCCAGGATCTTGTCGATGAGCGAGGGCTGGGCGTTGTCGCCGTCGATGACGAGGGCGATTTTCTTGCGCTTGTCGTCGAGATAGGTTTCGATCATGGGTGACCTCCCGTGTCTCCCGGGCCCCTCCCCTGCCTGGAAACGGGACCGCGGCTATTATAGTCGAAATCCGGGTTTCTAAAAACCGGCCTGGAGAGAAATCCTGACGCTCCTCCCCTTCCTCTGGAGGGGGGAAAAGTCGAAGAATTCCCGGTAGGCGGTGTCGAACACGTTCTCCGCAGCCAGGCGGACAGCCCACCCTTTTCCGGCCCTCCAGCCCGCGGCCGCATCGGCCGTGAGCCAGGCCGGGGCCGGGAGGTCCCCGGCCGAGGTCCGCCGCTCGGCCACCGCGCCCCGCAGGTCCAGGCCCGCCCAGAGCCGCCCGCCGCCGAACGCCCGGCGAACCCCCAGCCGTCCCTGAAGGGGAGGGAGGTCGTCCAGGATTTCGTCATGGCCGTGGACGTCGGCGCCCGTGACCGATACGGCCCCGACGACCGACCAGCCGCCCGCGGTCGTCAGGACGGCCTCGGCCTCGATCCCGTATATCTCGGCCCGGCCGGCGTTGACGAAGACGCCCGTCCGAACGCCGGTCGGCTTGTCCCACTGGATGACGATCAGGTCCCGGATTCGATTGACAAAGACGGCCGCCGACCCCTCGGCCTCGAGCGAGCCGGCGATGTCCGCCCGGACCTTGAGAACGAGGTCCGCGTTGAGGCTGTGTTCGGACCGGAGGTCGGGATTTCCGATATTGAGCCCGAGCGGGGTCTGGCCGACGAAGTAGCGGTCCTTGGGCGTGGGCAGGCGGAAGGCCGTGCCGATGTTTGCCCCCAGCCGGAGGGAGGGGGAGATTTTGAAGACGAGGCCGGCGTTTCCGTTCCATTCGGGGTCGAACGACCGGCTCCGGACGCCGTCCGGGAACTCAATCCGCTCTCCGGCGAAATCCGCCCGGCCGCCGAAAACGAATTCCCAGCGGGGAGCCGCGTCAAGAACGCCCTGGACAAAAACGCCCACATCCCGGGTCGAGGCCGGGGGGACTTCATTGAGGGGCGAGGTTGAGGCCGGGCTTTCCTGTCCGGCCTGATAGACGTTCCGGACGCCGGTGATGCGTTGGTCCACCTGGAAATATCCGTCCAGGCCGGCGAATAGAACGACCCTGGATGCGGGGATCAGGGCGGCTTTGAGCCAGAATCCGTAGCCGACCTCCCCGAGGTCGCGAAGGCTCTGGACCGTCCTCGGCCCGAAGATCGTCCGGAAATCGGCCGCCAGGTCGAACGCTCCTCGGGAAAGCCGGGCTTCGAGAGCGCTGAGGACGCGCCCGTTGGGTCTCCATTCGTAGGCCACGGCTGCGATTTCGTTCGACTCCGAGGGATGGACGTTGACGAGGGCGGGGTCGCCTGACGCTTTGCCGATATTCCGGCCGTCGGTGTCGAGATAAAGGGCTTCAAAGCGGTGGCCCGGAGCCGGCCGCCACTCCGCCTTGGCCAGGACGGACGTCAGGGTGAACCCTGAGCGGGGCAGGATCCCCCCTCCGCCCATGCGGTAGTCCTCTTCCTCGAGCCGACCGTAGGAGACGAGGAAAGAAGCCCGGGGGCCTCCTCCGGCCAGGAAAAAGGCGGCGCTAGACCCTCGGGAGGCCGACTCATACCCGGCCATCCCGCCGCCGCGCAAGGCGAAACCGTCCGCTCCCGGCTCGGGTTTTAAGGTCGAGACGCGGAGGACACCGGCCACGGCGTCGTGCCCGTAGAGGGTCGAAAAGGGGCCCTTGACGACCTCCAGGCCGCCGACGGCAAACGGATGGACGAACCCCAGATGGCCGCCGATCGTCCGGAGGCTCGCCGTCCGCACGCCGTCGATGAGGAGGACGAGGCGGTTGCGGGCCAACCCGCGAAGAGACGGAGCGCTGTGGAATCCACCCCCAACGAAGGACAGGCCGGGCACAGAGGCCGCCGCTTCGTTGAGGCTGCCGGGGCCGAACTCGAGGATGTCTTCCCGGGACAGGGCCCGGCCGGCGTAGGGCATTTCGAAGGCCGGACGGTCGAGGCCCGCGGCCTCGACGATGATGTCTTCCGAAAGGCGAACACGGGGAGCCTCGGATGTCAGCCGGACGAGAAACTCCTCGTCGAAAACGGCCCGCACCGCGACTTCGTCGAAGCCGTTCTTCCGGACGACGAGGACGACCTCGGGCCCCTCCGCCCCTCGAAGGGTGAAACGGCCGTCGCGGCCGGTCGTCGCGGAGAGGCGGCCAGCCTCGCGGACCGAGACGACGGCGCCGGGGACGGCCCGGCCGTCATCGGCTGCGACGACGCGCCCCCGGATGTCCCGGCCGGAGACCGGCGAAGCCGGGCCGGCAAAAGTGACGGACGGGAAGATGGCCAAGACGGCAAGGACGAGATGTCGTTTGGGGACGGAATAGCGCATCTTTTAATCCTACTATTTTGCTAGGAATTAAGTCAATGAAATTCGTTGGACTCTTGTCTCGGAGCGGGGGCGAGGCATCCCCCCCCGCTTGAACGTCTCGTCAGGGACGGGGACGATGAACGGCCGGGGGATGATGGAGGCAAAGGTCTGGGGGGAGGTTCGATCGGCCGGAAAGGATTAAAGTTTGAACGTTTTCCGTTCGAGGGTGGCCTTGCGGATCCGGGATTCGACGGGATGGACGCCGATCCCTGGCTCGGTCGGGACCCTGATGACTCCGCCCTTTTCGAGGACGATCTCCGGGTCGATGAGGTCCTCTTTCCAATAGCGGTTCGAGGCCGAGAGGTCGTTGGGGAATTTGAAGTTCGGGAGCGAGGCGAGGTGGAGGTTGGCCGCCCGGCCGATCCCCGACTCGAGCATCCCGCCGCACCAGACCGGGACGCCGCGGGCCTGGCAGAAGTCGTGGATCTTCCTCGCCTCGGAGGGCCCCCCGACCCGGCCGACCTTGATGTTGACGACCCGGCAGCTTCCCATCTCCAGGGCCTGGCGGGCCGTCGTTTCCGAGAGGATGCTCTCGTCGAGGCAGACCGGCGTCTTCAGGACCTTCTGCAGCTTGGCGTGGTCCCAGAGGTCATAGGGGCGGAAGGGCTGTTCGACCATGGCCAGGCCGAAGGCGTCGAGTTTCTGGAGATGGGAAATGTCGGCCGGCCCGTAGGCCCCGTTGGCGTCGACCTGGAGGAGGATATGGGGGAAAATCTTTCTCACGGCCGCGCAGGCCTCGACGTCCCACCCCGGCTTGACCTTGATTTTAACCCGCTGGTACCCTTCGGACAAATACCCCCCGACCCGAGTCACCAGGTCGTCGAGGGTGTCCTCGATCCCGCAGCTCACCCCGGCCGCGATTTCCGTCTTCGTTCCGCCCCAGAGCTTGCTCAGGGGGACTCCCTCGGCTTTGGCTTTGAGGTCCCACAGGGCCAGCTCGAGCCCGGCCTTGGCCATGGGGTGGCCGCGGAACTTGCCCGCCGCCCGGGCGAAGTCGGCCGGCTCGCCGGCTCCCTCTTTGAGGACAAGGGGGACGAGAAAATCCCCGAGGACGTGCCAGGCCGTCTGGGTCGTCTCGGAGCTGTAGAGGGGGGCTTCCTCGGCCACGACCTCGCCGAAGCCGCACGCCCCGCCGCCGAAGGCGCGGACGAGGATGAACGTCCGGTCGAAGGACCGGCCGAAGCTCGTCTCGAAAAAATGGACGTATGGCAGGCGGAGAATCTCGAGGTCGATCCGGTCGATCTTCATGAAGAGGCTCTCCCCTTTCTCAGGACATAGAAGCTCGGGTCGCCGAAGACGAAGTCATCCAGCCGGTAGCCGCGGGCGAAAGACCGCTCCAGGGCCGACCGGATGGCCGATTGCCAGGCGGCGATCACTCCCGTTCCCCGAGGAAGCGGGGCGACGCTCCGGGGGACCTCGACGAGCAGGCGCGGCGCGTCCGACGGCGGGCGCGGCCGGCTGGGAACGATGTCGGGAAAAACCCCTCCGCCCTTCCGCTCGACGGCCTTGGGCAGATCCGCCGGATGAAGAGGCGGAGGTTCCTTCCGCGCGCGCTCCTCGACCCGGCGCGAACGAATCCTCCACTCGACAAGCAGCCGGTCCGTCGGAACGCCCTCGTCGAGCGTCAAAGCCGGCGTGCGGCCGTAAAAATCCCTCAGATAGATGTTCCCCTCCGCCCCCAAGGCGTGAAGGTTGAGGTTGGCGTTGCGGGCCATCATCGGGTCATAGGTCCAAGTGATGAGGCCGCACCCCCGGCGGAGGGCTTCCTCCCTCTGCGCCCACTTGAGCTTCTTCCCGAGTCCCAGGCCTTGATGCTCCGGGAGGACGGCCAGGTGATGGGAATGCTGGCTCCGCCGCCCGTTGAAGACCGCCGGAAAGGAGTACACGTAGCCGGCCAATTCCCGGCCGGCGAACGCCCCCAGGAGGATCGACCCGGTGTGGACGGCGACGCAGAACTGATGGACGGGCGTCGTGTCGAGGTCGTGATGGCCCCAGACCCGTCGCTGGACCTCGACGCAGGCCTCGAACTCCGCCGGGCGGACGAGGGGACGGACCCGGACCTCAGGCATAAAGATTCAGCCCTTTGCGGGAGGCGAGGGCCTCGTATTGGTCGATGATCCGGCCGGCCATGGCCTCGGCCGAGAACTGGCGGTGCACGACCTCGAATCCCTTGTCGCCCAGGCGGCGGGCGAGCGCCCGGTCCTTGTGCAGGCGTTCGATGCCGTCGGCGAGCGAGGCCGGGTCGCGGGGCAGGACGAGGAGCCCGGTCTCGCCGTCCTTGACGAGTTCCGGGATCCCCCCGACCATGGTCGCCACGACCGGCAGTCGGCTGGCCATAGCGTCCATGATCGAGCTGCCCAGGCCTTCGAGATAGGAGGACAGGACGAAGAGGTCGAGCGAGGCCAGGATCTTGGGGACGTCCTCCCGGAAGCCCAGAAAATAGACGATGTCGTCGACTCCCAGGCCGCGGGCTTGCTCCTCGAGGGTGAGTTCCAAGGACCCCTTGCCGACGATGATGAACTTCATCTTCGGCGCCCGTCCCTTGAGGATCCGGGCGGCTTCGATGAGATAGGCATGGCCCTTGTGGCTTTCGAGGTGGGCGACGATCCCGACGAGGTAATCGTCCGGGGCGAATTTGAACTCGCGGCGGAGAAAGCCGCGGTCCGGATTCTCTTCGAAGGGCGAAAAATCGATCCCCGAGGGGACGACGGCGATCTTCTCGGGCGCGATGCCTCCCTGGAGCAGGACGTCGCGGACGCCCTCGGAGATGGCGATGATGAGGTCGATGTCCCGGGCGTACTTCCGGCGGGACAAGGGGTTCTTTTTCAACGGGAAATCGACCCGCCGGGAGATGACCCGGACCGGAACGCGGGCCCGACGGGCGGCCCGCCCGCCGACGGCGACGGCGTGGGCGTCGTGGAAGTGGGCCAGGACGCAGCCCTCCCTTTTCATCGCCTTGGCGATCCGGAGAGAGGCCCAGAAATCAGCCTCGCCCTTGACCGCGACAGGGAGGAGGGGCAGGTTTTCGGCCGCCGCCTTCTCATGGAGCGGGGAGTCCGGCTGGACGACGAAGGTCAGGGGGTAGCCGCGCTTCCGGACCTCGCGGGCCAGGAGGAGGGCCTGGCGCTGGCCGCCCCTCCATTCCCGCCCCGTGTCAATCTGGAAAAGGCTCAATCCGCTCTCCTTTCTTCCAGATCTCGCGAAGCTTGGCGTAGCGGACGAAGATGCTGTAGCCGTTGAGGACGGACACGACCAGGCCGGCGAAGCCGTCGAGGCACCCGCGCTTCAAGATATAGGACTTCAGGAACCGGCCGAAAGGCTGGACGAGGAGATGGTACCAGCGGCACTTTTTTTTGTCCGCGTAGAGCTTCTGCGCCCCCAGGTCGGAAAAATGGTTGATCCGGGCCAGATGGTCGGCGATGTTCCGGTAGGTGTAATGGTGGATGTCGCCCTTGAGCTTTTTGACCTCGCCGTCGACGGCGAGCGATTCGTGGACATAGGCCCCCTCCCAGCGGGCCTTGTCCTTGCGGAAGAGCCGGACCTTCCGGTCCGGGTACCAGCCCGAGTGCTTGACCCAGCGGCCGAGGTAGAAAACCCGGCGGGGCATGGAGAAGGCGGCGCAGCCGGGTTCGTCCGCGAGCAGGCCCTGGATTTCGGCCCGGAGCTCGGGCGAGAGGCGTTCATCGGCGTCGAGGGACAGGATCCAGGGATGGGACGCCAGGCTGTTGGCGTAGTTTTTCTGGTCGGAGAAGTTCGTCCACGTCCGCTCGGTGACGCGGTCGGTGTGCTTGCGGGCCAGCTTGACCGTCCGGTCGGTGCTGTGGCTGTCGACGACGATGATCTCGGCGGCAACGCCGTCCAGGCTCTCGAGGGCGGCCTCGATATTGGCCTCCTCATTGCGGGTGATGACGACCGCCGAGATCTTCACGGCCAGAAATTAGCACAGGGGGATGAATATGGCAAGAATGGGCTCGGACGGGAAATCAACCCTCGTAGGCCGGGAGGGGCGTGCGGCCGCGGCCGTGGCCTTGGCCTTTTCCGCCCCGAACGTGGCCGCTCTGGAAACCGGGCTCGCGCCGCGGGGCCGAGTATTCCAGGCTCATCCCCTGGGCGATGAGGTCGGCGCTGGCCTGCTTGACCGGGATCGGCCGCCCGATGTAGCGCTCGATCGCCGCCAGCTTGTCGCCGTAGATTTCGCAGGCCAGGGAGATGGCCTTTCCCGCCTGGCCCGCCCTCCCCGTCCGGCCGATGCGGTGGACGTAATTCTCGATGTCGAGCGGCAGGTCGTAGTTGACGACCAATTCCAGCCCCTCGATGTGGAGCCCCCGGGCGGCGATGTCGGTCGCGATGAGGTAGGGGAACCGGCCGGCGGTGAAGTCGTCCATGACCTTCATCCGCAGGTTCTGGGGGAGGTCCCCGGTCAGGGCCCGGACGCGGAATCCGCTCCGGTCGAATTTCCGGGCCAGGCGCTCGGCGTAGTGCTTGGTGTTGGTGAAGATCAGGGCGTTCCGGGGCCGGGACTCGTGGAAAAGCCCCAGGAGGAGGTCGCCCTTGCTCTGGCTGGGGACTCGGTAAAGGACCTGGTCGATCGCTTCCACCGTGACCTGGTCCGGAGTGAGCTCGATGAACTCGACCTCGTTCATGTACTGGCCGGCGAGTTGGCGGGCCAGACGGTTCAGGGTCGCGCTGAAGAGCAAGCTCTGGCGTTCCTTGGCCCCGGGCAGCCGGCGGATGATACGCCGCAGGTCGGGCATGAAGCCCATGTCGAACAGCCGGTCGGCCTCGTCGATGACCAGGATCCGGACGTCACGGAGCCGCAGAAGGCCCTTCTCCTCGAGGTCGAGAAGGCGGCCCGGCGTCCCGATGAGGATGTCCACTCCGCGCTTGAGGAGGGTGCGCTGCTCTT
>Ga0194112_10009557_pt1 | contig 12310 bp, 8 predicted proteins | sample TA2MahC400mmetaG_FD_146191 | JGI IMG/M metagenome (GOLD analysis project Ga0194112, IMG submission 146191) | Freshwater microbial communities from Lake Tanganyika, Tanzania - TA2015016 Mahale Deep Cast 400m | ecosystem: Environmental > Aquatic > Freshwater > Lake | place: Tanzania: Lake...
CGCCACCTCCCCCGCTGGGGCGGGGGAGGAGAGTAGGGCTTCCCCCTCCGGCCCTGGCGGGCCGCCTCCCCCGCTGGGGCGGGGGAGGAGACGAGCCCGGCTCCCCCTCCCGCTCCAGCGGGAGGGGGTCGGGGGGAGGGAAGCTGAGGGCGCGGCGGAGGTCTGGTCGCGCTCTCCGCTTTCCCCTCCCGCTCCGGCGGCTCGCAGAGCCTCGCCGCCGCCTCCCCCGCTGTGGTGGGGGAGCCACGAGGCGGCTCAAGGGCTCCGTGGGTGGTGTCGATACCACCTCGACCGGTCCGCCTCCCCGAGGGGTGAGTCGTGCCCTTCAGCGACGATGCCGAACTGCTCCGGCTCTTCCGGGCCGAGGTGGCCGAGCGCGCCGCCCGGTTGGTGGAGGGCGCCCGCGCCTGCGCCGGGGGAGCGGTCGTAGAGCGGGCACGGGCCAAGGACCTGTACCGGGAGGGTCACACCATCAAAGGCACGGCGCGAATGATGGGCTTCACCGCCGTCTCCGATGCCGGCAAGCTCCTCGAGGAGGCCTGGAAGGGGGTCGGCGACGGCGAGGTGTCTATGACTCCCACCCTCGCCGGGGCGCTGGCACAACTGGCCGCCGTACTGGAACCCGCCGTGGACGCCGACCCGGACCAGGGCCCGCCGGCTCTCGCCGAAGCGCTGCGCGCCGCCCGGGCGGCGCTCACCGGCGACGCCCACGGGGAAGATCAGTCGCCTCCCGAACGGCGGCGTCGGCCGGTGGAGAACGCCGACCTGGGCGGACTGCTCGGTTCGCTCGACGCCTGGGCCTTCGGCGAGAACGTCCGGGTGAACGCCGCCGGGCTCTTCCGGCTGATCAACGAGATCTGCTCGCTCCGCGTCGATGCCGGGGCTCTGGCGGCGCTGGTGGACGAGGTGACCGCGGCTCAAGGCGATGCCGACGCCGTCTCTTCCCGGCTGGCCCGTCTGGCCGACGCCGTGGCCGCCGCCGAGAAGACCCTGGAAGACCTCCAGACCCGGGCGGTGGACCTGGCCTCGAGCCCTCTCAGCGACATCACCAACACCTATCCGCAGTTGGTGCGCTACCTGGCCCGCAAGGCAGGCAAGGAGATCCGCTTCGAGTTGGTCGGCGACCACTTCGCCGTCGACCGCCTGGTTCTCGACGGGCTCTCGGACCCGCTGCGCCAACTGCTGGTCAACGCGGTGGAGCACGGCATCGAGCCGGCGGCCGAGCGGATCGCGGCCGGCAAGCCGCCGACCGCCACCTTGTCGCTGCGCGCCACCGTCGACCAGCATCGCCTGCGCCTGGTGGTAGAGGACGACGGCCGGGGAGTCGACTGGGATGCGGTGCGCACCAGTGCCCTGCGCCGCGGCCTGCTGCCCTCGCGTCGGCCGGGGGAGGACGACCTCATGGCGCTTCACGCCCTCCTGTTCTCGCCCCGCTTCACCACCGCGGCGCCTTCCGAACTGGTCGGGGACGGGAGCGGCCTGGCCAAGGTGGCGGCGGCCGTCGAGTCACTGCGGGGCAACGTGGCGCTGGACTCGGAGCCGGGTCGCGGCAGCCGGGTGACCATCACCGTGCCCACCTCGCGCTCGCTGCAGGACGTGGTGCTGGTGCGGGCCGCCGGGCAGACCTGGGGCCTTCCCGCCATCGCGGTTCTCGACACCCTGCCCGGCCCGCGCCGCTCCTCCGACGGGGCAGAGGCCGGGTTCACCTGGCAGGATGCCCCGCTGCCCCTGGTCCCCTTCGCTGAGGCGGTGGGCCTGGAGGAGGAGGAGGAGCAGTCCCGGGTGGTGGTCGCCTCGACGCCCGCCGGTCCGGTGGGCCTGCTGGTAGCCGCGGAGATCGGACGCCGGCAGGTGGCGGCGCGCGAGATGGGCGCCCTGCTCGACGGGGCCCCCCACGTCACCGGCGCCGCCCTGCTCGGCGGAGGCGATGTGGTGGTGCTGGTGGAGCCGTCCGGCCTGGCCGAGGGGTCCCGGCTGTACCCGGAGCCTGCCGGGCCGCGGCCGCGAGTCCTGGTGGTGGACGACTCCCGCGGGGCCCGGCAGGTGGTGGCCCAGGCCCTGGGCCTGGCCGGCTTCGAGGTGGATTCCGCCGGCAGCCCCACCGAGGCTCTCAGCGCGCTGGCAGCCCAGCGCTACGACGCCATCGTTGTGGACTACGTGATGCCCACTATGGACGGGGCCACTCTGGTGCGGCAGGTGCGGGGGATGGGCATCTATGCGCCGGTGGTGGTCATGTCGGGCCAGGCCACCGAGCGCGACCGGGACCGGGCGGTGGCCGCCGGGGCCGATGCCTACTTCGACAAGAGCGATGTGCGGCGGGGGGCTTTGGCGGCGGCCCTGCACAACCTCGTGGCCGGCCCTCCCGTCGGCGGCGGGCGCTGAGACCGGCCCCGCCGGGCGCCCTACCCCAGAGAGCGAATCACACCGTTCGGATTCGAGCCGGAGGGGTTCCGTATACTCGGCTCCCCTTGGACGAGTCTCCTCTCTTCGCCGACTTGAACCCCACCCAGCGGGAGGCGGTGGCCGCCACCGATGGTCCCCTGCTGGTGGTGGCCGGCGCCGGTTCGGGCAAGACACGGGTGCTCACCTACCGCATCGCCCACCTGATCCGCGACCGGGGCGTCTCCCCGTGGTCGCTGCTGGCCATCACCTTCACCAACAGAGCGGCCGACGAGATGAAGCAGCGGGTGGGCGCCCTGGTGGGCGGGGTGTCCCGCGGCATGTGGGTATCGACCTTCCACAGCGCCTGCGTGCGCCTCCTGCGGCGCGAGGCTCCCCGTCTCGGGTATCGCGCCAACTTCACCATCTACGACGACCTCGACTCCCGCCGCGCCGTGGAGTACTGCCTGCGGGACCTGGACCTCGACCCGAAGCGGTTCCCTCCCCGGGCTCTCCACGCCGCCATCGGCAAGGCCAAGAACGAACTGGTCGACTTCGAGTCGTTCGCCTCCTTGGGGAGCGGCCCCTACCACGAACGGGTCGCCGACGTCTACCGCCTGTACCAGCAGCGCCTGCTCGAAGCGTCGGCCATGGATTTCGACGACCTGTTGATGGTGACGGTGGAGCTGCTCGGCGCCTTCCCTGAGGTGCTGGAGCACTACCAGGAGCGCTTCCGCTACCTGCTGGTGGACGAGTACCAGGACACCAACCACGCCCAGTACCGGCTGGTGCAGCTGCTGGGAGCCGGACACCGCAACGTGTGCGTGGTGGGCGACTCCGATCAGAGCATCTACGCCTTCCGCGGTGCCGACATCCGCAACATCCTCGAGTTCCAGAGGGACTACCCGGACGCCCGGGTGGTGGTGCTCGACCGCAACTACCGGTCCACCCAGACCATCCTGGATGCGGCCAACGCGGTGATCTCCCACAACCGGGGGCGGCAGCCCAAGCACCTGTGGACCGACCTGGGAGTGGGGGACCCCGTCACCGTCTACCGGGCGCAGGACGAGCACGACGAGGCCGCTTACGTCGCTGAGGAGGTAGGGGTGCTGAGCGACGCCGGTGTGCCGCCGGCGGGCGTCGCCGTGTTCTATCGCACCCACGCTCAGTCCCGGGTGCTCGAGGAGGTGCTGGTCCGCTACGGGGTGCCGTATCAGGTGATCGGCGGCCCGCGCTTCTACGAGCGCCGAGAGGTCAAGGACGTCCTCGCCTACCTGCGGGTGGTGGTGAACCCATCGGACGAGGTGGCGCTGAAGCGGATCATCAACGTGCCCAAGCGGGGCATCGGCCTCACCACGGTGGGCCACCTGGAGCGGGCGGCGGAGGCCGGGGAGGAGGGTTTCTACGGGGCGCTGCTGGCCGCCGGGGAGAACCCGAGGCTGGAGGCCCGGGCTCGCCGGCAGATCGCCGACTTCCTCGCCGTGCTGGAACGCCTCGGGACGGCCGCGGAGCAGGGCCCGCGAGCGGCGCTGGAGGCGGTCCTGGCCGACACCGGCTACGAGGCCGAGTTGCAGGCCGAGGGGACCATCGAGGCGCTGAGCCGCGTCGAGAACCTCCGGGAGCTCCTGTCGGTGGCCACGGAGTTCGAGGAGAGCGGCCCGCTGGGAGGCGCCGGGGACGAGGTGTGGGAGGAACTCGGCGGTCGCCGCCGCCTGGAGCTGCTCTTGGAGTCGCTCAGCCTGGCCTCCGATGTCGATTCGCTCGACGAGGAGGCGGGGCGGCTCACCCTCATGACCCTCCACAACGCCAAGGGCCTGGAGTTCCCCGTAGTGTTCATCGCCGGGCTGGAGGAGGGGGTGTTCCCCCACGTCCGCTCGCTCGGCGACCCGGGAGAACTGGAGGAGGAGCGCCGCCTGGCCTATGTGGGCCTCACCCGGGCCCAGCGGCGCCTCTACCTGACGCTGGCCACCACCCGGAACCTGTGGGGGGCGCCGAACTACAACTCCCCGAGCCGCTTCCTCGACGAGATCCCTCGGGCGCTCCTCGCCGAGGCGCCGGAGCGGCGCCGCCGAGCCCGGCTGGAGGCGGCCGAGCCGCGGCCGACCCTGTCGGCCGCCGAGGTGACCGTCGGTGACCGGGTGCGGCATCGCACCTGGGGTCCCGGGCAGGTGGTGTCGCTCAAGGGCGAGGGGGATGGGACGGAAGCGGTGGTGGAGTTCGAGGAGGCCGGCCGCAAACGCCTCCTGCTGGCCTGGGCGCCGCTGGAGAGGGTGGTGTGAGGGCCGTTCGCCGGCGGAACCGGTAGCGTTGGCGGCAGCGTCCTATCCGGAGACGAGCCGGCCGAAGAAGAGGAGGGGGTCATGGTCCCCGTGCGGTTCCTGCTGATCGCTCTGCTTCTGGTGGTGACGGTGGCCGCCTGCGGCGGCGGAGACGACGCCGCCATGACCACCGGGGGCTTCCCCTCGACCACGATGGCGGCGCCCACCACCGTTCCCGCGGGCCTCCCGGCCGGCCCGGGACAGGAAGGGGAGTCGCCGGCGGGTCGCGACACCGACTCCCAGGGGGTGGTGGCGGTGCTGCAGCCCGGCGACTTCGGCCGTTCCATCGTGTACACCGCCAGCCTGCAGATCGAGGTCGACGATGTCGTTGCCGCCGGGCGGCAGGCCCTGGTCGAGTTGCAGGGCCTCGGCGGGGTGCTCTTCGGGCAGGAGACCACCAGCGGGCCCGAGCCCCGGTCGGTGCTGACCATCAAGGTGCGGCCGGAGAACTTCGCCGCCGCCCTCGATCGCCTCGCCGGCCTCGGGACGCTGCTGAACCAGAACGTGTATGCCGACGACGTCACCGAGCGGGTGGTCGATCTACGGAGCCGCATCACCACGGCGGAAGCCAGCGTGGAGCGGCTGCGCACCTTCCTGGCGGGGGCTACCGATCTCAAGGACGTGGCCGCTCTCGAGGGAGAACTGCTCCAGCGGGAGACCGACCTGGAGGTGATGCGCGGCCAGTTGCGTACCCTGGAGGACCAGGTAGCCCTGGCCACCATCGTGCTGATCCTCACCCAGCCTTCTCCGGATCCGGCGTTCGGCTTGCTGGTGACTGCCTACCTCGGGCACGACGAGGACATCCGCTGCCCGGGGGGCGACGAACTCGCCGTCGACGAGGGAGACCGGATCACCGTCTGCTACGAGCTGAGGAACACCGGCGATACCTTCCTGGGCGACATCGAGGTGCGCGACCCCGGCCTCAATGCCCGGTTCGACCAGCTGCGCGCGGTGCAGGGCGATCCCGCGGCCCCGCTGCCTCCCGGGGGCCGCCTGATCCTGGCCTTCCAGACCAGGGCCGATCCCGACCGCTGGATCGGGCCCCAGGTTCGGGCCACGGCGCTCGATGCGGCGGGGACTCCCCTGTGGCAGCAGGTGGAGATGGTCGACCTGGGAGAGGTGAGCCTGCAGGTGGCGCCCGACACCTCGCTCCCCGGCTTCGGCGACGCTCTGGGCGCGGCCTGGAGCGGCCTGCAGCGGTTCGGCGGAGCACTGGTGGTGGTCGGCGGGGCGCTGCTGCCCTGGCTGTGGGTGCCGGTGCTGCTGGCGGCGGCCTGGTGGTGGCGGCGGCGGCGGCGCCGGGCAGCGCCGGCGCCGGCGGTTCCCCCGGCGCCGCCGGTCGAGCCGGCGGAAGAGTGAGCCGCAACCGGAACGGGCGGTGAGGCCCGGACCGGCGCGGCTTGGGCCGGGGGCGGAGCGGTCGCCGGTGGCCCGGCGGACGCGTGGCGGGTGGTCAGCGGGGCGGGTCTACCGAACGCTCCCGCCAATGGCCGTGGGCGGCAGTGATGTGGTGGCGCATGGCGGTTTCGGCGCGTGCCGGATCGCGCGCCGTGATGGCCAGGACCAGCTCGTGGTGTTCGGCCGCCGACTGCGGGCCCCGCTCGTCCAGACGGTCGAGGGCGGTGCGGGGGAACTTGGCCCAGAGAGAGGCGACGATGGTCTCGGTGATCGGCTGACGGGCGAATGCCCACACCGCCTTGTGGAGCCGGAAATTGACCCGGCGCGTCTCGCGCACGTCGCCCGCTTCGACCGCGCGACGGAACTGATCGTCGAGGAGATTGAGGGCGGCCGCCTCCTCGGGGGCGGAGGCGACTGCGGCAATGCGGGCGAGTCGTCCCTCCAGGTCCAGGCGCAGGTCGAGGACCTCGGGGAACCAGTCGACCTGGGGTTGAGTCACCCTGAACCCGATGTGGGCATGAGACTGCAGGTAGCCCTCGGACTCGAGTTGCCAGATGGCTTCGCGAACGGGGGTGGCGCTGATGCCGAGGAGTTCGGCGATCTCCTGCTGCCGGACCTGGCTGCCCGCCGCCAGGTCCCCGGCCACGATCATCTCACGCAGTCGGTCGGCGGCGAACTGCCGCTTGGTCACGTACTCCGGCGGGGTGGGTTGCGCGAGGGGGAAAGCCCCCAGGCTGGGCAACACGTACGGCACCTCCGGTGCGATCTGGGGCGAAAGGAGTCTGGGTGGTAGGTTGCCTCGGCGGGTACTCCGATATTACATTGTATATTGTCTGGGTCGTGAGCCAAAGGAGGACCCGATGGGACGTCTGGACAACAAGATAGCCGTAGTGACCGGAGCCGCGCGCGGCCTGGGCGCGGGCGTGTGCCGCCGACTGGCGCAGGAGGGCGCGGTGGTCGTCTGCGCCGATGTGCTCGATGCTTCCGCGACTGCTGAGTCACTGGCGCCGAGCGCCTCGGGCCAGAAGCACAAGGCGATCTACCTCGACATCAGCGACACCGCCGCCGTCGAGAAGGCGATCGCTGAGCTGAACGCGGAGTACGGGCGCCTCGACATCCTGGTGAACAACGCAGGCATCAAGCAGCCCATCGGCGACGTGATCGATACCACGGATGAGACCTTCGAGAAGGTGTTCTTCACCAACGTGCGCGGCACCCTGGCGATGAGCCGGGCCGCCGGCCGGATCATGAAGCAGCAGAAGTCGGGGCGGATCATCAACGTTGCCTCGCAGGTCGGCAAGCGGGCTTGGCCCGGCTGGGGGACCTATTCGGCGAGCAAGTTCGCCATCCTGGGCTTCACCCAGGCCATGGCTCTCGAGATGGCGCCCTACGACGTGACGGTCAATGCCATCTGCCCCGGGACCATGGATACGGACATGACCAAGGGCGGATTCGGCATGGCCGCCGAGCAGAAGAAGCGCGACGCGCAGGAACTGCTGCAGGAGCACATCGACCTCGACATCCCGATGAAGCGCCTCGGCACGGCCGACGACGTCGGCGCGATGGCGGTCTTCCTGGCCTCGGACGACGCCAGCTTCGTCACCGGCGCCGGCCTCAACCTGACGGGCGGCGAGCAGATCTGGTTCTGAGCCGGCCCGCAACGCAATAGACCGTCGATCAGAGGAGGTCCCGAATGGTGGCCGGAACGATGATGGCCGCTGTCTACCACGGCAACCGCGACATCCGGGTGGAAGAGGTGCCGACGCCGACTCCAGGGCCCGGAGAGCTGCTGTTGGAGGTGCATTCGGCAGGGGTCTGCGGCACGGACGCGTCCGAGTACGCCAAGGGCCCGTTCCAGTACCCCATTGCGAAGCGGCATCCGGTCACCGGCCACCTCGGGCCCTTCATCCCCGGCCACGAGCCCAGCGGGCGAGTGGTCTCGTGGGGCACGGGTGTCACCGGCTACGCCGAGGGCGATCTGGTTGCCAGCGGCGCCGGCATCTCCTGCGGGGAGTGCCCTGCCTGCCGAGTTGGGCACACCAACTTCTGCAAGACCTACAACACGGTCGGCCTGCAGCGCAACGGGTCGCTGGCACAGTACTGCGTCATCCCGGCCTCCTGCTGCCTGAACGTCACTTCTCTCGGGCTGACCGATGACGCCGCGGCTCTCTCTCAACCCATGTCGATCGCCGTTCACTCCACCCGCCAGGGGCTGCTGCAGCCCGACCAGCACGCCCTGCTGGTGGGGGCGGGCGGCATCGGCGCTTTCATCGTCTACTGCATTGCCCAGACCGGGGCTCGGCTGACGGCGGTGGACCTCGATGCCGAGCGACTCGAGATCGCCCAGCGGCTCGGGGCCCACACCGTGATTCAGGCGCCGCCGGAGGTGCCGCTGCGGGAGACGCTCGAGGGCAAGATCGACCAACCCATCGACGTGGTCTACGAAGCCACCGCCAAGGAAGGGTCGGTGGCGGCGGCTATGGAGCTCCTGGTGCCTCGGGGCCGTCTGGTCATGATCGGGCTCACCGGTGGGCTCATGCCGGTGGATCTGCGGCGGCTGACGCTGCGCGAGGTGGCTCTCGTCGGCACCATGGCTCATGCTTTCCCCGCCGACTTCCCCGAGGCGGTGCGGCTGCTGGGAACCCGGCAGGAGGGCTGGAACGATCTGGCTCCGCGTGCCCTGCCCCTGACCGATCTTGTCGAAGGGGCCCTCATCCCGATGGCCGAAGGCCGGAGCAAGCGCATCAAGACGCTGCTCGATCCTTGGGCCGACGAGCCGCGGCCGACCGTCACCTGAGGAGAAGAGCGGTGCCCTTCGGCAATGTGAAAGGAGTTTCGAGATGGCCGACATGAGATCTGAGTTCCCGGTAGCCACCACGCCGGCTCCCGGGGTAATGGGGGTCGACTGGGAGGAGCGGGTCAATTTCAGCCGGATGCGCGACTACCGGCTCGCCCGGGTGCGCGAGGCGCTGAACCAGACCGACCTGGGGGCGGTGCTCGTCTTCGACACCGCCAACATTCGCTACCTGACGGCGACCCACATCGGCTACTGGGCTTTCAACAAGACCGAGCGCTGGGGCCTGCTCACCCGTACCGGTGAGCCCTGGATCTGGGACTTCGGTTCGGCGGCCCGGGTTCACCGTACGCAGTGCACCTGGCTGATCCCCGAGCACTCCCGCGGCGGCAACACCGGCCTGGCCGGGTCGATCACCCCCAGCGTGGGTTTGGTCGCCGGCGCCGTTGCGCAGATCAAGGAGGTGCTCGAGGCCGAAGGGGTGCTCGGAATGCCGATCGGCGTCGACATGGCCGAGACCGAGATGTTCTTGGAACTGACGCGCGCCGGGATCGAGGTGCGCAACGGGCAGCAGGTGATGATGGAGGCCCGGGAGATCAAGAACCAGGACGAGATCATGCTGCTGACCCAGGCGGCGGCCATGGTCGACGGCATCTACCAGGACATCTACGAGGCCCTGAAGCCGGGGGTGCGGGAGAGCGACATCGTCGCCATGGCCCACAAGCGGCTGTTCGAGATGGGCTCGGAGCAGGTCGAGGCGATCAACGCCATCTCCGGCGAGCGGGCGAACCCGCATCCGCACGTCTTCTCCGACCGGCTGCTCCGACCGGGGGACTCGGCTTACTTCGACATCATCCACTCCTTCAATGGCTACCGCACCTGCTACTACCGCACCTTCGCCGTGGGCCGGGCCACCCAGGCCCAGCGCGATGCCTACAAGCAGTGCCGGGAGTGGCTCGATGCCGCCATAGAGATGGTGAAGCCGGGGGTCACCACCGACCAGATCGCCCGGGTCTGGCCCGAGGCCCCCGAGTTCGGCTTCCCCAACGAGATGGAGGCCTTCGGGCTCCAGTTCGGCCACGGCGTGGGTGTGGCCGTGCACGAGCGGCCGGTGATCAGCCGCCTCAACTCCCTGGTGGAGCCGCTGGAGCTCAAGGAGAACATGTTCTTCGCCCTCGAGACGTACTGCCCCGCCGCCGACGGTCGCTCGGCAGCTCGCATCGAGGAGATGGTGGTCTGCACGAAGGACGGGCCGAAGGTGGTCACTCTGTTCCCGGCCGAGGAACTGGTGATCGCCAACGCGTACTGATGGCGTCGGCGCACCGGGGAACAGCCGGGATCCTGGCGGGGTCCCGGCCGCCGGGTCGTCGGGTCGGCTTGAACTAGAAGGCCGGGTACGAGGTGGCTCGGGCGAGCCCCCGTTCCAGGGACGATGAGGAAGGAAGATCATGAGCGAGGCCCTGAAGGTCGGTTTTGCCGGGATCGGGCGGATGGGGAGCCCCATGGCGGCCAATGTGGCCAAAGCCGGCTTCCCGCTGACGGTGTGGAACCGCACACGCTCCAAGGCGGAGGCGCTGGCCGTCGAAGTCGGCGCCTCCGTCGCGGACAAGCCGGCCGGCCTGGCCGGCTGCGACGTGATCATCACCATGATGGCCGATGGGCCGGCGACCGAGTCGGTGTACGAGGGGCCCAATGGGCTGTTGGCGGCTCTCACCCCGGGGAAGGTGTGCGTCGACATGGCCACCCTGGCGCCCTCGCATATGCGCTCCCTGGCGGAGCGGGCGGCGGGGAAGGGAGCCGGTTTCCTCGACTGCCCGGTGTCGGGGAGCATCGCCCTGGCCACGGCGGGCACGCTGACCCTCATGGTCGGTGGCGAAGCCGCCGTTCTCGAGCGGGTGCGTCCCGTTCTCGGGGCCATGGGGGCGAAGATCTACCATATGGGCGGTGTCGGCACGGGGGCGACGATCAAACTGGCGGTGAACTCGATCATCTTCTCTCTGGGCGAGGCGGTGGCGGAGGGCCTGGTCTTGGCCGAGCGGGCGGGGATCGCCCGTGCTACCGCCTATGAGGTCTTTGCCAATAGCGCCATCTCGGCGCCCTTCGTCCAGTATCGGCGCGAAGCCTACGAGCGGCCGGGGGAGATCCCGGTGGCCCTCCGCATGGTGCTCGCCGTCAAGGACCTCGACCTCGCCTTGAGCCTGGCCCAGGAGGTCGGCGCTCCTCTGCCGCAGGCGAAGCTCAATCGCGAGATCTACCACGAGGCGGCCGGCGCCGGGTTCGGTGACTGGGACATGTCGGGGGTGGCCGAGTACTTCCGGAGGAAGGTCGCGGCCGACGGGGCATGACAGAGCGCGCCACGCCCCTTCCGCTTCAGGGCATCCGGGTTCTCGATGTGGCGCACGTCATCGCCGGGCCTCACCTGGCGGCGCGCCTGGGGGACTTCGGCGCGGATGTGGTGAAAGTGGAGCACCCGCGCGGCGGGGACACCAGCCGTCAGCTCGGGTGGAAAGTGGGCGGGCAGGCCCTGTGGTCGAAGCACCTGGGGCGGAACAAGAGATCGGTGACCCTCGACCTGTCCGTTCCGGGAGGGCAGGATCTCCTGGCGGGGCTGGCGGGCTCGGCGGATGTGCTGATCGAAGCGTTTCGGCCGGGAGTGATGGAGGGGTGGAACCTGGGCCCGGAGCGGCTCTGCGCCCGGAACCCCCGGCTGGTCTACGTGCGGTTCTCCGGGTTCGGCCAGACCGGGCCCTACGCTCAGCGCCCCTGTCTCGGCACGGTGGCGGAGGCCATGTCGGGGTTCGTGCACATGAACGGGGTCCCCGGCCAGCCGCCGCTGCTGCCTCCCGTCGCGCTGGCGGACGAAGTGGCGGCGCTGTTCGGCTGCTATGCAGTGATGCTTGCGCTGTACGCCCGCGACGCTCGCGGCGGCTCGGGGCAGGTGGTCGACATCTCCCTCGTCGAGACCCTATTCAACATCCTGGGACCGCTGGCACTGGCTCGCGACACTCTGGGAGTGGTCGTCGGCCCCACTGCGGGCGGTCTGCCGTTCTCGGCGCCGCGCGGCACCTACCGTACCGCTGAGGGGCGCTGGCTATCCCTGTCGGGTACCGCCCCGAGCAGCGCCCGCGGTGTTCTCCTGGCGGTCGGAGGCCCTCTTCTGGCTGAGGACGAGCGCTTCAGCACCGGCGAGGCCCGGCTGGCCAACGTCGAGGAACTCGATCGGCTGATCGCCGAGTGGGTGGGGCGGCACCGCCTCGAGGAGGCGCTGGAGGAACTGCGCGCGAAGGGAGTGGCCGTCGGGCCGGTGCTCGACGCGGCCGGGGTGATGGACGACCCGCACTTCCAGGAGCGAGGCATGCTGGTGCCGATGGCCGACCCGGACCTGGGGGAGGTGCGAGTGCCGGCCGTGCAGCCGCGCCTC
>Ga0194112_10009562_pt1 | contig 12304 bp, 7 predicted proteins | sample TA2MahC400mmetaG_FD_146191 | JGI IMG/M metagenome (GOLD analysis project Ga0194112, IMG submission 146191) | Freshwater microbial communities from Lake Tanganyika, Tanzania - TA2015016 Mahale Deep Cast 400m | ecosystem: Environmental > Aquatic > Freshwater > Lake | place: Tanzania: Lake...
GTAGAGCACCGGCGGGCGCGGTCGCGGCGGCCCCTGGCCCGGACGGTGGGGTTCCTGTCGCCGACAGGGGGCTGCGGCGGCACGACGCTGGCGTGTCACTTCGCCAGTGAGCTGTGCCGGATCACGGGGCAGAACACGCTGCTGGCCGACTTCGATCTGGCGGCGGGCATGGTGGGCTTCTGGATGCGCGCCGGGAACGGCTATTCGATCTGGGACGCGGTACGCGGGTTGCAGCGGCTGGACTCGAGCCTGTGGCGTGGCCTGGTGAGCAGCGCCGGGCCGCAGCTCGACGTGGTGACGGCGCCGGTTGAGATAATGACCGACGGCGGCGGCGAGGCGGAGAGGCTCGCCAAGGTGTTGCGCTTCGCGCGCCATCACTACGACTGGGTGGCGGCGGACCTGGGATCGGGTCTGTCGGCGGCCACGCTGCGGCTGGTGGGAGAGCTGGGCGCGATTATGGTGGTGGCCTGCGCGGAAGTGCCGGTGCTGTACCAGACGCGGCGGGTGCTGCAAAAACTGGTTTCACTGGGCTATCCGCAGCGCCGGATCCGGCTGGTGCTGAACCGCCATCACCGGCAGCGGCAGGTGCGGGCTGACGAGGTGAAGCAGGCCTTGGGCTGGGACATCGAAGCCATCCTGCCCAGCGACCTGGTGGAAACCGAGCAGGCCCTGGCGGAGCAGCGGCTGATCTCGCCGCGCTGCGAGCTGGGCAAGCGCATCGTGCAGCTCGCCACCCGGTTCGCGGCCGAGCAGTTGGAGGAACCGGAGGAACTGCCCCGGCCGGTGTCCATCAGCGCGGCGCCCGTCAAGGCGCTGCAAAGGGTGAGATATGGGGATGCCGGGGCGGGTGGTTAGGAGTGGGTGGACGGTGGATAGTGTTAGTGGTTGGCGGGGGCCGGGTCAGGCGAAGTCGCAGAGGGATTCGATGTAAGAGGCGGAGCCGTCGCGCATCCAGCCGTCCAATTGGGCCACTTCCTTAAGCTGCTGCCCCCGCAGACGGGGCACCACCACGAAGCGGCAGTCCAGCTCGGGGAGCGCCGTCATGTCGCCCCATAGCCTCTCGAACTGGGCCACCGGGAAGATGTCTTCCTGCCCCTTACCCCAGCGTTTCTTCACGTCCTTGAGGGTGATGTAGGTGGGCATCAGGGCAGCCACGGCGCGCACCGCCGCGGCGACTCTCTGGGTGTGGGCCAGCTCGGACCGCTTCAGGCGGAACACGTCCAGAAGGTGGTCGAGGTCGATCCACATGGTGGCGGAGTTGTAGTAGGAGAGGTCGAACTCGAGCTGTTCGCTGGGGAGTGCCAGGCCCTCGACCAGGCGCACCCGGCCATCGACGCAGGCCAGCCCGCCGCCGCGGTCCTCGACCAGGCGGGGGACGACTTCGACGGTGAGGGCGGCGCCCTGCTGGAGGTGCAGCCCGAGCAGCGCCGGGTCCAGGTCCGCTCCCAAGGTGTCGATGTTGTGCATCAGGAGGTGCTTGAGTTGGGGGCGCGCAGCCAGGAGCGCGGCCAGCACGCCGTTGCGAAACAGGTTGGGCAGCTCGTACCAGTGTCCCGCCGGGTGGAGGCACTGGAGGGGGAGGTTGTCGGTGTAGTCGCTGCCTTCGCCGGCCAGCTCGGCCCAGTGGATCAGCGCGGCCCGCAGGCTGTCGCGCACCTTCTGCTTCTGCTCGTCGAGCAGTTGCTGGGGCATCTCCTCCCAGGCGAAGCGGAGATCGCGGGCCATGGGCACCAGGCGCAGCCCCACCATGCGCCCGGGGGAGATCAGCAGCGGGCCGGTGTAACCGTAGCGGTCCACCGCCTCCAGATGGGCGGCCAGCGGCTCGTGCGTGAGGTAGCTGGTGGTGATGAGGTGAGGCAGCTCGGTCCCGCACTGGCGGGCGGCGCGGCGGCTCTTGGCGAGATGAACCTCGAGGAAGCTGCGATGCCTTCCGGCGAGGCAGCAGAAGGGATTGAGCGCCTTGACCACGCCGGCGCCCTTGGTCCAGCGGCTGCCGATGCCGCCAGCCAGGGTGACCACGGCGACGGAGCCGGAGGCCAGCGCCTCGAGGCCCAGGCGGCGGAGTTCGGCGGGCAGTCCGGCGGTGGAGTCGATCACGTCGGCGGGGGCCACGTCCTCGATGCGGCTGCTGGGCGGCAGCCGGTTTTGGGCCAGCCCGATGCGGCCGCTGCGCAGGTCGGCGCGGATCTGCTCGTGCTGCAAGCGATCGAAGCCGTGCTCCTGGAGCAGGGCCTGGAGGCCCAGCGCCGGGGTCCCCTCGGGGGGAGCCGCGCGGGGCAGCAGGTGATCGAACAGCGTCTCGACCATGCCGGCCAGCTCGGGGCGGGTGCGGCAGGCGGCGCCGAAACGGTCCAGCTCGGCGCGGCGGGAGGGGGACAGCAACCGCAGCTCGCGGCGCACCAAGGAGGGCACAATCAGGGTGTAGTAGCCCTGGGGCATCAGGGCGGCGTCCCCGCCGAGCAGATCGGCGTGCGTGCCCCGCTCGTTGATGGCGAAGTTATAGACCACCGGATCCATGGCGAAGGGCACGGCGCGCTCCAGGCGCCGCTTGGTCTGGCTCATGATGACGGCCAGGCGGTCCTGGGCGGCGTCCTTGACCGCGGGGTCGAACAGGAAGCCCATGCCCCCGCCGGCCATGCCGCCCAGCATCCAGAAGCCCCAGAATGCCGGCCCCATTTCCGCGCGCACGCGCTGGATCAGGGCGTGGGTGTAGAAGTTGCCGGCCCAGGGGATGATGGTCTGAATAGGGCCGCGGAAGTTGCGCTCGGTGGCGGCGCCGATGCCGGCGACGTCGCCGGCCCGCAAGAGCGCCACCACCTCATCCAGGATGCGGATGGCCTCCTGGCGCCCCTTCCACTCGGCCTCGGAGCGGAGCAGGTATTTCTCGGTGACCATCTCGAGGATGGGGCCGACGTCCTGCGCCATCCCGCCGTGCACCAGCACCAGGCTGTCCTGGAGCTGCTGGCGAGTGGCGGGGCTGACCTCGTCGGCGGTGAAGATGCGGTGCCGCGGCAGAAGGCACCCGCGGCTGACGCCGAACTCGGGGTCGCCCTCGGCGGCGATGACGCCCTGAATGAGCTTCATGCCGGGCCAGACGCCGCCGGAATCCTGCCAGCCGCCGCCGGAGCCGCCCAGCCACTCGCCCAGGATGGCGCGCGCGGCCACCAGGCGGCGGTCGGATTCCTGCAGTTGTCCGGTCAGGGCGCCGGTCTGGCTGGTGGCCCGCATACAGGCCGCGATCAGGCAGGCCAGCAGGCTGGTGGATACCGCCAGGCGCGAGCCCTTGGGGATGTCGTTCACCTTGCTGACGATCTCGAGGCCGTGGCCGGGGCGGCCCACCAGGGCGGCCAGCAGCCCGGCCAGCGGCTGGGGCGCGCCTTCCATGCCCGGCGGCACGATGCCCGCGGCGATGACGGCGGCCTTCAGCAGCCCCAGGTAGTCGCGGGCGAAGTCGAACACCTCGTCCAGGGTGGTGATCTCGGCCACCGCCCCCAGGTCCACGCTGACCAGCCGCAGGAGCGGCTCGTCGATGACGCGCAGGCAGGCTTCCACGGGCGGCCGCGGGGTCCCGGCGCCGCCCGCGCCGCGCACGGCCAGGTCGATGGAGGTGTTCAAGACGCGGGCGCCCTCGGGGAAATCCATCCCCAGGAAGAAGATATCGCTCCAGCCGCTGTGGGTGAGGTCCATGCGCACCGGGGTGACCTCGCGGAGGATGGGGAAGAGGCCCGCGGCCGGGGAGCGCTGGAGGAGCTCGGGGCGTATGCGCAGCGGATAGTCGGCGGGGTGGCCGGCGCGGAACATCCACTGATTGCCGCGCACCGAGCGCACGCTGCGGCGCACCTGGTCGGCCAGGGTCTGGAAGCCCAAGCCCCGGTAGGCCGCCGCCAGCGCGCTGGAGAGGGCCTCGCTGGGGCCGTCCCGCGCCTGCGCCTCCCGGAAGATGCGGACGGCCTCCTCGAAGCGGCGGTGCAGGAGGCCCTGGTAGCCGCGGAAGGGGATCCGGCCGGTGGCCGCCACGCCGGGCTGGAGCGGAAGGTGGAAGCGGTGAATGGCGTAGAGGAAGAACAGCGCGCGCACGCGCTGGTAGAGGTTGTCGCTGGTGCGGCGGAAGCGCTCGAGGGCCTCGCACTCCGCCAGCAGGGCGTCCGGCGAAGCCTGGCGGCAGAAGGCGTCCAGCGAGCGGTCCCGCAGCTCCGGCTGGGTGGCCAGGATGATCTGGATGAGTTCGCTCATAGGGCGCTTCCTAACCGGCCAGGCGGTCCGGTTCGCCGCGCGCCAGCAGCAGCACCAGTTGGGAGAGCACCTCGTCGCGGTCGCGCCCGCTCAAGGCCAGCGCGAGCTGGGCGGCCAGCAGGCCGTAGCGGGCGCCCAGATCGAAGCGGCCGTCAGCGGTTTCCAGGGCCAGGTATTTCTCCCGGGCGGCCAGCTCGTGGAGGGCCGAGGAGAGGCTGGCGTCGCGCGGCGTGCCGGCGCCGATGAGCCGCCCCAGCAGTTCCATCACCGTGGGGGTGAACACGTGGGCGCCGTAGAAACACAGGTAGTGGCCGGCGCGCAGGCCGGGGACGATCAGCTTCTGCTCGGCTTCGGTGGGGGTGGGCTTCTCGATCACGGTGTCGATGCGGTACCAGCCGTGGCGCCCGTGCACCAGTTGGCCCCCCACCGCGCCGAACCAGGGCAGCAGGCTCTCGCGCGTGGCGGTGACCGCCGAGACCGAGCAGACCTCGGCCTGAGCCACCTCGACCAGGCGCTGGACGCAGCCCGGCGTGCCCCGGCTCACGGGCAGGTGGTCGCCCACCAGGTGCATGAAGGGTTCCTGCTTGACGAAGTGGCGGGCACAGTAGACGGCGTGTCCGTAGCCCAAGGGCTGGTCCTGGTGAACAAAGGTCAGCCGCCCGGCGTGGTCGCCGGCGACTTTCAGACAGGCCGCTTCGTCTCCCGGGCAGACCACCAGGCAGATCTCCTCGACCTGCGCCCGAACCACTTCCTCGACCAGGATGGCGAGAACGGACTTCTCGATGCCGTCGCGGTCGATCAGCAACTGCAAAGGCAGGGTGCGGTGCCGTGGACCGGCGGCGGTGATGACGGCTCTTCTGACTCTCATGCGGGAGGACCTCTACTGATGAGTCTAGTGCAGCCCCACCCCGGCGCGGGGCGCTGCCTCTAGCCGGAGATAGATTCACTCCACCCGCAGGCCGAACTCCCGCAGAGGTCCGCGCCGCGGCTGGTCATAAAGCCGGACCCAGTACTGGCCCGGCTCGAGCTTGGCCAGGGTGGTCTGAGCGGCGGTCCCGGCGCGCGGGACGACAGCGCGCTGGAGCAGCCGGCCCTGAGCGCTCACCACATCCAGCTCGAAGCTGCCCGAGTCCGGGAGCCCGTTCAGGTCCACGCGCAGCAGCAGCGTCCGCCCGCTAGGCGCACGGGCGGCCGGCAGGCTGTCGCCGCGCAAGGCCTCCAGCGCCACGGCCACGGGCGGGGCGTCCTGGTGGCGCCGCAGGCCCCACCAGCCGCTGATGCCCAGGAGCACCACCACACCTGCCAAAGCCGGCCCCCAGACCAGTCGTGGCAAGCGCCACGCCCGTGCCGGCAATGCTTCGGGCAGCTCCGCTGGCAGGTTCCGGGCAGCTTGGCGGGTCGCCCGGATAAAGGCCTCGGTTTCCACCAGGCGATCCTGGCAGCGGTTACAGACGAGCAGGTGTTCTTCCAGAGATTCCGCTTCGGCTTCCCCGAGGAAACCCACGGCGTACCCTTCCAAGGCGTCCTCGGAAGCGTGCGGTCCTATGTCACTTAGCATCGCTATGTCCTCCCCGCATCCCCCCCAGCCGCCCCAGGCCTTCTACTAAGACTAGTCTCCCGGGGCCGCCGAAGTTCTCCGGAAAAATCTTGCCAGGGGCCGCAGCCGCAGCCGGCGCCTGCCCAACTCCCCGAAACGCGACTTGGCGCGGGACTTGAGCAGCCGGAACTGGGTATCCGTGAGGTTCATCTCGGCGCAGATCTGAGCCTGGCTCTGCCCCTGGAGGTAGAAGCGGGTGAGGATCTCACGGTCCCGCCGGGAGATGCTGCGCAGCACCGTCTCCATGATCTCGGTCTGCTGCCGTGCGATGGCATCCTGCTCGGGATCGCTCCGGCCATCGGTGACGCCCAGGCCGCAGTGGAGGCCGGCCTGCTCGCGGCGATCGTGCACCACGGCATCGATATAGGCCACTACCTGCCGCCGGACGATGGTGCGAACGAAGCCCATGAGGCGTTCCGGTTCGCGCAACTCGCCGCGGCGGATGGCCTGGATAACGATCAGGAAGGTGTCATGCACCTTGTCTTCGAGTTCCTGGAGGCCCAGTTGCCGGTAGAGGTAGAAGCGCACGCCCCGGGAGAACACCCCGTAAAGCTCCTCCATGCCGGCGGGATCACCGGCGCGGATGCGCTCCACCAGGCCGGCCCAGTCGGGCAGCCGGGGCAGCCTGGACCGCCGCCTCCTGACAAGCCCTCTGGGGAGGGAACCGGCCGGCTCCTCAGGCCGGCCGGGTGGAGGACTGAATGAAACCTGAAGCATGGGCCGACTACTCCATCCCCACAGCCAGGAAGGCCGCCCAGTAATCAGGGGTCGAGCGCCAGCTCCCGGACCGCAGCATCTCGAGTTGGGCCTCCCGCAGGGCGGCGGCCGGATGGGCCGCGCCACGATTGACGCCAGGCTGAAGCAGGCGGCGGTAGAAGCTGAGAAACATCTCGCCGGAGTCGTCGGGGGTGGGCCAGCGGCTGGCCACCACGGTATCCGCCCCGGCGGCCAGCCAGGCGCGGGTCAGGCCCATCAATCCGGCTCCCGGAAGCGCCTCCCCCTGGGCCGAACTGCATCCGCTCAACACGACCAGGCTGGGCCCGCGGCGCCAATGGACGATCTCCAGCGGAGTAAGCAGCTCGGCTTCTCTGCGGGATGACAGGCTCAGGGCGATCAGGCCGCGCCTGGCGCTGGAGGGCACCACGTGAGTAGCGAAGTGGACCGCCGCGGGGGTGTCTCCCAAGTGCCTAAGCACTTTCTGGCCGGTGGCGGAGAGGCCCTCCAGCACGACCACGGCGCGACCCGCGGTGCGCCACAGGCCAGCGCAGGCGCGGATCTCGCGGGCGCTGCCCGCCAGTCTGGGCAGCTCCAGGGGCTTCCGCTCTTTGTTGGCCGCGGGGCGAGGCCCGGCCCAGCGTGAGTCAGCGGCGTTGTACACCGGGTCACCGACCGCCAGGAAACCGCCTTCCGCCGGGAACCCCGAGCGGGGCCGGGCGCGAGCGGCCACCAGCAGATGAGCGCCCGGCACCACTTGGAGGGAGTGACGCTCAATGAGAAAGCGGGATCGCCCCTGGGAGGCACTATCGGGCAGCGCCCCGAAGGGGAGGTCGAAGAGCGCGTCGTCCAGGGTCAGCAGCCAGTGAGGCTTGTTTCGGATCCCCGCCCGGAGTTCCCCCAATAGCTCTTGATAGAGGGTGGCGCCCAGGCTGAAGGACTCCCCGGCGCCACGGCGGACCGCTTTGGCGAATCGCTCGACCTGCTCGCGGAGGCGAGATCGCGGCGGCAGCCGATGCAACTCCAGGCCCTCGCGGGTGACCCCCCAGAGGTAGGAGTGCGGGTCGCCGAGATGGAAGCTAAGCAGAGCCTCTCCGGGCGCCAGTCTGGCACGCACCAGTTGCGCCAAGCCAGCGGCAGGACCTCCGTCGGGGGGGGCGCCGTTGGTGGTGAGGCCGGTGCGGGTTTCCATCTCTGCCAGGCGGCGGTGCAGCTCGCGGATCTGGCTCCGGGCCGAGGGTGAGTCCCCGTTCAGCAAAGCCGCTTCGGCCTCCCGCAGCCTCACCAGGGTTTCCCCGTAGTCGGCAGGTAGCCTGTCACGCCACTCCTGAGGTTCCGCCACCAGGATGCGGAGGCTGTAAGCCCGGTTCTCCTCGGCCACCTCGAAGGTCTCCCGCGCCAGAGCCGGGTCCTTCTTCAGGAAGTACAGGCGGTTGCCGGCTTCGACCAAGGAGGAAAAGACCTCCTGAAGCCCCGCCTCCGCGCTGACGCGAAGCGGATCGGCGGGCAGAACTTCGGGACGCCAGCGCCGGGCCGAGTCCACCGCCAGCCGGAAGTCCTCCAGGGCCTCCACCAAGCGGCCTTGGGCCATGCGGACCCGCCCGCGGTCATGGTGGAGCTGCCAGAAGGGAACCTGACTGGGGGAGGTTGCCGCCAACGTCACCGCGCGGTCCAGGAGATGGGAGGCCGAGGTCAGGTCTCCCTGAGCCATGCGCAGCAGGCCCAGCGAGCGATATGACAGCAAGATGGCCTTGTCGCGAGTGAACTGGCGAAGCCGATAGGCCTCCAGGAGGGCATGCTCGGCGGATTCCAGGTTCCCCACGCGCAGCAACTCGAGGCCGAGCTGACTCCAGGCTTGGGCCTGGGTGACGGAGTCCGCCTGACGATCGGCCTCCTGGATTGCCTCGCGGAAGAAGCCCATGGCCAGCGCCAGTTGCCCGTCCCAGGCGTGCAGCTTGCCCAGCAGAAAGAGCAACTGGGGGCGGTGCTTGGAGGACGGGTGGTCTCTCAACAGGGCCAGACCTGACTCGGCCGCCCGGAGCGCCGATCCGGTCTCGCCCATCCGCGCGTAAAGTGCCGCGATGTTGCCCTCCAGTGTCGCGGCCACCTCCCCGTCGCCACTCTTCAGCGCCAGTTCCCGCGCCGTCAAGTAGGCGCGCATGCCCTCCCGGTACCGGAAGGCGGCGACGTAGCAGGCCCCCAGGTTGTTCAGGCACCTGCCGGCGGCCACCTTGTCGCCGGCGCGATCAGCCGCCTGCCATGCCGATTGGAACTTCTCCGCGGCAGCCGCGTACTGGCCGGCGCGCAGCAGCGCCGCCGCCTCCCGGTGCAACTCGCGGTTGCGCTGGCGCAGGGTAGTATCTGCGGATACGCTGGCTGGCGCTGCCGGCTTCGGAAAAGGCCCCAGCCCGCTGCAATAGAGCCACAGTGTCCCCAGGCACACACCCAGCGCCGCTGCCGCGCCCCACAGGATTCGCGGTCGCCGGTGCTTTGGTGCCCGCCCAGAAAACAGCATAGCCCGTCCTGCCGCGAGGCCATGGCCGGTCAAACGTACTCTCTGGGGAATAATACCAGAATCCCGTGCCTCGAAATCGGCTTTCTTGAGAATGCGAGAACGACCAGCAGGCGGCCGGCGTTCCGGGTAGCGCTCTCAGCAGGAGCGCTACCACGGATCTGGCCCGGCAATGGGATGGCTGCACTTAATGGGCAGCCTGCACGAGTGTGTGTTGTGTCGTTGTGTCAATCGCCCGTTCCCGGCCGGTAGCTTCAGTACCCGGGGGGGTCGATGATGATGATGATGGGCTCTGGGTCCATGCTCACCTGCGCGGGGGGTTGAAACCCCTTCCGCGTCTTGAGCCTAAGGGGAACCAGAGCGGTCACTGCCGTGGCTGGCGGCCAGATGTGGAAAGCGAAGGACTTATTTCGTCGCGAAATGAGTGATCGACCCGGCTCAGATCAGCCGGATCACGCGGTGCTGGTCGGCGGATAGCCGTGCCGCGAGCACAATATCGCAAACCCGGTAGATGTCCTGGAGCGAGAGAGCCGCAGGTTTGCCGAGGTAAACGGATCCCAGGAAATCGAGAAACACGGATCCGGCGGGCGGCAGCTCGCTCACCACGCGGGGTTTGGCCCGGTCGCTCATCACCGTGACGCCGGCGGCCGCCTGGTACTCGACGATTCCCTTCAGCCCCGCCAGCCGCAGGCGGTCGTCGCCGTGGGTGGGAGCGGTCTGCGGGCGGAAGTAGTCCATGCGCAGGGCGCCGGCGCCGCCGTTGTCGAGGCGGAACAGGGTGGCCGTCACGTTCTCCATCTCGCCCAGCTCGGGGAAGCCGATGCGCGTCTCGTAGGAGAACACCTCGGTGAATTCCCGCCCGCTGGTCCAGCGCATCAGGTCCACCATGTGGCTGCCGATCCAGGGCATGGTGCCTCCGTAGGTGGAACGCTTCTTGAACCAGGCGGCGCGCGCTCCGGCCTTGTAGGACTTTTGCGCGGCGATTTGCGCCACTGGGCCGATCTCGCCGGAATCGACCACCTGCTTCACGGCCAGGTAGGGCGGGGAGAAGCGCATCGGCAGCAGCATGCTCAAGCGGATGCCGGCGGCGGCCACGCTCTTCTTGATCCGCTCGAGGTCCTCCTGCTCGATGGCCAGCGGCTTTTCGGCGATCACGTGGAGCTTGCGCTCGGCCACGGCCAGGATGGCGGCGGCCCGCGCGCCGTTGTTGCCGCACACCGCCACCAGGTCGAGCTTCTCGAGGTCCAGCATCCGGCGGTAGTCGGTGTAGCGGCGGGCCGCGCTCAGGCGGGGATTGCGCGCGGTCCGCTCGAGCGCCTTCTCGTCGGCGTCCTGGATGGCCACCAGCTCAACGTCGGGCAGCCGCGGAAGGTGAGAGAAGATCTCTCCGGTGTGGCCCTCCAGGCCGATCAGCGCGACGCGCACCTTGCGCGGCAGGCGTATGACATCCGGAGCCGCCTGGGCCGCCAGAGCGGAGGAAGCCGCGCCGACCATCCAGGAGCGGCGGGAAAAGGAGCGGAGACGGGGTGGCGCCATATTGCGATTATGAACCAACCCGAGCACTGGGATAAGATGGGCACCTATGAACCGACGCCAACTGCTGCAACTGCTGGGCGGCGCCGCGGCGGCTGGGCCGGCCTGCGGCGGCACCCGCCAGCCCAACGTCATCCTGATCATGGCCGATGACATGGGCTTCTCCGACCTGGGCTGTTACGGCGCGGAGATCTCGACGCCCAACCTGGACCGCCTGGCGGCCGGCGGCGTGCGCTTCACCCAGTTCTACAACACCGCGCGCTGCTGCCCCACCCGCGCGGCGCTGCTCACGGGTCTGTACAACCACCAGACCGGCGTGGGCCACATGGTCGCCGATCGCGGTGTGCCCTCCTACCAGGGCTACCTCAATGAGCGGTGCGTGACCATCGCCGAAGCCCTGCGCCCGGCCGGGTATCGCACCCTGATGTCGGGCAAGTGGCACGTTGGAGAGAACCGGCCCCACTGGCCCACCGACCGCGGCTTCGAGCGCTACTACGGCCTCATCAGCGGGGCCACCAACTACTTCCGCCTGGATGAGGGCCGGCAGATGGCCATCAACGACCAGCCGCACACCCCCAACCGCGACGGCTTCTACATCACCGATGCCTTCACGGACCATGCCGTGAAGTTCATCGACGACTGCGCCCGCCAGCCGCAACCCTTCTTCCTCTACCTGGCCTACACCGCGCCGCACTGGCCCTTGCATGCCCTGCCCGCCGAGATCGCCAAGTACCGCGGCAAGTACAAGCAGGGCTGGGACGCTCTGCGACGCGAGCGCCATGCACGCCAGATCCGAATGGGCCTGGTTGACAAAAGGTGGCCGCTGACCGCGCGGGACAGCCAGGCGCCGGCGTGGGAAGACGTTACCGACAAGGATGCACGTGATCTCAAGATGGCCGTCTACGCCGCCCAGATCGATCGCCTGGACCAGGGGGTGGGCCGGCTGCTGGCCAGGCTGGAGGAGGCCGGCGCCCTGGACAACACCCTCATCATGTTCCTGGCCGACAACGGCGGCTGCGCCGAGGAAGTCGACCGCGGCACGCCCGGCGTGCCGCCCGGCCCAGCGGACTCCTACCTGAGCTATGGGCTGCCCTGGGCCAACGCCTCGAACACGCCCTTCCGGCTCTACAAGCATTGGGTGCATGAGGGCGGCATCGCCACGCCCTTCATCGCGCACTGGCCCGCGGTGATCCGGCGGGGCGGCCGCATCGTACATCAGCCGGGTCACATCATCGACGTGATGGCCACCTGCCTGGATGCCGCCGGCGCCGCATACCCGAAGACCTACCGGGGCCACGACATCCTGCCGCTGGAAGGCCGGAGCCTGCTGCCCATCTTCCGTGGCGGCCGCCGCCAGGACCACCCGGCGCTTTTCTGGGAGCATGAGGGCAACCGCGCCGCGCGCCAAGGCCGCTGGAAACTGGTCTCACGCCACCCAGGCGGCTGGGAGCTTTACGATCTGGAAGCCGACCGCACCGAGATGCACAGCCTGGCGGAGCAGCATCCGGAAAGAGTGCGCGAGCTCAGCCAGCAGTATGAGCAGTGGGCCCGCCGCTGCGGCGTAGTGCCCTGGGACAAGCTACCCAAGAAGGCCGCGCGATGACGCATCCGCTCACCAAGCGCGAGCGGGTCGAGCGGGTCTACCGGCTGGAGCAGGCGGACCGCATTCCGTTCGTCCCCGCCATCTACGAGCACAAGGCGCGGCTGATCGGGCG
>Ga0194112_10009563_pt1 | contig 12304 bp, 8 predicted proteins | sample TA2MahC400mmetaG_FD_146191 | JGI IMG/M metagenome (GOLD analysis project Ga0194112, IMG submission 146191) | Freshwater microbial communities from Lake Tanganyika, Tanzania - TA2015016 Mahale Deep Cast 400m | ecosystem: Environmental > Aquatic > Freshwater > Lake | place: Tanzania: Lake...
GTGGTCACGGGGTCCGGTGCCTTGTAGCGCAGCATCTTGACCGGGCTGGGGCGCTGGTTCTTTTCATCGGTCAGGGCCAGCACCTGATGACCACGCGCTGCCAGGGCGGGGGCGAGATGCGGGAACTGGCCCGGAAAGTTCTGGTGCACGAAAAGGATCTTCATTCGGCGTCCGGAAAGGCGGCCTTCAGCAAGGCGCGCGTGTATTCCTGCTGCGGCGCGTCAAAGATCTGCGCCACGCTGCCTTGCTCGACCACCTCGCCCGCCCGCATGACCATGATGTGGTGGGCCATTGCCCGCACGACGCGCAGATCGTGGCTGATGAACAGAAAGGCCAGGCCGTACTTGCGCTGGAGGTTGCGCAGCAGATCGACGATCTGGACCTGGACCGTCATGTCCAGGGCGCTGGTCGGCTCGTCCAGCACCACGACCTTGGGGCGCAGGATCATGGCGCGGGCGATGGCGATGCGCTGGCGCTGGCCGCCGCTGAACTCATGGGGATAGCGGTGCATCATCGCGGGGTTCAGGCCGACTTCGGCCATGATGTCGGACACCAGCTGGCGGCGGTCGCGACCCGGCTCGATCCCGTGGACGCCCAGCCCCTCGGTGATGATCTGCTCGACCGTCATGCGGGGCGACAGGCTGCCGTAAGGGTCCTGGAACACGATCTGCATGTCACGGCGCAGGCGGCGCAGCTGCTTGCCGCCCCAGGATGCGATGTCCTGTCCCATGAAGAGGATCGGGCCGTCGCCTTCGATCAACCGCATGATCGCGAGGGCGAGGGTCGTCTTGCCGCTACCCGATTCGCCCACGATCCCCAGGGTTTCCCCTGCCCTCACCGCCAGGGTGGCTCCGTTCACGGCCTTGACATGGCCCACCGTGCGCCGCAGCAACCCCCGCTGGATGGGAAACCAGACCCTGAGGTCGCGCGTCTCGACCAGCACCGGCGCATTCCCGGCCACGGGTTCCGCCTGCCCCTTCGGTTCAGCCGCCAGAAGTTTCTGCGTATAGGGATGCCGGGGGCGGGCAAAGATGTCCTCGACGGGTCCGTGCTCCACGATCTCTCCGTCCTTCATCACGCAGACGCGGTCGGCGATGCGGCGCACGATGCCCAGGTCGTGGCTGATGAACAGCATCGACAGCCCCTCGTCGGCCTTCAGCTCGGCCAGCAGGTCCAGGATCTGCGCCTGGATGGTCACGTCCAGCGCAGTCGTGGGCTCGTCCGCGATCAAGAGTTCGGGTCCGTTGGCAAGGGCCATCGCAATCATCACGCGCTGGCGCTGCCCCCCCGACAGCTGGTGCGGATAATCGGCCAGCCGGGTTTCGGGATCGCGGATGCCCACGCGGGTCAACAGCTCGATGATCCGGGCGCGCGCCCGTGCGCCGGTCAGGCCCTGGTGCAGGGCCAGGCTTTCCGACAGCTGCCGTTCCAGCGTGTGCAGCGGGTTCAGCGAGGTCATCGGCTCCTGGAAGATAAAGCTGATGTCGTTGCCGCGAATCTCGCGCAGGACGCGGTCGGGGGCGCCCACCATCTGCCGCCCGGCATAGGTGACCGAACCAGACATAACGGCCGAGGCCCCCAGCAGCTGCACGGTGGACAGGGCCGTGATCGACTTGCCCGACCCTGATTCACCGACCAGCGCCACCGTCTCGCCCCTGCCGATGTGAAAGCTGACGCCCCTGACTGCGGGCACCAGCTGCCCTTCCGCCCGAAAGCCGATCCGCAGGTCGCGCACCGCCAGGACGGCATCAGGCGGCGCGTCCGGCGCGGGGGTCGGTTGGGCCTCGGCTGCGGCGGGCATGCTGCCGCCGTGGTTCTCGCTGACGGCGGCGGGGGCCACCGGCATCAGGATCGTGGGCGGCAGCGTCCTCGGCTCGTCTGGGCGGCTCATCGGAAGGTCTTTCGCGGGTCAAAGGCGTCGCGCACGCCTTCAAAGATGAACACCAAGAGCGACAGCATGATCGCGAAGGTAAAGAACGAGGTGAAAGCCAGCCAGGGCGCCTGCAGGTTCTGCTTGGCCTGCAGCGCCATCTCGCCCAGGGACGCCGAACCGGCAGGCAGGCCGTAACCCAGGTAATCCAGCGCCGCGAGGCCGCTGATCGTGCCTGTCACCACAAAGGGCAGCATGGTCAGGGTGGCCACCATGGCATTGGGCAGGATGTGGCGGAACATGATCTTGCGATCGCTGACGCCAAGCGCACGCGCCGCGCGCACATATTCGAAATTGCGCGCGCGCAGGAATTCTGCCCGCACGACGCCCACCAGCGCCGGCCAGCCAAAAAGGATGGTGACAAAGACCAGCAGCCAGAAGCTGCGCCCCAGGATCGCGAACAGGATGATGATGACGTAAAGGCCCGGGGTCGAGGCCCAGATCTCCAGCACCCGTTGAAAGACCAGATCCGTGCGCCCGCCGAAATAACCCTGGATCGCGCCCGCCGCGATGCCAATGGTCGAGGCGATCACCGTCACGATCAGCGTGAACAGGATCGAGGTGCGGAACCCATAGATCACCCGCGCCAGCACGTCGCGCGCCGTGTCGTCCGTGCCCAGCCAATGGTTCGCATCCGGTGCGCTTGGCGCGGTGCCGACATTGTTGATGGTGCGGAAGTGATAGGGGATCGGCGGCCAGATCATCCAGCCCTGCTCGGCACGGGGTACGTCGCTGACGCCCGCCTGCACCGCCTCGATCAGGCCTTCGGGATCGTCCCAGCATTCCTCGCGCCCGCCCGAGATGATCAGGCACTGCACCGCCTCGTCGCGATAGATCGCCTCGGTCCCGAAGTCGCCGCCGAAGGCCGTTTCGGGATAAAAGTTGTAGGCGGGCCAGTAAAGATCGCCGCGATAGCTGACGACGACGGGCTTGTCGTTGGCCACCACCTCGGCGAACATCGCCACGACGAACAGCACCGAGAAGATCACCAGCGACCAGAAGGCCCGGCCGTTGCGGCGGAAGTTGCGCCAGCGGCGGCGGTTCAGTTCGGACATGGCCATCAGCCCGCCCTTTTCTCGAAGTCGATGCGCGGATCGACGAACACGTACATCAGGTCGGACAAGATGCCGACCACGAGGCTGAGCAGGCCAAAGACGTAAAGCGTCCCAAAGATCACCGGATAATCCCGCTGCACCGCCGCCTCGAACCCCAGCCGTCCCAGCCCATCCAGCGAGAAGATCGTCTCGATCAGGATGGACGATCCGAAGAACACCCCTAGGAACATCGCCGGAAAGCCGGCGATCACGATCAGCATCGCGTTGCGGAAGACATGGCCGTACAGCACCCGCCGTTCGGTCAGGCCCTTGGCGCGGGCGGTCATGACATACTGCTTGTTGATCTCGTCCAGAAAGCTGTTCTTGGTCAGCAGGGTCAGCGTCGCAAAGCTGCTGATGGTGGCTGCGGCGACCGGCAGGGTCGCATGCCAGGCATAGTCCTTGATCTTGCCCCAGGTGGACAGGTCCGCGAAATTGTCGCTGGTCAGGCCCCGCAGCGGAAAGATCTGCCAATAGCTGCCGCCCGCGAACAGCACCATCAGCACCACCGCGAACAGAAAGGCCGGAATTGCATAGGCCATGATGATCACGCCCGAGGTCCAGGTGTCAAAGCGCGTTCCGTCGCGCATAGCCTTGCGGATACCGAGGGGGATCGAGATCACATAGGCGATGAGCGTGGACCACAGGCCCAGCGTGATTGACACCGGCATCTTTTCCAGCACCAGTTGCATCACGCTGATCGAGCGGAACCAGGAGGTCCCGAAATCGAAGCGGATGTAGTTCCACATCATCGACAGGAACCGCTCGACCGGAGGCTTGTCGAAGCCGAACTCCTTTTCAAGCTGGGCGATGAATTCGGGCGGCAGGCCGCGGGCCCCGTCGTATTCGGTCGTCAGCTGCTGCGAGCTGTCGGACGTGGCGCCCGACAGGTTGCCCAGCACGTCGCCCTCGCCCCGGACCTGGGCCGCGATCTGCTCGATCGGGCCGCCGGGGACGAATTGCGTCAGGGTGAAATTGACCACCATGATCCCGATCAAGGTCGGAATGATCAGCAGCAGCCGCCGCAGGATATAGGCGCCCATCAGCGCGTGCCCTTCCCCATTCGGTGCGGGCCGCTTGGCGTGGCCCTGTCATTGAACCGGCTTGTGGGCAATCCGGACCGGGAAATCAAGCGCATCGGGCCCTAGCGCAGTTGTCCCGAGGCGCGAAGCTCTTCGGCGCGGGATTGATCGTACCACCAGAAGTCGGTGACCCCCAGGCCAAGGGCCGGCAAGGTGTCCGGACGGCCATAAACATCCCAATAGGCGACGGTATGCACGGGCTTGTACCATTGCGGCACCCAGAACCGCAGGCTGCGCAGCGCGCGGTCCAGCGCGCGGATGGCCAGGCGGTTCTCCTCGTCGGTGGCGGCAGCCGTCCCGGTCTCGATCAGCGCGTCGATGGCCGGATTGGCCAGCCCCATCGGGTTGAAGACATCATCGGCATTCTCCGAGCCGAAGACCTGCGCTGTTCCGCCGCCGATCCCATAGCCGTTGCCCAGCTGGTCGCGCACGATGTCGAAGTCATGGCTGCGGGTGCGGGTCGTCAGTTCGGACGGATCGACGCGGCTCAGCACCGCATCCACGCCGATGGCGCGCAGGTTCTCGACATAGGGATTCACGATGCGGTCATAGCTCTGGTTGTGGTCCAGGAACTCGACCCGCAGGGGCTGGCCCTGTGCGTTCCGCCGAATGCCGTCGGCGCCGGTGGGCCATCCGGCCTCGTCCAGCAACTGCGCGGCGCGGCGTGCGTTGCGGCGGTCCAGCTGCCGCTCGCCGCTGACGGGGGCGGTGACCGCATCCTCGGTCAGCACGCCTTCCGGCAGGTCACCGGCCAGCGGTTCCAGCAGGGCCAGTTCTTCCGGGCTGGGCGGACCATCGGCCTTGAGGTCGCTGTTGTCCCAGAAGCTGTCCAGCCGGGTGTTCATGCCATAGAACAGCGCCTCGTTTGACCATTCGAAGTTGAACATCAGCCCGATGGCCTCGCGCACGCGGATGTCCTGGAACTTGTCGCGCCGCAGGTTGAAGACCCAGGCATCACCCAGGGCAATCGTGCCATTGGGGATCTCTTCCTTGACCACCGCACCCGCACTGACGGCGGGAAAGTTGTAGCCGGTCGACCACAGCTGCTCCGAAGGCTCGACCCGAAAGGTGTAGATGCCCGCCTTGAACGCCTCGAACGCGGCATCGAAATCGGCGAAATATTCAAAGCGGAGGCGGTCGAAGTTGTGCCGTCCCCGGTTGATCGGCAGGTCCTTGCCCCAATAGTCGGGGTTGCGCCGCATGGTGATCGAGCGGCCGAACTCGGCCCGGTCGAACATGTAGGGGCCCGAACCCATGAAGGGCTTGTTGCTGGTCTGCTGGATGTCGCGGTTGTTTTCCTCGAAATCGGCACGGGAAAAAACGATCTGCGCGCCCATCTGCCCGATCGCGTCCCGACGCGGCGCTTCGTCGGTAAAGTCGAAGCGGATGCGGTGATCGTCCAGCACCTCGGCGCTGGCTACCATGCGCCTGATGGCCTCGCTGAACGAGGGGAACCCTTTTTCGCGCAGAAGTTCGTATGAGAACATGACATCATGCGCGGTCAGGGGCGTGCCGTCGCTGAAGCGCGCCTCGGGGCGCAGGTTGAAGATCACCCAGTCGCGGCTTGCGGGATACTCGATCGTCTCGCAGATCAGGCAGTAATCCGAATAAGGATCGTCCAGAACCGGCACCATCAGCCGCTCCAGCATGAGCGTGGAGGGCGCCGTGGCCCGGCCGCGAAAGGTGAAGGGATTGTAGCTGTCGAAGGTGCCGATCCCGTGCTGCGACATCTCGCCGCCCTTGGGCGCGTCCGGATTCACATAGGGCAGATGCGGGAAGTCGGCTGGCAGCCGGGGCTCGCCAAAGGTGGCGATGCCGTGGGTCTTGATGATCCGCTCTGCCGCCTCCTCTTGCGCCAGCGTCGGCATCGCGCAGATGCCGATGAGAAGCGTGGCAAGACGTGCGGCGTGACGCATGGGAAACCTCCTGGCTGGACCAGCCGAGGCTAGGCCAGCGGAGGGCTGCGCTTCAAGCCGCGATTTCGTGAACGGTCGCAGGTCGTCCCGCAGCGCCCCCGAGGCACGACGGGCGGGGCAGTTTCCCCGGCACGGCAGTGAACAAAGAAAAACCCCGGCTTTCGCCGGGGTTCGGAATGATAGGAACCGGATCGAACGCGAGGTCAGGGATTGGCCTCGAGGAACGCGATCAGGTTGGCGCGTGCCTGGGCATCGCGGATGCCCGCAAAGCTCATGGCGGTGCCGGGCACCTCGCCGCGCGGGTTCTCGAGGAACTCCTGCAGCGCGGCATAATCCCAGACCGGAGCGTCGTTGCGGTGATCGACCATGGCGCTGGAATAGTTGAAGCCCTCCGCCGCGGCGACCTCGCGGCCGACGACGCCATCCAGGTGCGGACCCACGCCGTCCGTTCCGTTCAGCTGGTGGCAGGACCGGCACTTGGCCCATTCACGCTCGCCCGCGGCGACATCGGCCGAGGCCATCAGCGCATCGAAGTCGATCGCCTCCTCCTCGGCACCGCCTCCACCTTCGGCTGCTTCCGGGACGGGAATGGTATAGGCCTGCGCGACCTCTTCCTCACCATGGCCGCCATGTCCGGCAGGGCCGACATGGAACAGCGCGCTGGCACCCCAGTTGGCCAGCATCAGGAACAGCAGCGCGCCGATCAGTGCGCCGGCTGCCTTGGTCAGGGTCATGGTGTTGAACATCGCGTGCGGTCCCCGCCTTGGTAAGCTCGTCAATTCGTGGGGTATGTATCCGCTTTCGCTTTGGGGGATCAAGGTATAGTTACCCCGGCACGCTGATATTTCGGACAATCGGGACCGTGTCATGACCACCAATCGCATCGCTTTCCAGGGGGAACCCGGGGCCTACAGCCACGAGGCCTGCCGCAAGGCCCGTCCCGACATGGAGGCCCTGCCCTGCCGGACCTTCGAGGATGTGGTCGAGGCGGTGCGTGCCCATGAGGCCGACCTGGCGATGCTGCCGGTCGAGAACTCTACCTACGGACGCGTCGCGGATATCCATCATTTGCTGCCCGAATCCGGCCTGCACATCATCGAGGAAGCGTTCGTCAGGGTCCATATCAGCCTGCTGGCTGTCCCCGGGGCGACGCTGTCGCAGGTGCGCGACGCCATGAGCCACACGGTTCTTCTGGGCCAGTGCCGCGGCTTTCTGCGCCGTCACGACATTCGCGCCATGACCGGCGCCGACACCGCAGGATCGGCAAAGGAAGTGGCGGCGCGCGGCAATCCGTCGCTGGCCGCTCTGGCCGCACCCCTGGCGGGCGAGATCTACGGCCTGGAGCGGCTGGCCGACGAGATCGAGGACCGCCAGAACAACACGACGCGATTCCTGATCATGTCCCGCACCCCGGATTTCAGCCGCCGCGCGCCGCGGATGCTGACCAGCTTCGTCTTTCGCGTCCGCAACATCCCGGCCGCGCTCTACAAGGCGATGGGCGGGTTCGCGACCAACGGCGTGAACATGACCAAGCTGGAAAGCTACATGGTCGACGGCGTCTTTACCGCGACCCAGTTCTATGCCGACATCGAGGGTCACCCGGAGGACGCGAATGTGCGGCGCGCACTGGACGAATTGAGCTATTTCACCTCCAGCCTCGACATCCTGGGCGTCTATCCGGCCGACCCGCTGCGCGAATCGCAGCGTCCGGTGCTGGCGGACTGACATCCTCTTGCCGCGGAGACCGCCTGCAAATCACACCTGCCGTTCGGGGCAGACTGTCAGCCGTGGCGCATCTGGTCCACGAATTCCACGATCCGGCGTTCATAGCGGCGGTCCAGCTGCGACTTGCCCAGCTTGGCGGTCTGCAGCATCAGCCGCGCCTTCATGTTGCGCGGCCTGATCTCGGTTTCAAGGATCAGGCGCGACCGCACGCGGCTCAGCGCCACCACGGTGGCCACCACCGACAGATCCAGGGCATCCGACCGGCCGGCCAAGGTCAGCTGTTCGGGCCGGTCATAGCGGGTGACGTCCAGCCGCAACCGGCGCGGCTTGCCCCGCCAGTCAAAGCCGATGTTCCAGCCAATGCCGCATCCGGGCTCTTGTGACGGGTCGATGCGGGTGACGCTGGCACCGCGACCGATCATCATCCGCTCAAGCGTGTTGAAGTTCGCGATCTCGTCGAACAACCGGTCAGCGGGAAGATCCGTATCGATGCGCGTGGAAAACTTCATCTGAAACAACCCAATGGCCATGCCGGAACCACCGGTGGCACCAGACCCGCTCAAGGGCTGATAGTCCAGATCGGCCCACGGGTTCAACCATGTCGCCAATATTTTCCACATTCGCCCACTTCAGGTTGTCCCACGCAGCCCCGCCATTCCCTTTTCCTGCCCCTGCAACAGCCGCGTTCGGACCATACAATTAACCAATGATAATCTGCGTGATGCAATCTTTGGTTGTGAAAGCTGCCAAAGATACGTTAACCGTAAGCAACTCACCATGCATCGACGGCAATACACGCACATGCCCTCACCTCGCGACGCTGGACAGGACGATGCCTGACGCAAACTCCTCCGCGCCTGCGACGGCAAGCGGCATGCGCTTGCGCATCCTTGCCACCAGCGACCTGCACATGCACCTGTTGCCCTATGACTACCTGGCCAACCGCCCGTGCGAGCGGGTGGGCTTGGCGCGGACCGCCTCGCTGATCCAGAAGCGCCGGGCCGAGGTCAAGGCCTGCCTGCTGCTGGACAACGGAGACTTTTTGCAGGGCGCCCCGATGGGAGAGGTCGTCGCCCGGCTGCGCGGACCGCTCGAGACGATCCACCCGGCCATCGCCGCGATGAACGCGCTTGGCTATGACGCGGTGGCGCTTGGCAATCACGACTTCAACTTTGGGCTGCCCTTCCTGCGCCGCACCCTCGGCGCGGCGCGGTTTCCGGTGCTGGCGGCCAATGTCCGGGTCAGCCGGGGTCCCGGCTTTCGCGCCTATGCGCTGATCGAGCGTCGCGTGATGGATGACCAGGGCCGGCCCCACATGGTGCGGATCGGCGTGACGGGGTTCCTGCCGCCGCAGACCGACGAATGGGATCAGGACCTTCGTCCGCACCTTCACAGTCGCGACATTGTCGAGGCCGCCCGCGACGTGATCCCTCGCCTGAAGTCGGCCGGTGCGGATGTGATCGTGGCCCTGGCCCACAGCGGCATCGGGCCTGCCGAACCGCAGCCGCGGATGGAACATGCCGCCACGGCGCTGGCGACCCTGCCGGGCATCGATGTCGTGATCGCAGGCCACACCCACGAGGTCTTTCCCGGTCCGCACTGGGACGACCGCCCCGGCGTCGATCCCGCGAACGGGACGTTGTGGGGAAAGCCTGCCGTCATGCCGGGATTTGCGGGATCACACCTTGGCATTATCGACCTGAACCTGAGCCTGGACGTGCAGGGACGTCCCAAGGTCACGAGCTTTCAGGTCCGGTGCGAACCGGTGCCGCCCAGCACGCGGGCCTCGGACCTGGTGGTCCGGCCCGTGACGGCGGCGCACCGCATCACGCTGCGCCAACTGAGCACGCGCATCGGGCGCTCGGCCTCTGTCCTCAGCAGCCACTTCGCTGTGATCGGCCATGATGACGGGCTGCGCCTCGTGAACCTGGCGCAGCGCTGGCATGTACGCCGCCGGCTGGCCGGAACCCCCTTCGAAGGCATACCGATCCTGTCGGCGGCCGCTCCGTACCGGGCCGGCGGACGCGGCGGGGCACATTACTATACCGACGTTCCTGCCGGGCGCCTGAACCTGCGGCACCTGGCCGACATCTATGCCTTTCCCAACCGAATCACCGCCATCCGCCTGACAGGGGCGCAGCTGCGCGACTGGCTGGAACGCTCTGCCAGCATGTTCAACCGCGTGCCGCACGGAGCAGCCGACACGCTGCTGCTGAACCGCGACTTTCCGGCCTATAATTTCGACGTGATCGACGGCGTGACCTGGCGCATCGACCTGTCGCAGCCGGCGCGGTTCCACCCCGACGGCCGCCTTGCCGATCCGGCGGCGCGACGGATCTGCGCGCTGTCCTGGCAATCGCGGCTGGTGAAGGATGACGACCCGTTCATCCTTGCCACCAACTCCTACCGGCTGGCCAGCTGCGGTCTCTTCAGCCCGCTGGTCCGCGCGAACGAGATCGTGCTGGACCGGGACGCGATGACCCAGGACGTCCTGCGCCGCTATATCCGCAGGCAGCGCCGCATCTGCCTGCCGGAACGCGCCAACTGGGACTTCATGCCTCAGCCCGGCACGACCGCGCTGTTTGAAACCTCTCCTGCGGCGCAGAACCGCCCCCTGCCCCGTCCGGGCCGGTTGCAGCCCGCCGGACAATCCGCCGACGGGTTCGCGCTGATGCGGCTGTTTCTGTAGAACGATTTCACAGCGGGGTTGCATCTGCCGGGCAACCCGCCTATCTATCGCCACGAGAGGTTGGCGCGGGCAGGCGCCTCGCCAACTCGGTCAGGTCCGGAAGGAAGCAGCCGTAACGAATCCCGCTTGGGTCGTTGTCCAGCCTCTCACCTTTCCCTTCCATCAGTCTTCGTGTCGCGCATGCGCCTGCATGTTGGCGCGCGGCATGGCGCGGGTCACGCCGATGCGGTTGTGGCGCTGCTCCGGTCCCGTTAAGGTGGCGCGACGCCCGAGGGACAGATGACTGAAACGCCGACTTCGCAGCCACCCGCCTATCAGGTCCTTGCCCGGAAATACCGGCCCGAGACCTTTGCCGACCTGGTGGGACAGGATGCGATGGTGCGCACCCTGAAGAACGCCTTTGCCGCGGACCGCATCGCGCAGGCCTTTATCATGACCGGCATCCGCGGCACCGGAAAGACCACCACCGCGCGCATCATTGCCAAGGGCATGAACTGCATCGGCCCGGACGGCACGGGTGGTCCCACGACCGAACCCTGCGGCGTCTGCGAGCATTGCGTGGCCATCAGCGAAGGCCGCCATGTCGACGTCATGGAGATGGATGCCGCCTCGCGCACCGGCGTGGGCGACATCCGCGAGATCATCGAGTCGGTGCATTACCGGGCGGCCAGCGCGCGCTACAAGATCTATATCATCGACGAGGTTCACATGCTGTCCACCAGCGCGTTCAACGCGCTGCTGAAGACGCTGGAAGAGCCTCCGCCGCATGTGAAGTTCATCTTTGCCACGACCGAGATCCGCAAGGTTCCCGTCACGGTCCTGTCACGCTGCCAGCGCTTTGACCTGCGCCGGATCGAGCCGGAGGTGATGATCGCCCTGCTCAAGCGCATCGCGGGGGCCGAGGGCGCGCAGATCACCGAGGATGCGCTGGCGCTTATCACGCGCGCGGCCGAAGGCTCGGCCCGTGACGCGACCAGCCTGCTGGACCAGGCGATCAGCCATGGCGCGGGCGAAACCACGGCCGACCAGGTCCGCGCCATGCTGGGCCTGGCGGATCGCGGCCGCGTGCTGGACCTGTTCGAGATGATCCTGCGCGGCGATGCGGCCGCCGCCCTGACCGAGCTGCAATCGCAATATGCCGATGGCGCCGATCCCGTGGCGGTCCTGCGCGACCTGGCCGAGGTCACGCACTGGATCTCGGTGGTCAAGATCACGCCCGATGCGCTGGACGATCCCACCATCTCGCCCGACGAACGGACGCGGGGCAAGGATCTGTCGGACCGCCTGCCCATGCGGGTCCTGTCGCGCATGTGGCAGCTCCTGCTGAAGGCGCTTGAAGAGGTTTCGGCCGCGCCCAACGCCATGATGGCCACCGAGATGGCCCTCATCCGCCTGACCCATGTGGCGGACCTGCCCGACCCCGAGGCGCTGATCCGGCGGGTTCAGCAGGCACAGGCGGCCGGCGAATTTACCCGGGGGCCCGCCTTGGGGGCGGGAGCCCCCGCCCAGGCCCCGCAGGCGATGCGCCGCCCCCGTGCCGCCCCGCAGGTGCAGCCCTCGGGCGCGGCAACGGCCCTTGCGGTGTCGCCGGTTGTGTTGGAAGACTATCCCGACTTTGCCTCGGTGGTCGATCTGATCGCGCGGATGCGGGACATGACGCTGCTGGTCATGGTCGAACGGCACGTGGCGCTGGTGCGTTACAGCCCCGGACGGATCGAGTTCGAGCCGCGCAACAATGCCCCCGCCGATCTGGCACAGCGTCTGGCCGAACGGCTGCGCGGCTGGACGGGTGGCCAGCGATGGGCCGTTACCGTCACCAACACGGGCGGCGCCCCGACCATTGCCGAAACACGAGAGGCCGAGGCCCA
>Ga0194112_10009565_pt1 | contig 12303 bp, 8 predicted proteins | sample TA2MahC400mmetaG_FD_146191 | JGI IMG/M metagenome (GOLD analysis project Ga0194112, IMG submission 146191) | Freshwater microbial communities from Lake Tanganyika, Tanzania - TA2015016 Mahale Deep Cast 400m | ecosystem: Environmental > Aquatic > Freshwater > Lake | place: Tanzania: Lake...
CGTCAAGTCGACGCGGTACTTCTTGTTCATTCGCTCCTCCTGCGGAAGATGGCTCCCCACAGGAGGAATATACTCCACGTAACCTATCATGTCAAGATTGACACAGTACTAGTTCCTGTAGGCTCTGATGGTGTACTTGCCCCAGATGCCGAAGAGTACAGTCATGTGGTAATCGGCATACTCGACAGTGCTGAGCCCCCCGTTGGCGGCGGCCTCGCGCAGGTCAACCCTTCCCCAGGCGAAGTCGAGCCCGGGGACGGGCGGCTTCTCAGCTCCGAAGGAGCGTACTGTGACACCCCAGGGCAACGTCCTGGGAAAGGGTGTCCGGCGTAGGTCCGGCCCTGAAAGGGCGTACTACCAGGCCCCCCATAGTACACCCTTTCAGGGCTACGCATGGGTGGCCGCCAGTTCCCAGGGCGTTGCCCCGATCTTCGCCCACATCTGGAGGGCCTCCGCCGGGACTGAGCTCTCTTCCTCTTCGACCGCTCCGCTGGCACGCAAAGCGGCATCTCCGATGCCGCACTCCATACTCCTCCTGCTTCCTCTAGGGGAGGATTGTGGAGTGCGGCGACGGAGTCGCCGCTTTGGATGCGAGCGAAGCGGAAGAAGGGAGGGACTCCTGCGAAGTTGGGGGCGAAGATCAGGGCGTTGCCCTGGGCTGTCGTAGCACGGTCCTTCGGAGCTACACAGACCTATGCAAGGCACCAGGATTGGGGGCCACACTCGGCCCTGCATCGCCTCTTGACAAGCGGGTGAGGGTGTGCTAAGAGCGTCTGGGAGGATGAGGCTTGTAGGCGGGCCATCCCTGGCCCGCGGGGAATCACGCGGGGCAGGGACGCCCCGCCTACAGGGAGGTGGCCCGGCTCGCCCGGGGACGAGGGAGCAGGCGGGTGTGCGAGTATCGTGGAAGGAGGCTGTCATGGGCCAGCGGGTTCTGGTGCGGGGCAGTCTGAGGCGGTGGCGGCTGGTTGTTCCCCTCGCGCTCGGGGGGTTCATCATGGCGTTGGGTCTGCTCGCGCAGCGCGAAAATCCGCACGGCGCGGGGCTGTTCCTGTGGGTGGGCGGGGCGCTGGTGCTCGTGGGCCTGGCCGTGGGCGTGGGGCTGTGGCTCCGCCGGCGCTGGCTCGAGGTGACTGACCACGGGTTCATCGTGACCGACCGCCAGGGGCGGCGTGAGTTCCGCGACGACGACGTGCGCGAGCTGCGGAGCTACTGCATCAACGTCTATCGCTCAGGGCTCCTCGACTCGCGAGTGCGCTGTCTGACGCTGTGGGTGGAGCAGGGGGGCCGGAGCGAGGCCCTGGAGATGGCGTGCAAGGCCGGCCCGAGCGAGCAGGGCCTGCCCGAGGTGCTGGGGGCGCGGGTTTCCGCTGGCCTGTACCCGCGCGTGAGGAGCGCGGTCGAGGCCGGGGGCAGCTTCGCGGGGGACGGCTGGGAGGTGGAGAAGAACGGGCTGTGGGTGGCGCGCGGCCCGGGGCGCGCGCTCCTGCGGTTCGACGAGATCGGCGCGCTGGGCGACTTCGACAACCGCCTGTGCATCTGGGAGAAGGGTGCCGAGCTGCCGGCGGCTCGCGTGCCCTGCACCTCGCGCAACCTGCCCGTGCTCAGGGCCTTCCTGGCCGAGCGCGTGGCCGAGGCAGGCGAGGGGGAGGCCCCGGGAGGGCCGCCCGGGGGCCTGGGCCGCGTGCTCTTCGAGCGTCGGAGGGGCTCCGTCTATTGGTGGCTCCTGGCGACGCTGGGCGTGGTGTTCGGGGCGGGCCTCATCGCCTACCAGGTGCTCCTGCCCGGCGCGGGTGTGCTGGCGGCGGGGATTCTGTTTGGGTTCCTCGCCCTCCGGGGTCGGAGGGCTGTGTTCCGGTGCCACGAGCTGGGCGTGCGCGACATTGGGTATTTCGGCGACAGGGAGCTGCGGTACGCCGACATGGACACGTTCACCTACAGCGCGGTCCGGCAGTTCGTCAATGGCGCCTACACGGGCACGCAGCTCGTGCTGCACTTCGGCCCGCGCGCGGAAGGGGAGAAGAAGGCGATCAACTACCGCGCGACACTGTCGGGCGCGGACGAGACGCTGGATGGCCTGTGCGACCACGTGTCGGGCGTCATCGGCCGGCGCCTGGCGGAGGAATTTGCTGCGGGCCGCGCGGTCACGTGGACCCAGGCCCTTCGCTTCCTGCCCGAAGGCCTCGAATACAGGGCACAGGGCTTCCTCGGCCGCAAGGACCCCGTCGTCATCCCCTACGGGCAGATCGCGAACTACGACATCCAGCAGGGAGAGATGATGCTCTGGGCCGAGGGCGCCGAGAAGCCTGCGGTGCGCGAGAAGGTGTCGGCGCCGAACTTCTTCCCGGGCCTGCGGCTCCTCGAGGCCATCCTCGAGCCGGAGGAGTGACGACAGCCCCCGCCAAGCGTCGAGGGTGCGGGAACCACCGGCCAACCCCTGCGTCTAAGAAACCGGGCTGAGTCCGGCTGCGCCGGGAACGTGTCACCATGGCCGGGGTGGCAAACATGGCGAGTGAAGCACCGTGCAGGCGGCGGGGCGTCTGTTCGCAACACCTGTTCTCCCAAGCAGTTGCGTCTGTTGTCGTGGCCTTCCTGGCCGCCGGATTGTCGCTGGCGGGGCAGGGGGAGGCGGAGGTGCGCGGGAAGGCGCTCGCTACCTCGGGGCAGCCGGTGCCGGGGGTGAAGATCACGCTCACGTCGCAGATGCCCGATGGGCCGAAGGAGACGTGGTCGGCGACGAGCTCTGCCGAGGGGGCGTTCAGCCTCAAAGTGCCAGGGAATAAGAGCTTCGGGCTGGCCGTCGAGGCGCCGCCCGGAGGCAAGCTGGCGCCCAGCAGCGTGTTCGGCGCGCAGAACCTCATGGTCAGTCCGGGCCAGGTGCGGGAGGTGACGGTGTTCCTCGCCCCCGCGACGGCCAAGCTGATGGGGACCGTGACCGATGCGGACAAGGCTCCTGTGGCAGGGGCCACGGTGACGGTGTGGCCCTCCCAGATTGGGTGGTCATGCTCCCGCTCCGTAACTACAGACAAGGCAGGGAAATACGAGATTTCGGGCCTGGCGCCCGGAGGCTACGTCTTCCGCAGCGTCGAGCCGCCCGAGGGCACGGGCCTCATCCGGCTGACCACCTGGAGGCCCGGCGGGGTGCGCGCGACGACGCTGGGGGACGGGCAGACGGCGACGGAGGATCTCGCTCTGCTCCGCGGTGCCCGGCTGACGGGTCGGGTGCTGGACGAGGCAGGAAAGCCCCTGGCGGGTGCCAGGGTGAGTTGCCACCTGGACGCGGCGACCGAGGTGGGGAAGCGCTCGGTCTACCAGGTGTCCGGCCAGTGGTACAGCGGTGAGGCAACCTCTGACGCCACAGGCACTTACAGCCTGGGCGGGCTGACGCAGGAGACGTATGCGGTCGAGGTGAAGTCGCCCGAGGGCAAGGACCTGGCCCCCGCCACGCTTCGCGGGGTCAACGCGCCGGCGGAAGGCGACGTAAAGCTCCAGGACGTCACGCTTTACAAGGGCGGCACGGTAGTCGCCAAGGTGCTGGGGGCCGATGGCAAGCCGGTCGAGGGGGCGGAGGTGTGGTTCACCGTCGGCGCCGGCTTCGGCAGGCATGGCTTCGGCACACGCGTGACCGCGAAGACCGATGCCAAGGGCATCGTGCAGTTCAAGGCGCTGGCGTCGGGTCAGTACGCCATGACCGTCGTGCCGCCCGAGGGCATGGCCTCGTGCCAGAAACAGTTCGACGAGGTTCGCGCCCTGAGCGGCCTGACGCTACAGCAGGTCCTCAAGCTCCCCGAGGGGGCGAAAGTGACCGGCACCGTGACCGATCCCGCCGGGAAGCCCGTGGCGGGCGCGACGGTGATGGCCGGCTACGGCTACGGCTCGCGTGCGAAGGCGACGAGCGACGCCCAGGGGCGCTACACCATTGTGGGCCTCGCGTCGCCTGCCAAGCTCGACCCCCCGCAGAAGTACGGCCCACAGAACCAGGTGACGGCTGTGCCCCCCGCGGAGGCCCTCACGCTGGCGACGGGGAGCGTGGACCTGCCGCTTGTGCCGCTGGGCGGGACAGCGACCCTGGATGTCGCGCTGAGGCCCGGCGTGGCGATCACGGGCCGCGTGACGGGGCCTGACGGCAAGCCCGTGGCGGGCGCGCAAGTGGGCGTCTACCGCTACCAGCGAGGGGCCATCCTCGGCTTCGGCTCCACGTTTACCGACGAGCAGGGGCGCTACACGCTCGGACACCTGCGGGAGACGGCGATGTCGGTGACTGTGGACCCGCCGGAGAGCCTGAGGCTCCTGCGGAACGTGGTCCCCGAGCGGAACTTCGAGCCGGGGAGGGCCTCGACCGTGGACGTGGCGCTGGAGACGGGGGCGGCGCTGGCGGGCGAGGTTGTGACCTCGAAGGGCAAGCCCGTCGTCGGCGCCCAGGTGGTCGTCCAGGCGAGCACGGGGCAGTACCCGCGAACGAGTCGCGTGGCAATGAGCGGCGTGGGCGGCGCGTTCCGCGCGGACGGGTTGCCGCCCGGCCCCTACGACATCCAGTGCACGGTGGCCGACCCCACGCTTCGCGCGAAGCCGCTGAGCGTGACCATCGAGGGCAAGGGCGAGCAGAAGACGAAAGTCGTGCTCTACACAGCCGGCTCGCTGACGGGCACGGTGCGGGACGGCAAGGGGAACGCCGTGGGGCGCGGCTCGTGCTGGATGTCGCTCCAGTCGAAGGTGGCCGGCCCGCAGGCGCCGCAGGCGGGCGCGGGGCACGTGGACGACCAGGGGCGCTACGCCATCACCGGCCTGGCCCCCGGCGCCTACACGCTCAGTGTGCACCTCGGCATCGAGGGGCAGAAGAAGAAGCTCATGCCCGCCGCACCCGCGGAGATTGTCATCGAGGAGGGCAAGGAGACGAAGCACGACGTGACGCTGCCCTACGGCCCCGAGGGCAAGGCGCCCCACTTCTAGCCCGTTCGTAGCGCGGGCTTCAGCCCGTATCTTCTACGGCCTGAAGGCCGCACTACGAACCGGCCCTTCTGGAGGATGCGGCCATGAGGACAATGCTCGTTGGGCTGGCCGCCACGTGCGCTGCTGGCCTCTTGGTGACCATGGCCCGGCCATGCCGCGGTGGCGAGGGGGCTGGCGCGGCGGCAGCCAAGGAGGCGGATCAGGACCTCAAGGACCTCGCGGCGGGCAACAACCGCTTCACGGTGGATGTGTGCGCGGAGGTCATGGAGAAGGAGGAGGGCAATCTGTTCCTCTCCCCCTTCTCGATCCGAACCGCCCTGGCGATGACCTACGCGGGCGCGCGCGAGGACACCGCGAAGCAGATGAAGAAGGCGCTGCAATTCACGCTGGACGACGCGCGCCTCCACGCGGCGTCCAAGCGCGCCCAGGAGCTCATCCAGACCGGCGCCGGTGCCAGCCACACCCTCCACGTCGCCAACTCCCTCTGGGGGCAGAAGGGCTACACGTTTCTCAAGCCGTTCCTTGACATCGCGGCGACCTGCTACGGCGGGGGCCTGAACCAGGTGGACTTCGCGCAGGAGACCGAGAAGGCGCGCGAGGCGATCAACCTCTGGGTGGAGGAGAAGACCCGCGAGAAGATCAAGAACCTCATCCCGCAGGGCGGGCTGGCCAAGCTGACCCGATTGGTCCTGGTGAACGCCGTCTACTTCTACGGCTCGTGGGAGCGGGAGTTCGACAAGGAGCTGACCCAGGACGCGCCGTTCTTCGTCACGCCGGAGAAGACGGCCACAGTCAGGATGATGCGGCACAAGATGCGGGACGTGAAGGAGAAGCCGCAGTTCCGCTACCTGGAGACCGACTCGTTCCAGGCCGTCGAGCTGCCCTACAAGGGCGACCGGGTGAGCATGGCGCTCTTCCTGCCGAAGAAGAAGGACGGCCTGCCGGCGTTGGAGAAGGAACTCCTGAAGTCGGCCGCAGGGGGCGGCCTGGGCGAGCAGACCGAGAAGCTCGCCGCCTCCCGCAAGCAGAAGGTGTTCGTCTACCTCCCCAAGTGGAAGATCACCTGGGGGGCGAAGGAGCTGACGCCACTCCTGAAGTCCGTTGGCATGACCGAGGCATTCACGCCCGGGAAGGCCGACTTCTCGGGCATGAACGGCGTCAAGCCGCCGTCGGACGAAGCGCTGTTCATTTCCGCGGTGTTCCACAAGGCATTTGTGGACGTGAACGAGGAGGGCACGGAGGCGGCGGCCGCGACGGCGGTCGCAATGAGCGGAACAGGGCTTCCGGCCCCGATCCCCGTCTTCCGCGCCGACCATCCGTTCCTCTTCCTGATCCGCGAGACGGCCACGGGGCAGATCCTGTTCATCGGGCGGGTCGCCGACCCAACCGCAGGATGACCACCGGCAGAGAGCCGGATGCAGGGGAACCCGTTTCTAGCCCGTTCGTAGTGCGGCCTTCAGGCCGTAAGAGGTACGGGCTGAAGCCCGCACTACGAGCTGGCGCCTTCTGGAGGACGCGGCAATGAGGAAGTGTGTGGTTTGGGTGGCGGCGCTGGCGCTCGCCTGCGCGGCCGCGTGGGCCGACGTGGCGACGCCGCGGCCGCAGTGGACCACGGTGCGGATGGCCTCGGAGGAGGTCGTCATCACGCTCGGCGAGCAGAAGGTGCAGGTGAGCGCCACGTTCCAGATGCACAACCTGGGCGAGGCGTCGGTCGTGGCGATGGGCTATCCGCTCGGCGAGTTCGAGTCGGCGCTTAACGACTTCGCTGTGAAGGTGAACGGCGAGCCGCTGGGTGCCGTGCGCTCGCAGGCGGGCGGCGCGCAGGCAGGCGGCCCGATGCTGCGCGGCGGCGGAGGCGGCGGCAAGCCGGGCGGCGCAGCCAACGAGCCGTACCGCTTTGAGGGGCCTTACAAGGAGTGGAAGGTCTTCGACGTCCCCTTCGCGGCAAACGAGAGGAAGGCCGTCTCCGTCAGCTACTGGGTCGAGCCGGCGAAGGTGAAGGACGCGGAGGCGGGCGCCCTCCTCGCCTACTGCTACACGATGAAGACCGGGGCGACCTGGAAGGGGAAGATTGATGAGGCGAAGATCAGCGTGAAGCTCAACGGCATCCCCGCCAGCCGCCTGGTGCGTGTGCTGCCCGCCGGCTACACGAAGAGCAACAGCGGCGCGGCCTTGTCCTGGACTCTGAAGGACTTCAAGCCGACTGAGAACATCGAGATCACGTTCCGCCCGGCCGCGGCGACGGCTGCCGCGCGCTGAACGGCGACGCCGGCCTGACGAGACCTCCGTCCGCGTCCGGCCCGGGGGGCCTTCCTCCCTCTCCCTCGGGGAGAGGGGCGGGGTGAGGGTGCTTGGGTCCCCGCCAGCCCCGCGGAAGGCACCCTCACCCCGCGCCCGCTAGCGGGCACCCGCCCCCCGAGGGGGAGGGGGAAGAGGTCCCTCTCGCCAGATGCCCCACCTTCGGGAGGGCAGCACCACTCCCCTCTTTGCTCGGTTTGATCTGGAGGGCTGCGAGGGATATGATAGCCCGCGCGCCGTGGGAACGGTCCGGGCGCGGCGGGCATGCCACGCCGTGCTGCGACGAGAAAGGAGCCCCTGGATGCCAGAGAAGGCGAGCATGTGGCGTCGGCAGTTCCTCCGGCGCGGCCTCGCAGCCGTTGGAGCGGCCCTGGCGGCGCCCCACGTGGTGGCCGCCCGGGCGCTGGGCAAGGATGGGGAGGTCGCGCCCAGCGACAAGATCATCCTGGGCGCAATGGGCATCGGCGGGCGCGGCGGCTACGTGTTCGGCTGCATGCTCCGCGAGCCGGACGTGCGGTGCGTGGCCGTGTGCGACGTGCAGCGCGACCGCCGCGAGCGCGCGAAGAAGACGGTGGACGACCGCAACCGCGATGACAAGTGCGCGGCCTATATTGATTTCCGCGAGATGTTCGCCCGGCCCGACATTGACGCTGTGCTTATTGCCACGGGGTGCAACTGGCACGGCTTCGGCGCGATCCAGGCCGCGAAGGCGGGCAAGGACGCGTACTCCGAGAAGCCGGTCACGAAGACCATCGCGCAGAGCCTGGAGCTGGCCGCGGCGTTCCGCCGCACGGGCCGCGTCTTCCAGGGCGGCATGCAGCGCCGCAGCGTCGCCCACTTCATGTTCGCTATGGGCATCATTCACAGCGGCAAGCTGGGCAAGCTCCACACCCTCCATGCTCATCCCGGCGGCATGAACGTGGGCATGAGCGGCTGGGCGCCCGCTGAGCAAGAGCCGTCGAAGGAGGAGGTGGAGTGGGACCTCTATCTCGGCTCGGCAGCCTGGCGGCCGTTCAACCGCGGGCTGCTGCGGTCGGGCTGGTCGTGCTTCGAGGAGGGCGGCGGGCTGGTCGGCGCGGGCGTCCTCCCCTGGGGCTCGCACTGCCTGGACCTGTGCCAGTGGGCGAAGCAGAGCGACGACACGGTGCCCGTCGAGTATCAGCCGCCCGAGGGCGACAAGACGACGGCCGTCTACGCCGACGGCGTGAAGCTGGTCATCCGCAACGGCGGCTGGATGCCAAACGTCGGCTCCTGCCCCATGCGCGCCGAGGGGGACAAGGGTTGGCTCGAGGTGGGCGACAGCGGCGAGATCAACGTCAGCAACCCCGAGTGGCTGGCGGCCCGCGGCAAGAAAACCGGCGGCTATCCCGCCGACAGCCACGTGCGCGACTTCTTCGACTGCGTGAAGTCCCGCGGCCTGCCCAGGGCCAACCACATCGTCACCTGCAACAGCCACATCGCCTGCCACGCGGCCAACATCGCGCTCTTCCTCAAGCGCAAGCTCACCTACGACCCGAAGAAGAACGAGTTTGTTGGGGACGATGAGGCCAACCGCCTGCGCGGCGAGGCCCTGCGCGAGCCGTGGCGATTCTGAATCGTCCTCGTCCCTCGTCCTCGTCCTTCGTCCTCGATTCTCTTGCCTTGCGGTGGTAGAAGAGCCGAGGACGAGGGACGAGGACGATTGAGGAGCAAGAGAGAAAGGAGTGGGCAATGCCGAGGGAGCCTGGCATCCAACGTCGGGAGTTCTTGCGGCGTGGTCTGGCCGCGTTCGGCGCGGCGCTGGCGGCGCCCTACGTGGCGCCCGCCGCGGCGCTGGGCAAGGATGGCGAGGTGGCGCCGAGCGACAAGATTCTGCTCGGCACCATGGGCATCGGCGGGCGCGGCTCCGGCGTGTTAGGGTGCATGCTCCGCGAGCCAGACGTCCGCTGTGTGGCCGTGTGCGACGTGCGGCGCGACCGCCGCGAGCGCACGAAGAAGATGGCCGACGACCGAAACGGCGACAACTCGTGCGTGGCCTACATTGACTTCCGCGAGATGTTCGCCCGGCCCGACATTGATGCGGTGCTGATCACGACGGGCAACAACTGGCATGGCCTGGGCTCGATCCTCGCGGCCAAGGCGGGCAAGGACGCCTATGCCGAGAAACCTGTGACGAAGAGCATCGCGGAGAGCCTGGAGCTGGCCGCGACGTATCAGCGAACCGGCCGCGTGTTCCAGGGCGGCATGCAGCGCCGCAACGTCGCCCACTTCATGTTCGCAATGGGCATCATCCACGGCGGCAAGCTCGGAAAGCTCCACACCCTCTACGCCCACCCCGCCGGCCTGGGCACGGGGATGAGCGGCTGGGCGCAGGCGCAGCCCGAGCCATCGAAGGACGAGCTTGAGTGGGACCTCTACCTCGGCTCGGCCGCCTGGCGGCCCTACAGCCGGGGACTCATGGGCAGCGGGTTCGAGAAGGGCGGCGGAATGCTCGGCGGCGGCGTGATGGAGTGGGGCTCCCACTGCATTGACCTGTGCCAGTGGGCGAAGCAGAGCGACGACACGGTGCCCGTCGAGTACTTCCCGGCCGAGGGCGACCAGGCGACGTCACGCTACGCCGACGGCGTGAAGCTGGTCGTCCGCAACGGCGGCTGGCTGCCCAACGTCGGCTCGTGCCCCATGCGCGCCGAGGGCGAGCTGGGCTGGCTCGAGGTGGGGGACAGCGGCGAGATCTTCGTCAGCAACCCCGAATGGCTGGCCGCGCGCGGCAGGAAGACCGGCGGGTACCCCGCCGACAGCCACGTGCGCGACTTCTTCAACTGCGTGAAGAGCCGCGGCCTGCCCGCCGCCAACCACTTCGTCACCTGCAACTCCCACATCGCCTGCCATGCGACCAACATGGCCATCTTCCTGCGACGCAAGCTCACCTACGACCCCAAAAAGAACGAGTTTGTGGGCGACGACGAGGCCAACCGGCTGCGCGGCGAGGCATTGCGGGATCCGTGGAGATTCTGAACCAAGAGTTGGATGAGTGGATGGGTGGATGATTGGATGGGTGCCAGACACCAAGGTCTTTCATTCATCCATTCATCCACCCATCCATTCATCCTCTCTGCCAGAAAGGAGCGATGGATGCCAAGGGAACCTGTGATCCAGCGCCGGCAGTTTCTGAGGCGGGGCCTCGCCGCCGCAGGCGCGGCGCTGGCGGCGCCACTCGTGGTGCCGGCCAGAGCGCTGGGCCAGGAGGGCGCCGCAGCTCCCAGCGATACGATTCTCCTGGGCGCGATGGGCATCGGCGGACGCGGCGGCTACGTGTTCGACTGCATGCTGCGCGAGCCCAACGTGCGCTGCGTGGCCGTGTGCGACGTGCGGCGCGAGCGACGCGAACGCGCCAAGAAGAAGGCCGACGGGAAGAACGGCGATGAGAAGTGCGCGGCCTACATTGACTACCGCGAGCTGTTCGCCCGGCCCGACGTGGACGCCCTGCTCATCGCCACGGGGCCGAACTGGCACGGCACGGCCTCCATCAACGCGGCCAAGGCGGGCAAGGACGTGTACAGCGAGAAGCCGTGCACGAAGAACATCGCGCAGAGCCTCGAGCTGCGCGACACCTTCCAGCGCACGGGCCGCGTCTTCCAGGGCGGCATGCAGCGGCGCAGCGTCGCCCACTTCCTCTTCGCCATGGAAATCGTCCACAGCGGCAAGCTCGGCAAAATCCACACCCTCCACGCCCACCCCGCCGGCATGGGCACCAGCATGAGCGGCTGGCGGGCCGCCGAGCCCGAGCCGTCGAAGGAGGAGGCGGACTGGGACCTCTACCTCGGGCCTGCGGCCTGGAGGCCATTCAACCGGGGGATCCTCCACGACGGCTTCAATTTCGAGAAGGGCGGCGGCCTGCTCGGCGGCGGCATCCTGGAGTGGGGCTCCCATTGCGTGGACCTGTGCCAGTGGGCCAACCAGAGCGACGACACGGTGCCCGTCGAGTACTTCCCGCCCGAGCGCGGCCAGGCCACGGCTCTCTACGCCAGCGGCGTGAAGCTGGTCATCCGCGACGGCGGCTGGATGCCCGACATCGGCTCCTGCCCCGCGCGCATCGAGGGCGACAAGGGCTGGCTCGAGGTGGGCGACAGCGGCAACATCTTTGTCAGCAACCCCGAATGGCTCGCCGCGCGCGGCAAGAAGACCGGCGGCTACCCAGCCGACGGCCACGTGCGCAACTACTTCGAGTGCGTGCGCTCCCGCGGCCTGCCCAGGGCAAACCACTTCGTCACCTGCAACTCCCACATCGCTTGCCACGCCACCAACGAGGCCATCCTCCTGGGGCGCAAGCTCACCTACGACCCGAAGAAGCACGAGTTCATCAACGACCCCGAGGCGAATCGCCTCCGCTCCGAGGCCATCCGCGAGCCGTGGAGGCTCTAGTGCAGAAGATTGGATGGGTGGATGAATGGATGGTTGTCAGACATTCATCCAATCCTCCAGACATCCATTCATCCCCTTTAGAAGAGGAGAATGACTGTGTTCAGGACGCTGGCTCTGATGGTTGTCGCGGCTGCGTGTGTGCTCCCCGCCCTGGGCGGGGAGAAGCCCGATGAGGCAAAGCTGATCGCCATCATTTCGTCGGATGCGCCGCCGCAGGACAAGGCGATTCCCTGCAAGCAGCTCGCCGTGTGGGGCACCAAGGCCGCCGTGCCAGCCCTGGCCGCCCTGCTGCCGAACAGGGAGCTCTCCTCCTGGGCGCGCATCGCCCTCGAAGCCATCCCCGACCCCGCCTGCGACGAGGCGCTTCGCGCCGCAGTCGGCAAGCTGGAAGGCCGACTCCTCGTCGGCGTCATCAACTCCATCGGCGTCCGCCGCGACGCCCAGGCGATTGGCATCCTCGTGGCCAAGCTGAAGGACCCCGACCCCGAGGTGGCCTCTGCCGCGGCCGAGGCCCTGGGCCGCATCGGCGGCGACCAGCCCATCAAGGTCCTCGAACCGCTCCTCGCCTCCGCGCCCCCCGCGGTCCGCTCCTCCGTCGCCTACGGCTGCGTGCTGTGCGCCGAGAGGCTCCTCGACGAGAAGAAGGCCGAGGAG
>Ga0194112_10009566_pt1 | contig 12302 bp, 7 predicted proteins | sample TA2MahC400mmetaG_FD_146191 | JGI IMG/M metagenome (GOLD analysis project Ga0194112, IMG submission 146191) | Freshwater microbial communities from Lake Tanganyika, Tanzania - TA2015016 Mahale Deep Cast 400m | ecosystem: Environmental > Aquatic > Freshwater > Lake | place: Tanzania: Lake...
TGACGAACTGGTGCTTTTCCTCTGGGGCAACGAAGACGACATCTCCCTCCCCAAACGGAGTCTTGCTGTCCTCGTCTCTGACGAATCCGCTGCCGGCCAGGATGAAGACCTCGTGCTCCCAGGGATGAGTGTGGAATGGGGAGGCGGCCCCAGGCTGCACCTCGAAGACGCGCATGGCGAAGTTTGGCGCGCCGTCCTTATCGCTGATCACCCAGCGCACGGTGACGCCTGGTGCCTCCTCGGCGGGCTCTGGCGTAACTTGACGGTAGTTTTTCACGATCATCGCAGGCCCTCCTTTCAACTCGGTATGGGGAATATCTTAGCAGATTCGCGGCACTCTGTCAAGGATGGCTTTCCAGAAAAAAAGTCCTTGACATCCCGGCAAAAATGCAGTATAATATGAACGTTGGAAACGATATCATGATATCGTTTTCAAACCCCTTAATCTTAATTGCTCACCACTTTCCCTTCGCTAAGTGCCGAAGGAGGAGCAATTGCCAACGATTCACGACGTCGCTAAGCGGGCGGGTGTATCCCCGGTAACCGTCTCTCGCGTCATCAATAACGCGGGCAACGTCAGCGCGGCTACTCGAGAAAAGGTGGAGCTGGCCATTGAAGAACTGGGTTACGTGCCCAGCGTGATGGCCAGAAGCCTGCGCTCGAAGCGAACTCGCACGTTGGCCCTGATCGTCTCCGATGTCACGAACCCCTTCTGGACCACGGTGGCACGGGGCTTAGAAGACACCGCCCGAAGCCGTGATTATTCAGTTTTCCTCTACAATACCGATGAAAACCCGCTCAAGCAACGGCGCTGCCTGGAGGTTGTGGTCGCTCAACAGGTAGACGGCGTGATCATCGCCCCGTACGATTCTGACGCTCAGAATCTGGCTCAACTGCGCCAGCGAAATATCCCCACGGTGATCATTGACCGACGCATTGAGGGCTGGGACGTTGATTCGGTACGCGGCGATTCTCTCTCCGGCGCGAAGGCTTTGATTCAACACCTGATCAGCCTGGGCCACCAGTGCATCGCCATGATTTCTGGGCCGGCGAAGACCTCGACGGCGGAAGATCGCGTCGCTGGCTATTGTATGGCCTTGGCCGAAGCCAGGATTCCCCTCGACACCCGCCTGATCAGGCGAGGCGAGTACCGAACTCTATCCGGCGAGGAACTGACCCTGCGCCTGTTGGACGAAGGGCTCAATCCCACCGCCATCTTTGCGGCCAACCAGTTTATCGCGTTGGGGGTGATCAATGCTGTGGAGAAGCGAGGCCTGCGTATTCCCCAGGACATCGCCCTGGTCTGCTTTGACGATCTGCCCGATGTCTCCCGCCTGTTTCCATTCCTCACCGTCGTGGTCCAGCCCGCCTACGATATGGGGGTGCACGCCGCTCAGTTACTCCTCAGCCGGCTGGACAGCGAGGTGAGTTTGCAACCCCGCCACGTAGTGTTGCCTACCCGTCTCATCGTGCGTCATTCCTGTGGCAGCAGGCTGCAAGGCAGTGACCATCCCCCATTCAGCCTGCCGCTCCCCAAAGAGGCGTGGGCAGAAGTGAGCATCATGGTCAAGCCCCTTAGCCCCGCTGAGCAGCGCGACTGCTCTGGGAGTATCACGGGATTAGCTATATCCGTTCCCAACAAAAGGAGAGGGGGGCTATCGGACTATGACAGGTCTGACGTCAATCGCCTGCTTAAAGTGCTTCAACATCAGGAAGCGGATCGGGTGCCACATCTTGAGTTCTGGGTAACCAGCAAATCGGTGTACGAGTATGTCCTGGAGCGCGAACTCAAATATGACCCCGTAGATGCCAGGGTCGGCAGGCAGTCTATCACCCCCAAAGATCACGTGGAGTTTGCCATGCGACTGGGCATGGACGCGGTGACCTGCGATTTCTCCTGGCGACCGGATAACCCGGATGACCTGGAACCCCTGCCGTCGCTGGCAGACCAACTTGGCTACCTGGAACGCTATCTGCGTGCTGCTCAAGGGACTGGCGTTGGCGTCGTGGCCAGCTTTACCTCTTTCTTTGACAACGCTATGCTGGCTGTAGGGAATCCTTCCCATATGTCCCACGACGGCCGACCCCTTCTGGAGAGAGTAATGGATATCCTGTTGAATCACCAGGAAAAGGTGATGCGAGTTGTCTGCGACCGCTTTGCCGATGACCTGGCGTTGGTCATGGTCAGCGACGATGTTGCCCACCGTGCCGGTCTGATGATTCACCCCGACGTGTTCATGGAAATCTTTCCCCAGCGCATGAAACGTTTGATCGCTCCTGCCAAAGCGCACGGCAAGCTGGTTGTTCTGCACACCGCCGGCAGGATGGACAATGTACTGCCGATCTTGCACGACATCGGATTCGACGCCGTTCACCCCATTGAACCGGAATCCAACGACATCTTCTCCATCAGGAAAGAGTGGGCTGGCAGGATGGCTTTGGTGGGGAATATTCCAACTGGCCTGTTGACTCATGGCGGCAAGGAAGAGATCGAGGAGAAGGTACGGGAATATTGTGTCAACCTGGCTTCCAACGGGGGCTATGTGCTCGGCTCCTCCAATGGCATTGGGGAGGGCATTCCGCCGCAGAACTTTGTGGCTATGACGCAAGCGGTACATAAATACGGTCGCTATGGGTCTTTGGGGAAGGAAGCCTGATCGGGAACGCCATTCACTAATGAGAGGGGTCTGCCTCCTCGATTATTGCGCCGACATGATATGTGCCCCTGGGTGCGGATGGCGCTTCCGAGAAATCTGGTGACGAAGGGAGGTGATAGCTACTTCAAGAATACCACTGTGAACCATTTTTTATGGTGGGGATCGGTGGTCGTCGGCACCAGACTCGTGCTGGTGCAACCCTGTTCTCCAGCCTGGAATCAGGGGAAGAACAATAGACGAGAGAGTTGGTGTCACGCTGACTCTCACCATATTTCCATAACCTAAGGAGGAGACTATCATGAAGAACAAACTTTGGATGATCGTAACATCGCTCGTGGTGATCGCCATGCTGGCTGCCTGCGCCGCTCCGACACCGGTGGTCGTCGAGAAGGAGGTGGCGGTGACGGTCGAGAAGCAGGTCCCGGTCGAGGTAGTCAAAGAGGTGGTCGTCACACCTGCTCCTGCGGCCAAGCCCTACGAAGGGATAGAGGTCAACATCCTGACCTTCACCGGCCCCCAGATCGCCGAACCGCTGCAGCGGCGTGGCCCGGACTTCACCAAGCTGACCGGGGCGAAGATCAACGTGATCATCGTCCCCTTTGCCGACCTGTACACGAAGATCCTGACCGACCTGGCAACAGGGACGAACGCCTTCGATGGATGGGTGTTCGCGCCGCAATGGATGGTGGACTACATCGTCCCCGGCTACGTGGAGGACCTGACCGACCGGATAAAGAACGACCCGGCCATCGAGTGGGAGGACATCGCCCCCTTCTTCCGCGACTTCAGTGCTACCTACGGGGGCCGCATCTACACCATCCCGCTGGACGGCGACTTCCACATGGTCTACTACCGCACCGACCTGCTGGATGAGGCGGGCCTGAAGCCGCCGAGGACATGGGAGGAGTACCTCGAAATCGCCAAATACTTCCACGGCAAGGACCTCAACGGCGATGGCAAGCCCGACTATGGATCGTGCATTTCCAAAAAGCGTGGCGCCCAGGCCTACTGGTGGATCACCTCCATAGCTGCCCCGTTCATACAAAGCCAGGGCACGGGTCAGGGGGTCTTCTTCGACACCAAGACAATGAAGCCCCTGGTGAACAACGAGGCCTTCGCCGCCGCGCTGGACATCTACCAGGAAAGCACCAAGTACGGTCCGCCGGACGAGCTGAACCTGGACGTCGGTGACACGCGCTCCCTCTTTACCACTGGCCGTTGCGCCCTCTCCCTCGACTGGGGGGACATCGGCACGCTGGCCATTGACCCGGAGACCTCGGTGGTGATGGACAAGACCGGCGCTGTCATCACCCCTGGCTCCACCCGGGTGCTTGACTGGGCCACCGGCAAGCTGGTGCCCTGTGACGAGAAGACCTGCCCCTACGCCATCAACGGGGTGAACCATGCACCCTTTGCGTCCTTCGGTGGTTGGTCGGGCGGGATCAATAAGGCGGCAAAGCCCAAAGTTAAGGATGCGACCTACGCCTTCTTCTCCTACATGTGCCAGCCGGCCCAGGCCAACGTGGACGTCACCATCGGCAAGACGGGCTACAACCCCTACCGCACCTCGCAGTTCCTGAACCGCCAGCAGTGGGTCAAGGCGGGGATGAGCCCTGCCGCAGCCGCGGACTACCTGGGCGCCATCGAGGCCAGCCTGGCCAGCCCCAACATGGTGTTGGACCTGCGCATCCCGCAGAACCAGCGTTACCAGGGGGTCGTGCTGGACATCGCCCTCAGCCAGTTCGTGGCCGGTGAGATCACCAGAGACGAGTGCATGAAGCAGATCTATGACGGCTGGGAAGAGATCACCGAGGAGCTCGGCCGCGCGGAGCAACTGGAGGCCTACCGCGGCACGCTCGGAGTCACCAAATAGACTCAGCGCAAGCTGGACGACAACCTCAAGGCCCGGCCCGCTCCGGGTCGGGCCTTGAGGCCCTCTCCCTTTGGATACTGGCGATTTTGTTCGTAGTGACGACTTCAATCGTTCACAATGGAGCGACTAAAGTCACTACTACGAACCCCATATAACAGGTGGGATGAATCCATGCAGGTTGAACGACAATCTCAAATCTCTCTGAATGGTCTACAGTACAGGCTGACCAGACGGGCAGAACGATTGGCCGGCAATGTCTTCTTACTGCCTGCTATCCTGGTCGTGCTCTTTTTGTCCATTTTCCCGCTGATCATTTCTCTCTACCTGTCGCTGGCACGCTTCAGATTTGTCAAGGGCGGGTTCGAGATCAAGTTCGCTGGGCTGGCCAACTATCGGAAGTTGCTATTAGGCAGCGAGAAAAGGCGCTTCCTGGGCGTTATGGCCACTCCCTCGCCGGTCGGGTGGCTGGTGTTGGCAGTCGTTGTCGCGCTCTTGCTCTGGTTCCTGGTGCGCTATGTCCGCCGCCGAGGGGCCTCCGTTGGGGGATTGTTGGGGCGTGTCGTGGTCACTGCACTGGTGAGCCTGGGGGTATGGTACCTGGTGGGAACCCTCAGCTCAGATGGTTGGCCGGGAACGCTGGTCGTTACTTTGATCTACGTGTTCGTCGGCATCGCCACTCAGTACCTGTTGGGACTTGGCCTGGCGCTGCTGACCACCCAAAGCCTCCCCGGTCGCCGATTCTTCCGCGTCGTCTTCTTGCTCCCGATGATGATCACGCCGGTGGGGGTGGCTTATACGTTCCGCATGTTGACCGATACCCACAAAGGGCCATTCCAGCCCCTCTGGCAGGCTTTGGGGCTGGGCCTCTACTCCTGGGTCAACGACCCGTGGGGAGCGCGGGTGGCAGTGATGATCGGTGACATCTGGCAATGGACGCCCTTCATGTTCATTGTGCTGCTGGCCGCTTTAGAGGGCCAGTCTATGGAACTGATTGAAGCCGCGCTGGTGGACGGGGCCAACCGCTGGCAAACCTTCTGGCACATTACCTTACCGCAGATTTTGCCCGTCAGCACGACCTTGATCTTGATCCGGATGATCGAAGCCTTCAAGATTGTGGACTTGCCAAACGTATTGACCAATGGCGGACCGGGTACGGCTACGGAGTCGCTGACGCTGCAGGCCTACATCACCTGGCGCACCCTTGACTTAGGTGGTTCCGCAGCCATTGCCTATATACTGTTGTTTGTCGTCACGTTTATCGGTATTTCGTACGTCAACCTGATCCGTAGCCACGTGACAGAGGTGTGACCGAAATGATCAAATCCTTCTTTTGCCGCAGGTCGCTCTTTTCTCCATCTCCCTTGCGGATGACCCTATCGTACCTGGCACTGGGGTCCTGGGCCTTGGTCGTGTTGTTCCCCCTCTATTGGCTTCTCATTACCTCGTTCAAGCTGCCCATTGACGTGAACACGGGGCCGTTTTACGTACCCGGCGTGGACTTCCAGCCGTCGTTGCACGCCTGGCATTACATCCTGGTGGGGGACTTGAGCAACGATACCATACGGCCATACATCAATACGGTCATTGTTGCTCTCACCAGTGCCTCGCTCGCCCTGCTGCTGGGGACGACGGCTGCCTATGGCCTGACCCGCTTTGAATATCGTCCACGCGTTGGGGCTATCCTGGCCTTCATCGGCTGCCTCGTGCTGGTCATTTTCGCCATCGTCTCAGGCGTGCCCTGGCAGATCGCCGTGGTCGCCGGCCTGGCCCTCTTCGTCCTGTTACTACAAACGCTCGGCCGGCGCTTTAAGCGGTCTCTGGCCAACAGCGACATCGCCTTCTGGCTGGTCTCCCAGCGCATGCTGCCCCCGGTGGCGGTGGTGATCCCTATCTACGTCCTGTTTCAACGATTGAATCTGCTGGATACGCGGATTGCCCTGATTGTGACCTACCTGGCCACCAACCTGCCCATCGTGGTCTGGCTGATGCGAGACTATTTCCAGACCATCCCCGTTGAGCTGGAGGAGTGCGCGTCTATTGATGGCGCGTCACGCTATCGGATTTTCTGGTCCATCGTGCTACCCCTTTCGGTGCCTGGCCTGGTGGCCACATTCCTGTTCGTGCTGGTGTTCGCCTGGAACGAGTACCTGCTGGCCCTGTTCCTTTCGAGCTCGCGCGCTCAGACGCTGCCGCTGACGGTGGCGGCCCAGAACGCCACCCGGGGGCCGCAGTGGTGGTACATGTCAGTCCTGATCCTGATCATGATCGTACCGGTAGTCGTCATAGCCATTGTCCTGGAACGCTACATTGCGCGCGGGCTGCTGGTCGGGGCTATCAAGGGTTAACCGAGGTGCTGTGTCCTCAAACCACTACATCCTCGCCCACGATCTGGGCACCACGGGCAACAAGGCTAGTCTCTTCGACGAACGGGGACAGCCAGTAGCCAGCGCCTTCGCCGGCTACGAGACGGCACATCCACGTCCCGGCTGGGCCGAGCAGGACGCCACCGACTGGTGGCGGGCAGTGCGGGATTCGACGCGGGAACTGCTCAGTGCCAGCACTGTCGCACCGGGCGACATCGCCGTCGTCAGCTTCAGCGGGATGATGAACGGCGCGCTGGCGGTGGATGCTGCGGGTGTGCCCTTGCGCTCGGCCATCATCTGGGCCGACCAGCGGGCTACCGCCGAGGCAGAGTTCCTGGCCGAACGATGCGGCTTTGAGCAGGTCTACCGCCGCACCGGCCATCGTGCTGGCGCCTCCTACACCGCGGCCAAGATGCTGTGGATCCAGCGCCGTCAGCCAGAACTCTACGCCCGCGCCCATCAGTTCCTGCAGGCCAAAGACTACGCCGCTTACAAGCTGAGCGGCATCTTCGCCACCGATTATTCTGATGCCTCGGGCACCGACCTCTTCGACCTGGAGCGGCGCGATTGGGCGCTGGACATCATCGAGGCGGTGGGACTGGACGCACAGAAGCTCCCACCAGCGTATCCTTCCAGCACAGTCATCGGCAAAGTGACTCCGCAGGCAGCAGGTGAAACTGGCCTGCTGGCCGGCACGCCGCTGGTCATCGGCGGCGGCGACGGGGCCTGCGCTACGGTGGGGGCCGGGTCTGTGTGTCCAGGGGAGGCCTACAATTACGTTGGCTCCTCGTCCTGGATCGCTGTGATCGCCGAACAGCCCCTCTACGATCCCCAGATGCGCACCTTCACCTTCGCCCACCTGGACCCAGTGCTCTATTTCCCCACGGGCACCATGCAGTGTGCCGGTGGCTCCTTCGACTGGCTGGAGCGGCTGCTGCGGGGCGAGGGGGACGCCCCGCTGTACGAGGAACTGAGCGCGGCTGCGGCGGGCGTCGAGCCGGGGGCCCGCGGCCTCCTCTTCCTGCCCTACCTCATCGGCGAGCGCAGCCCGCATTGGAATCCGCTGGCGCGGGGCGCGTTTGTGGGGCTCACCATGTCGCACGGGCGAGCCGAGATGGCCCGCGCCGTCCTGGAAGGTGTGGCCTTCAATTTGAAGATGATCCTCGACGCCTTTCTGGAGCAGGGGGCGGAGATCGAGGCCATGCGGCTCATCGGCGGCGGCGCTCGCAGCGCGCTCTGGCGGCAGATCCTGGCCGACGTCTACGGGCTGCCCATCCTGCGGCCCGCGCTGCTGGCCGAGGCGACCGCGCTGGGCGCAGCCATCGCCGGCGGCGTGGGCGTGGGCCTCTTCCCGGACTTCAGCGTGGCCCACGAGATCGTTCAGGTCGAGGAAGCCGAGCGGCCCAACCCCACCGACAGCCAACGTTACGCCGCCCTTTACAGCCTCTTCCAGCAAACCTACACCGTTCTGGAACCGATCTTTGAACAATTAAGCAGACCCTAAGAGCGTGTCTAAAAATTTCCAAGCACGTCAAATCGGGGGGACGGGAAGAACTGTCAATGGATTCGAAGATCGGATTGAACGGACTGGGTGCTACACATGTGCGATTTCTGTTCAATCTGTTCCGAAAATCTGTTGACAGTAATCCGCTCTCATCATCCCCCTGCTTTGGGGTGCTATGGAAAATTCTGGCTCAAAAAGCTCCGGAGTCCGCAACTTGTTGCGGGATGGCCTGGACAAAGTGGTAATTAGCCAGTCGGAGCGCCCCCGAACAAGTTCGGGACTCCTCTTACATCACTCCGGCGATCTTTAAGACACCCTCTAACGGTTTCTGGAAACCCTTAGGGTCTGTATGGGAGGGAGGAGATATGCCAAGAGAAGTAACCATCCATCTACAGCCCGCTTTCTTCGGTGAGAAGGAAAAGGTCCTGGTCGAACATGGTCCGCTATCAGCCAGCACGTTTCGCTACGACAGCGGTGTGGGCGCCCTCCGGCTCAAGAACGAGCGGGGCCAGCTTGTACTGTTGCCTTTCCAGGGACAGCAAATCTGGTCAGCGGAGCTCGGTGGGCGGAACCTGACTATGAAATCCATGTTCGCAGAGCCTCGCCCCACCCGCGAGTACCTGGAAACCTACGGCGGCTTTTTACTTCACTGCGGGGCAACGGCGATGGGGGTACCTTCTAAAGAGGATGCCCATCCCTTGCACGGCGAATTGCCCAATGCCCCGTATCAGCAGGCCCACCTGGTCGTCGGCCAGGATGAGAAAGGGGCCTACATCGGCCTGGGCGGCCAATATCAGCACACGGTTGCCTTCACCCACAATTACGTTGCCGAGCCGTTGGTTAAGCTGTATGCCGGCTCCACATTGTTCGATGTGACGATGACCATCACCAACCTGAAGCATTCCGACATGGAGTTGATGTACCTGGCTCACGTCAACTTCAGGCCGGTGGACAATGGGCGGCTGGTCTACAGTGCCCCCTGCACGCCTGAGCACGTGCGGGTGCGAAAGAGCATCCCGTCTCACATCCGGCCTCTCCCTGGTTATGCGGAGTTCATCGAGGAGCTGGGCCGTCATCCCGAAAAGCACAACCTGTTGGCGCCAGGCCTGCTGTTTGACCCGGAGGTGGTCTTCTTCGTAGATTATCTGGCCGACGAAGAGGGTTGGGCACACAGCATGCAGGTGCACCCCGATTCCTTCGGCAAGCCTCAGGACAGGGGCAGCGCCGATTACATTCGCCATCGTCCTGAACAGTTGGATAAGGGCATCCGCTGGATCTCGCGCACCGCAGATCAGGAAGCGCTGGGGATCGTCCTGCCCGCCACGGCTGAGCCGGAGGGCTATCTGGCCGAGAAGGCCAAGGGGAACATAAAGATCATTCCCGCCCAAGGTGAATTTCGCTGCCAGATGGAGATGGGCACGCTAGCGCCGGCCGAGGCAAAACGTATGGAGGAAAAGATCGCCCAAATTCAGTACACCACAATTGATGGCGAGCCCCCGTTCGGCAGTACAACTGCCTCACATCGGTGGAGTATGGAGGAAAAGATCACCCCAATTGTGGCAGGCTAATCGCCATCCGCTCAATCTGTTCCAGAAATCCGTTGACAGCATGCCCCGTGTAAAAAATGCAAAACTGCTGATTAATCCACTGAAGGAGAACACAAAAATGGCTAAAGTTAAAGACGTAAAAGTTAATCCCTCTCAAAATCGCTTAGTTGGTGACATGCCCAAGATCGGCATCCGCCCCACCATTGACGGCCGGCTGGGAGGGGTCAGGGAGTCGCTGGAAGGCCAGACCATGGCCCTGGCCCAGGCGGTGGCCGAGTTTCTTACGGCGAACCTGCGCCACGCCAATGGCCTGCCGGTGGAGTGTGTCATCGCCGACACCTGTATCGGCGGTGTGACTGAGGCCGCCCAGGCCGCCGAAAAGTTCGCCAAGTCGGGGGTGGGCGTCTCCCTGACCGTAACGCCCTGCTGGTGCTACGGCTCGGAGACGATGGACATGGACCCCTACGTCCCCAAAGCGGTGTGGGGCTTTAACGGCACCGAACGCCCTGGCGCGGTCTACCTGGCGGCGGTCCTGGCGGCGCACAATCAAAAGGGGCTGCCGGCCTTCAGCATCTACGGCCGCGACGTCCAGGATGCGGGGGACACCTCGATTCCGGCCGACGTGCAAGAGAAGCTGCTGCAATTCGCCAAGGCCGGCCTGGCCGTAGCGACGATGCGCGGCAAATCCTACCTCTCGATGGGCGGCGTGTCCATGGGCATCGCTGGCTCCATCGTGGATCAGACCTTCTTTGAGGCCTACCTTGCCATGCGGGTGGAAACGGTGGACATGACCGAATTTATCCGCCGCATCGAGGAGGGGATCTACGACCAGGAAGAATTCGAGCGGGCCTTAAAGTGGGTGAAGGAGAATTGCAAAGAAGGAAAGGAGTACAATCCCCCACACGCCCAGCGCAGCCGGGCGCAGAAGGACCAGGATTGGGAGTTCGTGGTCAAGATGACCATGATCGCCCGTGACTTGATGATAGGCAACCCCCGGCTGGCAGCGTTGGGCTTCGGCGAGGAGGCCCTGGGGCACAACGCCATCGCCTCGGGCTTCCAGGGGCAGCGACAGTGGACCGACCACTTCCCCAACGGCGACTTCCTGGAGGCGATTCTCAATTCCTCCTTTGACTGGAATGGCATTCGGGAGCCCTTCGTCGTGGCCACCGAAAACGACTGCCTCAACGGGGTGGCCATGCTCTTTGGGCACCTGTTGACCAACACCGCCCAGGTCTTCGCCGATGTGAGGACCTACTGGAGCCCGGCAGCGATCAAGCGGGTGACCGGCTACGAACTGACCGGCCTGGCGGCGGGTGGGATCATCCACCTGATCAACTCCGGCTCTGCCACCCTGGACGCCACCGGCCGGCAGACCATTGACGGTCAGTCGGCCATGAAACCCTTCTGGGAGATCACCCCCGAGGAGGTCGGGAAGTGCCTCGACGCGACCACCTGGTATGCGGCGATCACGGAGTACTTTCGAGGAGGCGGGTTCTCGTCGAGCTTCCTGACCGTCGGCGGCATGGCGGTCACCATGTCTCGGATCAACCTGGTCAAGGGGCTGGGACCGGTGCTGCAGATTGCGGAAGGGTACACGGTGGACCTGCCACAGGATGTGCACCACGCCCTGGACGAGCGCACCAACCCCACCTGGCCAACCCATTGGTTTGTCCCTAACCCGACCGGTAGCGGGCCTTTCCGGGACGTCTACGCGGTGATGTACAACTGGGGAGCCAACCACGGGGCGCTCAGTTATGGGCACATCGGCGCTGACCTGATCACGTTGGCCTCCATGCTGCGCATACCGGTCTACATGCACAACGTGCCTGAGGAGAGGATCTTCCGGCCCAGTGCCTGGACCGCTTTTGGGGCGATGGACCCGCAGGGTGCCGACTTCAGGGCCTGTGCCAATTTTGGGCCGCTGTATGGCCGGTATTAGCAGATAGACATCTTGAAGGAGTAGCCGCCTGCAATGTCTAATCAACTCGAGTTCCTGGCCCTCGATCTGGGCGCGGAGAGTGGTCGCGCGGTGCTGGGTCAGTTCGATGGGGAGAGGCTCAGGCTTTCGGAAGTACATCGGTTCCCCAATGGCCCGGTGCGCTTGCCCGATGGCCTGCACTGGGACGTGCTGCGTCTGTGGACGGAGATAAAACGTGGCCTGACCCTGGCTGTCCAGGAGCACAGAGCCGACCTGGCGGGCGTTGGCCTGGACACGTGGGGGGTGGATTTCGGCCTGCTCGACCGGGACGGCGCGCTGATCTCGAATCCCTACCACTATCGCGACAGCCGCACCGATGGCATGCTCGAAGAGGCCTTCCGCCGCGTGCCCCGTGAGGAGATCTTCGAGCAAACCGGCAT
>Ga0194112_10009567_pt1 | contig 12302 bp, 18 predicted proteins | sample TA2MahC400mmetaG_FD_146191 | JGI IMG/M metagenome (GOLD analysis project Ga0194112, IMG submission 146191) | Freshwater microbial communities from Lake Tanganyika, Tanzania - TA2015016 Mahale Deep Cast 400m | ecosystem: Environmental > Aquatic > Freshwater > Lake | place: Tanzania: Lake...
TCTATTCTTGCCAATGAACTTACATCTCCAACCATGGCGCTTACATCCTTGACACCCTCACTCACCGTTCTGACGCCCTCACCGACCTCCTTGATCGAATCTGAAAAAGTTCTAACATCCTCAGCCACCTCATTGACATTGTCAGTGAGCTCCCGGACACTTCTGAGTGTCCCTTGCAGTTCGGTCAGAGTGGGTTTAAGCGATCCTTCCGTTGTCCGGATCAATTCTTTTAATTCTTTGATCGCCCCCTTCAGTTCGATCATTACAACGATAAAAATAATCACTCCGGCTGTAAAAGCAAGGACAATGAGTCCCAGAAAGATCGTATTCATATTGCCTCCCCTCAAACTGGCTTTTTGCAATATTATTTTATCATAATTTCTACCCTCATCAAAGGAACTTTTTGCCATAAATTATTTAAAACATCTCTTGACAAGAATTGTTCTAATGTGATAATAATTCTAATTAACGAGATATGAAATGATAGAGAAATATAAAGATTCCGGATTGAAACTCACTCCCCAGAGGATAGCGATCCTTAAGTATCTTGAGGGCAATATAGAACATCCGTCAGCCGATGATATCTATAAAGCCATGTCGAAGAGGTTTCCCACCATGTCCTTTGCCACTGTCTATAACACCCTCGAGACTTTAAGAAAGCACGGCCAGATCACAGAACTCAACTTCGATCCATTTAAGAAACGGTTCGATCCCAATCCCAACCCTCATCATCATGTCATCTGTGTCAAATGTCAGAAAATCCTCGATGTCCAAAACGAGTTTGTTTTCAAACCGCCAAAAATCGATTCCGAGGAGTTTGAAATTATAGGTAGCCACATCGAATTTTATGGAATCTGTTCAAAATGCAAAAATAAAAAAGAAACTTAAAAAAGAAAGGAGGAGTATCGCAATGTCGAAGACAGAACAATCTTTAAAAGAGGCATTTGCAGGAGAATCCCAGGCAAACCGGAAATATCTTGCATTTGCGGCAAAAGCCGACCAGGAGGGAAACCCCCAGGTCGCACGTCTCTTCCGAGCTGCAGCTGAGGCTGAGACGATCCACGCCCATAACCACCTGAGGGTGCTGAAGGGAATCAAAAGTACGAAAGAAAACCTTCAGGAAGCCATCGCTGGAGAGACCCATGAGTTTAAGGCGATGTACCCGGAGATGATCGAGGCGGCCAAGGCAGAAGGGCAAAAAGATGCAGTGCGGACATTCAACTTTGCCAATGAGGTTGAGAAGGTCCATGCCCAGCTCTATCAGAAGTTGTTAGACGGGCTCGGAAAACCTCAGGAAAATTATGCCTACTATATCTGTCCGATCTGTGGCTACACAGCTGAAAAAGGGGCCCCCGGAACCTGCCCGGTTTGCGGAGCCAAAGGAGAAATGTTCAAAAAAATAGATTAAATGATCCAACCTAGGAGGAGCCCCCCTCCTCCTATTAATTAGAGTCTGTTCATAAACTAAAGATTTTCCAAAAGGTCGTCATTCCGGCGAAGGCCGGAATCCAGTAATTTCAAGACCTTCTGGATGCCCCGATTTAATCGGGGCATGACAAAAAAAGTGCATTTATAAACGGACTCTAATTATTTCCTTTTTTAGGAATGTTATGGTTAAATTCTGGCTCATCCTGTCAGCGATCTCCGGGTTCTTAACAGTCGCTCTTGGGGCGTTTGGAGCTCATTCCTTAAAGAACCTGCTGGGTGACTACGGAAAATCCATTTATGAAAAAGCGATTCTATACCAGATGTTCCACACGATGGCCCTCTTCGGCGTGGGACTCCTTCAACATTTTATAAAACAGCATTCCTTGGCGGCAGCAGGTTGGGGATTCTTTATTGGCATCTTCCTTTTTTCAGGAAGCCTATATGTGTTAGCAATCACAGGGACGAAGTGGTGGGGAGCAATTACTCCAATCGGTGGCATCTCATTTCTCTTTGGCTGGTCCTATCTTATCTGGATATTGGCAAAGACACACCTTTCTTAAATTAAAAGGAGGCTCTAATGAAGGAACGAACCGGGTTGATCACCATGAGAGGAAATCCTCTCACTCTTGTTGGAAACGAGGTTAAAGTGGGAGAAGTGGCTCCAGATTTTACTGCCCTGGACAATAACCTATCTCCCGTTTCACTTTCATCTTTTCGCAATAAAATCTGCATCCTCTCTGCTGTCCCTTCCCTCGACACCCCGGTCTGCGACCTGGAGACCAGAAAATTTAATGAGGAGGCGAGCCGTTTGGGACCGGATATCCTGATTTTAACGATCAGTATGGACCTCCCTTTTGCGCAAAAGAGATGGTGTGCAGCAAGTGGAGTGGATAAAGTCCAAACCCTATCAGATCACCGCGATGCCTCTTTCGGGGCCTCATATGGGGTGCTGATTAAGGAATTAAGGCTCCTCGCCAGGGCGGTCTACATAGTGGATCGAAAAGGGACCCTGCAGTATATCCAGATCGTTAAAGAGCTAACCAACGAACCGGATTATGAAGCTGTTCTGAATGCCTTGAAAAAATTGACATGAGGGGGAAAAAATGAAAAAAATCTATCTGACGCTACCTGTCATCGCGATTATGGTAATCGCACTGGTCTCACCTGTTTTAACGGCTAACAAATCACCGGAGAAAGGCGAGACTTTACCTGTGTTCAATCTTCCGATTCCTAAAAATCCCGCTGAAAAAACCTACCTCGGCCTTTCAGGCGATGGGTTCTTCAAAATCCCACAGATTAAAGCCAAAGTGGTGATTGTCGAAATCTATAGTATGTATTGTCCCTATTGTCAGAAGGATGCTCCCGGCATCAATGAACTTTATCAACGGATTCAAAAAAATCCGGACCTCAAAGATAAGATTAAATTGATTGGTATCGGAGCTGGAAATACCCCTTTTGAAGTGGAGGCATACAGAAAAACTTACCAGGTCCCGTTTCCACTCTTCCCGGATAAAGACTATACCATCCATAAGGCCTGCGGAGAGGTAAGGACTCCCTATTTCATCGTTGTAAAAATAAACGACGACGGGACTCACCAGATTGTCCATGCCCAGTTGGGAAATTATCCAGGAGCAGAACCATTTCTAGAGCTTGTTCTGAAGGCCTCTGGGCTCAAATAGGGGAGGAGATGATGAAAAAAAAGATACGGATTGACTCTGTTTTAATCGCCATTGCCATTTCAATGTTACTGTTTCTTCCGCGAGCTTATGGCGCATCGGAAGCCTTTAAGGGGAATATCTATAAAGTGGGAGACCTGAAACCAGTGGACAGTAAATTAATGGTGAAGGTCGGAAACCAAGCGCCTCACTTCACCCTTCCCTCTTTATCCGGGGAGAAGGTTTCTCTAGGCCAGTATCGTGGAAAAAAGAATGTCGTTCTCTCATTCGTTCCCGCAGCCTGGACGCCAGTCTGTTCGGACCAGTGGCCCGGCTATAATATCATGAAAGATATTTTTGAGGAGAACGAAACCGTTCTTCTTGGCATTACAGTAGATAATATCCCTACCCTCTTTGCGTGGACCAATCAGATGGGAAAGCTGTGGTTCCCAGTGCTCTCCGACTTCTGGCCTCACGGAGCAGTGGCTAAAAAGTATGGCGTGCTACGTTCGGATGGAGTTTCAGAGAGAGCCCTGTTTGTGATCAATAAGAAAGGGATCATCCGATATATCGATGTCCACGACATCAACAAACGCCCTCCCCTCGAAGACCTGGTGAGCGCGCTGGAAAAACTCGGGAAGTAATACGATGGACTAAAGGGCAGACAATGAACAAGCCTTACCATTGGAAACATAATCAAAGATAAAGATTTGATTCCATCGTTGCCTACCTATTTCCCGATGGCGATGTCGTGGGTGAAACCATGGGCATCGTGATCAGAAATTCAACCTCCAAGATTGTATCCGCAGATCTCGATGCGATGATCGTTTATCTCCACTCCCTCCCCCGCCTCGAGAAGGAATGACCCTCAACACTTAATCACTGACGATATTAGACTAAATAGCAGGTGTCGTCCCCAATCAGGGATTAATTTCTCAATTGCCCTAAATTTAATATTTTATTTAAATCTTGATGATTTTGCCTTCGATTTTTTCTCCTATGGTTAGAATCCCAAGGGTGGCACCATGCCAGAAAGAGCGTGTGGGAGAGCCTGGATTAAAGAAAAATAATCCCTTGTTTTGGTGATTGGCAGGTGTATGGGTATGGCCATAGACGATCGCATCCACGTCATCAAATTCATCTCTGATCCTCGATTCGATTCCAAAGGGTGCTCCGCCTCCGTGAATCAAACCTATCCGAAATCCCTCTAATTCAACGACCTGCTTCTGTGGAAAGGCATTTCGGATCTTAAAAGGGTCCATATTCCCGCAAACAGCAATCAACTCTTTCAATCCTGAAAGGTACTCTGCAACAGACCAGTCTACAAAATCTCCGGCGTGGAGGATCTTCTCAACATCCCCGAAATGGAATTCTATCATCTTCTTAAATTCCAAACTCAGTTCACTCAAATGGGTATCTGAAAGAACGCCTATCTTCATATCAAACTCCGTGATCAATAAAAAAAGCAGAACCTCAATCAGATAGAAAATAAGTCTTTGGTTAAGGTAAGGGTAAACCTACCTGCCGCAAGCAGGGATGCCGGTTTCGTCTGTAGATTATGGTAACGTTTCTAAATCATTGGCCATAACCTTTATCCTTAGACCAAACTGGCCTCCTAACCTTAACCCTAATCCTGAACGAAGGCCATTTCCATGGTCCGCGGAAAGTCAGGTGGCCATGACCATTGTAAAAAAAAGGGACGTGTTAATCAACCCCGTACATTTCCTTTTTAGTGCGGATCTGGGTTATAATGAGGTTGTGGCGATCGGTCGAAAAAAGAAGGCCCTTGTCCATATTGCTAAAGAGGACCTCCACCTCGATGAAGAATCTTACCGCCAGATTCTGAAGGGAGTGGCAGGGGTGGAGAGTTCAACCCAGTTAAGCACAGAGGGATTTGAAAAGGTGATGAAACGTTTTCAGGAGATGGGGTTTAAAGGCCTCCTCCCCTATCCCTATCATCCTGCCCCAAAAGGCAGGCTCATCCTTTCGGACAGCCCTCAGGGTCTGGAAACGATTACCCAGAGCCAGAACGATTTTATCTCTTATCTGCTGGGGGAGTTGAAGTGGGAGGAAGGTCACTATCACGCATTCTGCAAGCGTATCATTAAAAGCACTGAGCCAAGGACAAAACGAGATGGTCAGAAAATCATCATCGGTCTGATGGCCATATTGAGAAAGAGGTCTTTGGCTCAAAAAAGGCATCCTATCAAGGATGAAAAGTAGGAGGCCTGATTAATACCAGGAGAGAGCTATGAAAAAATATATTCTCATCGGTCTGGCAGTTCTATTGATCGCTTCAATGGGGCTTGTCACCCTTAGCAAGGAGAAAGTCCCTCCCTTCATTGAAATGGAAGTGAAGGGGGTTCGGATTGATCCTGCGAGTCAGACCCCGGTTGTCATCCTTGCCGATAAGGACGGGAAAAAAGCGCTCCCCATCTGGATCGGTCTTCTTGAAGCCAATGCCATCGATAAGGAACTTAAACAAGTCTCCTCTCAAAGGCCCATGACCCATGACCTGCTCCATTCTATTCTGAAACAGACGCAGGTGACGGTGAAAGAGGTAAAGGTGGTCGATCTAAAAGAACAAACCTACTATGCCACCCTTTATCTCACATTGAATAAAAAACTGATTGAAATCGATGCCCGACCGAGCGATGCCATCATCCTCGCACTCAAATCGAAAGTCCCGATTCTTGTCTCCGCCAAAGTTCTGGAGCAACAGGGGTTTCCCCTTTCCAGAGAGGAAGGAATGGTGGAACGGCATGGAATCCGGATTCAGGAGCTCACTCCCTCGCTATCCTCTCACTTCAATTTTAAGGGGCAAAAGGGAGTCCTCGTTTCAGAGGTGCTGTCAGGCAGCGCTCCTGAAACCTCTGGAGTTAAGGCAGGGGACATCATTACTAAAATCAATCAAAAAGAGGTGGGAAGCATTCGGGAATTTGAAGAGACCTTCGATAAGGTGAAGACAGGCAGTACGGTTCGGATTCAGCTCTTTAGAGATGAAAAATTTCAGGAGGTCAATCTTACTCTAAAACCTTGAGCTTCAGTTGAGAAGCCGCTTTACAATCGGGATTTTAACGAACTGGACTCCTTCCTCCTTCAGGATGACCTCCTCCTCGGTCGTGGCTGTTCCCCGGATATTTCTCTTTTCCGTTTCCCCATGATGGATTTTGAGAGCCTCTTGGGCAAATTCAGTCCCGACATCTTCAAAGTGCTTATCCACATACTCATGGATGATTTGTAGGGCCTGTTGAGCAGCCTCTTCTCCCTTTTTTCTCTCTCCGTCGCTCTTCTTAATCATAAATGGAGAAAAAGTTTTTACCACCTGCGTATCATCGCAGATAGGGCAGTTGATGATGCCGGCAGACTGCTGCTCTTCGAAAGACGCGCTGTCTTTAAACCAGCATTCGAAAAGATGACCGTTGGAACAGATGAGATCGTAAGCAATCATTCCTTTTTCCTAAGGAATATTTAACACCCTTTTAAAAGTTTTTTCAATCTATTTTATTAATTGCAAAAAGGTAAGAAACCATTTACAATTTTTGTTAAAGAGAAAGGAGGCCCTTATGAGAAAAAAGGTTATTTATCAGGGAATTTTATTAGTTTCCCTCATGCTGTTTTTTCTATCGCCATCGCTAAGTATGGCCAAGAAAAAGGTGGAGTTCATCGGAAGGGATGCCCCCAACTTTACCCTCCCCTCCACGCAGGATCGGGTGATCAACTATGCTGAGGAGTATTACGGGAAGCACCATCTGATCATCACCTTTTTCCCCGCAGCCTATACCCCCGTCTGAACGGGTGAGATGGAGGGTCATCAGAGGAACCTTTACCTCTATGACCGCTTCAACACCCGGGTTCTGGGTGTCAGTGTTGATGATGCGAATACATTGAAACATTGGGCTAAAAGTCTGGACCTGACCTTTCCTCTCCTCTCCAATGTCACCGGCTTTCTGGGTGCTTCATTTGGGGTGGAACCTTCACCCGAAATAAAGGGGTATCCTGTTTTCAGAAGGAGGACGGTCGTCATTGATAAAACAGGAGTCATTCGATACGTGAGAGATGGGTCGCCCAGTTACAAGGATATTCTCCTGTTCCTTAAGAAATTGAACCAGTAAGACATCCTATAAAGAGCAAAGGATGTCTGATTACAAAGATTAGAAAGAAGATTACTGTGATTAAAAATTGTTCAGAGTCCCCGGATGCATGGTTTAATCTTTGTAATCTATAATAATCTAAGTCATCAGGTATAATCCATATTTTCTATTGTTGGATTATGCCAGGAGGGAAACCATGAGAAGAAAAATAACCTTGATGCTATGGTTTTTATTCGTCGTTCTTTTCTCTCTTTCCGGATGCGGGACGCTGGGAACTTCCTCTGGGCCAAAACCTTATGAAGTGACAGCCAAGGGAACGGTCGTCTATAGAGGAGAATTCGAATTTGCCATGCCTCCTATGGGCTGGAAACTTTTCTGGCCGGAGGGAGAGGGAGAAGAGGAATTTGCCTTTGGATTCATGAAGAGGGACCCTGGTCCATTCCCATCCCAATCGGTATTTGCATACGACGAGGAACCCTTCGGATGTTCTACAAAGTTTGAGGAGCGGGAGAAGGAGTTCTTCAAACGATTCCTCTGGAATGCCATTCTCCATTTCCAAGTCCTGGAGAGAAAAAAGGTTCAGGCCATTGGAGAAGAGGGGTTGGCAGTGACGGTAGAAGGGAAAGACCCTGTTAAAAAAGAGAAGGCAAAAGCCAAGGTAATCTTCGGAAAACGGGGAGACCGTGTGGTGGCCTTTTACATCACACAGTGGAGGCCAATGGATGGAACCTATGATCCTTCTGCCTTCGAAACCTTTGATAAGTTCGTAGAGTCTTTCAAATTTCTGAAAAAATCATTCTACGAAACGCTATAAACTCCGAGCCCAAAATTCAATGACTGGTGAAAGGGTGAGACTCATCTCTCACCCTTTTTTATTTAGGGCAATTAGGATCACACAAAGGACAAATCCCAATAGGGAGACAAGAAAGGTCATCTGAAAAGAACCTGTCAAATCCCTCAGATATCCTCCGACAAGTGTCCCTAAAAACTGTCCGATGCCATGGATTAGGGTGACCCAACCATAGAGGGCTGCCCGTTTCTCCATCCCCTGATCACCCACACAGGCTGCAATCACTGTAACCATTCCGAAAAAGGTTGCCCCGAAAAGGAAAGCTGAGAAGCCAAGCAGAAAGGCCTGATGAAATAATAGGGGGATCAATACCGATAGGGAAATCAAACCATTATTCCAGAGCAAGGCCTCCCTTCTACCCATGCGGTCTGAAAGGAATCCCCAAATCCATCCGCTTACCACGCACATCCAACCGAAGATAGACCAGATGGCTCCGGCAACCCTGTCGGTCAGATGGACTTCTTCAATGAGAAAGGCAACATAGTAGGTGACATAAAGATTATAGGCAAAGCCAAAGATGAAATAGACGAGAAAGATCGCTGAAAGAGTCAGACTGCTTCCTTGGGGTCTGGCTGACGATGGAGCAGTTCTTCCGTCGGTCTGAAGCGAAAGTAAGTCTGTATGAGACGGTCTCTCTTTTAAAAGAATGGTTGAAATGAAGCCAACTACAAAAGTTAGCAGGGCCAGAATCAGCCAGCACGCCCTCCATGCCTCTGTCCCCAGAGAAGAAAGAAGATAGGGAAGCAGAAGGCCGGTGAGGACAATACCGATCCCTCCCCCGCCAGTCACAATACCCAGAGGGCCACCCAATTTATCTTTCCCAAACCATGCCATGGGTAGAGTGGTCATTGAAATGTGAACTCCCCCTCCTGCGCTTCCCACGATAAAGGTCAGGAAGAGAAGAGGGATGAATTCCGACAATCTTCCAACCAGGAACATGGAGAACGCCCCAAAGAACAAGGAAGCGATGACAATTCGTTTGGAACCAAACCGTGTCGCTAAAATGCCTCCGATTAAGGAAAACAGGAGGTATCCGAGAAGGATACTTCCACTCAGAAGCCCCATTTCGATATAGTTAAACCGAAGGGACGCTCTCATGCTGGGAAGAAGCATGGGGTAGGCAAAGCGGCCAAACCCCAACCCCGCCATCTTAACAAGGACACCTACTCCCACTATGACCCAACCGTAATAGAGCATCTTCATCGTCTTAGGCCCAATGCTATTCAGTTAGGGAAGGCCGTTCACCCTGAGCTTGTCGAAGGGTGAAACATTGATATGTTCATCCTTCGAGAGCCTCAGGACGAACGGGAAACTAAAGGATTCACCAAATACGTCTTGCATAAATAGCATTTGGTTAAGACCATATCCTCCAATATTGACGAAGTCAACCCTTTCTGATATGCAATAAATAAAGGGAGAAAAAAGATGAAAACAACGGTTCATCAATCAATCTTAGAAGTGGTCCAGGGCGATATCACCCAGCAGGACACCGAGGCCATTGGGAATGCTGCAAACTCCCATCTCGCCGGAGGGGGCGGGGTTGACGGTGCTATCCACCGGGCAGGTGGGCGATCGATCATGGATGAGTTAAAGGCGAAGTATAAGGGTTGCCCTACAGGTTCGGCTGTCATCACTGGCGGAGGGAACTTAAAGGCAAAGTATGTAATTCATGCAGTCGGTCCCATCTATTCTGGAGCCCCCAGAGATGCAGAACTCCTTTCGAGCGCCTATCGAACGAGTCTCGAACTCTGCACCAAACACAAGATATCCTCGGTTGCCTTTCCCTCCATCAGCACAGGGGTCTATGGGTATCCCGTGCAAGAGGCATCCTGTATGGCTTTAAAGACGGTTATGGATTATCTGAAAGACCATCCTGAAATCAAAATGGTAAGATTTGTCCTCTTCGATGCAAGAACCTACCAGATTTACGAGGAAGCGTTAAAGAAAATGACGGAAGGGAAGTAATCTTAGTCTACCCCTCTTATAACTCCCCCTTCCCCCTCTTATGAAACTGTGTCGTAATTCCATTCATGGTTCGAGAACCTCACCATGAACGGAATACGGATTATTAAAAATCAATCACTTAGCCGTTCGTCCTGAGCTTGTCGAAGGGCGAATGGCTCATTACGACACAGCCTCTATCTTAAGAGGGGGAGAGTGGAGGCGGCGTTAGATTAGGGGATGAAAGTGATTAATGCAGTATCTGACTGAGAAAGAGTTTGGTCCGCTCGTGTTGAGGATTTGAAAAGAACTCCTCAGGCGTATTTCCTTCCACGATCTTTCCAAAATCCATAAAAAGCACCCGGTGTGCCACACTCTTGGCAAACCCCATTTCATGAGTGACCACAATCATGGTCATACCTTCCTGAGCGAGTTCGATCATAACGTCGAGGACTTCCTTGATCATCTCAGGATCGAGAGCAGAGGTGGGTTCATCAAAGAGCATGACCTTTGGGTTCATGCATAGGCTTCTGGCAATGGCAACGCGCTGCTGCTGACCTCCGGAGAGCTGTCCAGGATATTTCCGGGCCTGCTCAGCGATATGGACCTTTTCAAGATAGTACATGGCTGTTTCTTCTGCCTCTTTTTTGGGAGTCTTTCTCACCCAGACCGGTCCCAGGGATAAATTCTGAACGATCGTGAGATGGGGAAAGAGGTTGAAGTGCTGGAAGACCATACCTACCTCAGCCCTGATCTTTTCGATATTTTTAATATTATTGGTCAGTTCAATACCATCCACGATGATCCGGCCTCGCTGATGTTCCTCCAGGCGATTGATGCATCGGATCAAAGTCGACTTCCCTGAGCCGGAAGGGCCGCAAATGACAATACGTTCCTGTTTCTCTACGGATAGGTTAATCCCCTGAAGCACATGGAATTCACCATACCATTTATGCACATCAATAAATTGAATCATGGGCTCCTGAGATGTTTTTTGATCAATATTCATTTCGATCAATCTCCCCTCGATAATTCCTTTTCAAGTTTCCTGCTGTAGTTGGACATTGAAAAACACCCTAAGAAATATAATATGGCGAGAAAGACATAGGCTTCGCGGCTGAATCCCATCCATTCCGGATTGGAAAGGACGGACTGGGTCGTCTTCAGAACATCAAAGAGGGCAATGATGACCACTAATGAGGTGTCTTTGAAGGCAGAGATAAGTTGGCTTACAGTGGGTGGAATGACGATCTTCAAAGCCTGTGGCAAGATGACCAGCCTCATGGTCAGGTAATAGTTTAATCCAATGGATTCCGCTGCCTCATACTGTCCGCGCGACATGCCCTGCAACCCCCCACGAACCACCTCGGCAATATAAGCCGCTGTAAACATGATGATCGCCACTTGGGCTCTCAGGATCTTATTGATGGTGATCCCCTCCGGCAAAAAGAGAGGGAGAATGATGGAGGACATGAAGAGAAGGCTGATCAGGGGAACTCCACGGATTAACTCAATATAGATGATGCAGAGCACTTTGATGCCCGGCATCTTCGATCGTCGCCCCAGTGCCAGGATAACCCCCAAAGGGTATGCAGCGGTAAGGCCGAAAACAGAGAGAAGAAGGGTGAGAGGCAGACCGCCCCATTGAGTGCTTTCCACAGGCTTCAGTCCAAAAAGCCCGCCTATCATCAGAAAGCCCATCACGAAAAGCCCGATGATCCAGCCATAGGCTAGAGGTTTTTTCCATCGGGTTCGGTCCCTCGTATAAAAAAGGAGGCCAAAGAGGATCAGCATGGCGAGAAAAGGTCGCCACTGTTCTTCATAAGGATAGAATCCGAAAAGAATAAAGCGATAGTTGATGGAAATAACCGACCAGCAAGCGCCAGCCGCATCTCTGCATGCCTGACCGGTGGTATGCCATGCGCTATCAATGAATGCCCAGCGAAAGAGTGGGGGAACAAATTGCCATAATAAGAAAAGGGTCAGAATGGTTAGGATGGAGTTAAGCATCCCATTAAACAGATTGTTTCTTATCCAGCCGATGACGCCAATGCTGGCGCGAGGGGGTTTGAGCATGCCTGTCTGGGATATTTGTTCCATCTTATCTCTCTACAAGGGCAACTTTTTTATTATACCAATTCATGAAGGCAGATGTGGACAGGCTGAAAAAGAGATACACCAGCATGATGAGGGCCACACCCTCGATCGACTGTCCTGTCTGGTTCATGGTCGTGTTGGCCGTGGAAACGAAATCAGGGTATCCAATGGCTACGGCCAAAGAGCTGTTCTTTGTCAGGTTGAGCATCTGGCTGGTCAAGGGTGGAATGATGACCC
>Ga0194112_10009569_pt1 | contig 12298 bp, 10 predicted proteins | sample TA2MahC400mmetaG_FD_146191 | JGI IMG/M metagenome (GOLD analysis project Ga0194112, IMG submission 146191) | Freshwater microbial communities from Lake Tanganyika, Tanzania - TA2015016 Mahale Deep Cast 400m | ecosystem: Environmental > Aquatic > Freshwater > Lake | place: Tanzania: Lake...
TATGGAAAAGGCGCTTGAGAAACTGGCTGAACAGATCCTTTCTTTTGATGAGGCCTCCCTGTCCAATCTGAGAGAAAAGTACCGGTTAAGGATCGAACAGTTTGATGGAACAAAAGATTGGGAAAGGGCAGTGATCATCTACTCCATCATCAATGCCGTCAGCCTTAAAAACAATCTCTTCAATGAGAATGTAATAAAGCGGAAGAAGGAGGGGGTGCGGGCTATATCAAAGCGGCCAGGCTTGAAAAGGATAAAATAGCCCTCGCATTAAACAGACATGTCGGAAACACTTTCAGACCCTTGTAATGCGGGTCTTATTGGAATGGGTAACAGAGGACTTTGCTAAAAATGAATCCTGGCAGAGTTGGTGGAACGAAGTGCCTAACATAAAAAGGTTCCGCTACAAGGCTCTAACATTGTCTCCAACATGTCTGTTTAGAGATTTTATGGGAACGTTAAGGTGAGGGAAAGACAATGGAGATCAGAAGATTGGCAAAGGAGTTAGGGGCGGTTGAGGTAGGGATCACCCCTGTCGAAACCCTGATAGAGCGGAAAGCCATTGATCTTGACATCCTTCCCTCAGCCAGGTCAATCGTCGTCTTTGCCTGCGGCCATAGCCGTTCCGCACTCGATTCGAAGAATCTCCAGATCAAACAGAATGATACGATTGCGACTTATGAGAAGGCGAGGAATATCTCAAAGGAGTTGGCCATGGCTCTGGAAAAAGAGGGTCATGGAGCGGTGGCGATCCCCGGCTTTATCCCCATAGATATGACAGATGGAAAACAGGGGATGGTGGGTGCAGTTGATCTGAGAAGGGCGGCTGTTGAGGCAGGAATTGGAAATTATGGGAAGAACGGCCTCCTTCTGGTCAAAGGATTTGGACCGAGAGTTAGGCTGGGGGCTGTGCTCACAACAGCCTCTCTTAAACCAACAAAGAAAAAAAACCAATTCCCATGTCCGACCGATTGTCAGATCTGCATCTTAGGCTGCCCAAGCAAGGCTCTCCTCGGAGGGGGAGAGGTGGATAACCGGGCTTGTGGCCGAATGGTCTTTCAATTCGGCCTTCGGGGCATGACCAAGTTTGTAGGTGGAATGCTCAATGCCTCTTCAGAGAAACAGATTGAAATGTTAAAAAGCCACACCTTCCGTGAACTCTGGCAGACCCTTGTGTCCGGGAATTACTATTATTGTTTCGAATGTCAGGCGCTTTGTCCCATGGGAAAGGGGAAGAGATAACAGGGATGAGAATTCTTCCCCTTTTCATCTTCTGGTGTCTCTGGTACCTCAATTTTTCAACCCGGACGATCTTCTCACCCATCCTTCCCCTCATCGAAGACAGTCTTCTTCTGACGCATGGGGAGGCTGGAGGGTTCTTCATCTCTCTTTCAATCGGGTATAGCCTCTCCCTGCTGGCGACCGGCCGTCTAACCCCTGTCTGGGGTTACAAGAGAACCGTGGCCACTGGTTTTTGGGGCGTGAGTTTGGTCTTCTTCGGGTTTCAACTTGCGGAGAGTTATTTTTCGTTTCACCTTCTCTTCTTTCTTCTTGGCATTGCCACAGGGACCTACATCCCCGGCATCCTTCCCATCATCACCGAAACCTATGAGCCCAGAAATTGGGGGAAGACCATTGGCTTTCATGATTCGGCTGCAAGTTTTTCAATCTTTACCATTCCCCTTATGATGGCTTTTAGCCTGCAGTTCTTTTCCTGGCACATTCCTTTTCTCATTCTTGGATTCATCACTCTGATCTTTCCCATCTTATTTTGGAAAGTTTCAGTCGAGCCTAAAGGGGTGCAACTCCAAAAAGGAGAGAGTTATATCCGTCTCTTTAAAAAGAGGATCGTATGGATCATGATCCTTCTGTGGATATTATCCTCGGGTTCCAGTATGGGGGTTTATTCGATCCTTCCTCTCTATCTCGTCAAAGAGAGGGGGATTGACTTCAATTTAGCCAATAACCTATTGGGAATCTCAAGGGCGGGTGGAATGGCTGTGCCCATTCTTATTGGATTTATGGTCGACCGCTATGGTTACCGAACCATCCTCTTTTTGAGCCTCCTGATGACTGGATTGAGCACGATTGCCCTCTCCCTATCGTCCCAGCTGAGCCTTATTTTTATCTCCCTCATGCTCCAGGCTGTCCTCTCCCTGGGATTCTTTCCCGTTGCCCTGGCTACGATTGCGAGGCTGACCCCCCTTCCCAACCGGTCAAGGGTACTGGGAGTCATTATGTCCGTGGGCGTTGGGCTTGGAATGGGATTTACCCCTTTTCTTCTTGGATTGACAGCTGACCATTTCAACTTCAGGACAGGAATCTTCTGGCTGGGCATCTTGACTTCCCTCTCTTCCCTTTCAGTTCATCTTCTTAAAGAGGGAAGGGGTGGATAGGAGCACGGGATAGGGACCCATTTACATGGTTAGAAAGGTATTTTGTTTACCCCGTGCGGCCCTCGAATTCTATAGGGGTTTAATGGCTTCTCTCCACTATTAGTATTTATTTTCTTCCTTATCACCACAACAGTTTGTGAAAAATTTTGATTCTTTCCTTGACAAAACAGTGGTTTTCATGTTAACCTTGTGAACAGTTGTCACAAGGAGGCTGGGATATGGAGCTAAATGAACCGTTGATACGGATAGGGCACCCCCCTAATCCGCCACCGTCGAAAAGAAAAAGGCCTTTCTTCCTCCGGTTTCTCGTAAGGGTCTTCCTTGTAATTATCATCTCCTCCCTCATTATACACCTCCCCGATCTTACTGTCAGGACCCAGAGTAGAGGAGAGGTGATTAAAGAGATTGCTGGGGTATTGGAGAGGTATTCAACAGATCTGGATAAGAAGACCAGGGTCGATCTGGCAGAAGCCATCTACGATGAGGCAATCCGTTATAACTGGGACCCCAAGCTCATTTTGGCCCTCATTTCCATTGAGAGCTCTTTCCGAAACCAGTCTGTTTCCGAGAAGGGAGCCAAGGGATTGATGCAACTGATGCCCTATGTGGCTGAGTCCCTTGCCCAGGAACTGGGCATTGAGTGGCATGGAGACCCAACCCTATTCAATCCCTTTCTCAATATCAGAATGGGAGTTCACTACCTTTCCCAACTCATCCTCGACTTTGAAGACCTCAGGGTAGCCCTGGTAGCCTACAATTATGGGCCAACCTATGTGAAAGGCCTTATTGAAAGAAATGAACGAATTCCAGGAAATTACTACCGCAGGGTTTTCACCGCCTACCAGACCCTCTGATTACACCTATCATTAGCATTCCCCGGCTATTTGTGATAAGGTGTCACTGAAATGGCTTTTGTCCCTTCTTATATCAGCCTTTACGAAAGAGGGGAGATTCAAAAGAGAATCAGCCTCCTTATGGATATCCTTAAGGAGTGCAGGCTCTGCCCGAGAGAGTGCGGGGTCAACAGGCTGAACGGAGAGGTTGGCTATTGCAAAGCTCCCTCGGAACTGATGGTCTCGAGCGCTTTTCCCCATTTCGGGGAAGAATCCCCTCTGGTCGGATACCACGGCTCAGGAACGATCTTTCTCACCCACTGCAGTCTCCGATGCATCTTCTGCCAGAATTATGACATCAGCCACGAGGGAAGGGGCGAGCGTATCACCCCCTCTGATATGGCCCAGGCCATGAAGAGGCTTCAGGAGATGGGTTGCCACAACATCAACTTTGTCACCCCCACCCATTATACCCCCCAGATCATCACTTCCCTTCCTGAGGCGATTGAAATGGGACTTCAAATCCCCATTGTCTACAACTGCTCTGGTTACGAATCTTTGGAGGTGATACAGCTTCTTGATGGGATTGTGGACATCTATATGCCTGATGCAAAGTATATGGATGAAAAGCATGGACGGACGTATTCGAATGCGCCGGATTACCCGGAGGTCCTTAAAAAGATTCTCAAGGAGATGCACAGGCAGGTAGGAGACCTGAAGATGAATTCCACTGGAATTGCCGAAAGGGGACTTCTCATACGGCATCTGGTCATGCCCAATGGAGTGGCTTCCTCTGAACCAGTCCTGAAGTTCATCGCAGAGGAAATCTCTGTTCACTCCTATGTGAACATTATGGCTCAGTACCGGCCTGAGTACCGGGCTTGCGATCATCCAGATATCAGCCGGAGGATTACTTCAAAGGAGTATGCAGAGGCGATCCAGATAGCAAAACGGTTCCATCTCTATAGGGGGTTTTAATAATTTAAACGAATAAGGCGAATGAAACCGAATTTCACGAATAAGATTCAATTGTAATCAGATTATTCGATCCATTCGCTCTCATTCGTTTCATTTTCTTTGAATCGTAAAAAAATGATCTATGGACCTTTCTCCCAAACGATTAGAAGAGATTCAAAAAGAGATTCATTCCCTTAAAAAGAGAGTCCGATCCCTCACCCATGAGCTTGAGTCCATCCGGCGGATCTCAATAGAGGACTCGTCTCCGGTGGAGGACTTGCTCAGGATGAGAGGGATTCGGGTCTTTAAAAAAAATCCAATTGACCGCCTCTTCTTCCCTCCTGATCTATCCAGCCATGATCAAACCCGATTCTATGAGATAATGAAGCGATACTCTTTCCGGCTCGTGCTCCGCGATATGATTAAGAACCAGGAAGGGTTTCGCATCCAGGATTTGACCCACTACTGCTCTTCAAAAGTGGTCCGGGGATACTGTGAAGCCCTGTCTGAGATGGGAGTGATTATGAAAAGGGGAAGGGCGGGTTACCAAACCAGCATCAGACCCCTTTACAGTTTCGGGCCTACCCTGGAGTGGTTCATTGCCGAGATGTTTAAAAGGGAGTTTGCCTCGCCTGCCCTTTATGGGGTGAGCGTAAAGAAGATCCGCTCCGGCGGAGATTATGATGTGATCGCCTCCTGGAATCAGAGGTTGGTCTATGCAGAGGTGAAGTCCTCACCGCCTAAGGGTGTTGAACAGGCAGAGATCACCACCTTCTTCTCAAGGCTGGAGGACCTTTTGCCTGATATGACGATCCTCTTCAATGATACTCAGTTAAGGATGAAGGATAAACTGGTGGTGATGTTTGAAGAGGAATTAGGCCGAAGATATGGAAGGGATTCAAAAAAGCTCTATCCTGTGGAGAGGCTGATTGAGGAACTCTTCCATATCAAGCATCGTATCTTCATCGTCAACAGCAAGAAAGATGTTGTGGAAAATTTTGGAATCTGTCTCAGGGATTATCTGAAATTGGGGACGGGTTCACATTTCTTGAGGTAAATATATCTTTTGAAATAAGGCACCAATGACGAAATATGAAAGCCGAGCAATATTTAATATTTTCTATCATTATCTTTGTAAATAAATGTGAACCCGTCCCCAATTTCTCTCAAAAGGGAAAAGGATGAAAAATAAAGAACTGGCAGATCTTTTCGAGCGGATGGCAGACATCCTCGAATTCAAAGACGAGAATCCTTTCAAGATCAATGCTTATCGAAAGGCATCGCGGATTCTCGGCGATCTCACACAGGATATCGAGGAGGTTGCTGAGAGAGGGGAGTTAAAAAAGATTTCAGGGATTGGTGAGGGAATCGCCCAGAAGATTGAAGAATATCTGAAGACAGGCAAGGTCTCCAAATTTGAGGAGGCGAGAAAAGGGGTCGGGGATGAATTGATTGCCCTGATGGATATACCGGGATTGGGGCCGAAAACGCTTGCCCTCATCCATAAAGAGAAGGGAATTAAAAACTTATCCCAACTTGAAAAGGTTGTGGAGAGTGGCTCCCTCATCGGTCTTCCCGGCATGGGTGAGAAGAAGGTTGAAAACATCAAGCGGGGCATCCAGCTCCTTCAACAAAGCAAAGGAAGAATGAATCTGGGTATGGCCTTTCCTGTGGCAAAAGGGATTGTTGAGACCCTGAGGAAGAGGACAGGTTCAGAGAAGATCGAATGGGCAGGCTCCCTCAGGAGAATGAGGGAGAACATCGGAGACATTGACATCCTGGCCACTAGCCTGAACCATGAAAAGATCATTTATGCCTTCACCCACCTTCCGGAGGTGAAAGAGGTTTTAGCCTCTGGAGAGACAAAAGCCTCTGTCATTGTAGAAGGAGGACTGCAGATTGATCTTCGTGTAGTCAAAGATGATTCCTATGGGGCTGCTCTCCAGTACTTCACTGGATCAAAAGCACACAACATCCACCTCAGAGGTATCGCCAAAACAAAAGGGATCAAGATCAATGAGTACGGGGTTTTCAAAGGAGAGAAGAAGATTGGTGGCAAAGAAGAGAAAGATGTTTATAAGGCCCTTGGAATGGATTGGATTGAGCCAGAACTTAGGGAAGATCGGGGAGAGATCGAAGCCGCTCAGGAGAAGCGTCTTCCAAAACTGGTTGAAGAGTCAGATGTAAAAGGAGACTTCCATGTCCATTCGAATTGGAGCGACGGATCTTCTTCGATTGAAGAGGTAGCCAGGACTGCTCAAAAGAAGGGCTATCAGTATATAGTCATCAGCGATCACTCCAAATCGTTAAGGATTGCCCATGGACTCGATGAGACGAGGCTGACCAATCAGATGGAGGAGATTGACCGAATTAATGAAAGGATGAAAGGGTTTCGGATTCTGAAAGGAACAGAGGTCGATATCCTCAGTGATGGAAGGCTGGATCTTTCCGATAAAGTTCTGGAGAAGCTTGATGTCGTCATTGGAGCGGTCCACAGCGGGTTCAAACAGGATCGGGAAAAGATGACAAGAAGGATCATCAGGGCTATTGAAAACCCGCTTGTCCATATCATCGCCCATCCTTCTGGAAGGCTCTTGGGAGCAAGAGACCCCTATGAGGTTGAGATGGATGAGTTGATGGAAGCGGCAAAGCGAAATGGAAAAGCCTTGGAGATCAATGCGACCCTTGATCGCCTCGATCTGGACGACATCCACTGCAAGAAGGCAAAAGAGATGGGCATTCGATTAGCCATCGGAACCGATGCCCATCATTTAGATCAGATGTGGATGATGAGCCTGGGGGTAGCCGTAGCGAGAAGAGGCTGGCTCCAAACTCAGGACGTCCTCAATACTTTGTCCCTGAAAGAAATTGGGGACGGGTTCACAATTATTGAATAAGAAAATGATAGGGAATATTAACTATTGCCTGTTAAACGCCTCTCGTCATAAAAGCCTTATACCGGGCGATATATTTGCCTCAAAAAATGTGAACCCGTCCCCAATTTCTAAGATAAAAATTCGATGGCCAGTTTATTGAACTTCTCTGGATACTCTTCATGAGGAGTGTGTCCGGCCTTTTCAAAGATCACCAGTTTCGATCCCTTCCAAAGTTCATTTAATTTCTGTGACCGCTCTAAGGGAATGGCTTTATCTTCTCTCCCATGAATGATTAAAGTCGGTATGCTCATTTTGGCCAGAAGGTTAGCCTCCTTTTCGACATAGGGCTCTTTTAAGACATTCCGAAGGATAAACATTAAACCAGCATAAGATCCTTTGATACACAAAGGTTGCAAGACTTCTTGACAATACTGATCGGTTGCCTTGTTCTTATCGTAGAACCATACCGTCCTGATATTGTTCTTCATCAAAGCATCTCCGGGAATAGCATTCATAAATTCGCCAATAAATGGGAACTGGTAAATCTTGCCGATCGTTGTCATCGGATATGGGATAACTGTCGGATCAACTAAAATAAGCCGATCAACCCTATCGGGATAATGAGCAGCCACATAAACTGATATTCCTCCGCCCATGGATTGTCCCCCAAGAGTAGCCTTTTTGATATTTAAAGCATCCATGAATCCAACAATCTGTTTTCCATACCGTTCGAAACTGTATTCATTCTCCTTCAATCTTTCGCTATAGCCCCATCCCCAGAGATCGATTACGTAGACCTTAAACTTTTCAGCCAGGGCATTGATATTTTGTTTCCACATGACGGTATGGTACAGGAACCCATGAATCAGTATGACAGGCGGGCCGTTGCCTGCTTCAACATAGTGGACCTTTTTGCCATCCACAGTGACAAATTTCCCCTTGGCAAATTTTTGGATGGCTTCATTATAGGTACAGGTTTCCTTGGAAGTTATTTGGGGGAGAACAATGATGATCAACACCAACGCTCCAACAATAATTAAAAATGTGATGAATAACTTCATAGCCCCCTCCTTTCTTTTTCCTGTAATTTATTCTGAATTGTTTTAAACTTGGGCCGATCTCCAATTTGATTCAAAACAAAGAATCCATCAAGTCCCATTCGGCCTTTAATATCCCATATTTGACAATTGTTACAAATGGGATTATCATTATAAACAAAACAAATTGGAGAAACCGACATGGCTGAAATGAAAATCTTGAAAACAGATTCAAGGGGAAGAGTCGTTCTCCCTCCTCCTTTTCGAAAGGAACCTTTGTTCGAATATGCCGTCAAGGGTGATCAGATCATTCTCTATCCAATCCGGACAGTTCGAAGATATCCCGATATGTCAGACTTGCCTGAAGAGGCTCTCTCACCGGATTGGGTTGAAAAAGAGAAGAAGATTAATACAGATACCCGACCTGGAATTGTTGCGTCCACCCCTTCAAAGGCGCTCAGAAAAAAGAAGAATTGACCTTCCATGCCAACCAAACCTTTTTCCTTTGAATCCCATTTCGAAATCATTTTCTTGGAAAGCTACTCCCATTTGAAACCGAGTGAGCGAAAAGCTGTCGATAAAGCGGTCAGGCTTCTTAGTGAAAATCCTCGACATCCATCCCTCAATGTTCATAAGGCAAAAAATGTCAAGGGAAAATATTCCGAGGGAGGGAACGATGTCTTCATCGCATATGCCTCGAAAAGTTTAAGACTCACCTTTGAGTACGGTCCTCAACCGGGCATGATCGCCCTACGCAATTGTGGGCATCACGAATCATGTGAAAGAGAAATGTGAACCAGTCCCCGATTATACCCATGTCACCATCCACACAAAAAGCATATTTAAGGAGAATAAAAAAATGAAAAAAATTCCTCCAAACATTAAAAAGAAGTTAAAAGGTGAAGCAAAAATTTTGGATTCTTCTATTTCTCAAGAAAAGCCCGAAGAGGTTTCTAAGCTAATTGAAAAGGCAGATTTATTTGTCGCTTACCGACCTCCTCGGCAACCCGTTTCTGTGCGATTAGATCCTTTCGACCTTGCATTGTTAAAGCGAATTGCCCGTAATAAAGGACTCCCTTTCACCCAGCTTATGTCCATGTGGCTCCACGAAAAAGTTGAGCAAGAAAAAATCCGAGTTGGAGCTTAAGTCTTTGCTCCTAATTTCCATTAATCCTTTAGTGTGAATCTGCCTCCAATTATCATTTACAAAAACTGAGCCAGTTCTTTCTCATATTTTTCGACCCAGCCGTCGGCACCGCATTCCTTCAAAATTTCTATGGCTTTGCCGAGATTCTCTTGGGCCTTTAATCTATCGCCTTTTCGTCTGAACAACTCTGCATAAAGGACATAATCTTTTCCAAGGTGGAACATCATACGATTCCTTTGATCGGCTTCAATGGCCTTCTGAATCCAATGCTCTGCCTCTGATATGTGTTGATCATCAATGTTGAGGAGGACTTCTCCAATATATCTCTGAATCCAGCCCTCGATCACTTTTACTTTATTATTTAATGAATGGGCATACAAAGATTCTAAGTTAACATCTCTCTCTTTATTCATCACCTTCGATCTTGCTAAACCTACTTTCGTAAGATTCGCCCAGGATGGATAAGATCGAATATTTTCTAAAGCCCGACCTCCTTTTTCGTAGTGTTCCTTGGATCTTTTGAAATCTCCCGTTTGTAAATAGGTCTGTCCAAGGTTAACTAGTGCAACCCCATTCCATGCATAATATTTGATTTTTTCGCACAATTCGGCCCCTTTCAACAAATGTTTTTCCGATTCCTCGAATAATCCCTTTCCATAGCAGGAAATTCCGTGGCTTGTATACCCCAGTGCTTTGGAATAAATATCCCCACTTTCTTCAGCAATACAAAGGGCCTCCTTGGTGGTTTGAAATTGCAAATCTATTTTTCCATGATGATAATAAGAGAAATAAGCTAGGGCACTTTTCATTGCTGCAATCCCCCAAAGATTCCTTACTAACAGATTGACATCAATAGCTCTTTGGAAATAGGATGTTGATTTTTCAAATTCGCAGTTAAATCCGAAGGCACATCCAAGCCAGAAGCTTGCCAGGACCGAACTGACAATGTCTTTAACTTCTTCCGATATCTTTAAGGCCTCTTCCAAAGTCTTAAATGCCTCTTGATAATTTTCTTCCACAAAAGAATAGTATGTGCCAAGTATTGTGTATATCTGGGAAAGCCTCCTCTTGTAATTGTTGGCGATTGCTAAATGAATAATCGGGTCAACGGCTTCTTTCGCCTCAACATGATAGTCCAGTTGAGTCATGTATAGTCCAAGAGCCGTCCTGGCATCGATAATTTGTTTACCTAACTCATCTGTTCGGGGTAATCGTTCGAGAGATGTTACTCTTCTGTTGGTATAGGTGATCGCATCGTCTAGTGAAGCTGTCTTTTCAGCTTTTCTGCTTACAAATCTTGAATACTCGGCCGCTTTTGAATAATTCTCACCCAAGAAATAGTGCTCAGCTAAAACTTCGTAATGCTCACTTAAGTTATCTCTATATAATTCCTCAATGGCTTTCCCTATCTCTTCATGGAGTTTTTTCTTTCTCTTCGCCAAAATCGAGTCATAAACCACCTCACGGGTCAAGGCGTGTTTAAAGATGTAATTAGATCGAGGGTATATGCCTCTCTCATAGAGAAGTTCTGAATCTTTTAAAATGGAGAGGTGGGAGAGTAACTGTTGTTCAGGAAGACCTGTTACACGATTGATCAATGGATAGCTGAATTCCCTTTCAATGACAGACCCAATCTGTAACACTTCCTTTGCCCCCTCTAGCAAGGAATCAACCCTGGTCATGATCACATCCTGGATAGTTGAAGGAATGGTTAAGTGCTGAACCTCTTTTAATAAACGGTAAGTATTGTCTTTCCTCTCTATGATCTTCAGACCTCTAAGCGATTTTATAAACTCTTCGATGAAAAATGGGACACCTTCTGTCTTCTCAAGAATTAGTTCTTCAAGTGCCTTTTCAATTTCCTTTGTCCCCAAAATATGGGTTGCCATCTCGATACTTTCCCGGTTCGAGAGCCGATGAAGCGTCAACTGATTGTGGTAAGACTTTGCGCCCCAGGTGTGGACAAATTCAGGCCGGTAGGTGAATATCAACAATATCCTTGCTCCAGGTATACTCTCCAAATGGCTTCTTAATACGTCCTCCGAACTCTTATCCAACCAGTGCAAGTCCTCAAATGCCATCACCAGGGACCGTATCTCAGAACCTCTAAGAACGATGCGCTTGATGGCCTCAATAATCCTATCTTTCTTTGCCTCAGGACTCATTGAAATTTTATCAATACCACTATCTTTTACCGAAAGAAGCTCGAGGAGATAAGGAAGGGTTGATGGTTCATCAACCTTCATCATTTTCAAACCTCTTTTGACCTTTTCTCTTATTTCCTGATCTCCTTCTCCTTCATGAATATCGAAGTTTGACTTCAGGATGTCTATCACAGGATGATAGGCTACCCCCCTGCTATAGGAGAGGCATTTGCCTTCCAAAAAGGTGATATCCTGATTGGCTACTGTTTTTCTAAATTCATATAAGAGCCTCGATTTCCCACAACCAGCCTCAGATACGATGGAAAAAGCCTGACCTTTTCCTGTTTTGACTCTCTCAAAACCATCCAACAGAAGCTCCAGCTCCCGCTCCCTACCGATAAAAGGAGTCAGTCCTCTTTCGGCGCTGACATCGAACCTTGTTCTCCTCGTGCTGGAGGCAATCACCTGGTAGACTCGAATAGGCTCTTCTTTGCCTTTGATCTGCTTCTCTCCCAGGGATTCAAACCTGAAGAACCCTTCTGTGAGTTTGAAGGTATCTTCAGTCACATAGGTTGTTCCTGGGTCAGCCAATCCTTCCATCCGAGAGGCTAAATTCACCGTATCCCCCACTGCCTTAAACTCTACCCGGAGATCATTACCCAGTGTCCCAACAACTACTGGACCCGTATGGATACCGATTCGCATCCTGATGAGAGGTATTTTGCTTTCGCTTTTCAGTTGATCGCTGAACTTATTTATCTCACGATGGATGGCTAAAGCAGACCGGATGGCCCGTTGAGGAGCATCTTCCAGAGCGATTGGAGCTCCAAAAAGAGCCATAATCCCATCACCGGTTAGTTCATTGACTGTGCCTTCGTAATCATGAACCTTTTGGATGAGGACTTCATAGA
>Ga0194112_10009575_pt1 | contig 12293 bp, 7 predicted proteins | sample TA2MahC400mmetaG_FD_146191 | JGI IMG/M metagenome (GOLD analysis project Ga0194112, IMG submission 146191) | Freshwater microbial communities from Lake Tanganyika, Tanzania - TA2015016 Mahale Deep Cast 400m | ecosystem: Environmental > Aquatic > Freshwater > Lake | place: Tanzania: Lake...
GCACCAACTCAGCGTCTTTATCACCGAACTCACCCGCGGCATCACCATCCGCTTCATCCACCCCCCCTCCATCCTCAAGTGCGAAGCCGTTACCATCTTCTCCGGTCAAAATAAATACCCCCAGATTATCCGCGACAACAATGCCATCACCATCTGCACCAAACCCGAGGAATGGATATTCCCTATGAGCGGTGTCGTCTTTGCCTATTAACCGAAATAATTATCTCAGCCAACTTCAGTCCAGCATCCCCATTCGTTCTTCAATAGATTGATAGATAGATCTTTACCGGCTTCCCTCCGGTTCTATCTCCTTAATCAAGCGGTTATCCCCCCTTAATCAAGCGTTAATAATTAACGCTTGATTAAGGGGGGATAACCGCTTGATAAACGCTTTCAAACAAGGGAGAATGGAGAAAAGAAGAGCAATCGATTGAATTAATTCAAGATACGAATACAGTACATGATTATTACTTGTATAGCAATATATTAGATGCTGTTATTGTCGATAATGCCGGACTGATTGCTACTAATCCGACTGGATGCTGATGATTCGATAGAACTTGCTCCGGTGATCGCCTAGGATGATCCAGTTGGTTCCATCAATTACCGCCTCGATATCCCAATCATCGCCGTAGGGATCATCCGTTGAGCAGATCTGGTAAAGATCCGCATACAGCGCTGGATCCCATTGTAATACAAGACCTTCCGGTGATCCGACGATCGCCAGACTGGTGACCGGTTGGGGCGGATTGGGAGGTGGAGGTGAAAACGTGAAGATGAGTCCGTTGGCTGGTCGGGTGAATTGTCTGAATCTTACATTCGCAGAAGCAGTGACTCCAGGACTGGTATTCTGCCACGCAATAGTATGACCGGAATCACTAAACCGTGTGCTAAAGTTGGAAGCAGTTCCCGATGGATGACCACGTAATCCGACCTGGACATATCTATCGGAAACACCTTCAATGAAACTGAACGTGCCATAAGCGATCCTGATTTTATTAGTGGATTCATGGAGCTGAATCTGGAAATTGAAGTTGTTATTGTTCAGATTGAATATTCTGTACCCCTTCCATTGGACGATGCCGATGCGGTTTGGAGCTTCACCGACGGTCTGCATCCGGATCGAGGCGTTGCTTTGTGCCTGCAGATTATCGGCAAAGCCGGCGATCCGGGCGATCAGAATACCCGAATCGGTTGTGGGAGTGTTATCCAAAGGTTGATAGGCATTCGTAGAAGTCATATTAACTGCCGGCGTCATCGCCGATTGACCCAATGAGATCCAGCCATTGGCATTGATACCGATCAGATCGTACCTGATGCCTGAGAACACAAAATCAAAGCCGATAGGGATTCCTGATCCGGTGGTAGTAGTTCCTCCACTCAAATTTGTGGTATTAACAAAATACTGATTATCCGTAGTCTGACTTCCAAATACCGTTCCCCCGTTGATCTCCTGATAGGAGCCGAGTTCCGAGGAAAAGGAATAGTCACCCAGAGCAGCGATCGCGCCTGGGGAAGAGAGTGTAAACAGTAAAATCGCTAACAGGAAGACCACTCCTCGCCCGAATGAATGAGCGCCGAATCTCTTTGCAGAAGAGAATATGACCGATCTTGACGATAGATAGGACCACTGCATTGTCCACCTCCATAAATGACTCAATCTGGCGGAAAATGCATCCCTTCAGATTGGCAAATCTGTCAAGAAAAAAGAGCGATCTCAGGCATGATATTTGTCCCCAATCGGGAAATTCCAGATTGTACAAAAAAAACCTTTACAGGATAGGGCGCAAATAAAACGATGCCATCTTGAGTAATAATCAGCTTATGGGCGTTGTTTATCAGCGCCTTGAGCATAAACAAGAAGGAATGGATATGAAGAGAATATACCTTCTGATCATAATGTTGATCGGCTTTGGCATCCTGCTGGCACGGGTGGATCTGAACAGCGCCGGTCTGGACGAGTTGCGGCGTTTGCCGATCACGGAACAGCAGGCGCGGGACATTTATGAGTACCGGCTGTATGTGTCCTTTTTCCGCAATATCTTTGAGCTGCGTCAGATCCCCTCGATCGATCACGAGACGTTGTTGCGACTGAAGCCGCTGGTGGTGGTGTCGCTGTATCGGGAGACGGATGAGGTATCGGAGCGGCGGGAGGAGATCCGGGACTTTCTGGAGCGTTTGGACAGTAATGAAGGCGCCAGCGAGGGCATGGCGGACGTCTGGGAGGATTATCTGATGACACCGCAGAACGTGAACCGGATGCATTTTGACGACCTGATCAGTTTACCGAATGTATCGCCGGTGGATGCGGTGGCGGTGCTGCAACGGGTGGCGCGGGGCGATACCCTGAGCGATATGCGTGATTTGCGTGGGACCGCGGGGATCTCTTATTATGGCTATTCCAATCTGCGCAATTACGTCTATTACAAGGAGCCGCCGGTGCGCAACCGCCTCTTTTTCGATGCGCAATTGCAGTATTTTACGCGCTATCTTGAGGAGAGTGCGCAGGACATGTATCTGGAACCCTTCCTGCGCAATACCTATCAGACCTCGCTGGTGACGCCACATCGCAAGGATCTGGCATATTGGGGCTATTTCAACCTGATGGAACTGGATCCCAGTATCTTTTACAAGCTACGTCTGCGTTACGGCAATAACTTCAAGGCGGGGATCATGCACCTGACCCCGCAGGGCGAAACGGGAATCCAGGACAAGAGTTCGCAGGAATTGTGGGCGGACTCGAAGTATTATGCCGGTTATGAGAATACCGATCTCTTCCAGGACGTCCGGGATTTTGCTCCGGATTGGCTGGAAAACACGCAAATTAAGTTCTATCTGGGTCATTACCGCGCCACTTTCGGCGAGGGACTGGTGATGGAAAACACCGATTTTTACAGCCCGCGCAAGACGGGTTATGGCTTTAGCAAGCGTATTCTGGGGATCACTCCGGATCTGTCGCGGACGCAGCAGTATTCGTTGCGGGGAGCAGCGCTGGAGCTGAAAAATCCGTGGTTTGGCGCGGCATTCTTCATCTCCCGGGACCAGAAAGACGCCATCGTCTATATCGATGCCAATGGCGAACCGGTGCAGGTGAACGGGAAGAACAAGGTGCTCTCCTATGTGATCCCGACCGTCCGCTTTGACAATGACACCTTGCGGGAAGCGGAGGCATACTTCAATACCGAGCTGGCAGCGGGCGTACCCTATGCCATTCCCCATATCAATCTGGCGCCGCGCCAGGACTTCGTGGATGAAAAGCTCTGGGGCACACATCTGCAATTCTCGCCGGTGATCGGTACCAAGCTGGGCTTTACCACTTATACGGCGCTTTATGACAATGCGCACTTCATGATGCCGGACTGGAGCACTCTGCGGACGCATATCATCCGGGATTCCTATTACTATCCGAAATTTAAACTGGTGGATAACGAGATCTCGAGCTTGTACAGCACACTTACCGACCGCTATGAACGCGACTTCCGGCGGGTGATGGGCTTTGACGGGCACACCGTGATCGGCAACGTCTCCGTCCAGGGCGAATATGCGGAACTGACGGCGGATGGCAGGGATTTTACCTTTGGCGACGATCCGAAGGCGTATCTGGTAAGTGCTTATTCGCAGTTTGAAAACCTCTATTTCCTGGCACTCTATCGGCATTATGACCTCGAGTTTGACAATCCGTACAGCAATGCCTTTGCCGAGAACGAGAGATTCAATGACACGATCTTTGAGAAAAACGTCTATACTCTGAGCAATGTGTTGATGGCGGATATCTACAACAACTCCTCGCAGGCACAGCCGGAGAAAGGCATCTACTTTGAGACCCGATACCGGTTTAACAATTACTTCACCGTGGGCCGCAGCTATCTGGATATCTGGGAGCGGATGAGCGACAACCGGCGTAGCGCCAGGTTCCAGAGCGAGCTGGAGTTCCGCCCGCTTTTCCAATTGGCTTTGCGTCTGCGGTTCAAGAACCAGGTGAACCGCTATGACGACTATGCCGACCGCGGCGTCTCCAAGACCAATGAATACACGCTCAGCACCCGCACTTTCCTCAGCAACCGTGATTTTCTGGAATTTGAATACAGATACAATACGGTATATGGTCCGCCTTATACCTCGCTGACCAATCCTGGACAGCCGGGGAACAACAGCCATGCTGCGGCGATGACACTGATGAACGGCGACTACATCGCCGTCAATTATACGCATGTCTTTGGTCCCACGCTAAAGCTGCAGGGCTCCTTTGTCTATTGGTACGGTCACAACATCTCGCACTGGGACTGGGAGGATATGGAGATCGACTTCATGGGCGAGAAAGGGCTCAAGAGCTGGGTCTCCCTGCAAAGCCGGATCTCGGAGAATATGTATCTCTCCATCAAATACCGCAACAAGACCTATCAAACCAAAGAACTGTTTATCCGTAAATACAATGAACCGATCACTACCGACAACTATTTTGCCCGGGTGGAACGCAGCGAGAATACGATCCGCCTGGCTCTCGATTACCGCTTCTGAGGAATGGAGGAAAAATGAACAAATCAATCAGAATAATCATCACCAGCTTGATCCTGAGCATCCTGTGGACGCTGCTATCCGCATGGTCGATCAGTGACCACCACTTTGGCAATAGATTCATGACCTTTGACGCCCGCTCCTTTAGCATGGGCAATGCCAATGCCTACAATACCGTCAGTCCCTTTGCCATCACCACCAATCCGGCTAATCTGACGCTCTTGCGGGCAAGTTATGGAACACAATTGGGGCTCAACCTTACTCGCAATGAGGACAACCGCGCCATCCCGCTCTACAATTCCTTCGATGCCTATGTCGACGATGCCACTTACAGTAGTAATATCTATACCTTTGAGGATTTCAGCGGTATTGCCTTCGGTAAGCTGGGCGATCGTAATTCCATCGGTTTGGCTGTCTTCCATCAGCCCTTGCTCAATTTTGAAGGTGACTATTATGAGGAAGTGCGCAACAACCGCAATCAGGATAATGATGTCTATCCTGAGGTGATTGCCAAAAACCAGATCAATAACGACGGCGTCCTCTACCAGAGCGGTCTCGCCTATTCCCTGGGCTATATGATCTCCGAACATGCCAACCTGAACCTCGGACTGAGCTATGCCATGCTCAAGGGCACGGCAGACCGGCAGGTGAGGATCAACTGGACGGACTGGGCGGTGAATACGATGGCTACCGCCGCTCCGGCAACGGTATTGCCGGATTCACTGTTTGAAGTCAAGACCGAGCTGGAAGGGCAACGCCTCCAGGTGGGAACTGCCTTCACCGTCAACCACCGGCTGGGGATCGGGATCAGTTATGCCTTCAAATCCACCCTCGACCGCATTGGTGACCAGAAGACCGTTCATGGCGTCAATACCACGGAAACCGCCATCGATGGCAAGTTCATCCTGCCATCCGAACTCCGGGTGGGCTTTTGTTACATACCCCGCAACGTCATGCGTACCACCTTCAACTTAGATGTGGAGAAAGTCGCCTGGTCGAATGTCAATCCTGCTTATGAGGACGTTTACAACTTCTACGTGGGCACTGAGCATCACGTGGAAAACCGACTGCCTTTACGTATTGGCTTCCAGTCCGTGAATACCTATCACTCCTATGTGGAGAGCCGGGTCATGGACGGCAATCCGGTGGACATCATCTTCGCCCGCAAGATCATCACTCCGATGTTTTCCATTGGCAGTGGCGCCGAGATCATGAAGAACCTCTCCTGGGATATCGGCTTCGGCTATGCCTGGCGCAGTTATGAGGCATTAGACCTCTTCCGTGACCGCTATTACAATTATCCCCAACTCTGGGTCAATCCCCAATACATCAACCTCAAAGACCGTGGCTGGGACAACCCGGACAAGGTGAAGGAAAGCTTTGTAACCATCTCCACCGGAATAACGCTTACGTGGTAATGCTATGAAGACATATATCGTACTGTTCCTGACCGTTCTGGCACTTGCCTGGACTGGTCTCTGTCATGCGGAAGACCTCCGTCTGGACATCGTCTTTTCCAATGATGTCCATGGCGGGATCGACCGGGCGCAGGCTACCTTTATCAATCCCAATTTCCCGCCCCAACTGGGAGGCGGGGGCTCTGCTGCCACGCTGATCCAGTATGCCCGTTCCCACTCCAATGCAAAGCGGCAACTGCTGCTTCTGGACGCCGGTGATTTCTTTCAGGGACGGCCAGTGGGCTCGGTGACCAAGGGTGTGGCAGTGATCGAATATATGAACGCCATCGGCTATGATGCCATGACCATCGGTAATCACGAATACGACATCCCGGAAGATGAACTGATCGAGACCCTGAGCTTGGCAAGATTCCCTATCCTGAGTGCTAATATCGTACGTCGAGATACCGGCGAGCGACCGGATTACCTGAAACCTTACATCATTTTGGAACGCATGGGAATGCGCATCGCCATCATCGGTTTCAGTACCACAGATACCGAAAAGATGAGCTTCCCGGAGTATATCAAGAACCTGAAGTTCCTCGATGAGAAGGAGACCCTGACCAAATACATCAATATCGTACGTAACCAGGAAAAAGCCGATCTCGTTATCGTACTCGGGCATGCCGGTCTCCCCTATGATCCGCCGGCGGTCTATCAAAGCCGCTATGATCAAATGGGCAACCGCATTCAGGAACAGCGCTATGCCGCCTGGGGCTGGGATGCGCAGGAGATCGCCCGGGAGGTGGAAGGGATCGATCTGTTTATTGGCGGTCACATGCATCGAGGCTTTGGCGAGCCCTGGGTGGATCCCGTTACGCATACCCTCGTGATCCAGGGCTATGCCTACGGCTCCAATCTCGGCTGGCTCACGCTCACCATCGATCCTAAGACCAAAACCATCATCGGTTATGAAAAGCCCGCCATCCGGGAAGGACTGTTAGTCACTCTCTTTGAAGATCAGTTCATCCCCGATGTAGAGCTTGGCAGGACCATAGCCGCACAGGTCGCCATCGCCGAAGAAGGCATGGATGAAATCATCGGTGAAGCTTCGATTCATCTATCCCGAACCAATATCGACGCTCAGAGTTTGATGGGCAATACTGTCGCTGAAGCCATGCGTTCCCAGACCGGAGCGGACTTTGCTTTTATCAATCTCGGTGGTATCCGCGCTGAGATCAAGGCGGGACCGGTCACCTACCGCGATGTCTTTAATGTCATGCCCTTTGACAACATGGTCGTCAGTTTCACCTGCAGCGGTGAGTTCCTCCGGCGCATCATCGAGACCCGCGTTGCCGATGCCCGGGCCGGGCTCATCGTCTCCGGTGTAAACGTTATTTACACCAAGAAGCGTAAGAACTTCGACCGCGTTACCTCGCTTTATATCGGTGGCAAACCCTGGGATCCCGGCAAGACCTACACCATTACCACCACCGACTTCCTGATGCAGGGGAACGCTGGACTGACTCTGTTGATGCAGGTTCCGGAAGAGGATATCATCTATAATCAGGTCAACCTGCGCGATGCCATTGTCAATTACTTCAAACGCCACAGCCCGATCCGCACTCGTCTGGACGACCGTTGGAAGCGGGACGACAATGCCCAGCCCCAGAGCATGATGATTCAAAATGTAAACTAAATATATACCAAATAGCCACCTCTGAATTCTCATCCGGAGGTGGCTTTCTGTAATCTTCATAGAGCGATCAGGTCACGCCGATGATCTGCCTCAGTATTGCCATCTTTGTCGTTGCCAGTTTATGTGCACGGTGTGAGCCATCATTCAGGATCTCATGGATGTAGTCCTGGTGCGACATGAGGTATTCATAACGGGCTCGTAGCGGAGTGAGTTCCTCGTTCATCTTTTCATACAATGCCTGCTTGGCATGACCCCAGCCCATACCGCCCTGGATGTAAAGCTGGCGGAGATCATTGATCTCATCCGGCGTGGCAAAGACCTTGTAAAGTGAAAAGATACTGCAGATATCGGGGTCTTTGGGTTCTTCCATGGTCTGGGAATTGGTCACGATGCGCATGACCAGCTTACGCAGTTCCTTCTCTCCGACAAAGAGCGGGATGGTATTGCCATAGCTCTTGGACATCTTCCTGCCATCGAGCCCGACCACTGTCTTGGTCTCTTCCTGTGCCATCGGCTGTGGGATGCGGAAGCCCTCGCAACCATAAACGAAATTGAAGCTCTGCGCAATGTCGCAAGCCATTTCCACGTGCTGGAACTGATCATTGCCCACGGGCACATAATCGGTGTCAAAGAGCAGGATATCCGCTGCCATGAGGACGGGATAAGTAAAGAGTCCCATATTGACACCGAAATCCGGCTCGTTATCTTCGTCCTTGTTCTTCTGAAGCATGGCTTTGTAGGCATGGGCGCGGTTCATCAGTCCTTTGGGCGTAAACGCCAGCAGCAGAGTCATCAATTCAAAGGTCTCAGGAACCTGCGACTGCTTGTAGATCAATACTTTCTGCGGATCAAGCCCGCAAGCCAGCCAGGCAGCAGCGATCTCCAGAGTCATCTGCCGCAGGTCAGCGGCATTTTTGACCGAATTGAGGGCGTGATAATCCGCGATAAAATAGCGCGCTTCACAGGTCTGGGAAAGTTCCAGAGCCGGACGGATGGCGCCGATGTAGTTACCGATATGGGGCAGACCGGTGGGTTTAATACCGGTCAAAGCGATCTTCTTTTCCATGATAAAACCTTTGTCTTATTCCAGTGTCCTGATGTAGCGTCCAACCAGTACGAGTCCGATCAGATCCGCGATTTCCACTTCCACCATTTGTCCGATTTCCGGATTGCCACCTCCGATCATGACAATGCCATCGATATCAGGAGCGTTGAACCACGCTCTTCCCCCTACGGTATCAGGGTCATGGGGTTCAATCTCATCCACCAGAACCGGCAGCTTCTTTCCGATGTATTGTTCCAGCAGGGATTCCGTGATCTTTGACTGGCAATTCAAGACCTTGTATTTACGATTGGTGGCGGTGGACGGTTTGATCTGATCCGGAAGCTCTATCGCTGCCGTTCCCGCCTCCGGTGAATAGGCAAACACACCGGCATAAAGGAACTTCGTATCCTGGACAAACCGGCACAGGGCTTTGACGTCATTGGCGGTCTCGCCAGGAAAACCCGTGATCAGCGTCGTGCGGAAAACCGCTTCAGGAATGGCATTACGGATATCGGAGATGAGTGCGGCAATCTCATTACCATCCTTGATCCGCCCCATTTTCTTCAAGATATGGGCACAGCAGTGCTGGATGGGGAACTCAAAGTAAGGCAAGAGCTTGGGATACTTGTGATAGAGGTCTATCCACTCGAGCTCAAAGTGATCGGGATGCATATACATCACCCTGATCCACCGGTATTGCGGAATCTCATGCAGGCGGACGATCAACTCCGGCAGTGCCTTTTTACCGTAGATATCGAGCCCATAATTGCAGGTGTCCTGCGCAACCAGGATCAGTTCCTTGGCACCATGCTCCGCCATCATCACCGCTTCGGCATAGAGATTGGGGATCGGCATGCTCTTCATCCCGCCCCGGATGGAGGGGATTGTGCAGTAGGAACAGCGGTTGTCACAGCCGTCACTGATCCGCAGATAGGAATAGGAAACCTGATCCAGCGGCAGGCGATGCCGGCAATTGGAGACCGGCTCCTGCAGATAGCGCTCAAAAGTGGCGAAGTCCTTGAGCGGGATCCAGGCATCCACCTCGGGATAGCACCGGATAAATTCCTCCGCATCGCGGTTCATAACACAGCCGGTAACGACCAGACCGGCGATCTCTTCCGCCTGTTTTAGCGTGGCATAATAGCTCAGAATATCGTCCAGTTCGGTCAGGGCATCGCGGATAAAGGCACAGGTATTGATCAGGATATGATTCGCATCCTCCGCATCGGTCGCCAATTGGTTGCCGCTACGTTTGATGATATAGGCAAAGGTCTCGCTGTCCACGAGGTTTTTGGGACAGCCCAAACTCTCAATGTAGAAGGTCTTCAAAGCTTCCTCAATCCATCAGATGGATAAAGAGTCCGCTCCGGATCTTGGGCTCAAACCAAGTGGACTTCGGAGGCATGATCTCACCGGCATCGGCGATGGCAATGAGTTCGTCCATGGACGTGGGATACATGGCAAAAGCCACCACTTCCCGCCCTGAATCGACGCGTCTGACCAATTCACCGAGACCGCGGATACCTCCGATGAAATCGATTCGTTTGTCCTTGCGGGGGTCATGGATCCCGAGGATCGGTTGCAGAAGATTAGTCTGCATAATGGAGACGTCAAGCGACTGCACGACGTTAGAATCGTCCCAGGTTCCGGGTTTGGCGGTCAGTTTATACCACACGCCATCCAGATACATGCCAAAGCGGTGCAGACCTTCCGGGTGATAGGGCTTACTGCTATTGAGGGCTTCCACCTCGAATTTCTCACCCACCAGTGCCAGAAATTCTGCTTTGCTGTGACCATGGAGGTCTTTGATCACGCGGTTGTAATCAAATATCCGGAGCTGGTTATCGGGGAAAATAACGGTCATAAAATGGTTGAATTCCTCTTCTCCGGTGTAGTCTGGATGCTGTTCCCGACGCATAGTACCGACCTTGGCACCCGAGGCAGTACGATGATGACCATCCGCCACATAGAGATATTCCATTGCAGCAAAGGCATCCCGGATGGCTTGGATATCCGTACTATCCGGCATCAGCCACAGGGCATGACCGATCCCGTCGTCACTGACGAAATCATAGACCGGCTGGCTATTGGCAACGATCCGGTTGACGATGGCATCGATCCCCTCCTGATGACGATAGGTAAAAAAGACCGGCGAGGCATGAGCATTGCAGGTATCCACATGTTTGATCCGGTCAGTTTCTTTGTCGGAACGGGTGAGTTCGTGCTTTTTAATCGTGCCATCGAAGTATTCGTCCACCGAGCATAATCCCACCAAGCCATATTGCTCGCGTCCATCCATCGTCTCGCGGTAGATATAGAACATCGCTTGCTCATCCTGCTTCATCAAACCGCTGGTGATATAATTATAGAGATTCTCCCGGGCTTTCTGATAGACGCGCTCGTCGTAGAGGTCGATATCCGGCGGGAGATCCACCTCCGGCTTTTCCACGTGGATATAGCTCAGCGGATGCTTTGCCACTTCCAGGCGGGCTTCATCGGAATCCATCACGTCATAGGGCAGGGAAGCGATCTCCGCTGCTTTTTCCGGAATCGGTCTCACAGCATGGAATGGTTTGAATACAGCCATTTCTTTCTCCTTTTATTGTTTATAATATTCAATCAAGACCTTGATCAATGAGATATGATCATGTACGCCGCTTGTCTCACGAATCGAATGCATCGCCCACATCGGCGAGCCGATATCGATCGTCATCACGCCATTCAGCGCTTCGGCAATCGGTCCGATGGTCGATCCACAAGGCACATCCGAGCGGGTCAAAAACTCCTGCCAGGACACTCCCGCCTTCTCACACACTTCGATAAAGCGCTGCTTGCTGGCGAGGGTGGTGGCATATTTGTGATTGATGTTGGACTTGATCACGATGCCCTGATTGATCCTGGGCGCATAATCGGTGTCGTAATTCTGCGCGAAAGCCGGCAGGAAGGCATGTGCCATATCGCCGGACACGAGATAGGAATTGCGCAGTGCGATCAGTTGTTGCTCGCGATCCAGACCCAGCGCCATCATCAGCCGTTCCATGATCCCGCTCAGGAAGGTGGAAAATGCACCCTGACGGGTCATACTGCCGATCTCCTCATGGTCATACCAGACGGCGATGGCGGTCTTATTGGGCTTGGAGACCCCGAGCAGCGCGCTCAGGATCGCATGCGACATCGTCTGATCATCCTGTCTCGCAGAGACCAGCAAACTGGCGTCAGAGCCATTGAGTTCTGCCTTCGTGGTCTCATACACAAAGAGCTCCATGCTGACGATCTGCTCCGCGTCAATCCGGAGTTCGCCAGCCACGAGGTTCTTCAGGATCGATCCATCGGCAGGTGTCTCGCAATCACCGATGATCGCCTGCAGGTGATTCTGTTTGTTATATTCAAAGCCGTCATTCACCTTGCGGTTGATATGTAGCGCAGCATTCGGGATAATGGCAGCAGGACGGGCGATATTGACCGGTGAGATCTGCGTCTTCCCCGCCTTTTTGGAGCCCTTTTCCCTCCAGACCGCGCGTCCGGCAAGACCCAGAGAGCGGTCGAACCAGGTGGCGATGATCGGGCTGCCATAGACCTCCACGCCCACCTGAGAGAAATTACCATGCCGTTTTTCGGATTCCGGTTTGATCTTAAG
>Ga0194112_10009594_pt1 | contig 12277 bp, 13 predicted proteins | sample TA2MahC400mmetaG_FD_146191 | JGI IMG/M metagenome (GOLD analysis project Ga0194112, IMG submission 146191) | Freshwater microbial communities from Lake Tanganyika, Tanzania - TA2015016 Mahale Deep Cast 400m | ecosystem: Environmental > Aquatic > Freshwater > Lake | place: Tanzania: Lake...
GGCGGCTCACGTTTGGAGTTTCTCTGATGGACTCCCGGAAATGTCAAACTGCTACTGCCACCCCGGCACAGCCGGGGGGCCTCTTACGTTAGGCTAGACGAAAGTTCTAGCCAGGAGGCTGGGATCTGTTTCGTTCCAATGCGGCGCCACGTTGGGCTGATCGGGCGGCTTGCACTCTAGGCCCGTTCAGATTGCCGTTTCAGACACTGCGCAAACTCATCAAATGCCGGTTGCAGATCCGGAATGGACTTGCCAATCAGACCGGCCAGCGGGCCCGTGTATTCCTCACGCATCGTGAACTCCGCTTCTCCGGCGGAGATCGCACGGAGTTCGTAGACTCGAGTGCCCCGAAACAATCCGAGAGGCATTCCGCCTGTCCAGACCATACGCCGCGGTGCGTCAAGCGCCGAAACGCGCAGCGGAAAAGCTCGCCCCGGACTCTGTTTCACAAAGACCGTTACTTTCGCCCCTAACGCCACCTCGCCAACGGTCCGCTCCACCGTGGTATTCCATTCCGCCCACTTCGGAAGGTCCGTAAGCACCTCCCAAATTCTCTGCGCTGACGCCTGAATCTGAATGCGAGTAGCAAACGGCTTCATCCCCGGGTTCCCCTTTTCGACGTGCGCCAAGGCGCAAGGCTACTTCTTAATCGCACGCACTCGATTGTTTCGGGCGCCGTGCTCCAGTTCTACCATCCCCAGCAGCTCCAAAACCGGTGGAACGTAATTCGCAAAGCGTCCCCGGTAACCTTTCCTCAGCCCGTAGTACCCGCCTACCGGATTCGATGCGTCACGGGCCCAGGCTTCCACCGTTCCCGCTGCGACCGGCTTGCCTTCATCGGCATTGCCGAGCGGCATCCAGTCCTTATGCCTCAGCAGCATTGCGTGCAAGTCCGCGATGCAGCGCAAATAGTACGCGAGCTTCGTGGTTCCCACCTGGACCATCAATTTGCCAGGCGTGCCGGTCTCATCCCGCCAAGCGAGATACTCCGAAGTCATGGGCGGAGTCTTGAGCTTCCAGGGGTCGTCAAGCGTGCCAGATCCATAAGTTACGGTGCTCATTGGTCCCTTATTATAAGAACCGGTAATATGACATCTACTGTCATATTTGAAAATAAATCATGCGGGCCTCCAGACTCCTTCGCATTCTCCTCGTCCTGCAGAACCGGGGACGGGTCACGACTCTTCAACTCGCATCGGAGCTCGAAGTGGCCAGGCGAACTGTGCTGCGCGACATCGATGCCCTTACGGAGGCGGGTCTGCCGATCGTTGTGCATCGCGGGAACGCAGGCGGTGTCGAACTCGGATTCGACTACCACTCACGGCTGGTCGGCCTTGCCGCTGGCGAAGCCGAAGCGCTTGGCGTGATTCTGGCGATGCCGAAATCGCTGCTCACGTCCCTGGGGATTGGGACGGCGGCCCACCTGGCTTGCGACAAGCTGATGGAGTCGATGCCGCAAAAAGTCCGGGCTCGCATGCAGTTGGCCCAGCGGCGATTTCGTTTTCCGGCTGAAGCGGACGATCCGCTGGATGAGCGGCTGCCGGCCTTAGCCGCCGCAGTTCGCGATTCGACAATCACCCGAATTCACGCGAAGTCGGACTCCCCGCGAACTATCCACCCGGTTGCGCTTGAGTTCAAAAGGGCGGGCTGGGCAGTGATTGATGCCCTTGACCCGAAGAACCCGATTCCCATCAGTCAGTGTGGCGATATCAACATTTCGGCACGGCGATTCGCGCCTCGCGCGCCCGAATTGGACTAGCGTGGCGACAACTTTGTAGCACTTCACTTCAGCGGGATTCCGCGCTCGCACGCTAGTGCTTCGAGGAGTTTACTTGTTCGGGTGGCCTTCGCCCCGCTTCGAACGGCGACCTCTGTCTGGCGGTGGATGGTCAACACGGCGGGAGCGCCGGTCTGCTTCAGCTTGGCGCTATGGTCGAGAGCGTTTCGCTGAAAATCGATGGAGCAGTAGATGTTGGATGGGAGGAAATTGGGTGGTTGACGATGATTCAAAAACGCTGTGCCCGAATCAGGTCTGGCGTGCGCTCTTGCAACAAAACCGCGCATCGCGGTGTCACTGTTCGGCCGGAGTAACGGCTCGTACCAACGCGTCGAGTGCCGCACGCTGCGATCGCCGCCCGGTCAGCCAGGGCTTCCAGTGCTCCTCGACCGCGGCCCGGTAGCGCGAGAACACATTGAAGCGCCGGGCGTAGGGCACAAACTCGGGATTGGGTCTCAGCACCGACGCCAGATGGCCCGCGGTGTCGAAGATTAGGGCGTGCCACAGGTCCTCGGGCGCCTTGCGCTTGGCGCGAGCGGCAGCCAGGTCGACGGCAGCTATGATGTGGCTGTCGACGATGTGGGAGGCCTCGTGGAACATGATCTCGAAGGCCACATCCAGCTCGGCGCTGCGCTTCGGATCGATGACGATGTGACCGGCCGTTCCTTTCGGTTTGCCCGTCGTGTAGGCGAGCACCGGGCCAGTGTCAGGGCAGACATCGACTAGCATCTCGCCTGTGGGCCACTTCACTCGATACGCTTTTTCAAGCAGGCGGAGCGCCTGGGCGGAATGCTTTAGAACCAACGGCTCGACCCTTTCGATCCAGGCTCGATTCTCGCGATCCTGGGTTGGCCAGACCTCCTTGCGGTAGAGCTCAGCCGCCTGCTTCAGTGGCGGACCAGGTTGGCCGCCTGCGGCCAATTCGTCCTTCGCGGCCACAAGCTCCTTGTCGAAAATCAGGTTTGAGCGGGCGAAGGTATCGTACGCATCCAGCACGCTCGACTCGATGGCGGGCAGTTGAAGCGTCACCGCATTCTGCCGCCGCCTCGCCTCGGCCCGGACGAAATGGTGAAGGTTCATCCAAAAATCGCTTCGAAACCGGAAACTCGCCGATGGCGTCGCCAGCAAATGCGGCACAGCGCTCGCAATGATGAGCTGCCGCCGGGATTGTTGCCATTGCCACAAGGACTCGAACGCCTCCCGTTCAGTCTATGACACCCGAGACTGCTGCGAAACGGGCCGTTCGCAAGGATGAACAGGACCGTCGCGCCGGGTCCCCGCCGGCGTGATGTTCCGCGAAACTCGACGACGAATTGTCTGCCAACAGTACGCGTGTGCTATCGTGCAGGAGATATGGCATCGCGTAGCGTGAACAAGGTGATTTTGGTCGGGCATCTCGGCCGGGACGCGGAGACGAAGTTTACACCCTCCGGCGTCAGCGTGACGAAGTTTTCCGTGGCCACCAGCCGCCGCTGGAAGGACCAGCAGACCAACGAGTGGAAAGAAGAGACCGACTGGCATAACGTCTCCCTGTGGCGGGCCGAGAATCTGGCGCAGTACCTCACCAAAGGCAAGCAGGTGTATGTGGAGGGCCGGCTCCAGAATCGAAGCTACGAAGACAAAGACGGCCAGAAGCGGTATGCGACCGATGTGGTTGCCGACGACGTGATTCTTCTGAGCAGCGGAGGGCGCGGCGGCGAGGATGGCGGTTTCAGCCAGGAGCCACGCATGGTTTCGCAGCCCCGCTCGGCGGCCCCCCGGCAGGCGGCTCCAAACTTTTCTTCGCCCGCATCGGCGCCCGCGAAGGAGTCCGAGTCCCCATTCGACGCCGGGATCTCGGACGACGATGTGCCATTCTAGACTCCGAATTGGAACACCGCTCTGCGGGAGGTTCCAACTCGAAACACAGGTGGGTTGATTCTAGGCTGGAATCGGCCGGATTTCGTGGCCCAGCAATTGCATGAAGAGTGTGCAGGAGCCGCCATGAATACGACATTCCAATTCGACGAACCCATCGATCTCTCGCGATTCAATACTCTCTACCGGGCCGAGCCTTCGGCCGAGGCGCCGGTGCACGCCGCCGGCATTCCCGACGGACGGTATGAAGTCGTCGTCGCCGAAGCGATACTCACCCGTTCCTCGAACGGCAACCCCATGGTGCGTTGGCTGCTTCGCATCAGCGGAGCCACCTTTCGCGACCGAATTATTCGCAAGCACCGCGCGATTACCGACAAAACCATCGGGTTCGTCCGCAAGGAGTTGGAGGTCTGCGGCCTGCAGTTGGACAACTTCTCTGACCTGGCGCACCGCGTTCACGAGATGGAGGGGGTCGAATTGGAAATCACGAAGGTGACCAAGGGCGAGGATTCGAACATCTACTTCAACCGCGCCATTACCTCCCGCACTCAGCCCAGCGGGATGACCGAAGACGACCTGCCCTTCTAGCCCGGAAATTCGCGGAGGCGAGGAGCCGCTACCTCGGCCTCCCACCGCGCCAACGCCGTTCGCAGGCGCCCGGCCACGCCGGGATTCGCCTCAAGAACGTTCTCCTTCTCCCCTGGATCGCCTGCCAGATTGTGCAGCGACTCCACACCGTTCTCCACCACCAGCTTCCAATCCCCGTCGCGGGCCGCTTTCCGCCGGTTTTCGGAGCGCTTGTAGCGCCAAAAGACGTCGCGCGGGCGCGGCGGACGCTGGCCGCTCCACTCTTTGATGAGGTCGATCCCGTCGAACGGCCTTCCTGGCGCCGCGGACACTCCGGCCGCGGCGGCCAGAGTCGCGGTGATGTCCATCATCAGGGTCACCTGCTCGCAATTCGAGCCTGCGGGCAGGTGGCCGGGCCAGCGCGCTAGCAGCGGCATCCGGATGCCTCCCTCCCAAACCTGGCTCTTGGACCCGCGATAGGGAGCGTTGCTGCCGCCTGCCGGCGCTCCATTGTCGCTAAGGAATAGAACGATCGTCCGGTCCCGCACTCCCATGGCGTCGATCTGGCGAAGGATCGCGCCGATCTGTTCGTCCATTTGCTCGGTCATTTTCAAGTACGCGGCACGATGCGCGCCATTCCAGGGCGGGTCATTCCTCCTGGCGTCCTCGCGCGTCTGGAACGGGTTGTGCGGCGCGTTGAACGGGACATAGAGGAAAAATGGTTTGGCCTTTGGGCGGGAGCGGAGCCATTTGACGGCACGATCGCCGAACTGGTCGGTCAGGTAGCCGGAGGGAGTGACCGGTTTGCCGTTGTGACGAAGGACCATGGCTCCGTCCTGCTCGGTGAATTTGAAGTAATCGGCGCCACCGCCGAGAATACCGAAGAACTCGTCGAAGCCGTGACGGAGCGGGCTATGTTTATCCAGGTATCCTAGGTGCCACTTGCCAATGAGCGCGGTGTCGTAGCCGGTGCGTTTCAAAAGGCGCGCCAGCGTCCATTCCGATTCGGGCAGACCAAGCTCCCCCCGTTTTTGCAACCATTCGGCTTCATCGTAGCGGCCCACGTTTCCGAGGCCGATGGCGCACTCCAGGCCGCCAACGCGCTGCTGGTACCGGCCCGTGAGGAGCGCACAGCGGCTGGGCGTACACTCAGGAGCGTTCGCATAGGCGTTTCGGAAACGCACGCCATCGCGGGCCAGGGAGTCAATGGCTGGTGTTCTGAGGTCCTTCGATCCGTAGCAGCCGGTGTCTGCGGAGCCGAGATCGTCGGCCAGAATCAGAACGATATTAGGTGGCGGCGGGGCCTGCGCCAAGGCGGACGCCAGGAACTGTCTCCGTGTCATTTGTTGCTCGAACCTCTTCCGGCGAATTATCGTAGAAAGTTACACCGATGGCAACACGAAGCGCGGGAACACCACTCGTCGGAATCATAATGGGCAGCAAGTCCGACTGGGAGACGATGGCCGCAGCCGATGAGATACTCACGCGCTTTGGCGTCCCGCATGAGTGCCGGGTCGTCTCGGCGCATCGAACGCCGGACCTGCTCACCGAGTACGCGACAACCGCGGAATCCCGAGGCCTGGAGGTGCTGATCGCCGGCGCTGGCGGAGCCGCCCACCTGCCCGGCATGGTGGCCGCGCAGACCGTCATTCCGGTGCTCGGCGTGCCGGTTGAGAGTCACGCGTTAAAGGGAATGGACTCGCTGTTATCGATCGTGCAGATGCCGGGCGGCATCCCCGTGGGCACTTTGGCGATCGGCAAGGCCGGAGCGACGAACGCCGGACTGCTGGCGGTGGCCATCCTTTCGAACTCGCGTCCGGAGTTGCGTGCGGCTCTGCAGGCGTACCGGAACGAACTGAACGCGATGGTGCGCGGGCAGTCCTTGCCATGAGCCCGCGCCCGATTCTGCCCGGCGCCGCGGTCGGCGTCTTGGGGAGTGGCCAGCTTGGCCGCATGTTCGCCATTGCCGCCCGGCGCATGGGGTATCGCGTTCACACCTTTTCTCCGGACACGGATACGCCCACCGGGCAGGTGGCCGACATCGAAATTGTGGCGCCATATGAGGACCTCGACGCCGTTCGCCGATTCGCCCGCCAGGTGCGGGCCGTCACGTTTGAGTTTGAAAACGTACCGGCGGCGACGGCGGCGGCGGCGGCCGCGTGTTCGTTGGTCCGTCCGCATGGCGATGTCCTCCACACCACGCAGCATCGTTTGCGGGAGAAGCGTTTTCTAAGCGCCAACGGATTCCCCGTCGCGCCGTTCCGCGAGATTCGTTCGGCGGAGGATATGGCGCGCGCCGTCACAGAGATCGGGCCTAAGGCGATTCTCAAAACCGCCGGATTCGGGTACGACGGCAAGGGCCAGATCAAGATTCACGCCGCTTCTGCCGCGCCCGAGGCGTGGCGCCGGATGGGCGGGCAGGAGTGCGTCCTGGAGCAGTGGATCGATTTTTCGATGGAAGTGTCCGTGGTCGCCGCACGCGGCACGGATGGGACGATTGTCGACTGGGGCGTCGTCGAAAACGAGCATAAGAACCACATCCTGGATCTGACCATCGCGCCGGGACGGGTGCCGCCTCCGGTGGCGAAGCAGGCCCGGGATTTGGCGCACGCCATCTTGGAGAAGCTCGATGTGGTCGGCGTCACCTGCGTGGAATTTTTCGTCACGCAAGACGAAAGGGTGCTGATCAACGAGATCGCGCCGCGCCCTCACAACTCCGGGCATTTCACGTTCGACGCGTGCGTCACCAGCCAGTTCGAACAGCAGTTGCGGGCCGTCTGCGGCCTGCCTCTGGGCTCCACGGAGTTGCTGCGGCCTGCAGCAATGGCCAACCTGATGGGCGATCTTTGGGACGCCGGGGAGCCGGATTGGCCGGCCGCGCTGGCAATGCCGGAAGTGAAGCTGCATCTCTACGGGAAAACCTCTGCGCGGCCGGGCCGGAAGATGGGCCACCTGACGGCGATGGCCGCCACGGAGGACGCGGCGGCTGGACTGGCGCGCGCGGCCCGGTCGGCGCTCACCGCGCGTTAACGCGCAAAGACGTTGGCCACCAGAAACGCCAACTCGTCGGCTGTGTTTTCCACCTGTTTAGCCACGGGCAGGCCGCCGGAGTGGCCGCCCTCGGTATCGTAGTGCAGCAGGATGGGCGTGTTGGCGCCATTGGCGGACTGCAGCAGGGCGGTCATCTTTCGCGCATGGAGCGGGTCCACCCGCGTGTCGTTGTCTCCGCTCAGGATCATCGTCGCCGGATACTGGGTTCCGGGCTTCACGTTGTGATAGGGCGAGTACTTCAAAATGTAGGCGAACTGCGCCGGATCCTCCGACGAACCATACTCCGGCACCCAGTACCGGGCGACTTTGAACCTGTGATAGCGCACCATGTCGAGCAGCGGAATTCCACAGCTCACGGCCCCGAACAGCTCTGGACGCTGGGTCATCGCCGCGCCCACAAGCAGGCCGCCGTTTGATCCGCCGCGGATCGCCAATTGCTTGGGTGTCGTGTATTTGTTGGCGATCAACCACTCCGCCGCGCCGATGAAGTCGTCGAATACATTCTGCTTGTTGGCGAGCATTCCGGCTTCATGCCACTTCTCGCCGAACTCGGCGCCGCCTCGCAGATTCACGACGGCATAGACGCCGCCGTGCTCAATCCACCAGGCCGCGATCTGTCCGAAGCGCGGTGTTTCTGTTAGGTTGAAGCCTCCGTACCCATAGAGGAGCGTTGGGTTCTTTCCGTCCAGCCTCCGGTCCTTCCGATGCGCCACGAACATGGGGACCTTCGTTCCGTCCTTCGACGTGAACCACTTCTGCTCGACGATAATTTCGAGTTTTTCGAGCGGTACGGCGGTGCGGTAGAACTCCTTGCGCGTTCCTTTCGCGACGGAGAAAACGTGCGTGGATGCCGGCGTATAGACCGACGTAAAGGAGGAGAACGCGACATCGGAGTCCCATTCGCCGGAGAGATTCGAAGCCGTTCCGGCGCCTGTGGCTGGCAATTCCCGCACCAGCTTGCCCAACGGCGAGTACAGGCGGATCTTTGGCTGGACGTTCTCAAGCGTGAAGACCGACAGGTGTTTGCCGGTTAGGGATAGCGACTCGATGTTCCATTTGCCTTCCGGAATGATGACTTTCCAATACTTCTGTTCGGGCTTGTTCAAGTCAACGGCGACGATCTTCTGCAGAGGCGCATTCCAGTTTGTCAACGCAAAGAAGGTGTCGCCGCCAATGTCCCCGCGAAAGCGGGCGCGGATGGAGTCGTTGATCGTAATCCACTTTCGATCCGCCATCCGGAGCACGTGCACGCGATCCATCTGGCTTGCGGATCCTTCGATGACCATCACTTGCAAGTACCGGGAGCCGGCTGAGAGCGAGGCGAACATGATATGCACCGGCCCGAGGTCTTCTCCAAAGAGAAGGGACGGCTCGGCGCCGAACTTCTGCTCATAGAGGCGAGGGCCCTTGGGCGTGGCGATCGAATAGATGACGGATTGCCCATCGGGCAGGAGCGTCGCGCTCAAATAGCGCCCGCGCGGCAGAACCGGACCGTATTCCTTTCGCGCGTCGACATCGTAGAAGTGGATCTCTACCTCGTCCTCGCCGCCGCTCTGTACCCCGTACACGAGCCGCTTGCCGTCCGGAGCGTAGTCCCGGACAACCACAGACTTCGACCCGCCCCAAGTGTTCGGATCGAGCAGGACCTCTTCCTTTCCATTGAGCCCCTGGCGCACGACCAGAACTGCCTGGTCTTGCTCCGGTGCGCGGCGATAGTGGAACAGGCGGCCGCCGTGGTAGCTAAATCCGTTCTTCGTCTCCACGCGGGAGAACTCAGTCAGCCGCTTGACGATGCTCTCGCGGCGAGGCACCTTGTCGACATAGGCGCGCATGTAGGCGTCCTGCTGTTTCAGCCAGGCCCTGGTTTCGGGGCTCTGTTGATCTTCCAGCCAGCGATACGGGTCCGGAACTTGAACGCCGTGGAGTGTTTCTACCGTGGTGTCTTTACGGGTTTCCGGCGGGGCGGCGAGCAGTGTCATAGCGCAGAGTGTGAAGGCGATTCTCATAAATCTCGATACCTGGTTAGTACGATTTGGTTCTTTTCGACGGCCGCCCGAGTTTCAGGCGCCGTCAAGGCCGCCAGTTCGGCGGCCCGGCTCTCTTTCAGTCTCGTGGGTGCGGCACGGAGTTCGGCTGTGCAGTGCCCGGGATGGGTCATCAGCTCTGTCGAGCCCGCAGGCAACCGGCCCAATAAGTGAACTAAGTTGGATGTTTGCAAACGCCCGGTCAGGGCAAATCCGGCAAAGTGACTGGTCGTCGACGCTTCGGCGGCCAGCCCGCCTAACATCATACGAAACACAAACCGGGGAATGCCGACCCCGCCCATCGTGAAGTCAACCGGCCGGCGGATCCACCGGATTCCGAATTCCTCGGCAACCGTGAGCAGGGCGCGGCGGACGGGCCGCAGCAGATGGGTATGTTTGTGCGTGTCCGCGTGCAAAGGACTTAGGCCGGCGGCACGGATTCGCCGCGCCTGCGCCGCCAGTTCGTCATAGAGATTCAGCCGGCCGGCCGCTACCGCCGCCACCAGCGACGGCACGGAGGCCGGGAACGGCTCGCCGTTCAGCAGCGACTGGCCGCCGATGAGAACAAAGTGCACGCCGACGTCGAGCGACGGATTCGCCTTGGCCAAGTCAACCGCGTGTTCGAACGCAGCGCCATTGGCCATAAGCGTAGTTGCCGTCAGGATCCCGTTGCGATGCGCCTCGACGATGCCTTCGTTCACGTCCCGCGTGAAGCCGAAATCGTCGGCGTTGACCAGTAGCCGCTTCAAAACAGTTTGAGTTGGATCGTCAGGAACTTCTTCGGATTGACACGGAAGTCCTTCATAAATCCGTTCATCTCTTTCATCGTTCCGTTCATCGAATCGTACAGCGCCGGGTTCACCATCAGTTGGCCCATGGTGCCGTGGCCCGAATTGATCGCCGTCACCGTCTTGTCCAGATCCAGCACCAGCTTGTTGATATTGGCGTGCAACGCGTCGTCGTAGATCAATTTGCCGGCGGTACCCTCGCCCTTGTTAATCGCGTCTACGGTCTTGCGAATATCCTTGATGGCCGCGCGCAAGTCGTCGTAGAGCCCGGGATCCTTCAGCAGCTTGCCCGCCGTCCCCTGGCCGGTCTTGAGGTCCTGCTGGAGGTCCGCCACCACCGTGTCCAGTCGCTTAATCGAATTCCGCACGTCGTCGTAGAGCGCTTCGTCGTAGAGCAGCTTGCCGACCGTTCCCTTGCCGCTCGAAAGCGACGTCGAGACCTTCTGCATCTCGCCGATTGTCCCCACCAGGCGCTGGTACAACTCGTCGTCGACCAGCAACTTCCCGATTGAGCCCTTGCCGGTCTCCACCACGGCGACAATGTTATCCACGCGTTCGACGATACGCTGCAGCGACAGGAGCGACGGATAGGCGGCGTTGACCAGATCCTGGAACTCGCGCGTGTCCAGGCTCCGCAACTCGCCGCCCGCGGCGATTGGCTTCCCCGCCTTACCCATCTTGATGTTGATGTACTTGGTGCCAAGCAGATTCTCCGCGCCGATGATGGCTTGCGAATCCTCCGGGATCTGCCGAATGTGATCGGCTTGAATGATCAGATCCAGACGCACCACGCGATTGGCCTTGTTCTCGCCGGAGAGCGTGACCTTCCCGATACTGCCCACCTGGATACCGTTCAGCCGCACCGCGGAGCCTTCCGTGATCGCAGCCGAATCGTCGAGGTAGGTGTGGATAGTCACCTCCTTCGAGAAGAGGCTCTTGTTCCCCGTGAGCAGAAACAGGAGCAGGGCGAGAATCGCGAACGCCACAACGGCCATGATGCCGACGCGAAGTTGCGCCCAGGAGACTTTACTGGATGAGGTTGACATGGGTTTCAGTGGATACTGCGCTGCATGGAAAACTTGGCGACATAGGGGTCGCGGGATTGATCCAACTCACGCTCGCTGCCCTCGAAGACGATCCGGCCGCCGTGCATCACAAGGAATCGCGTCCGCGCGCGCATAGGCGAGTCCTCCGGCATCTTCTCCAGCCTCTTACTCTCCGGATTGTAGCGGAAGTTGGCCATCATGTGTCCGTCTTGGAAGCGGTGCGAAATGATGGCGGAAGTGGCGTTGCGAAGCTCGCGCTCCTGGATGATGAGCGACATGATGTTGTTCGCCGTGATCGGATCCAGTCCGGCAGTCGGCGAGTCGTAAAGCAGCAAATCGGGATCTGCAATGCCGGCACGGGCGATACCGACGCGGCGGCGCATGCCGCCGGAAAGCTCGGAGGGAAACTTCGTCATGGTGTGGCCGAGTTCGACGAACCGCAGCGCCTCCTCCACCTGCGGCCGTACCTGGTCCGGCGTAAGGCTGGAGCGGTTCACAAGCGGGTAGGCCACGTTCTCCTCGATCGTGAGAGAGTCGAACAATCCGCCCTCCTGAAACAGCATCCCGATGCGCGGCCGGATCTGAAACCACTGCTGCTCGTCGAAATCCGTCACGTCCTGGCCGAAGAGATAGATGCGGCCCGAAGTGGGCTTCAACAGGCCAAGGGCGACCTTCACCATCACGGTCTTGCCCGCGCCCGCCGCACCCAATACGATCAGGGTCTCTCCGGTCCACATCTCAAGAGAGATGTCCTCAAGAACGGAATCGACACCGTTGAACGAGAGCCGGATCTTCTCCAGCCGGAGCACGCAGGCGCGATCTGTCGAACCGGGTGTCATCACAGGTTCACGAATACTCGCGTGATCAGGAATGTGAAGACGAAAATCCAGACAGACGCTACAACCACCGCTTGCGTTGTGGCCCGGCCCACGCCCTGCGTGCCGCCCGTCGTCCGGATTCCATACAGACAGCCGACCAGCGCGATGACGAAGGCAAAGACCAGCGGTTTCAGCAGCCCCTGCGCGATGTCGTTGTACTCGAGCGACCGCCACGCGTTGTTCCAATACTGTTCGGTGGTAGTAAGCCGCAGCAGCGGCACGGCAACGATGAACCCGCCGAAAATGCCGATCATGTCCGCGATAATCGTCAATAGCGGCAGAGTGAAAG
>Ga0194112_10009598_pt1 | contig 12275 bp, 8 predicted proteins | sample TA2MahC400mmetaG_FD_146191 | JGI IMG/M metagenome (GOLD analysis project Ga0194112, IMG submission 146191) | Freshwater microbial communities from Lake Tanganyika, Tanzania - TA2015016 Mahale Deep Cast 400m | ecosystem: Environmental > Aquatic > Freshwater > Lake | place: Tanzania: Lake...
TAGAGCCGATTCTTCTTGTAGAGGGCATAGACTCCGTGCTGACGGCCGACAAGCTGCGTGATTTCGTCATGGTAGATGTCGAATACCTTGCTGGATATCCTCTCCAGGTTCCCCTGCACGAGTCCACGATGTTTTCGTTTTGGCATGTTGTGTCCCTCAGCGCAGCATCTCAAGTTGTCGCAGAAACGCAATCAGATTACCGCCTGCGAAGTCTTCCCTATCCAGACGTTGTTTCTTCCAAAGCTCAAGAAGAGCTTCTTCTTTCTGGTTCAATCGGCCGCCGCCACCCCCAGACGGGCAAGTAGGCGTTATCAGCGTCACATGCACATCCTCATACTCGATCGTAACGCGTACACATACCTGTAACCGATCCTTCTTTCGGCGATTGATTTGCTGATTGATCCACGCTTCATCAATCTCAGACTTGGATCTGATAACAAGTTGATCGTCACCTATTCTAACGGTAATCATGGAGCCCTCCACCTATCTCGTCAAACCAATTCCGTAAACCTCTTCCAAAGATACTCTGCACCCTTGCGAGGATCGACTCGCTGTTCATGCTGGAAGAATCCTAACCCTCCGGGCCTAAGGTATAATGAATATTCGTCGGTCTCGACGCTCAACCAGTCATTCAATGAATGGTCATTCTGTACGTTGATGTTGCGACCCTCCCTGTAGCAAATCTGATTTCCACCAAACGATGAACCCAACCAGATGACACACTGATTCTTCAGCTCTCCCTGCACGTATACAGAAGCGGAGATTTTCATAGGATTGAGGACAGTGAATTCAGTTTCAACATCGTGATCTTGTTCTCGAAGTTTATTGAGTGCATCCTTGAAGTACTGTTGAATCATCTCAAACGCAGTTCTGAGGAACACATCCTTCTCCCGATCCGAAAATTGCTTTCTGATTCTCGGAATGGGAATTGGGAGTTCAGACTCTTCTTGCTGCTGATCGCTAGACTTCGGGCTCAACTTCTTCTTCAACTCTTGAACAACTGGGGCAGGGTCACCCTTCCATACAATGTAGAGTTTGTCGTTCAGAAGCGGATATTTCGTGAGTATTCTGGTAATCTGCGGTTCGGTACCAACCAGCAAAGGGAGGACCTTCGTTTGACCACTGGTTGCCTCGATGTTGAGCACCGCATTTAGCTCACGTTGCGGCCAGTTCTTTCCGATGAAGGATTGGCTTAATACTACAATTGTGTACGTAGAGTTGCGAAGGCCTTCATTCACTTTGCCTGTCAAGCTCTCCCCCCAGCTGATCTCGGCTTCGTCGAGCCAGTAAGAAATGTGCGATGCCCGCAAAGCACGAGCTAGCGGACGCACGATGGACTCCTTGTCTTCCCCCGCATGACAGATGAACACATCCCTCATTGCTGACTTCATGGTCCCCATTCAACCCTGTGGAATCGTTGAGAAAGCTTATGACACTTGCGGAGCAGAAAACCTACGCCGTACCCACCAAATACTCCGCCATCAACTCCGCCTGCTTCAGCACCGTGTCAATCGCCTTCTTCTGTTTGTCGGGCGGATAGCCATATTTGTTCAGGGTTCTTCGTACCACCACCATCAGTTTTGCACGCGCACTTTCCCGGATGGTCCAGTCGATGGTAGCGTTTGCCTTTACTCTTTCTGCAATCTCACGGGCGATATCGCGGAGTTTCTCGTCGCCAAGAACCTTCACGGCGCTGTCGTTTGTTTCCAAGGAGTCATAGAACGCCAGTTCCTCCTTTGAGAGCCTCAGTTGTTGTCCTCGTTCGTCTGACCGGCGTATCTCCTTCGCGAGCTCAATCAGTTCTTGGATGATCTCGGCCGTGCTCAGGAGATTATTCTGATACTTCTTGATCGCGTTCTCAAGCATCTCCAGGAGCGCTTTGCTTTTCATCAAACTGTACTTCGAGCGAATGCGGATCTCGTCATTCAATATCTTTTTCAGCAGTTCAATTGCCAGATTTTTGTGCTTCATGCCCTGCACTTCAAGGAGGAACTCATCGGACAAGATCGCAATGTCAGGCTTCTGAATACCGGCCGCGTCGAATATATCTATTACTTTCTCAGAGCTCAGCGCTTGATCAATGACTTGCTTGATGGCTGTCTCGATCTCATAGTCCGTGCGACCCGGCCCGCCTCCTTCAAATTTGATCAAGCGCGCGCGAACCGCCTGGAAGAATGCCACCTCCTCCTTGATCTCCATCGCTTTCGGATGCGGAATTGAGAGCGCAAACGCTTGGCTCAACAATGTTACCTCGCGAATGAAGCGAGGCTTTCCATTCTCGAGACCTGCAATGTGTTCCTGAGCCTCCAAAATGATCGTCAGCTTGTGCTGGGGGGACGCGGTAAAGAACCTCGGATAATTGAACCTCGGTTCGTGTCCGTAGTACGCGGAAATGTCTTCTGCTGCAATTGCCTTGCGTGACGCGCTTTTCTCGCAGAACATCTGCCGCACGACTTCCAACTTCTCGATCATGGCAGCGACCGCCTGTTCCTGGGTCTGCGTTGGTTCGCCCCTGCCGCCTGCATTCGAGTAGAATGAGAGGGCTCTCTTGAGATCGGTTGCGATACCGAGGTAATCCACAACGAGACCACCCGGTTTGTCCTTGAAAACGCGGTTGACCCGTGCAATTGCCTGCATCAAGGTGTGTCCGCGCATCGGTTTATCGACATACATCGTGTGCAGCGGGGGCACGTCGAAACCCGTCAGCCACATATCCCGCACAATTACCAGCTTCAGTGGGTCATCAGGGTCTTTCATACGATCCGCAAGAATTTCGCGGTCCTTCTTCGTTGTATGGTGCTTTTGTATTGTTGGACCGTCTGCGCTCGAAGATGTCATGACAACTTTGATGATCCCCTTATTGAGCTCATCGCTGTGCCAATCAGGGCGTAGATCAACGATTTCCTTGTACAAATCCGCTGCAATCCTGCGGCTCATCGCCACGATCATGCCTTTGCCTTCGTTCACAGCCTGACGCTGTTCGAAGTGTATGACGATGTCCTTTGCGAGGTTCTTTAGCCGCTTTTCGTTTCCGACAATCGCCTCCAACCGAGCCCACTTCGCCTTCACGAGTTCCTTATCGGTAATCTGCTCGTCTTTTTCCAATCCTCTGTCGAACTCTGCGATCAATCGTCGCCCCTCTTCATCCAGATTCACCTTGGCCAGGCGGCTTTCGTAGTAGATTTTGACCGTCGCACCATCTTCTACAGCCTGAGCGATGTCATAGACATCGACATAATTGCCGAACACAGCCGGAGTGCTTCGATCTTCTTTCTCGATAGGCGTGCCGGTGAAACCGACATATGTCGCGTTGGGCAGAGCGTCGCGCATATACTTGGCAAATCCGTACGCGATCCGTTTGCCAATGATTTCCTTCGTCTCCGGATCTTTAGCATCCTTGAGCTTCGCCTGAAAGCCATACTCCGTCCGATGTGCCTCATCCGCTATGACGACGATGTTCTTTCTGTCCGAAAGGAGCTCATACTTCTCGCTGAGGTCTTCCGGGAAGAACTTCTGAATAGTCGTAAACACGATGCCACCGGATGCCACTTTGAGCAGCTCCTTCAAATGGTCCCGGTTCTCCGCTTGTACCGGCTCCTGCCGAAGAAGCTGCTTCGATGCGGCAAACGTATCGAACAGTTGATCATCCAAATCGTTGCGGTCAGTGATGACAACGATCGTGGGATTATCCAATGCAGCGACGATCTTCCCCGCGTAGAAGACCATCGAGAGCGACTTGCCGCTCCCCTGCGTGTGCCAGACCACGCCGCCTTTTCGACTCCCGTCCGCCGAGGCCGCCTGTTTCGTGCTTTCCACAGCTTTGTTCACCGCATAGTACTGGTGATATGCGGCAAGTTTTTTTGTCGCCTCAACCTGCGTCAGGCCTGTTTTCTTGTCGAGCTTCTTCGTTTTCTCAAACACGATGAAGTTGCGCACGAGATCCAGCAACGTGTGGCGATTGAGCATGCCTTTGATGAGCGTTTCCAACTGTGGCACGAACCGTGACCCCTCGACTTTGCCATTTGCGCACTTCCAAGCCATAAACCTACCGAAGTCAGAGGAGATTGTGCCGGCGCGGCACTCGTACCCATCAGAGATCACGCAGAATGCGTTGTAGGTGAAAAGGCTTGGAATTGTTGCTTTGTAGGTTTGGATCTGTTCGTACGCTCGATGGATGGTCGCTTGCTCGTCGGCAGGATTCTTAAGTTCCATAACGACGAGCGGAATGCCGTTGACGAACAGGAGCACATCGGGACGTTTGTTCTGGTTTTTCTCAACAACAGTGTACTGATTGACCGCGAGAAACTCATTGTTCTCTGCATTCGCGAAGTCGATGAGCCAAACGGAATCGCCACGCTCCCGGTTGCCAATTCGGTATTGGACTGGCACACCGTCTGTGAGATAACGATGAAATTGCTCGTTGTTGGAGATGAGTTGAGGTGAGGTAATGCGCTCGACTGATTTGAGGGCTTGCTCTTGCGCTTCTTCTGGAATGGCCGGATTTACACGAGCAATTGCGCGGCGAAGTCTGGCAAGCAGTAAAACTTGTTCGAAGCTCGCGCGTTCGGACTTCTCGGCTTCCGGCGCGATGGCGAGGCCGTGGAGGTGATTCCATCCCAAATCCTGTAGTGCTGCAATTGCTGCAATCTCGATATTGCTTTCACTTAGTTGACGCATTCGACTAGAGTCTTATCAATTAACCAGCCATTTCCCTCGAGTTCACTTTCGTGACCACGTATCCTGTCTTTGTGTGCAGCAAAACAAAGCAGGTGGGTTGGTCTGGAAAGACCGACATAGGCTACCCTCGATGACTGCCTTGTTCTGACCCCTGCTGTCGGGCTTATCTGCGTGCCTTTTAGCTGTTCAATTAGCCTTTCGGATTCAAACGACCTACCTCTGTCTGATTGATAGAATGTCTCTAAGTAAAGAGTAACTGTGTGTGTTTCGCCTTTGACAGAGTGAACCGTTCCAATATGGATTTGAACGCCGTCTCGTTCGTACACATTGTCGGCTTTTCGAACTTCGGTCCCACTTGGAACAAGAGTTGTTTTTCGATTGATAAAGTCTAAGGTCGCGGTTGACAGCGCCGCATCATGCCCCAAGCATTCGGCAAGCCTAATCAATAAGGCACTCAACAGATCTTTGACCTGATTCAGATTCCCTCTGACGTGCTCCTGCGACATGCGAAAGACGAGGTGTCTGTATTCAACATAGAGATCCTCATACTCGTACCTTAAGCGGTTCCTGAGCCGCGTTGTTGAGAATTGAATATCGCGGTCCAATATGCTTTCAAGGGTAAGGATCTTGATGATCGCGTTGTGAATAGTATCAGTAAACAGCTTGGAAGAAAAGTCATTTGAATCAATACCCAGCAAATGGTCTTCCAGGCAGTTACAGTCGACATTCACTTTCCTCTTCTCCGAATTAAAGCTGGGGAAATAACTCTTCACAATCGTTTTTCTATCTTCGTCTGAAAACCTCCGCCAACCAACCGCCTTATACTTTTGACCTTTCTCAGTGGGCAAATCGTTTGATTCTCTCAATTGCTTGATGATTTCAGCAAATCTCGGGATCGTCTCGGTGACTGTATTGTCGTCATAGACTATGATCCGCGGTTGGATGTTTTTCGAGTTTAACTCATGGTTCGCACCCTCAAGTTCAACTTGCACCAATCCAAATGGTTTTACCTTTTTGGCAATCGCTGTTGACAGGCGCATACTTTTCGTAAGGGTCAATACCTTTGGCCTGTCTTCCCATACATTATCAAGTTTTACGTCGTATGAGAAAATTGCTTGATTCTTGTCGCCGATCCTTTGAAAGGTCTGGTAGGGCTCCCGGGCACCTTGAAAGACTCTATCAAGTAACTGGACTTGGTGGACATCCATATCCTGCATTTCATCTACGAATACGTATCTGAATCTCCTCCTGAGAATTGTTCTTACTCTAGGGAACTTCGATAGATAACGATTGGCCAAATAATAAGCATCGTCATAATGGATGACTCGGTCTTCTTTCCACAAAAGAACCTTGGAATCTCTCAGCCATTCTTTGATCTTTTGTTTCTCAGCTGGCGTAAAATCGACATAGTTCTTTTGATTCCTGCGCCTAGGCTTAGTGAAAGTCAACTCTCTACCGTTCAATCCATCAGTCAGGATAAGTTCTTCGTTTTCATCAACCGCAAATCGATAGGAATGAGTCAGGCCCTTTTCTTCATTCCCGACGAGATAACTCCTTGCATTGTTTATCTCCTGTCGTGAGTAGCCAGACGGTGTGATAAAGTTACCGATCCTTTTTTCCATTCTTGTTCTGTAGGCTTCTGCATCAATGAAATCGGGCCGAAATGCAAAGCAATGCTCAAAGTAAGGCACTGCAAGAAAGATGTCGACGAAGCTTTGAATGGTACCGACAAAATTTGGATAACTGAACAAAGCGGGAGCTGCTGAACCTAATTTCTGTCTAATCTGGTCAACCGCGGCATTCGTGTGTGATAGTACAAGAATTCCCGCCTGATCGGGAAAAGGTTGGTGTTTTGATAGAACCAGAAGTTTAGCAAGTAGAACCGTCGTCTTGCCGCTCCCGGGAATGGCCTGAAGATCGAGGGTCTCCAAGTTCCGTATGAAATCAATTCTTTCTGGATCAAAAATACCCAGGCGGCCAAAGAGCGCCTGTTCGGCATCATTGATGGCTTGGTCAGTTATTACGGGATGCATACCTAATTGCTTCGATTAGGTAATTGACATTCGGGTCCTGTTCCACATCGCTCTTGTTTATATCACTCTCTGGTAACGAATCCAATATATTTGCGAAGTGCTGCGCAATTATCGCCTTGGATATTCTCCTTCCCCCGGACACAAGCTGAGTGTAGATCTCTTCTGCGATGGCGATATCGGACTTCCCGCCCGCAAATCGTGTCCAATCGTCATCCACATTCTTCCCTGAATATCCGTCGGCCGTCATCTCAAGTCCAGCCCTCCTAATCGCCTCGTAAAAATGCTCCCTGAATGAAAGGCACAGTGAGAGACAGTATTCAAATGTCCAGTGTGGAGACACAAATGTCCTCACGCAACCACCGTTGTACTTACCCTGCTTTTCTCTCAGCTTCCGCGCCTTTCTTGTCTCTCCGTTTACAAGATCGTTTTCGTCTGATGGTTGAATGTCTAAATCAGTTATGACCGCGACAGGGATCTCGAATTGATCATTGTCTTTTCTCCTGAACACGCTTGAAAAGCGAAGAAAGGCTGTATTTCCAATGTTCACAACTGAAACTCCTTTCTTCGTCAAATCAATTCCAAGTTTCTTAGCGAGTGAAGGCAATATCAATTCTTCTGCCCATCCCTCGACAAGGATGACGCCCTTAGCAAAAAACAGATTTGCTTTTGTCACATCAAGGAATCGCCTCAGATATCCGTAGTCTGGATCGGTCAAACAAGTATAGCCTTTGCCCATCGGAAAGACTTTGTTGCCAGAACAGATTAGCAGTTTCTCTAGATCAACCTTTGAACCTATGTTTGGGCTATGTGTAGTTATTATCAATTGAATTGCCTTTATTGCGTGAAGCGATTCAATCACCTGCAATTGGATTTGAGGGTGAAGATGTGCCTCGATCTCCTCCACCAGACCGAGCCGAAGCCCATGCCATTCCTTTTTGTTTAAGTGAAGAAGCTCCGCAGAAACGAACAAGATATTGTGACTTCCCAAACCTAGATTTTTTTCATTCTTGAAGATTAGTTCGAGCCTTTCCAAGATTTGTTTGAGGTCCGCTGGAGTCACTTCAAATTGGGAGGCCTTGTTCGAGAACTCACTAAGATATCTGTCAATCTCATCCTTCAGTTCTTTGCCCAATTGATCAACTGAGAGCACACCACCATCTGTGTCTTTTCCTTCAAAATATTTCTCAATGGCCGCGTTGAATAATTCGAACCTCTTCACGAGGTAGTGATTAGCAGGATCTTTCCTGAAGGCAGGATGTGCTCGCAATATCTGAGATAGCCTGGAATTCCTCCTTGGGACGAGCTCAGCCTTTGCATCGCGCAACGGCTTAAGGTAGGTCGTCCGCAGGTATTCCCTTGCTTCAGCATGCAGCGATATTCCATCCTCATCAAGCCCCGCTTTGATGTCCGGCGGTATTATCCCTCTTTCCGTCCTTCTTGCATCGATAAACACTTTCAACAATGGTTTGGCATCGTTTCCGGTCCCTTCCCAACCCAACCATTCCGTGAAGAACTTTGCTTCTTCATTGCTGAAGTCAAAGAATTCGCATTCAATTCTCAGCCTCCTCGAATTGTCGTAGAAATCCTCATCGTCTAATGGAATCCACTCTGCGCTATGTGTTTTCAAGACAAGTTTTATGGAGTCGATTATCGCCGTCTTGCCTGAGTCATTCTCCCCGATAAGAACATTGAGCCCGGGTTTGAAGGGAACAACCAGGTCAGGCCTCTGTAAGTCTAAGGTATCGTTCCCTGATCCGTACTTGCGGAAATTCCATAGAGATAGTTTTCTCAGATACATAGCCACTCTTTCATGAATCTACCCTACCTCCGCGCTCGTGGGTTTGCGCGGAACTCAGGTCCATTTTGGTCTGACATCGGATCAAACAAGATTCTCAATCTCGTCAAGAATTCTTTGGGCGTCAGCTCGGTTAGCCTGCGCATGATCACTTGAAATAGTCTTTTCAACGTACCGCTTCTGATACTCTGCAAAAGTATCTATTGCAGCATTGGTTCCATGTCCGCCTCGATCATGCGTACGGCATGCGCAAACGCAGATCTCACACCCATCATCAATAAGCTCCTGCAAGCTATCGTGCACAAGATCGAACGTGTCCCCCGCGCTCGTAATGCCAACTAATGTTCGGTTCTTTTCGAGTACTGCCGTGAAATCAACATGAGTTCCCAGATTACTTCTAATTTGTTGATAACCATTTTGTACGAGCAACTCAGGCAATATTCTAATTGTCTCTGATTTTCCACAGTTTGCTCTTCCCCTTAGCGCAATTATTGTTGCCATTCTATTTTCCTTTCACATCTCCACCCTCACTTCCCCGCTCATCAGCTTTGGCAGCAGCGTGTCCCGCATCTGCGTCAGCGTGCGGATCTGGCCAAAATTGTCATCGATTTTGATCCAGTGGTCGTTCGTGAGCTTCCCGAACTCTTCGATTCTCTCACCGGGGGGCTTTGGAAACGAGAGATCAAATATGACTTCAGGATCGACTCTTTGATGGCTGCCACTCGTACCACCGACGGCACTTTCCAACTCCTGGGTGACTGACCGCGACTTCAGAAAGCAGTAGATGAAACCGAAATAGTTCTTATGCTTTGGCTTTACGACTTGAAACTCTGTCGAACAGATCGAGGAAGTTTCATCGACTTGCCCGAAGACCGGCCAAACTCTCGGAAATTTTGGATTGAGTTTTGAGATCAGAATTGAATCCGAAATGACACGAAACTTGTTACTGAGAATGTTTTTGCCAAATTCTTTCTTTGGTTGGCGACCTTCGTCATACGCTGGAACGCTATAATGTGAGAACACCAACGTTGGTTGCTTCGAAGGACTGACGCTCTCTTTCACGTGCTCGGCAATTTCTCTCAGGGTAATTTCATGCCATCCGTCGACCTGCACCACAAACCACTGCCTCCACAGTGTGTCCGCCAACCGCTCAAGCGTTTTGTTTTGTCGATGTAGTAAGTCAATCTTGTCATCCAAGCTGCTCAGCATAGAGGCGATGGCGCGCTGCTGAGTAAGGGGAGGGAATCGAAAGTCGTATTCTTTGATGGTCGTGGGGGAGGTGTGCTTCACGGTTGAACCGGTTGCGGAATTCACAACCGAATCTTGATAATCTGACGTCCTCATAAGCCAATAGATGAAATCCAGATCAGCCTGTTCTGACTTCAATCGCACCAAACCCAGTCGCTGGTTATGAAGAAACCTAACCCCAATTGCCTTGGGGATTTTCGCTGAATACCCCAATGTGTCGCCTTTCTGACTCAAGTCCGTCATAGTGACAATCACGTCACCTTCGCTAAGAAGATATTCAGGCGGATACTCGCCGTTGTAATACTTGAACTTGTCAGCCTTGAAGCCACCACCGATCTTGAAGTTACCAGGAGTCAACACGATATCGGGGGTTGGTTCATCCGAAAAGAACGCCCCTTTGAAAGCGTATCCATGTTTCACGTCAATCAAATCGCCCAGCTTGTATTCTTTCCACTCGCCCATTCCTAGATCTCTTTCTTCTCAATCACCGGTACTTCACGCAGCTTTATTTTTCCGATTCTCGGTGGAGCATTGTCAGCATGGACCTTCCAGGTGATCTCTCTGTCGTCCAGCCTCGGACTCTGCACAAGACCAACCCTTCCAGAGCGACCTCTTAATCCTGGCAATACTGGATCAAAACGCGAGGGGCCGTATTTTCGATAAAATCCCGTTACAGAATTACCCTCGACATCAACAACGTCTCTGTGTGTGTTCTCACCGTGAAACTCAAGAATACCCGTCGCTACTTTGTCAAGCTGTTCGGCTGCCTTCTCATCGACAATATCTTCCGGTAGCTGCACAAAATAATTGATATACTGGGCAAACACGGTCCCGGTGTTTATTGGGAATGCTTTCAGGATGACATCCGTACTGTATTCCTTTTTCTCCTCTTCCCGTAGCATCGCAGGGACTGGCAGCAGATTATGTCGCACTTCGTATGTCTCTCTTTCAATTTCAAAACCGAGTTCAATTACTGGATGCTTTGCGCGATTCATGATGTCGCGAATCTCATAATCTGCCATCCACACTGACTGAAAATTGTAGCGCCTGTAATATCTTCCATCAGCCACGTTCTGATGAGCCGTTGTGCTTTGAGGTATTTCAACGACGTAAACAACCTCATTCGCTTGGTCTAACGGTATCGGATGCACCACCATACCTTCAACCCTAGGACTAATGTTGCTGTTGATAACCTGCTCCAGCCATTCTTTTGAGAACTCATTTCTTTGGATCGGCGTGATTTTTTCGGGCAAGTGCTTCTTATCATCTTCGTCGTGTTCCTTTATGCCATAAATGATGATTCCTCCAGCCGAGTTAGCCATTGCGCTGACGTCCTTGGCGATTTCAGACTTCGGGTTCTTTTTCCCATCCGGCGACAGCGACCGAGCATCCTTGTAATCGAGATGGATGCTTTCTTCCACTTTATCTTGGATGAGTCTTTCTAAATCTGCTTTTGTATGTGGAACCGACACTGCCATTTCTTTACGGTATAATCAGTTTTGAAAGGTTCTCCTGTATACGCTTGCTTAACTCAACCTCTTCCTGCATTTGTTTGTCAAGCTCAGTTTTCAGTGTTGTAAACCTCTCTGCAAAGTTGAAATCCTCTTCATCCTCAGGCAGGCCAATGTAACGTCCGGGTGTGAGCACGTGGTTGAGTTTGCGAACTTCGTCGAGCGTCGCACTCTTGCAGAAGCCGGGAACATCGTTATAACCATTTTCGCCGGTCCTCCAGCTATGGAAGGTCTTAGCTATTTTGGCAATGTCGTCATCGGAGAGTTCACGAATCCGTCGGTTCACAAGGAAGCCTTGATCTCGTGCATCAATGAACAGAATTTCTCCCTTTCGCTTCTTGTTGCGCGAGATGAACCAGAGACAAGCCGGAATTGGAGTATTGAGAAACAGTTTCGTTGGGAGATTCACGATGCACTCCACCACATCGTGCTCTATGACCGCCTTGCGAATTTCTCCTTCGTCGTTTGTCTTTGTGGTCAGTGAACCTTTGGCTAGGACAAATCCCGCTCGACCATTCGGCGCAAGGTGATAGAGAAAGTGGAGGATCCACGCGTAGTTGGCGTTGTTTACGGGGGGAGTCAGCGCTTCTCCCCACGGTTTCCACCGCGCGTCATCGCGCAGGAGCTCGCCGCTCCAGTCACTGTCGTTGAACGGTGGGTTGGCTAGGATGTAATCCGCTTTCAAATCCCTGTGCGCGTCGTTGAGAAACGAGCCTTCATTGTTCCATTTTACATTTGTGCTGTCGATGTGGCGGATCGCCAAGTTCATTTTCGCCAGCTTCCACGTCGTCTGGTTGCTCTCCTGTCCGTAGATGGAGATGCGGTCTTCGGGCTTGAGCGACAGCCCGTTCTTCTTCCTTCTGTAATAGTCTTGGTGGGCCTTCACGAATTTCTCGCTTTGTATGAACATTCCGCCGGAGCCGCAACAGGGATCGAACACGCGCCCCTCGTAGGGCTCTAGCATTTCAACCAGCAAGCGCACAACGTGGGTCGGAGTATAGAACTGTCCCA
>Ga0194112_10009602_pt1 | contig 12273 bp, 15 predicted proteins | sample TA2MahC400mmetaG_FD_146191 | JGI IMG/M metagenome (GOLD analysis project Ga0194112, IMG submission 146191) | Freshwater microbial communities from Lake Tanganyika, Tanzania - TA2015016 Mahale Deep Cast 400m | ecosystem: Environmental > Aquatic > Freshwater > Lake | place: Tanzania: Lake...
GCCGACGATGCTTGTGCCTCCTGTTATGGCAGCGCCTGCGCTTACGCCCGCGCCAACTCTGCCTGCTGCGCCTGCGCCTGTACCTGTGTTGCCTTTGCCTCCCGCGCCCAAGCCCGCGCCTGCGCCAATTCCACCTGCGCCTGAAATCCCCAGGCCTGACTTCTCCGGAGCATATTCGCAGGCAATATTAAGCCAACCGCCTTCTTTTATCGGCGCCTTACCTCTGCTTGAGCTTCCAGCTAGAATAACTGCAGAGCAGCTTAGAGACGCCTTTTCCACCACGATAACTCCGGCCCTGATTACTCCTGAAGAATTTCTCGGCGCCTATTCTTTAAGAAGCCTGCCCCGGTTAATTGATTTTAGCGGGGCAACCTCAGAGGCAAAGCTAATCAGCCCGGTTTCCTTCAAAGAAGCCGCCTCAACCGCGGTCTCATTGCCGGCTGCCAAGCCGGAATATTTTACCGCGGCAACTGGCGGCGTCAAATTACCCACAGTTATAGAACGGAAAACATTTGACCAAATAACCATCCGGCCTAACTTATCCGCGCTCTTAAGCAAAGAAGCGCTGAAAGAAACTTATTCAGTAATATTCCTGCCGCTGGAGGGCCTTTTCCAGGGAGCTTCCGCCTCATTAAAGATACCCGTAACAATTAAACTGCGGGAGTTTTTAGGCGCGACCTCAACCGCTATCCTGATGCAGCAAGATATATTCAAAGGAATTATCTCCTGGGTAAAATTACCGGCGTCAATATCGGAAGTCTCCTTTGGCGGGGCCAGCGCATCGCGCATCCTGGCCCAGCCGCTTACGCTGGGCGCCTTTTCCGGCGCATCCAGCTCAGTACTATTCTCCTGGTCTGTCGCTGAAAAAGATTTTGAATCTGCAATCTCAAGTAAAAATCTGCCTGTTCCGGTAAGCCCGCGGGTATTTCAAGAGGCAATTGGCGCAGGCGGCCTAAAAGTAATGTTCCCCCTTGGCCAAAAGATTGTCCCCGCCTCTGGCCAGGTGGGCATTCCCTTGGGAGTGGAAAAACAGATTATGCAGCCCACTGTCCAAGAGGAAGAAGAATAATTAGTCACAAGTTATAGGTCACAAGTCACAAGTAAAAATATGGGGGAGCAGGGTTACAAAAAGCTAATTGTGTGGCAAAAAGCAGATAATTTAGCGTATAAAATTTACGTTGTAGCTAAGGGATTTCCTAAAGATGAATTATATGGTATAACTTCACAATTGAGGAGAGCGGCATTATCAGTCCCTGCCAATTTGGTTGAAGGTTCAAGCAGGCAAGGGAAAGCTGAATTAAAACAATTTGCCAATATTGCTTTGGGTTCATTAGCAGAAACTGAGTATTTACTGGATTTTTCCTTAAAAATAGGCTATCTAAAAGAAGGTGACCATAAGTCACTGCAAGACTTATGCGCAGAAGTCGGCCGTCTTCTCTGGAAATTCTATAAAAGTTTTTAACTTGTGACTTAAGACTTGTGACTTAAAAACCTATATATATGCCTATAAATAAACCCCTATCTATCATTATTTTAACTCTTATTTTAGCGGGGCTATTATTTCTTGGCCTGCGCCAGTTCCGTCTTGACGAGGCAATACACTGGAAGATTTACGAAAACCTGCTGAAACTGGAGCTGGTTTTACGGCCGCCGCCGGAAAAGATAAAAGACATTCTTTTAGTGACCATCGACAACCCCACCCTAAACCACGCCAAGAACCGCTGGCCTTTCCCGCGTTCCGAGTTTGCCCGCGTAATAGATAACCTGCGCAATGCCAAAGCAAAAGTAATCGCCTTTGACTTTGTCTTTGCAGGCAAATCCACTCCCCAGGACGATGCCTGCCTAAAATCAGCTCTTCAGAAGGCCAAGGTGGTGATGGCCAGCGCAATTGATAATGACGGCATAGTAGAAGTCTTCACTCTCCCTGATTTAACCAGCCATATTCCCAGCGGCTTTACCACCAAACTGCAGGATAGAGACGGCCTCATCCGGCGCAACCTCACGTACTTGGTAAACGAAAAACACCCCTCCTCGGGCCTGCTCTCTTGGGAGATGCAGATACTAAAATCGGCCGAGGATATTGACATCCATACTCTAAAGACGGTAAACTCCGCGGTTTATTTCCAGAGCCGCCGGGGCAGGCGATGGAAAATCCCCGTAGACCGAAAGACAAATTCTTTTTTGATACATTTCCGCGGCCATACTAAGGATTTTAACCGCATCTCTTTTTACCGCATCCTGAATAATGATTTTGATGCGGCAAAGGTAAAAGATAAAATTGTCCTGATCGGCCCGGCCTCCACGCTCCTCGGCGACCTGCACTCTACTCCTATCGGCTGGCTGCCCGGCCTGACGCTTAATGCCAATGCCTTTCTTAACCTCTATACGCAGGATTTTATCCGGCCGCTGCCCGCTGCCTGGCAATATTTCGTTTTAATACTGGGCCTGGCCTTATCGGGTTTTGCCTTAAGCCGGCTCGGGCCGTTTCGCAGCGCCCTGTTTATTGTCGCCGAAATATCGGCATTCCTCCTGCTTAGTTATCTTTTAATTACCTGCGATTACACCTGGAATTATTCCCTGTTCCCGGTGTTAACCCTTTTCTCCGCCTTATGGGCAAGGCGGATTTATAAACTGATAGGGGGGCATCTAAAAGAGCAACATGGCCATTGATACATTACACCGCAAAATCGCAAAAGCACCGCTAAAACGCAAAAGTTTATAAATTATAACTTTGCGGCTTTGCGGTATTTAGCGGCTTTGCGGTGTCAAAGGCAGTTTTTCAGAGACATCCAAAAAATACTGGACTTAAAGTATAAATTATGTTTAAATATGGTGAGGGTCGGGAGAAAAAATAGGGGGTAGAAGTTATGCGCTTAAAAATAATAACGGCGTTACTTATAGTTGCGGTTGTATTTACGCTCGGCACATACTTTGTCCGGCCGTCTAAAAATTTCAAGCTGATTGCGGCAACTATGGCAAAAGAAGTTAATGATAAATTCAGGCCGCAGGGCATAACTGGCGTCTTTCCTGCGGAAACCGCTACGGTTTACTGCTGGTTTGAATGGATGGACGCCAAACTTGATACTTCAATTATGGCCTCTTGGCATTATACCACTGATGATATCCATATCCTTGATTATAGCTTCAATATCCCCAGAAAAGGCGGCTCAGGAAGCGTCTCGCTCTCTATGCCTCCCGGAAAAATCCTGCCTGCAGGCGCATATCGGATTGACCTAAAACACGCTAGCCGCGTCCTGAAAATGCTTACCTTCAGAATCCTGGAAAAAAGTTAGGGTTTACTATAGAAACAGGCGGGCTAAGGCCATAAATCCAATGCCGCACAAAAAGGCCAGGAACGCCAGGCTGGAGCGCGCCAGGTTACTTTGCCTGTGTATCTCAGGTATAAGGTCAGAGGTGGCAATATAAATAAACCCGCCGGCGGTAAGCGGCATAATAAAGCTGGAAAACCCCTGTAGGGAATCCGCTATAAAATATCCCCCCAGCGCGCCAATCATAGCCATAAGCGCGGAGATAAAGTTATAAACCAGGGCTTTTTGTTTGCTCAGGCCGCCGTAGATGAGCACCCCGAATTCGCCTAACTCTTGGGGTATCTCATGGAGAATAACCGCCGCCGTCGTAATAATCCCCATTTTTAGAGAAACCACAAAACTGGCGGCAATGATGACACCGTCCAGGAAGTTATGCAGGCCATCGCCGATAAGGTTCAAGTAAGTAAAGGCGTGGATACTGCATTTTTCATCATGGCAGTGCCGCCAATAGAAATACCTTTCCATTATAAAAAATAAGACTAGGCCCAGAATAAGATAATAAAAAACGCTTATCCCTTTGGATTTCTCCACGGCTTCTGGCAGGATATGCAGGAAGGCGCTGCCGATAAGCGCGCCGGCAGAAAAACCGATCAGAGAAAAAATGATTTTGTGCAGCAGTTTATCGTTTATGAAGAGGGTAAAAATGCCAACTAGCGAGATAAGGCTGACCGCGAATGTGCTCAGAAGAATCCAAGCTAAGGTCATGGAAGGAATGGCTAGGCGGTAACTTTATAAACGGTATCGCCAGGATGCGCCTTTTGCGCAAGCTTTATACCGACCGCGTCACCGGCCTTGGCTTCCTGGACTGAGGCATGTTCAATCTGCATAGAGTCTATCTTTTGCGTAAAATCCGCGCTGTGGCCTTTAATATGAATATCCTCTCCAGCCCTCAAGGTATCCGCCAGCTCAATAATACCTACGTTGATATGGCCGTAATAATGGGTGATCTTGCCGATCTCTTTTTCTTGCATGCACACCTCCGTATAATTGCGAATATCAGAGTATCGGAATATCAGAGCGAGAAAATCAGATTATTAGAATATCAGAAAACAGGTAAATTACGCGTTCTTCCTGATAATCTCGTTCTGGTAATCTGATATTCTGATGCTCGCTTTAACACATTATTACCTAAAATTGATTATAGTATGCGCTCTCAGCAAAATCAACCCCTTTTTTGTGAATATGCCAAGTTTACCCCAGGCAGGGCTTTCTGCCCTTATTCGCTTTTTTTGAGCGCCAGTTAAGCTTACCCCTGCGTTTACGCTTGCCCATCGAATCCATCCTCCTCTATAATAATATATCTTATAACTTTGACTAATTGCGAGTATCAGACTATCAGAATATCAGAGCGAGAAAATCATATTACCAGAATACTAGAAATAATGAAATTTCGCGTTTTTTCTGATACTCTGATAGTCCCGTTCTGATACTCTGATTTTCTGATAGTCGTTTTCAAGATGCTATCTTATCAATATCTATAATAACTCTTGGGGACACCTTCCCAGATATAACGCACCGCCTCGCTAATACAGATACGTATGGCCTTTTCCATCGGCGTATTGGCATAGGCGGCCAGGCCATGCCTGCCAAATAAACCGGCCATAAAGCCTCCGGCAGCCTCTGACGCCTGACCTTGAACCCGCCTGGCGGCTAAGACCTCGGAAGTAGGGGCGTCAATGATACGAATATCTAAGGCTATGTACGCCTTATTTAGCCCGCCACCTAACAACCCGCCTAAGATACCGCCTGCGGCTGCGCCGCCTCCGCCTATGCCGGCGCTGCCGCCGGCCGGCTGCGGCTCAAATTCCATAACTGCGACGCTAATGATAATGTCCGGGGTTTTATGCTTATTTTGTCGTTCTACCACATTAAAACGATCGCTGCCTGTCAACGCATCTGTCAGCATCTGGCGCAGGCCTGAGCCGATTGCGCTGTTGGCCTTGGCCGCCTCAACATCAAAGCCTGCCACGCTAATGCGCGCCTTAGGGCCGCGATAGGCTGGTAACGCTGCTGCGCCGCCAGGCGCCGGTTGCGCTGCCTGTCGCGCTGCCGCGCAACCTGCCAGGCTAGCCACTATCAAGCCATAAGCCATCACCCAGAATAATTTCCTCATTTTACTTTAACTTAACATAAAAAAACTGCGGGGTCAAGCCAATACTGACAATAGCCCTCTAATATTAGCGATAATCCGATAGGGCCTTTCTTTCTTTATCTCTGCCCTGCTGCTTGAGCCGCCGGTTATAATAACCGTTTTTATCTTGGCGCGCCGGCCAGCCTGGGCGTCAATAGACATAAAGCGCTTCTTTTGCGCTAAAAGAGAACTTCTTAATAATTTTATACAGGATTTCCGGGTAGGGCTTGCCATGCCTTAATTTGTCGGCGCAAAGAACATAGGCAAAATATTTCCTTAACTTAAGGTGCCGGATAAGAATGCCGGAGAATTTTGTGGGGCGGTTGCTGGCTACCGCAAGCCGATAGCCGCTTTTTTTAAGATAAGCCAACACCCCGGCTACGCCCGGTAATAAGCGCGACCCCTGGATGAGGGCTTTTTTATGGTGCCTGCGATAGATTAAAACCGCCTTTTTTAAGCCTTTGACAGGGACAAACGGCTTTAATAAATTCTCATCTCCCCAGCCTACGGCCCTGCGTATAGTTAGGGCTTTCTGATTCGGTAATCCCAGTTTACGCATAGTATAATTGAAGCTCGCGGTAATCGCGGGGTAAGCGTCAATTAAGGTGCCGTCTAAATCAAAAATAACCAGCTTGACGTCTTCCATTTTATAAATATAAAGGCAGGGCGCCTGCCCTGCCTTGTGGTGGAAATGGTTAAAAAATACTTAAATTAGTTTCCTGTTTCTGCTGGCGGCAAGTCTTCCCTAGCCTCCTCGGGCTTTTCTACGTTAATATTTTGGGCGATGTTTTTGCCTTCAGGGCTAAGCGTATAATCAATACTCACCGTATCCTGCGGTTTTAGCTCAAGAAGGGACTTGGCGTTCTCATAGCGGGTCTTATCGTTTACGCTAACAGCCATTTCCTTTTCCTGCTCGGTATCGTAATCAAGATATTTAAGTAAAATCTCGTTTTTCTGGATATCTACAGAAACTATATCTCCCCAGACCCACTGGCCCTGCACTTCTGGCTGGAGTTCCTGCGGCACAGCCGCGTCCTGGCTGAAAAGCTGCGCTTGCGCCATCAATATTAAAGTAGCTATGATTCCAAAAACTAAGGCTAATCTTTGTTTCATCGTCCACCTCCACGCCTACTTTATCATAGATTGAATTTCCTGTCAACCCCTTTGATAGAAGGGCACAAAAAGTAGAACAAGCCAGACTACACAAGTAGTGATAATTCCCACGGTCAGCCCCACCCAAAACCAGCGGAAAAAGGTCATACGGATACCCTTTTCTTTTTCCAATATGCCTAAGGCTACGATGTTTGCCGTTGAACCCACCAAAGTAATATTACCCCCTAAGCAACCCCCGAAAAGCAACGCCCACCAGAGAGGTTCTAGCGCCAGGCCTAATTCTTTAAAACTCTGTATAATCGGTATAAGTGCCGCGACAAGAACCACATTATCTAAAATACTGGAGCCAATCGCGCTCATCCAAAGGACTGCTCCAATAAGGGCGCCGGAACTATTTCTTACCGCCTCTAAAAGTTTTACGGCGAGCACATCGGTGGCGCCGGTATATTTTAAGGTCCCTGCCTGGGCAAAAAGCAAAAGGAAAAATAACAGCGTCCACCACTCTACGTCTTTCTCTATAAATTCGCGCGCCTTATTATGCTTCCAAATCATAATTAAGGCGGCGAAGACTAACGGCACAATCAAAAGGATAGTATTATTTTCTAGTTTCCATAATAAATCCAGGCGGTGGGAAAAAGCGATACATAAAAGGGTAGTCGCAAAAATATAAAGAGCGGTTTTAGTCTGCCTATCCGCAGGCACAGAAATTAAACGAATAAGCATCTCATTGGAGCCCAAAGCGCTTAATTGCTCATCAAATTTTTTTAAAGAACGCCTGTACCAGAATATGACTAAAAAAACCATTATTAAAAGACAGGCTATTGCCAAAGGAAAGGCCTTTACAATAAAATCCTCAAAAGTTAAACCGGATTTTGAAGCGATCAATATGCCAATGGGATTGCCCAGCACCGTACCTGCCGAGCCGATATTTGTCGCCAGGACCGAAATTATAACGTAAGGGGCCGGGTCTACCTCAAAATAATCGCAAATCTCTAATACTGCCGCTGCCATAAAAATTATTGAGGTTACCTCGTCTACCGCGCAGGCCAGTAACGCTGAAATTATAGCTATCGAAAAAACAAATTTTTTAGCTGTCAGATTGCGGATACGGATAATTAAACTCACGACCCAGGCAAAAAACCCGCATCCTTCAATAATCCGATAATCACCATCATCCCGACTAAGAAAAGAATTATCTCTAAAGAAGAGAATTTAACCAGGTGGTCCAGGTCTATTACGCGCGAGGCTAATAAAACCGCCGTCCCTAAAAAGGCGAAGCTTAAACGAAAATCCCAGAAAAATAACGTCCCCAGTATAGAAACACTGAATATAGCGATTGATAAAGCCTGCTGCGTATTTAAACTAACTATTCTTACGCCCCAGTACAGAAGAAGCGATATTGAAACTAATAGGACAAACTTTAATGATAAATTTTTCATAAATTCTTTATACGTTCGCCCCGCCTTTGGCGAGGCTTTTAGTATTTCGCGCAAAAGAGACCACGTTGGCTTATAGCCCGTGGAGTTTCATTCTTCAAACAGGGCCTTTACTATGTCCTGCCGCGCTACGATACCTACTACCATCTTCTCTTTATTCAAAACAGGCACGCGCCTGGCCTTCTGTGTCAGCATAACACGGGCAACCTCGCAAAGCGTTGAGTCTTCATCCGCCGTGATTACATCGCGGCGCATTATATCTTTTACTTTCAGCGAGCCGAACGCCGCCACCTTTTGCTTAACCGCCTTGGGGTTCTCTTGATAAGTAAACCTGCCTACTTTATTTAAATAGCTTGGCAGGACTGCCCCTAAAGCCTCTTTTTCGGTAAACATCCCCACTAATTTGTTCTTATCATCAATTACCGGCAGGCCGCTAATCTTCATCTTAAACAAAAGCCCCAGGGCGTCTTTGGCAAAATTATCAGGCTGGACGCTGGCCACGACTTTGGTCATTATCTCTTTTACCTTCATATTTTTCGCCTCCTGATTTCTCTTTTTTATTCAATTATACCTGAAAACAAAGCGGCTGTAAAGTTATCCTTAATGCAAAGGGGTTAATCGCCGCGATTAACCCCTTGCCTTATAACCTTAAAAACCCTCTCTTTAACTTATTCCTTGGCAATAGCTAAAGTAATTATGCCTGCCAAAATCAGGAATAAACCCAGGCAGCCTTTAATGACCGTAAAAAGGTCCTGTTTCCAAGCTATAATTGCCAACACACCGAAAGCCAAAAATACTAATCCCAAAATAACCTTAAAAATAGTAGAAATTACTCTTTTGGCATCTCCCTGCTGTTTTACCTCTTCTGTCATCACACACCTCCTTAATGAGTAGATGATTTATGGAGCCCGCCGAAAGCGGCGACATAAATCATAGGCACAAAGTGCCGTCTACGAATTAATCCCGACGAATAAGCCAAAATTGTCGGAAGAGAATTTTGGCTTATTATATGAGTCGGGATAAGTTCAGGGCTTCATTTGAGTTTTCCATCTGCGATGAATCCACCCCCATTGACTGGGATAGTGGCGTATATAAGACTCAATAATACTGGTTAATCTCTGTATATTTAGGAATACAGTCTCCTGGCTGGTTTTGCCCTCTTCCAGCTCCAAGGCCGGCTCAATGATAATCTTATGGGTATCATCCTTCTGCCTGACGATAAAACAGGGCAGGATTACGGCTCCTGTCCGTTGCGCCAGAATCACCGGGCCGGTTGCCGTAGCCGCTTTTACGCCGAAAAAATCCACAAACACGCCGCCGGTACCGAAATTCTGGTCTATGGGAATAAAAAGCAACTCATTATTCCTCAGGCTGCGAATGGAATTCTCTACGCAGGCCTGGCGGGGCTGGCTGTATATAGTATTTATCTTGAATCGTTCGCGTTTGGCCAGGAACAATTTTTCTACCCGGCTATCCCGCATCGGGCGCATTATCCCGGCGGTAGGATAACCTTCCATAGCCAGGCGAGCTAACATTATGGGAAAATTGCCAAAATGCCCGCTGACCAGGATTGCACCCCTGCCCTTATCCAGCGCGGCAGAGAGCCTTTCTTTGCCGGCTATCTGCACGCGCTCCTTTAAGAGCTGCGGCCGCTGGCCCAAAAAAAGCATCTCCACGCCGCTCTTAGCCATAAAGACAAAACACTGCCTGGCAATTTCTTCTATTTCCTGTCTGGATTTACTCCGGCCAAAGGCAATGGCCAGGCTTTCCAAGGCAATCCTTCTTTGCTTGCGGGCAAAGGCATATGCTAACTTAGCAATACCTTCGGCAAAGCCGTAAAGCCAGCTCCCCGGAAGGGCATTGACTATCAAAGAGCAAAAAATTAATCCTAACCACCCAAAAAATCGACCGATACCTTTACGTACCTTCTTGGAATCCATTATCTTTAAGTAAAGAGGCTATAGCAGGGAAGCCGGAAAATGCAAGCAAAAAATCGGGTGGGCCGACTACCTATCTAAATATTTATGCAAAAATCTTAAATCCGGCCTGGCTATGTCTACAAACTCCGCTCCTACTTCATAGCATTCATCATCAAAAATTTCTTTTACCCGCGTGACCTTGGCAACGGCATTAATAACCCGGGGAATGTATTTAAGGCTGAGCTGAATCCTTACGATAGAACCAAGGGGCAGGAAATGGTCGGAAATAAATCTTAATCCGCCCGCGCTTAAGTCCGCGCTAATCTTTCTTTTGCTTTTATAATCAGGCGCTGCGCTATAAGTAATAACACACTGCTCGCTTATCCGGCTAAACTTCCTTTTCTCTTGCGTCATAAGTAACTTAAGAAAAAGCCAGGCCTATAGCCACCGGCAAGATATGCGCGTATTGTTTCGCGTCTTCGGCGCTGATAGAGGGAGAAAGCTTCATCCCCAGTATCGGGTCCCAGATATCTATCTTTAAATCCTGGATGCCGGCCAAAAAGTCCACTAAAACTTTAATTTTCGAGCCGCCGCCGCTTAAATATAAACGGCTGACTTTTTTCTCCAGGTTTCTCTCGCAATATTCAAATGATAAAGACAGCTCATTCAAAAGATTATTGAATGCGGGCTTTATTGCTTCGGCTATTTCCTTGATTTTGTCCTCCGGAGGAGAATAAGCAAAATCCTGGGCCCGGCCAAGGTCAATGCTCATTTTGTCCGCGATGGTCTGAAAAACATCGCGTTCTCCAGTCTCAATATCGCGGGAAAAATAAGGCACGTCATCTTCCATAACCACCAATTTACTCAGGTGATAACCGATATCCAGGAGCGCTACCGGACTATTGGGCGCCGGCAGGGCGCCTAAAAAGGCGTCCATTAAGGCAAAGGCGTCAAGATTAATCAACTGGGGCTCCAGCCCCGCGTCTCTGACTAATTTAATCCGCTCCTGGATAAAGTGCCGCTCCGCGCCCACAAGCAGTACAAGCATCTGGTTGTTGGCTAAATTAGCCAATATATGGTAATCAATAATGGAGTTTTCCCTCTTAAAAGGTACGTATCTTTCCAGCTCAAAGTCCAAAGATTGAGCCAGGTCTTTCTCCTGCATCAGGGGCAGGATAATATAATGCATGATTATATTCGGCCCGCATACGGAAATATTTACCTTCTTGGAATCCGCGGCCACCTCTTTACAGGCCTCTTTAATCGCCCTGATTACGTTCTCGGGCGTGCCGGCGTCTTTTACCGGGACAACCGCAAAGCTAAGCATCTTTTCCTTGCCAAAATTTTTCTTTTTTATCTGGGCTATTTTGACGCTAAAATTTCCGATATCCAGCCCAAGGCGGGTATGCGCGGAAATAGGGCTGCCTTTTAATAAATCGCTTAATTGCATTTTATTTTCCGGCGGTAGTCTTTTTATCTGCGGCAGAAGTAGCGGCCTGGCCTGAAGAAACTTTCAAGAATTTTTGATAATATTCGTCTGCGGCCTTCTGGTCTTTTAAACCATTGGCATAAATCATCGCGACATTATAGTAAATTTCCTTATCCTGGGGCAGGCCCTTAATTGCCTTCTGATATTCCGCGATGGCCTCTTTATAGCGGCGCTCCTGGCTTAAAAGATAACCCAGATTAAAATAATTATCCTTATCCTGGGGGTCATACTGCAGGGCTTTCTTATACTCCGCGACGGCCTCTTTTGTCCTGCCCTGCATACCATAGGCGAACCCTAAATTGGAATGGATAATTTTATCAAAATTCTCCCCCTGCGGGCCAACCGCTGCCGGCCGCCTGAGATACCTGGCCTGCCAATTAAACGCCGCCTCTAAAATCGCCTTCTCTTTTTCTAAAGCGGCGGCAGTATCGCGCAAAACGGCTATCTGCTTTTTTAAGTTATTTTTCTCCGCGTCCTGGACAGCGGTTTTATCGACGCCCAACTTTGCTTCTTTTGTTTTCAACTGCTGGACCTGTTTTTTAAGTTCCTGCGCCTCTTTATCTTTATTCTGCAATGCCAGGGCAACTTTATTTTTTTCTTTTTCTAAAGCGGTTATTTTAGCGGTCAGGGCGCTTACCTGGGCCTTGGCCTGGTCTTTTTCTTGGCCCTTAGCCAGGCTAAATTTCGGCGCCAAACACAACAGAAGGCAGCCGGATACGATAAAATATTTTCTAAATATAAGCATCTTTCTCCCTCTATTTAGCGGATGAAGGAGGCCTTAAAGAAAAAGGCGCAGCCCCCTTAAATAAGGAAACCTTCTTTTTCCCGTCTTTCATCTCGTTAATTGTCCCCAGCT
>Ga0194112_10009605_pt1 | contig 12269 bp, 14 predicted proteins | sample TA2MahC400mmetaG_FD_146191 | JGI IMG/M metagenome (GOLD analysis project Ga0194112, IMG submission 146191) | Freshwater microbial communities from Lake Tanganyika, Tanzania - TA2015016 Mahale Deep Cast 400m | ecosystem: Environmental > Aquatic > Freshwater > Lake | place: Tanzania: Lake...
CGGCCAGGGCAATCTCGCGGTGCGCCTCGGCAAAGCGGGTGATAGAATCCGCCAGGAACAGCACATGGCGCCCTTGGTCGCGAAAATGCTCGGCCACGGTCATCGCCGCCCACGCACAGCGCCGGCGGATCAAGGGCGAACGATCAGAGGTCGCGGCCACGATCACCGCCCGCTTCATTCCCTCGGGGCCCAGGGTCTTTTCGACGAATTCGCGCAGTTCGCGCCCGCGTTCCCCGATCATGGCGATGACGACCACATCGGCCTGCACACTGCGCGCCATCTGCGACAGCAGCGTGGACTTGCCCACGCCCGATCCCGCAAAGAGACCGATCCGCTGGCCCGATACCAGGGGCAGCAGCGTGTCAAAGACGGCCAGACCCGTGGCCAGCCGGCCACCAAGCCGCTTGCGCGAGACGGCCGGGGGCGCTTCACTGCGAAAGTCGCGCTCGGTCAGACCACGCGGCAGGACGCGCCCGTCCAAAGGCTGGCCAAGCGGGTCGATGATGCGGCCAATCCAGGCGTCGCAGGGCGCGATACGGGGGGCGAAGAGCAGTTCCGCCTCGTCCCCGACGGACAGCCCCTCCATTCCACCTTCCGGCAGGACCTGCGCGTTACGCGGGCCAAGCCCCACGATCTCCCCGGTCAGGGCGCCGGTCTGGCGGGAGATTCGCACCCGGTCGCCCACCGAGGCGCGGCCGTTCAACCCTTCGACGCTGATCAGCCCGGCGCGGATCGACTGGACCCGCCCGAAATGCGCCGCGATGCGAAGTTGCGCGATCCTTTGGGCGATCGATTCAAGCCTGTCCATTCCGCATCCCGCCTTTGCCGCCGATTTTCGCGTTCCGTGAAACGGTTTCTAAACTCTTTGGGGTTAAGACCGGGTTTATCGTGAATGAGGAGAAGCCTCATGTTTGAGAACATCGAAATGATGCGGATGGCCCGGGCGATGGGCCAGCACGTGTCTCAGCGCCACGTCCTTGTGGCGCGCAACATCGCCAATGCAGACACGCCCGGCTATCGCGCCGCCGATATGCAGCCCTTTGCCGAAAGCTATCGCCGGTCGGCAGCGGGCGATCCGCTTCGCACCACCAGCCACCGCCATCTGGCCCTTCCTGAATGGTCACCGGGCGCCCCGCGCGCCATCCAGGCAGAGGGGCCCGTATCGCCCAACGGCAACTCGGTCTCTCTCGAGGAAGAAATGGTGCGCGCGGCCGAAGTGAAGCGCGAGCACGAGCTGTCGCTTGGCATCTACCGTTCGGCGCTGGACCTCATGCGGTCCAGCCTGGGACGCCGGTAAAAGGACACCAACATGACCGATCCGATCTCGCCGCTGCGCTTGGCAGCGTCCGGCATGCGTGCGCAAAGCGAACGGCTGCGCCACACGGCCGAGAACATGGCGAATGCCGACACGCCCGGCTACCGCCGCAAGCTGGTCACATTCGAGCAGGCCGTCCAGTTCGGACGATCCACCGGCGAGGTCGAAGCCGGCCGGATGCGCCTGGACCAGAGTCCGCTGCCCCGCGTCTTTGACCCCTCCCACCCGATGGCCAATGACGAGGGCTATTACGAGGCATCGAATGTCGATCTGGTGATCGAACTGGCCGATGCCCGCGAAGCCGGCCGCAGCTACGAGGCCAATCTTCGCATGTTCGAACAGACCCGCCAGATGGGCGCGTCGCTTCTTGACCTTCTTCGCCGCTGAAAGGACTTTCCATGTTCGCGCTCAATGCCGCCAGTGCCTATTCCGCCGCCCGCGCCGCGGTGGCCCCCTCTCCGCAAGGCGGACCGTCCTTGGAAAAGCTGGGAAAGGCCGCCGAGGACTTTGCCGCCCAGATGGCCCAGGTCGACCAGGTTTCGACCGGGGCGATGACCGGACAGGTCGGCACGCACCAACTGGTCCAGACCATCGCCGAGGCCGAGCTGGCCATGAACACCGTGGTCGCCATCCGCGACAAGGTGGTCGAGGCCTATCAGGAAATCCTGCGGATGCCCGTGTGATGGGCGAAACGGTTCTTTTCGACATGCTGCGCCAGGCGCTGCTGATCTCGGTGCGGATCTCGGCGCCGCTGCTGGGGGTGGCGCTGGTCGCGGGCGTGGTGATCGGCCTCTTTCAGGCCCTGACATCGGTTCAGGAAATGACCCTGACCTTTGTGCCCAAGGTCGGGCTGATGCTGGTGGTCTTCTGGGTCTCGATGAGCTTCATGACCACCGCGCTGTCCGATTTCTTCCTGGGCGGAATCATTCCCCTGGTTGCGGGAAGTTGAGATGGACAACGCGATCTATGCCAGCCTGACCCGACAATCCGGCCTGATGGCCGAGATGCGTGTCGTCGCCAACAACATCGCCAACGCCAACACCACCGGCTTTCGGCGCGAAGGCGTGATCTTTGCCGAGCATCTTGCCGCGCTGGACCGCCGGGGGGACACCCTTTCCATGGCTCATGCGCGCGGGCGGATGCTGGACCTGAACCAAGGCGTGCTGACGCAGACCAACAACAGCATGGACCTGGCCATCGAGGGAGAGGGCTTTTTTCTGGTCGAGGCCCCCGACGGGTTGCGCCTGACCCGCGCGGGCGCCTTCATGCCCTCGCCAGAGGGCGAGTTGATGACCGCCGACGGCCTTCGCCTCCTGGACGAGGGACAGGCCCCGGTCATCCTGCCGGCCGGGGCGAACGCCGTCTCGATCGGCGCCGACGGCACGCTGTCGGCCAACGGGCTGCCCTTTGGCCGCATCGGCCTCTTTGCCGCCCCCGAGGGCGTTCAGCTGACCCATCGCGGCGGCACCGCCTTCAGCATCGAAGACGCGCCCGTGCCGGTCGAGGACGGCCGCATCCGCCAGGGTTTTCTCGAGGAGTCGAACGTCGATCCGATCTTCGAGATCACCCGCATGATCGAGGTCCAGCGCGCCTACGAGCTGGGCCAGACCTTCCTGGATCGCGAGGATCAGCGCATCCGCGGCGCGATCACCGCCATGACCCGCTAAGGAGCCACCATGAGAGCCCTGCAGATCGCCGCCACCGGCATGAGCGCCCAGCAAACCCGCGTCGAGGTCATCTCGAACAACCTCGCGAACATGTCCACGACGGGCTACAACGCCCGCCGCGCCGAATTCGCCGACCTGCATTACCAGCAGGCCACCCGCCCCGGCAGCGTGACCGCCGCCGACGGCACGGTGATCCCTGCGGGCGTTCAGCTGGGCCTTGGCGTCCGCCCGACCGCCGTCAGCATCAACCTGCAGCAGGGCGCGCTGACCCAGACCGGAGGCGATCTGGACCTGGCCATCGAAGGCGACGGATATCTGGAGGTGACACTTCCTTCTGGACTGTCCGGCTATACCCGCGATGGCGGGCTGAAGCGGTCTCCGGACGGGCTGATCGTGACGTCGGACGGCTATCCCCTGGTTCCCAACATCACCATCCCCGAAGATGCGCGCGCCATCTCGATCAACGCAGGCGGCGAGGTCTTCGCCTATTTCAACGATCGCGTCGAACCCGAACAACTGGGTCAGTTCACACTTGCGGGCTTTGCCAATGAAAAGGGGCTGGAGGCCATCGGCTCGAACCTGTTCATCGAGACGGCGGCATCCGGAGGCCCGCAGGTTGTCAACCCCGGTCAAGACGGACTGGGTACCCTGCGACAGGGCTATCTGGAGGAAAGCTCGGTCGATGCGGTTCGCGAAATCACCGAACTGATCAAGGCGCAACGCGGCTACGAACTGAACGCCAAGGTCATCACCGCCGCCGACCAGATGCTCGGCGCGACGACGCAGGTGCGCTGATGCGGGCGCTGGTCCTGGCGCTGGCGCTGCTGCTGCTGCCGGGATCGGCAATGGCAGGCGGTCTGGGCGCATCCCGGACGCTGCCGGCGGGCAGTGTCATAACGGCAGGCGATCTGCGCGTCGTCGATACGGACCGCCCGGGGCTGACCGACCCGTCGGCCGCGATCGGGATGCAGACCCGCATCACCATCTACGAAGGCCGCCCGCTGCATGCCAACATGCTGCAACCACCGCGGGTCGTGGGTCGCAACAAGATCGTGCGCCTGTTCTTCCAGCGGGGCGCCTTGCGGATCGAGGCGGAGGGGCGCGCCCTTTCGGACGGCGCGGCCGGCGACATGATCCCGGTCATGAACATGGGGTCGCGCAGCACTGTCACGGCCCAGGTGATGCCCGACGGCACGCTGGCCATCATGAACTGACAACAAGGATTTCCAATGAAACCCGCCCATTTCCTGTGCCTTGCGCTTGCTTTGTCGGCCTGTTCGCGCGCAGCCAATGTCGGCCAGCCGCCGGAACTGACCTCGCCCCGCGACACCGAGGAGTTCATGGCGATGACAAACCCGCCGCTTGACCTGCCCATGGATTCGGGTCGCCCCGAGGCTGCGGCGTCCTTGTGGGCCGGCACGCAATCTTCGCTGATCAGCGACCGCAGGGCGGCCACCCGCGGCGACATCCTGACGGTCGTGATCCAGATCGACGACCGCGCCGAGATCAGCAATTCGTCGGGGCGCAGCCGGAATTCGGGAGAAAGCGTCTCGATCCCGCAGATGGTCGGGATCCCGCAGCGCCTGGCCGGCAAGCTGCCCGAAGGCGCCAGCTTCGATGATCTGGCGGATGCATCGGCCTCTTCGACCTACAAGGGGTCGGGCAATATCTCGCGTCGCGACAAGCTGACCTTGCGAGTGGCCGCCACTGTCGTGGACACGCTGCCCAACGGCACGCTCCACATTCAGGGCACGCAAGAGGTGCGCGTGAATTTCGAACTGCGCGAGCTGACCGTCAGCGGCTTTGTCCGCCCGGGCGACATCGACCGGAACAACGAGATTGCCTATGACCGCATCGCGGGCGCGCGGATCTCGTATGGCGGGCGCGGCCAGATCACGGACGTCCAGCAGCCGCGTCTGGGCCAGCAGGTCGCAGACATTCTTCTTCCTTATTGAGGTGACCTCGTGATCCGCAAGATGATCCCCATCCTTCTGCCCGTGCTGGCATTGGTCGGAGGCGCCTTTGCCGGCGACATGCTGCGCAGCCCCGCGTCCCCTGCCGACGGCCACCCCACCCCTGCCGGGCATGCGGAAGACAAGGGCCATTCAGACGAAGGCCACTCCGACAAGAGCCACGAGGAGCCCGCCCACGAGCCGGCCGCCGACAAGGAGCATGGCTCCGCTCACGGCGAGGAAGCCGACAAGGGACATGCCGACGCGGCAGCCGACGGTCATGGCTCCTCGGATCATGCCGCACCGAACGAGACGGCCTTCTTCACCTTTCCGTCGCAGTTCTTCGTGCCCCTGGTCCGCCAGGGTGACATGCGCAGCATGATGATCCTGACCCTGACGCTGCAGACCAACGGGGCAAGCCGCGACGCCCTTTACAAGAAGGAGCATGCCCTGCGTGACGCCATGCTGCGCCAGCTGATGATCTATGCCAACACGGGCGGCTTTGACGGGAACTACACCGCCGATCGCAAGCTGGCGGTGCTTCGCGAGCAGCTGCTGACTGCGGTCAAGGGCGTGACCGAGCTGCCCGTCGAGGCGGTGCTGATCGAAGACATCGCCATGCAGTAGATCCGGCTGGGCGCTTGCCCTCTCCGGTTCGACAGGCCAGAACAGCGACATCCGGGATAGGCGCGTCGATGCCGTGCATCCCGGATGATTCCGTTTCTGCCCGAGGTCCTGATGCCCCAATGCCACGTCGTGATCCTGCTTGCGACCTATCAGGGGGCTGCTCATCTGGGCACGCAACTGGACAGCATCGCCGCTCAGCGGCACAAGGATTGGTCGTTGGTCGTGTCCGATGACGGCTCAAGCGACGACACCCGGCAGATCATCCACGATTTTGCGCAAAAGCACGGTTCGTCTCGCGTATACCTCATTGAGGGGCCGCGGTCAGGGGCAACCCAGAATTTTCTGTCTCTCCTGCCGTATGTTCCTCCGGAAACATTGGCGGCCTTTTGCGATCAGGACGATCTGTGGCTCCCGCACAAGCTCGAGCGTGCCGTGGCAGCTTTGACACCACATGGCGGGCCTGCCCATTATGCTGCCCGGACGATCATCGCCGATCAGCAGTTGCGGCCCTTGGTCCAATCGCGCCACTTTCGCCGCCCGCTTGGCCTGCGGAACGCCCTGGTTCAGGCCTGCATGGCGGGCAATACCTCGGTCTTCAATGCCGCCTCGGTCGCCCTTCTCCAGGCTGCCGCGCCTCATGCCCGGGACGCCGGGATCTTGTCGCATGACTGGTGGGCCTACCAGGTGAACGCGGCCTTTGATGCCGCGCTGATTCACGACCCGGAACCGGCATTGCTGTACCGCCAGCACCCGAACAGCGAAGTGGGACGCAATGACACGCTGCCGGCTTTGGCTGTGCGGCTGCGCAAGCTGATGGCGGGCAGCTTCGGGCCGTGGCTGCGCGCCAATCACACGGCGTTGTCGCCGTTGATGGAGAAGATGCCGGCCAAGCACCGGCATCTTCTGGATCACCTTGATGGGATGCTGACACGTCCGGGCCCGCAGGCGCTGAAGGCGATGCGGCGCGCGGGCTTTTACCGGCAAACGCGCCCGGCCACCTGGGCCCTGGCGCTTTCAGTCGCAGCTGGCGCCGTTCGGGCGCCAGCGCCTTCAGGGCCTATTCCACAATAAGATCGGCATGCAACGCTCCGGCGGAATGGATCGACTTCAGGATGTCGATCATGTCCCGCGGCCTGACCCCCAACGCGTTCAGCCCCTCCACCAGATCGCTGAGATTTGTTTCACCGGCAACCTCGGCAAAGCCGATACCCGGTTCCTGGCGCATCTCGACGGCCGTGCGGGGCACCGTCACCGTTTCCCCCTGCGTAAACGGATTGGGCTGCGAGACGACCGGCGCTTCGCTGACACGCAATGTCAGGTTTCCCTGGGAGACCGCGACGCGCGAGATGCGTACGCGCTCGCCCACCACAATAGTGCCGGACTTGTGGTCAATGACGACCTTGGCACGATCCTCCGGCTCGATCAGCAGGTTTTCGATCCGACCCACGACTCGAGCGGGGTTCACGTTACCCAGGTTGCGGAAGTTGACGACCACCGTTCCGCTGTCCAACGTTACGGCCAGCTGGCGATCAAAGTCGCGGTTGATGGCATCCTCGACCCGTGTTGCGGTGGTAAAGTCCGCATTGCGCAGAGCGATCCGGATGTTGTCGATGCCGGAAAAGTCAAACTCGACCTCGCGCTCAACGCGGGCGCCGACGGGAATGGACCCGGTGGTGGGCACCCCTTCCACCACCCGCGCGGCATCGCCGCTGGCCGAGGCGCCCCCCGCGATGATCGATCCCTGCGCCACCGCATAGATGTTTCCATCAGCAGCCTTCAACGGAGTCATGACCAGCGTGCCGCCCAGCAGGCTTTTCGCATCACCTATGGCAGAGACACTTACGTCGATCCGGCTTCCCGAGCGCGCAAAGGGCGGCAAAGTCGCGGTCACGATGACGGCCGCAACGTTTTTCGAGCGCAGCGCGTCATCCGTCACGTTCACTCCTAACCGCTCAAGCAGGCCGGCCAGCATTTCTTCCGTGAATGGAGCGTTGCGCATGCCGTCGCCCGAGCCGTCCAGTCCGACCACAAGGCCATAGCCAACCAGATCGTTGCCGCGGACACCGTCAAAGTCGGCCAGATCCTTGATCCGCACAGGCACCGCAAAGGCCGCTGCCGCACAACTCAACCACAGGGCAAAGACTGTCAAAAAGCGTTTCACCGAAGGTAATCCACCAATCTGAGTTTCGACAAACGGGCGGTAACCGCGAAGTGGGAATCAAGCTGCGCCTGCACTTCCGCCAGGGCGGTAGCTGTTTCATACGGATCGGCGCGCCGGATGTCGTTCCGTCCACGCTCAAGCGTATAAAGCGAAGCCGTGTTGGCGCTCTGCGCACGTTCGGTGATCTGCTGCGACAGGCCGATGCGGCTCATTTCGCCGACGACGCTCATATCGGCGTTCATCAGCGTCATCCCGGCCTGTGACATCAGCTGCCTTGTTTCCTCAGGGTTTCCAGCCAAGACGTTGCGACTGAGAATGGCGATGCTAGCGATGCCCTTCAACAGGTCGCGAACTGCCGGAGAGGCGGCCGTTGTTCCGACGTTCACTGCAATGCCTTCGCTGATCGGGATCTGCACGTTGGCGTCAAGCGTGCCGTGATAGGCCGTGTCCAGAAACCCGCCTGCCCCGGCCGGCGCATCGAACCAGTCCGAGATTGCAGTTGCGACCTCCGTGGCACTGGTCATCCCGGCCGTCAGCGCCTCAAGCGCATCAAGCATCACCGTGGGACTGGACAGGGGCGCTACCGTGCTGGCTTGGCCCGACAACAGGAAGCGGTTGCTGTTCGCGCCGTTCAGGTGCTGGACCACGGCCTCGAAGGTCTGCCCGATGCCGATGCCGCGCACCATCATCTGGACCCTGCTGTCGGCAAAAGTGTCGCTGATCAGCGCGTTGCGCAAGTCTTCCGTAGTGGTTCGAACCGCGCCGAACATGTCCTGCATCGCCTGCAACTGGATCGCAGCCTCGCTGGCATTGCGCTGAAGTTGCCGCGTGACCCCGATGCGGTTTTCAATCTCGTTCAGGGCCCGCGTATTGCCCTGCAGGCGCAGGCCCAGGTCCGCGACCTCGCCCGACGCCATTTCCTGCGTCAGGGTGGACATCGTGGTCTTGAGCCGGTTCGACGCGGACTGCATTGCAAAGGCGCGTGCCTGGTCGCCGATGGTGTTCAGAGTCACGGCTTACATCCTCAGGATCTGGTTGATCATCTCGTCGACAGCGCGCAGCACGCGCGCGTTCGCGGCATAGGACTGTTCGTATTGCAACAGGCGCTGCATCTCGGAGTCTGTGTCCACCCCGTCCGCCATGAGGCTGGAGGTGATCGTCGCATGCCGACTGCTGCGGATGGCCAGATCCGCCTGGGCCTCGACCCGGCGCGATGAGACGCGCGCCTCGACGTTGCCAAAGCGGCTGGCCAGGGAGCTGCTTCCCTCCACGCTGCTTCCGGCATGCGCGGGACGCACAGCATCCAGCGCACCCAACAGGCCATTCAGAACCTCGCCCCGTCCCACCGGTCCCGGCGAAGCCGCCTGCAGTCCCGCACGGATGCGCCAAGGGGCGCCACCTGCCGCGGGATCGACGGCAGCGTTCAGGGACAGGCGGCCGGCCAGGCCAAGGCGCGACGCCGCGTTGGCACGTGCGCCTGCATCAGTGAAAAGCCCCGGGTCAGCGGCGCCCAGAGTGGGGTCAATGGCGGGATCGGCAAGCCGTTGGTGCAGTTCGAATGCCAGATCGTCAAGTTCCGCCTGCATCTGCGGCGCCAACCGGTCACGGATCAGAAAGTTCGCAGCCAGCGAGCCTCCGGAAAAGAGGCGCATCTGATCAGGTGCAAGCGCGGTTCCGTTCAACGACAGCAGTTGAAGCGGAGCGCCCACGACCTGGTCCGACGTGACCTGCTCTCCGCCTTCGAATCGCAGAACCGCCGGCTTGCTTCCGTCCAGAAGCACCGCGCCCTCGGCCGTGAAAAGCGCAATCCGGCCAGAATCGCGGACTACCTCCTGCACGGGAACAATGCCAGAGATGCGGTTGATTGCCTGCTGACGTTCATCAACCAGCGGCGACGCATCCCGACCATCCGCTGTCAGCAGCGCAATCCGGGCGTTCAGGACGACCACCCGTTCAAGCGAACTGTTCAGGGTGGCAACGTCGGATGCAATTCCCTGCTGTGCCGTGCTTCGGGCTGCCTGCACCGCCTCGGATGCGGCATTCAGGCGATTGGCCAACGCGGACGCGCTGTTCACGACCTGCACAAGTCGGATTTCATCGTCCGGACGGGTTGCTGCCGAACCCAGGGCAGTCTGAAAATCGGTCAGGATGGTGCTGAGGGCGCCCGTGGCACCCGGCAGGCCGATCACCCCCTCCATTCCTGTATGGAATGCGCTGCGCGTCGAGGCATCTCCCAAGGCAGAGGCCGCAAGTCGGGCCTCTGAAACCAGGCTGGCGTTGACGATTCGCGCGATGCCATCCACACGCACGCCTCCTGTTCCGCTGGCGGTGACGATCATGTCGCGCCGGGAGTAGCCGGGGGTCATGGCATTCGCCAGGTTCGAGGCAACCGTTTCGGTGCCGCGGGCCGTTGCGGTCAGGCCCGACATCGCGTTGGATATTGCGCTTGCAATGCTCATTTACGGCCTCCTCAAGCAGGCAATCAGCGCTTGATGTTGGTGGTTTCCTGCAGCATCTCGTCCACGGTCTGGATGATCTTTGCGTTTGATGAATAGGCGCGCTGCGTGGTGATCAACTGCGTCAGCTCTTGCGCGATGTCTGTCGTCGACGCCTCGCGCGAGTAACCGGCGATCGTGCCGGTCGGACCATCGCCCGCATCCCACAGGAAGAAGCCGCCGGAGTCCGGGGAAACCTTGAAGGCCTGGCCCGCGACTGCAGTCAGGCCGTTCAGGTTCGGGACATCCACGACCGGAATCTTGAAAAGCGTCTTGACCATGCCGCTGTCATACGAAGCCTTCAGGTAACCTTCCGAGTCCACCTCGACCGACACCAGTTGTCCGACGGGGGAGCCATTCTTGCTGATATTCGACGGCGAGAAACTGGCGGCAAGCTGCTTCAGCCCCGTGTCAGAGCCGGGCATGCCGATGAACAGGTCCATGTCGCCGCCGCCCACCTCCAGCGGCACCCGTCCAGTGGTCGGATCATAGGGCAACCCTGAAAGGGTTGTGACGCTGGCAATGCTTCCGCCAGTGGCTTGGCTGTCGTCGAACACGACTCGCAGAGACGAGATCATCCTGTTGTTCGACGCAGAATCGCGGATCTCCACCCGCCAGGCGTTCGACATGCCGGTGGCAACGGTGGTGTCGGGGGTAAAGGTGATGTCCAGCGACTCTGACGTGCCAAGGTTGCCGAAATATTCGACACGCAGCGGCAGCGGCGCGCCGGTGCCGGTCGGCAGGGTTGCAGTGGCCGGAAGGTTCGCGCCGAGAGAGATCCGCGTCGTCGGATCGCTGACCGGCCGGTTCGTGTCAATCTTGACCGGTTGCAGCGCGGCAGTCGTGTCCCGGGCCACGAGGGGCATCGACCCATCCGAACTTGTGGGCCAGCCCATCAACACCAGCCCGCCATCCGTCCGCAGCAGCCCTTCGGCATCGGGCCGGAAGGCGCCGGTACGCGTCATCAGCAGGGACGCCTGCCCGCCACGCCGGACATCCTCGACCGTGTTCACGGGCAGCATGCCCCGCCCCGTCAACGCCAGATCCAGCGGATGCGATGTCGTGACGACCGCCCCCTCCTGCTGGACATTCCGCTGCGTGGCGGCGCGAACCCCGCCTGCGGTGTAAAGACCGGCGCCCTGTCCGACCACCATTGCCGAGAACTCGGTTTCAACCCGCTTATAGCCAAAGGTCGACGCGTTCGCGATATTGTCCGAAATGGTGCTGAGGCGCGACGAGTTTGCCGCAAGACCGGCGACGCCGGCATTCATCGCCGAGGAAATGGACATGGACAGAGATCCTTCTGATACAGTCTTGTCCACTACCCTGTGCGAGAGAGCTTAAGATTCGGATAATGTTCGACCTCATCTCAATAAAATCAGTTCCACCCGGTTGTTGCGGGGGTCCATCGGGTTGCCTTGGCGATTCTTGCGGTCGGCATATCCGCTGACGCGCTGGACGCGCCGGCCGTCGAAGCCAGAGGTCTCCAACAGGCTGCGGACTGCGTGCGCACGCTCGTCCGACAGGGACCAGACGGGCGAGGACACCAGAGTTTCGGGATAAGCGCGCACATGGCCCGCAATCGCCACATCGTTGCGCACGCGGCCAATGACCCGCCCGATGATGCCGACCAGTTCGGCCAGCGCGGGCTGGGGCCGGGCCGTATCCTCGACGAACAGGGGCTCGGATGTCAGGTCATTCAGTTCGATGACCAGGCCTTCGTCGGTCATGCGCGTGACGACGTGCTTGAGCAGGTTGGTCAGCTGCATCGACTCGGCACCCGTGCCCGTCAGGCTGTCCTGCACCGCCTTGGCGACCTGATCGAAATCTCCGGCGCTGGCGCTGTCGGGCAGCGGCTCTTCGATCGCGTGCCGGATGCCTTTTTCAGCAGCCTCGCCCGACGCCCCGGGCGTGCGGATCATGCTGGGCGAAAAATAATCCGCCAGCCCGTTGCGCTGTTGCTGGTCAGTGGCGTTCAGCAGCCACATCAAAAGGAAAAACGCCATCATCGCGGTCACGAAGTCCGCATAGGCGACCTTCCAGGCGCCGCCA
>Ga0194112_10009608_pt1 | contig 12268 bp, 9 predicted proteins | sample TA2MahC400mmetaG_FD_146191 | JGI IMG/M metagenome (GOLD analysis project Ga0194112, IMG submission 146191) | Freshwater microbial communities from Lake Tanganyika, Tanzania - TA2015016 Mahale Deep Cast 400m | ecosystem: Environmental > Aquatic > Freshwater > Lake | place: Tanzania: Lake...
TCCCGATGAGGAAGATAGCCACGAGACCTCCATTCGTTGTTATTGCGGAGCTGGGGCTCCGCGCTCCCAGGGGTGTCACTCATAGCTTTTCACCACTTCCTTTTTTGCGCGCTACTTTCCCGTCAGCATCTTCTGCATCAGAGCGCGTTTTGAGAATATTCCGGAGAAATTGTACCACCAACCGTCAATTAAGAGCCGGGAAAAAGTCCTCTTCCACCGCCTCACTTCCATCCAGGTATTCCGGCACTATGTCACAAACCAAGAAAACGATGCAGGAGAATATCCTCGACGTTTCTGCGGCTATCGATGATTGAAAGAATAAAAACTCGATCCTCAGCAATCCGGTATAGAAGACGCCAATGCTGAATCAACAACTCCCGGTAGAAATTGATCCCCTGATCGAGAAGCTCCTCCACGACAACCGACCCCATTGCAGATACGAATATGCCCCGATCCTTATCGTCTGCAACGATCTCTCTTTTTTCGATCCCCAGGATAATCACATGATGCAACGTGCCCGGCGAATCGAGTCTTGGACCTCTCGGCATGCCTCTGATGATTGGTTAGAATCGTAGAAAGTTAACGCTGCAATGTGGTCATTGCAAGTTCATGATTTCAGGAACGTCCCCAAGCCCCCCCTCACGCTCCATGTCGGAAAAAAACTCGCTGTTCAGCTCCAGCTGCCAGTTGCCCTGCCCCTTCGTCCCGGTATCGTCGGAAACGAGTGGATGGGCAGCATACAGCGGGCTTGCACATAAAATCAGCGAAAGTGCCGGAATAATTTTTTTCAGCATACGTGATATGTTTTCAGGTTTACGAAATCAAAACACAAAAAGAACAGGCGATCAGCCGGAGCTGCAGATCAAGCAGTTGAAGCGGGAAGCCAGAGCCTGAAGCTCCCTGTCGCTGAACGCTCCCGCCGCAAGCGGCCTGAGCGTTCTTTCCGGCCGGAACCGCTGCAGGACAAGGCGGTTCCCCGCCGCAGCGGCCATCTCCTCCACATCTTCCGAAGCATGAATCCCTTTCAGGAGAGTACTCCGGAAAACCACGTCGATTCCGGAATTCAGGAGCAGCGAGCAGGAGCGCTCTATTCGCTTCATCATCGCCTCGGAACAGGGAATCCCGGCAACTTCCTCATAGCGGCGGGGCCGCAACGGCGCCTTGATGTCGAGAGCGACGCAGTCAACGAGCCGCTCCTGCAGGAGCAGATCGAGCATATCCGGATAGGATCCGTTGGTATCGAGTTTTACAAGAAAACCATGCCTCTTGAGGCATCGTAGCGCATCAGGCAAAGCATCATGCATTGCCGGCTCTCCTCCGGTTATGACAACGCCATCCAGTAATGACCGGTTACGCAGCAGGCGCCTGAGTACCTCATCAAACGGTATGTGCCTGTTGCGTTTCATTTTTTCAGGATCGACCAGCTCGGGGTTGTGGCAGAAAGGGCAGCGGAAGTTGCAAGCGGATGTAAAGACCACTGCAGCGATATATCCCGGAAAATCCACAAGGCTCTGCGGCAGATAGCCACCTACCGGGAGATTGATTCCGACGCTCAGCATGCCGCCATCTCTCCTGCCGATGCTTCATGCATGGCAGAAAAAAGTTTTCTGTCCCCAAACTCGCTCTGCTTGCCTCCATTCCACTGCTCCACAGGCCTGAGGTAGCCGACTATCCGGGTATAAACCGTACACCGCTGCTCGACCCCCCTGGCAGCACAGTCGGGACAGTACTCGTGCTCGCCGAAACGGTAGCCGTGGGAGGGGCAGATGCTGAACGTGGGAGAAATGGTAAAATAGGGCAGCGTGAAGTTCGCCGTCACCGTTCTGACAAGACGCTTTACCGATTCTGCAGGAATCTCCCGCTCACCGACGAATGCATGAAAAACCGTTCCACCCGTATAGCGCGACTGGAGCTCATCCTGCAGGCGGAGCGCCTCGAAAAGATCGTCTGTATACCCTACGGGCAACTGCGTTGAATTGGTATAGTAGGGTTCCGCCCCAAGCTGTACGGCATTTTCGTTTGCGGTAATAATATCCGGATAACGCTTTTTGTCGATCCTGGCCAGCCGATATGCGGTGCTCTCTGCCGGGGTCGCTTCGAGGTTGTAGATATGACCTGTCTCCTCCTGAAATGCTTCGAGCTTTGTACGCATAAAATCCATTACCTGCAGGGCAAAGGCTCGGCCATCCTCATCCGCTATGCTGCAACCGAGAAAATTGAGGCAACACTCATTCATACCGGTTATGCCGATTGTCGAAAAGTGATTGTCCCAATACCGGCCGTTTCTCGCATGAAGGTTTCGGAGATAAAACCGTGAATACGGATAAAGTCCCTCCTCCGTCAACCGCTCGATAACCTTCCGCTTCACTTCGAGACTTGTCCGGGCAAGATCCATGGTGTGGGCAAGTCGCTGGAAAAACTCGTCTTCGCTCCTTGCTTCGTAACCTGTTCTCGGAAGATTCATGGTAACCACGCCAACCGATCCGGTCAGTGGATTGGAACCAAACAGTCCGCCCCCCTTCTTCTGCAGCTCGCGTTTGTCGAGCCGAAGCCTGCAGCACATGCTGCGTACGTCATCGGGACTCATCGAGGAGTTCACAAAGTTGGAAAAGTAGGGTATGCCGTAACGGGCCGCCATTTTCCAGATTCCGTCGTAGACAGTATTGTCCCAGTCGAAATCGGGCGTGATGTTGTAGGTGGGAATAGGGAATGAAAAAACAGCACCGCTCGCATCGCCATCGATCATAACATCCGCGAATGCCCTGTTGAAAAGATCCATCTCATCCTGAAAATCGCCATAGGTCTCTTCCTGCAGTTCGCCGCCCACGATAACCTGGCGATTTCTGTGGGTTCCGGGCACCCTGAGATCAAGCGTCACATTGGTGAACGGGGTCTGAAACCCGACCCGTGTCGGCACGTTCATGTTGAAGAAAAATTCCTGCAGACACTGACGCACCTGATGGTAATCAAGAGCGTCGTAACGGATAAAGGGGGCCAGAAGCGTATCGAAATTCGAAAACGCCTGGGCTCCTGCCGCTTCCCCCTGCATGGTATAGAAAAAGTTGACGATCTGTCCGAGGGCTGAACGCAGATGCCGTGCAGGTTTACTCGATGCATGACCCGTAACGCCGGTAAATCCGCTGAGCAGAAGATCTTCGAGATCCCAGCCAACGCAATAGACGCTGAGGAACCCGAGATCGTGGATGTGCAGCGATCCCGAGCTGTGAGCTTCACTGATCTCCGGAGGATAGATGCGGTTAAGCCAGTACTGAGCACTGACGATGGTGGATATGTGCTGGTTCAGCCCCTGCAGCGACCACGATGAGTTGGCGCTCTCCTTCACCCGCCAGTCTTCGAGACTGAGATAGCTGTCGACAAGATCGACGTTGCTGAATATCTCCTTTGTGTCACGCAGATTACGGTGCTGATGGCGATAGATGATATACGCTTTGGCGGCTTCGAACTCTCCTGCAGAGAACAGCGCCTTCTCGACAAGGTCCTGGGTTTTTTCGACCGTCGGCGTTTCCTCTCCGGTACACTCTTGCAACCGCAAAAGTACATTGCCGGTCAGTTGCTCTGCCTTGGCGCGATCCGGACGCCCGACAGCCCTGAGCGCCCTGAAGATGGCATAGGTGATCCTTTCCGGGTCGAATGGCGCACGCCGTCCGTCACGCTTGATAATTTCATGAAAAACGAGATTGATCTTTTCCATAACATGCTCATGGTTTTAGTGAAAGTTTCCCGTCACCCCACGGAAACCGGGGGCTTCTCCAGGTGACGTCTTGTCATGATCGTAGCGGTCACCATGTTTTCGATGGCCGGAATGACCTCATCCCAGCTTCTGGTTTTCAGACCGCAGTCGGGATTGACCCATATCTGCTCCGGTCTGAAGTGCCTGAGCACCTTTTTCAACTGCTCCTCCAACTCCCGCTCTGAGGGAATGCGAGGCGAATGAATGTCGTAGATGCCAGGCCCGAGCTGGTTCATGTAGTCTCCCTCCGCGAAGTCGGCAAGCACCTTCATATCGGAGCGCGCCGTCTCGATGGTCAGTACGTCGGCGTCCATCATCTTGAGAGCATCGAGAATGTCGCCATAATCGGCATAGCACAGGTGCGTATGAATCTGCGTTGCGGGGCCGACACATCCCGAACAGAGCAGAAAAGCTCTGACCGACCACTCCAGATAACGCTCGCGATCCGCCCGTTTCAGCGGCAGCCCCTCGCGGATGCCCGGCTCGTCGATCTGGATGATGCCGATGCCGGCAAGCTCCAGGTCCGTCACCTCGTCGCGCAGTGCCAGGGCGACCTGCATGGCCGTTTCGCCGAGCGGCTGATCGTCCCTGACGAACGACCACTTCAGAATGGTACCCGGCCCGGTCAGCATCCCCTTGACCGGCTTGTCGGTCAGGCTCTGGGCATACATGGCCAATTCGACCGTCATCTGCTGCTTCCTGCTCACGTCGCCGTTGTAGTGCAGATCTTCGAGCACGGCCATATACACCGGCATCAGCGACTCGATGAGATCGAGACGGTGAAAGTCCTCCGACTTTTCGCGACCGAGCAGCAGATAGCTGATCGGGCCGATCAGCACCGTCTTGGGCTCGGCAACGCCAAAAGCCTTCGCTTCGAGAAACTCCTCGACGCACTTGCGCGAAAAGTAGTGAAAGTCCTGATCGCGGGTGAATTCCGGGACGAGGTAGTGGTAGTTGGTATCGAACCACTTGGTCATCTCCATGGCGGTCACATCAAAGCCCGACTCCTGATAACCCCTGCACATGGCAAAGTAGAGGTCGAGGTCGGAGAGGTGACGGCTCAGCGCTTCATACCGTTCCGGGATTGCCCCGAGCGTGAAACTCATGTCCTGCACGTGATCGTACAGGGAAAAGTCGTTGCAGGCGATCAGGTCAATGCCCGCCTCATGCTGAACGCGCCAGCGATACTGTTTTTCGGCAAGAGCCGCAGCCTTGAGCGCCGATTGATCGAGTGTGCCCTTCCAGTAGCCTTCGCAGGCTCTTTTCATCTCTCTGAAAGCGCCGATCCGGGGATAACCGGAAGTGTGAGTCAGCATACGTATTCCGGATTGGTTTCCGGCCAGTCTGTATGCTTGCGTGGGAAAAGACAAGAGAAGGCGCCGCGCCTGCAGGAACAGCGTCCGTGCAGCCGGGCTCATCATCAATGCTTTTATCCGCGAAAGCATGGTGTTGTAAAAAAAAAACCGGACAGGTCTCCTGGCTTGCCGGTTCTGCAGCACCTTCCCGTCCCGCCCTGGCGGAACAGTGGCATAACGCTGCACAACATGCTTTCGGCTTTACAGTTGCGCGTCAGCTCACGATTTGCACGTGATTCCCTATTAAACCCCTGTTACAGGGTATCCGGTCTCCACAGTAAAAAAAAGAACAGTCATCAATGGCATCCCGATCCTGAAACTACAGTGCACATGAGGATCTCGATCCCGACTTGCCGGGGCCAGCAGCAGCATCGGCGTCAGGGTGAACGAACTGTGAAGAAACAGGCCCATGACAATCAGGAGCGATGCCGCGAACAGTCCTTTGACCATGGCTGCGAGCACCTCTCCAGGCATGATGCCGCTTGCGGTGACCGGCGACTGAACAAGCACCTGGAAGGTCTTGAAATAGACCCGGTTCAGATTGAGGGCACCGGCAACCCAGCTGTCCGCAAATGGAGGAACTGCCGCTGTCAGCTCGTGTAAGACCCGTCAGAATGCGAATCAGTGTGCTCTTTCCTGCCCCGTTGGGACCAAGCAGCCCAATAATTTCTCCCTTGCTGATGGAAAAGGATACTCTGTCAAGAGCCTGAACCTCTCCATAACTTTTTCTGATATCGTTAACCAGGATCATCACTCATAGAGATACATCATTCATGATTGCCATTATGCGGGCTCATCGCACGCAACATGGTTCTTGCTCCACCGGGCATCAACAGAAGACCAACCATAAGAACCGGGAGAACGAAGCGGAACCGGAATTTTTTCACCACGGTTTCCGCACTGTTGAGACGATCATCAGAACCATGCGGCAGGTTTGCCGGAGAGCTTTTCATCCCGGTCTCCACTTGATCTCAGTTGTTTCGCCAGAACGGAAAGCTGGTCAGCGTATTGCCTGCAAAAGCTGACTCTTCGTGAGAAAACCATCGGCACCTGACGCTATCGGGATACGTATCCGGCCCCGGAAGATCGATCCATTCAGCCTGAAACAGCAACGGAGGATAATAACTGTGAGAAGCGAGTGTAGTATCGGTACCGATCATCAGGAAATGCAGCGGCAAGCCGACTGGAGGGCCGAACGAATAGTTTCGAACAAAAAAAATGATACGACCAAAAAGAAAGAAAAGCAGCCGGTTGCGCATCGAGCTGAACGATGTCAGAAACCAGCCTGTTCCCGAAAATGGAACGAGGATGTTTTTCATGTGGTATGTTGCTTTATTCCCGAAGCGTTAAAAAATATGCGGCAGGTCTTCTGACTTTCCCGGGTCTTGCCGTCCTTCCCATCCCGATCAGATCGTGACAGTGGCATTGTCGGCAAACCATCTCGCCAGCCAAGCGGCCAGCGCGGGATTACAGCAGCGGGTACTGTTCCGGACTTGCACCGGATTCCCTATTAAGCCCGTCATGTCTCCATGACCGGCGCCATATATGGCTGAAGTATAAGAAAAATGACGATTCAGGCAAATGGTCGCGGAAAATATTTCTCACCAGCGAACAGGATTGGTTCCCCGGTGCAGGAATCAATATCGGATCACCGTTGGTAACAAAGTTTCTCGGTCTGATGTAGGGTTGGCTTTGCAAACTCTTTGGCAAAGCTTTTGTTGAAGCGTTGGCTATGGTTACTTTGGCAATGTGCTTTCAAAAAATAAGTCAGCTTTTCATTCTTGGTGGTTAATCATTTTTTCAAAGTGTAATTCGGGTAAAATAATTTTCACCTCTTGTTCTTTGTCTTCAGCTCGCCAGTAAACAATGAAATTTACTTTTGCTTCTCTCAATTTATATCCATTTTTCTTTATCACCGCTAATTTCTCAAGATATTTTTTCGAAAATTTTAAAATTAATTCTCCTTTTCCATTCCTGCACCCTTCGTCTGAAATAAGAATGGAATCACCACTTGTCAATGCGCATACTCGTTTCTGTATGAACTTGAAATAGCCTAAGTTTAAATCTTTATGAGAAAGATGCATCGCCAAACTGCTTGGTGGTTGATAATATTTGTTATTTTCAACCCTCTCTACTTCTTCTGTTTTGATTTTATCCAGATAATTTCCATTCAAATGAATTATCAGATTTTGTTTTGCTCTTGTCATTGCAACATATAACTGGCGTTTCTTTTCAGCCTCGCTTGCATCAAAGTTTTCAAGCATCAGAAAAACATTATCAAACTCTTTTCCCTTTGCTTTATGAACAGTTGAAACAATTATTGTTTCTCCATTTTCATTTATAAAATCTTCAAGTTTTGACTCCCTGATAAAAATCTCAAAATCTGATTTATATTTTTTCTTTGTGTTTGTTGCTTCAAAATCTTTTATAAGATTGCTCCAGATTTCAAACTTCGAACTGTGCCTGTATCTATCAATCACTTTTCTTTTAGCATTACCCCAAACATTATCGCTGATTATAAATACTTCATCTTCCAATTTCAATTCATTTAAAAAGAAACGAACCTCTGCAAGATTATACAAACTAAAACCATCATTGGATTGAATCAATTTTGCTTGCAATCCTCTTTTTATCAAAAGTCCTGCAACCTGAAACGCTTCTTCGTTTTTGTGCGTAAGAACGCAAGTCGTTCCTGATAGTCCATTAGAAAGCAGGTCGTCGATCAGAGGAGTGATAAGATTACTATTTTTGTAATGAACAATTTTTATTTTTCCATTATCGGCTTGTTTTGCTTCAATCGGAATTTGCTTCAGTCGTTTTTCGATTGTCTTTGCAAACTGATTTGTAAATGAAACCAAATTGCTTTTGCTCCTGTAATTCGTTATAAGTTCATATTTGGATGCGTTCATATCTGTAATGAAACTCAATAAGTATTTTGAATCAGCTCCACGCCATTCGTAAATATTTTGGTCGTCATCACCAACAGCAATCACTCTCATTTCTTCGTTTGTGTCCATCAGCACTTTTATCAGCTCATATTCGTTCTTATCCATATCTTGTGCTTCATCAATCACTAATACTGTTTTAGTTATTCTACTTATCTCCACTTCATTGTTCTTTATTTTCTCAACAGCTGTTTTAATTACTGCACCCGCTCCATCAATGGTTCCAACTTTTCCCAACAAATCGAAACAATATGAGTGAAAAGTTTTTATCTCAATAAAGTTGGCAGCATTTCCGATTAATTCGATCAATCTCTTTTTAAATTCAGTTGCCGCTGCTCTTGAAAATGTGACCATGAGTAGTTGTTCATGTTTTACATCTTCCATAAGAAGCAAGGAAGCTAATTTGTGAACTAATACTTTTGTCTTTCCACTTCCCGGCCCCGCTGCAACAACAATGTATTTTGAATCTTTATCATCAATAATTCTTCGCTGTACTTCTGACAACGAATCAAAAAGTTGTTTGTATTTTTTTGGTGTTATGTTTCTTTTTATTTCGAATCCCCTGCTTCCTTTAAAATACTTGCTTATGAAAGAAAAAAAGTTTAATTGAAAATAATCATCAACAAACTTCAATGCTCCGGCATAATCGTCAATCATCTTTTTTGCATACTCACCAACAATATGTATTTGCTGAACCTTTTGTTCGTAATAATCACCAAGTTTCCTGTAATCTTGTTCCTTGTATTGAACTCTTGGATTTAGCTCAATTTTGTCAATAGTAAGCCTGTTGTATACTACAAGAAAGCCGCCTTCAATTTTTATTGCTTCAATTCTTGACAAATAAAATAATGCATCTTCAATATCTTCAATAGTTGTTTTGAACTCAAATAACTGAAACTGTTTAAGAAAAGCTTCCTGAATTTCCAGAACAGAAAATTCAACCAACACCTCATCTTTATCAGGTTCTCCATTTTCCTTGGTTGCATTGCTCTTATCATACAAGTAGCCAACGATATATTTTGATAAAATATGACGCCGCTCTAACCTGCTTTTTAATTTTTCTTTGGGCTGACAACTTATCGCCACAATATGATTCTTGTTATAATCTTTATTGTATCGTTTTATCCAATTCTTAATTACCCAAAAGTTTAATAGAGTTTTTATTTTGTTTGGAGTTACATTTTTGCATCCGTTTTCTTCCGCTTTTTCATTTAGTTCTTTAATGTGAAATAATTTTTCCTGTTCTTCAAATAATGAACAAAGAAAATTTTCAATTAATCCATAGGATTCAACAATATCAAATGAACTTTTCTTATTCACTCCCCTTTTAATAAATGCAGTCAAATCTTTTGCGTCTGCCAAAATCTTTTCATCACGTAAAAGATTTACAACTGAAATCACATTCTTGATTTCGATTCCCAAATTGTCAGAAATATAATCAACTCTAGATTCCGCTTCATCTTGTTTTGATTGCTTTCTGCTCTTACTTGAAAAAAGAGTCATTATAATTCTTGTTGCTGTAATTTTTTGTTCTTCGCTAAATTTTTGCGAATGCATTATTTTATCTATAGCTTCATGTGCATTTTTTGAGAGAATACTATTAGCAAAAATCCTCGGCATATTTTGCCCACGCTTCAAATAGCCAGCTTCTTCTAATGCAGAAATGGCTGTTGTAACTCTAGTTTCAATTTCATTCAAATTGTCGTCCCATCCTGCTTGTCTTGCAATTTCTAAAGCAGATTTCTGAACACTTGATTTGACTTTTGTAATAAATTTTATTGCTTTCCAAATTTGCTGTATTTCATGTATATTCAGCTTTGTTTGATTCAGCAAAATAAAATGCTTACTTAAATCCTCCTCATTAAATAATATATAGCATTCCGCTGTTATATTCTCATCTCTACCTGCTCTTCCTGCTTCCTGAACATAGTTTTCAAGAGAATCGGAAATTTCATAGTGAATTACCATTCCAACATCTTTCTTATCAACACCCATTCCGAAGGCAGAGGTTGCAACCATTATCTGAACCTCACCAGCTATGAAAGCATTTTGATTTTCTGTTTTCTCCTGACTTTCCATTTTGCCATGAAATGCCCTTGCATTGAATCCATCTGCAGTTAATCTTGCAGCAAGTTCTCTTGCTCTTTTTGTTCTTGAAACATAAATGATAGTTGGACAATCTTTTTCTTCAATCAAATCACGAACGGAGTTATACTTTTCCTCATCGTTACCCTTTTCATAAACCTTATAATGGAGATTTGTTCTTGATGCTTTGGATGGGAAAATCTCCAAATTGAGTCCTAACTTTTCTTTGAAGTATGCACAAATATCTTCAATTACCTTTTGTTTTGCAGTTGCCGTAAAACACGAAACAGGAATTTGCTCCTCAAGATTTTTACTTTCTTGAAGTGATTTGATAAAGTCACCGATATATAAATAATCGACTCTGAAATCTTGCCCCCAGGATGAAAAGCAATGCGCTTCATCAATCACAAACCGAACAACTTTTCTTCCTAATAATAATTTCTCAATTGTCTTTGAACGCAAAGATTCGGGAGAAATATAAAGAATGGATGCAAATCCATCTTGAATTCTTTGAATTGATTTTGCTCTTTCAATCGGGTCAAGCAAACCATTTATTGTTACTGCATCCGTGATTCCAATTCTTTCAAGATTATCGACTTGATCTTTCATCAACGACTGTAGAGGGGAAATAACAACTGTCAAACCTTTGACATTTTCCCCACTCATTAAAGCCGGAACCTGGAATGTAATTGACTTACCTCCGCCAGTTGGAAACACAGCCAGAATTGATTTATTGTTAACGGCTGCTTGTACTGCATTTTCTTGTAATGGTTCACCTGCATAACTTCTGTATTTGTCAAAACCAAAATAATTTTTAAGGCCCTTGTATATATCTAATGCCTGATTACAATAAACGCACCCAGGCAAGCAAGGATTGTTTCTTAGTAAAAACATTATTCGTTCAACTTTCGGATAGTTCTTTAAAACCCAAGATGGTGTTATTGAGTAGCGGTTGTTACAATTAATAATTGCCAAACAATATGACAATTCAATTGGGTATTCAGAAATTATTTCAGGAAGGTCAGCGTGTTCGCAGATTAGTGATTGAAATTTTTCTTTTATTATTTTCTTAATATCCGTTTCACTGCTTTTGTATCCAACAAAACTAAAAAAGGAGTGAAACTCTTTTGTCTTGTTTAATAGTAAATAGAAAATTTGTTTTAGTTTTTCTTCAGTTTGATTAAATACAGAAACTTCATCAAAGAAAAGGTCTTTGGCTTTTATAGAATCATTAAGCGGATTGTTTGCATCCTCAGTTTGAAGTTTGTCGTCTTTGAGTAAAGAATGATAGGGTTTTGTTGGAAACAAAAGTGGAGAGAGAAATAAGGTGTCAATGATTTTGTCTGAATGTATTTCAGCATCACTTAGAGCTTTATCAATATACAACAAATCATGATTCAATATATTGTGTCCGCAGATAAACTCAGTTCCATTCAAAAATTTTATAAAGTCAGCAATGGAATTTGAATGAAAGGAGTTGCCGTTGTTCTTGACACTTCCGATGTCAAGAATCTTTCGGCTCTTTGGCTCAACCTCTGTATCAACAAATGCAATTGATTTCATTTCTTAATAGTAAATATAGTATATAGAGATAAGCGTTGGATATAAAATAGCTCATTCAAATTTCAGGAAGGTTGTTTATGTCTCGGAGCAAAAGCAAATGTGCCATTGTCGGTCGGTAGTTTTAAAATAATGCTCAGTAGGCAAATAATAAAAAACACAGATTCGGCTTGAGTATCGATTTTCTGGTTTTGCTAATATTTCATTTTTTTGTACTTTCACAAAGGAAGATTTTACATTTCAATTCCCTGTCTTTTGTTTCTGTTTCTACACTTGCTGGCAACTTGCTTATATGCGCTACACTATTGCGCCTTAAACACCATATTCGATGAATAAGCGAAACAAAGTAGCGTCTTATTGACAGGCATCTCCTTTTATCTCAGGACTTTTCGCCGATTCTAATAGGCATTAATATGACTATCGCTATACCGATTCATGCGCAGCTGACTCATTTACAAAAAAGAAATATACGATTACAACCAAAGCACGGCAAGTATTATAAGGGCACCTCTAAAAAGTGTGATGAGCGGTCCGAGTGCAAGGCGGACGGAACGGAGAAAACGGAATGTACA
>Ga0194112_10009609_pt1 | contig 12267 bp, 2 predicted proteins | sample TA2MahC400mmetaG_FD_146191 | JGI IMG/M metagenome (GOLD analysis project Ga0194112, IMG submission 146191) | Freshwater microbial communities from Lake Tanganyika, Tanzania - TA2015016 Mahale Deep Cast 400m | ecosystem: Environmental > Aquatic > Freshwater > Lake | place: Tanzania: Lake...
TTCAACGTGGCAGAAATAAACGGCATCTCATCCTCGCCGACTTTGAACCAGATATAAAAGGTCGCCGCGGCATCGAAGACATCGTAGCCCGCATCGGCGAGAGCCTTGGTCAAAGCGTTTTTGCGGCGGAAGTAGATTTCTTTAAGCGCGGTGAATTCCGGCGGCGGCGCGGCGCCTTCATATCTATCCAAAGCGGTTTTGAGCGCCATTTGAAAGGGCAGCGGCGCGCCGGAGTCAATCTCTTCTTTGACGCGCGCCAAAGCGTCGATCAAATCGATATCGCCGACGGCAAAACCGACGCGATAGCCCGTAGCGTTTGCCATCTTCGAAAGCGAATGGAACTCAATGCAACGATCGGTGAACTGTAGCAGTGATAATGCCGGCGTCCTGAAGGTCATCTCGCTGTAAGCCATATCATAAGCCGCGACCATTTCCGGATTATCGTCTATCAATAGCGCCAAATTAGATAGAAAATCCTTATTAGCGGTCGCGCCGGTCGGATTATTTGGGTAGTTTAAATAAAGCAGGCGCGCTGAAGGGATATCGGACAGCAAGGGCAGAAAGGCGTTTTGCACTGAAAGCGGTATCTTGACTGGCGCTCCATCGACGAATTGGCAGCCAGCGCGGCTATAGACTGGATAGCCGGGGTCGGGGAATGCAACACGGTCGCCGGGATTGACTACCGCGCGGGCTATCTGCGCCAGAGCCTCCTTGCCGCCGATGGTAACAGCGACTTGCCGCTCAGGGTCGATATCGACGCCGAAACGCCCTTTGAACCATCTGGCGATTGATGCGCGCACTTCGTGGTCGCCGCGGCTGGATGGATAACGATGGCTGCGAGGATTATTGAGCGACTGACGGACGGCATCGACGATGAATTCGGGCGGCGGCAGGTCCGGGTCGCCGATAGACAAATCACAGACCGACTTGCCAGCGCGGCGCAGCGCTGAGGCTTGACGCTCCAATTCGGCAAAGGGGTAGTTCGGCAGCGCCAGGCGCCGGGCAGGAAGGAAGCGGGACATTAAAAGAACTTTATTAACACTATGACAACACTACAATGAAACTTGTCCGGCGAAAACCCATTTGGCTTCGCCGATAATCTTCACCCGGCTGAAATCCGCTTCGATGGCGACAGTTAAATCGCCGCCGGTCATCCTCACCTTGACCGGTCGGTTTGCCGGCAGGATATTTCTGCGCACGCCGGCGCAGACACTTGCCGCAGCGCCTGAGCCGCAAGCCAAAGTCCGACCTACTCCCCGCTCCCAAACCGCCATTAAAATATCCTCATCATCGACCTTAAAAGCCGCTTCAAAATTCATTCCACGCGGGAAAAAAGGGTGCCTTTCGACTTCGGCGCCGACATCCAATACTCGGCGATTGAGGTCATCCAGATTGTCTTCAGAGCGATATTCTATAAAATGAGGATTGCCCAGTGATAAGGTTGTTCCTTTTACATAACGATTATTCACCAGGGGCAACTCAAAGTTTTCGCTGTCGGCCGTGGTCGGAATTAAATCCGGTTTGAATTCCGGACCGGGCAATTCGACTTCGACCAATCCGGCTTCTATATTCACTGCGGCTTTGACATTTCCGGCGTCGGTCGCGATGATGAAATTGCTAAATGGAGCAGCGACCGATGTGCGGACGGTATGCAGGGCTATGCAGCGCAGCCCGTTGAAGCAGGTTTCGGCGCGGCCTCCATCGGCGTTGAAATATACCATCCGCGACGCAGCAGGATCCGAAGCGCGCTCGAAGAGCAGGATGCCGTCGCCTCCAACGCCGAACCGTCGGTCGCAAAGACGCCGAATCTGAGCCGGGTTGGGAACAGGCAGCTCATTATGCACACAGTCGAAGAGGATGAAGTCGTTGCCGAGACCCTGATATTTGTCGAAAGAAAGCATAAATTATTTAGACGCAGTGGTTGAATTGGACAACAATTTCACAATTATCGAATTATTCCATTTGAAATCTACACAAAAGGTCGTGACAAGACGCCATTTTGCTTTGAAGTGTAATCCTTCTGCGCCTTATTTCGACGGTAAGGTTTTAATATAGAAGCGCCAGGGGTCGGCGTCGGAATTTGAACCATAAGTCGATGCGCCTTCGTCATCTTCCGCTGTTATCTTCCAATAATACATTGCGCCGCGCTCGAGCGCGCCTTCCGGTATTTTAAAGGATGTTCCGGACAGCGCCCGGGCGTTAATGACGAACTGACTGAAGTCTGCATCGCGCGCAACGGCGACAGTATAAGTTACCCTTGCCGCCGGGTCGGGGTCGCGCGCCGCCTGCCACTTCAAAGTCGGCGCGAGGTCATTTAAGGTGTCGCGGTTGGCCGGGCTGAGCAGGTTGAAGTCGCCGGGGACATCATTGCGCAGATTTAAAACAACTTCAGAAATAGGACTCCATCCGGAGTAAAATCCTCGTTGGTCGATAGCGCGCACCCGCCAATAGCGCTTCAGGTTGTCTTTCAAGCGGGCAAAACCTTCAAGGTCGCGGATGTTGACTTGCGTGCGCTCAATATTCTCGCGATGGGCGAGGATTTCGATGAATTTCGAATCGCCGCTGACCTGCGCCTGGTATGTGATAATATCGCGGCGGTCGGGGTCGGATGAAGCGCTCCAACTTAACTGGTGGTCCGGTTTTAATATCGCGCCGGCAGCCGTTAAGGCGCGCGGCGCCGAAGGCGTCGAATTAGTTCTAAAGGTGAACTCCGACCGGCAGACCGTCGTCAGCCCGATGTTGTCGATGGCGAAAACCCGCCAGCGGTAGTGAGTCTCATTTTCAAGAGTTTCTCGGAACAACCATTGGGTTTGTGGCGTTTCATAAGTGAAAGTTCGCCCGTTGGGCGCGATAATCTCAAGCCGATAGCGCGCCGACGAACCGTAATCGACATCGCGGCTGGCGTTCCAACTGAAGTCGAGTGAGTCAATAGCCGCTATGACAGCGCCTTTTACCGGACTGTTCAAATCGAACGGTGTCGGCGGATCTTCAGCGATGTTCACTAACACCGAGCGTGGATCTGTCCAATCGGAAACCGCGCCTTCGTCGTCGCGCGAACGCACGCGGTAATGCCAGAGCATATTGTCGTCTAATTTGATGCTCAGGTTATCGGCGCCGGGACGCGAAGCGAAGGTTTTGGCGGCTGCGTCGAAAGTCGAAGTCGTCAATTGAATATCATAAGTCAAGGTCGAAGGCGGATCTGATAAGTCCGGGTCGGAGGACGGCTGCCAGGCAAAGAGAATGTCGTTTGTTTTTGTGACAGTATCCCGTGGCGCATTTACCATCGGCATCGAAGGCGTATCGTTGAAGCGGTTGAAGAAGAACGAACCGCTGCCGCTGAAATCGCTGCTATAATTATGATTATCGCGGGCGCGAACCTGCCAGTAATAGATGTGGTTGTCAACTAACATCTCCCAGCCGTTAAGTTGGTTGACCGGTAAATAGGTCGTCTCACAGCCATCGACTTGAGCGACCGGTCGGTCCATTCGGGATGTTTCATAAACGCGCAAGTCATAGACGATTTTATCGCGCGGGTCAGGGTCGGAGGCGACATTCCAGGTCAGATTTGCCTCCGGTTTGCGTTCCTCGCCGTTCAGCGGCGCGGCGAGCATTGGAATCGAGGGCGTAGTGTCAACTTTAAACCGCCCAACCGATGACGAGTAAGTCGAGCGTCCGGTATTATCGACGGCGGTTACGCGCCAGTAATAATCGGTCAGGTTCGACAACGCATCGGGCAGTTTGAATCTAGCATCGCTGATATTAGAATAGCGCAGCGCGCCGACCAGCGACGCGCTTGTTCCGATTTCGACTGTGTAAGTCAGACTCGCCAGCGGATCCGGGTCGGAAGCCGCCCGCCAGGTTAATTCAGGCCAAAGGTCGTAAATTGTTGTCTCATCGACCGGCGAGATTAAATCGAATGCCGCCGGAGGCTCTTCGATGGTATTGACATAGAATGTCCGCCAGGCGCTCCACGGACCGGCTTCGAACGGGTCAAGCGCTCGGCCGTGAAAGCGGTAGGCGCCATTCTCTTCCAGCGGTTCGGGCGTCCATTGAACATCTGAAATGCCCGGCTGAACCTTGAAAATGCTCTGCGCTGCCTCTGCGCCTTGCAAACGGAATATTTCGAGTTCGTATAACAATTCATCGCCTTCGGGGTCAGACGACAAGACGGTTGACAATAAAGGCGTCAGGATAGCCATAATCGAATTTGGCTCAGGCAGCAGCGGTTCGGGCGCCGTCGGCAGGCTGTTCATCCTGAATTGCAGATAGGACGGTTCGCTCCAGTATTTGCCGCTGGACACATTCAGCGTAACATTATAGGTTTCGCCGTCCTGCAATGGTTGTCCATCGTAGATTATTTGCCAATGGCTGGATTTGACTTCGCCGGAGTTCCAGACCGACGCATCGCTGTTCACATCTGTAACTACCACTTTAATTAATTTCTGCGGGCGTTCGACGACTTCAAAGTAAGACCAGGCAAAACGCGGTTTATGGTCGGTCATATGGGATATATCGACGATGTCGGCGATGGCAAAGTCGGAGATTATCGGCAGCGCCGGCAGGGTCGGGTATTGCTTATGTATATCGGGAGCGAAGGCAGTTGAAATATCGATATGTCCGCCATCGCGGTCGCCTATAATATATTTCTCCTGGTTAGACTTCAGACCGACGCTGGCTTTGAAAGTAAAAATACCGCTGCTGGCTGCGGTCTCGGTCAAGGGGACGACAATGCCTTGCGGGTCGAGCGTGGAAGTGAGCCGCGCCCGGACGACATCTTGGAACAGAGGATTAATATCGACGGCGTCGAGGCGGAGGCGCAAGGGCGCGCATTCAGCTACGCCGAACGGAATTTCCAAATTGTAGTCGTCGTCGCGACAGACTATAATTTTCTGCGTCTTATATGGATTAGTAAGTAGTTTTTCCGGCGGCGCCCAGAGCAGCGGTTCGATATTTATTAACGGTTCAGCGGCATCAACCTTACGGTCGCGTATTAAATCTCCAAAAGTTAGTTGCGTCGGCGGCGCACCCCACCAGTTGCGGCTGGCTTCGACAGGTTCTTTGGCTTTTTCGAGATAGATGTAATCTGCTGACTGTTCGAAAGCGTTTTGACTTAAGACCGCGGTGACTTTTTCAGTCAATAAAATAGTTGCGGCGCGTTCGCGGGCGCTGTTGGCGCGAAAATGATTGCCCTCGATGACGAGGCTGTTTGAGCGAGCGGCGTAGAGCGCGCCTCCGGAGGCGCCGGCGAGATTGGAGTATATGAAATTATCGCGTAATGTTAAATCGCCAAGTGATACATACAACGCGCCGCCGTTATCGTCGGCGGTATTCGAGCCGATCCAATTTCGGAGCAGCATAGGATGGGCGCCGATGTCGGAACTCAGCGCCCCGCCGCGGACGGCGCGATTGCCTTCGATGTGGCTATCGCAGATTAAAGGCGCTGCATTTTGCGAACAGCGGATTGTGCCGGTTACGGCTTGAGACGCGCGGATGGAGGTGCGTTTGATGAGCGGCGATACGGTGATAATCTCCAGCGCCGCGCTGGTCTCGGATACTTTTTGACCGGCATATTCAACAACGCAATAGTCCATAATGGATCCGCTGCCGATGTAATTACCATCGTCGTCGTAGGCTGGAGCATCGTTCAGACTACGAAAAGTTATACCCTTCCAGGCGCCGGCGCTGCGTTCGCCGGCGGAAGTAAAGCGGATTGAGTCATCCGGCGCGCCGACTGCGACTAAATCGCCTTGGATGTTGAGTCCGCTGTTTGCTTGAAAACGAACTTCGACGCCGGGCTCTATCGTCAGACGGCTGCCAAGGGGAACTGTAAATATACCGGCAATATAGACTGGTGAATCCGCTCGCCGCCAGTATTCGTCCGCGGCAGCGGAACCGCTGCGCTCTAAACCGAGCGACACAAATGGTATGGTTAAAATTATAACGGCTGTTAACAGCCTAAACCGATGCGGCGACATTATACTACTCCTAAAACGGAACGCGGATTTTATATTGATAATGATTGAGGTAATTGCAAAAATGTTGAATTTATTAACTGATGGCAAGACGGACGCCCTCGTCCGCCACATTCTATGCTTGGTTTTCGGCGGACGCGAGCGTCCCAGACTGTCTGAAAATGCCTGTTTCCGTTGCCGACCCGCCGTGGTCGGCAACGTATCTATCGGAAGGACAATGTTCTGCCGTCGATGGCGGCGAGTCGACGGCGGACTAAATGGCATTATCCGACAGTCTATAAAACCTAAAGCCTAAAGCCTAAAACCAGAAATGACACATATTGTCATCATTTGACGCACAAAGAATCATTTGAGATTTACAACCTTAATGTTAATAATAAATATTCTATATAGCAAGACTTGCGAACACAAATTTTTATTTTTAAATTAGGATATAATACAAAATTATTCAAGGCTGCCGCTCAAACCGTTCGATACCGTTTTCAAATAATTAAGAGGACGCGGGTCCGCAATGCAAACGCCGCCGCCCGGCAAACCCAAGCGGCTTAATCCGTCATTCAGCGTATTAAGGCTCGCCGGCTTGGCGCTGGTCGGGCTATTGGTATCATTCGGGTTGGCGCCAGCCGAGAATCAGCCATCGACTGAAGATGCGCGCCGCATCGGCTTTCGGCGCACGACGGCGCTCGATCGGCTGGTCAATCCGGCGCTGTTTCCAGCGCGCGCCGGCTTGACCTTTGCTGTGCGCGACACAACGCGTTCCGACACCCTTCTTAAGATTGCCGCCGACTCTGCCGCTGTCAAGCCTGATACTGCGGCGGCGGATACAATTTCCCCCCAACCGACCGCCTTCGGCGCTTTAAAGCCAGGTCCAGCCGCGCCTCTCCCGACAGGATTGCAAAAAACCGGCTTGGATACTATTTCGCCGCCGCCGTCAGTCGAAATAAAATCAGCCCTTTCCATCGACTCGGTTAAAACCGCGGCGGGAGAAGTTCCTGTTGCGCTGGATACCGCCCAAGTTGAGCCGCTGCCGATTAGACCCACGCTCATCCGTATCATCGACTTACCGGTCGAAGCCAAGACCTCCATCGACACCGCCACAGGCTATGTGATACTCAGCCATTCGCTGGCGGGCGTCAATCAGCCTTTCGTCGGCGCGCTGACCGGCGACCAGTTTTTAAGTTGGCAGAGTCAGCGCTCAGACCGGGATTCCCGCCGCAAAACCATCTTAAGCCGCTATCCGAAGGAAGCCGCTGAAAGCAGGACGGGCATCACAATTTCGATCCCGCTCATCAAATCGCCTGGCGCCCAGCGCATCTTCGGCGGCTCGAACATCGGTCTGACCGTCGCCGGCTCCATCACCGTTGAGGGCAGTCTCATCACCGAGCGCAAGAACGAAATCGCCCGCGACCAGCGCGGTCCGACCAACTATGCATTGAAGATTAACCAAAAACAGCAGTTCGACATCAAAGGCAAAGTCGGCGAGAAGGTCTCGGTCGAAATTTCGCAGGACTCGGAGAAACTATTCGAATTCGAGAACAGCCTTAAAGTCCGCTATAAAGGCGACGAAGACGAAATCATCAAGTCCATCGAAGCCGGCAATGTTGACTTATCGCTGCGCGGGACGAATTTGGCTTCGGCTTCCAACCAGCATAAAGGACTATTCGGCTTTAAAACCGAATCGCAGTTCGGCCCCTTAAAACTAACTACTGTAGCCAGTCTGGATAAAGGCGAGAAGAACGAGATAGAGATTTCCGGCGGCGCCAAAAGCGGCCGCGACCGTCCTATCAATCCTAACGCCTTCGCGCAATACCGCTATTACTTTCTCGACTCGACCTATAGGGAGAACTATAAGTATTTCGACGACAATAGAAATCATGTCGTTACTAATCTGGCGCCGGAAATCAGTGAAATTGAGGTTTATAAGACCATCGCCTTGCAAGCCGGACAGAATGAGAATGCTGTGCGCGGCTGGGCTTTCGCCAATCCGCACGAATTTTACAATCCCCGCCGTCAGCCCGACCGCGAGCATATTGTCGGCAATTTCCTGCGTCTTGAACCGGAGACCGATTACTATGTCAATATGAAACTTGGCTACATCCGCCTGACGCGCCCAATCGATGCCGCTACAACTTTAGCGGTGGCTTACCGTTTGTTAGGCGATACCCTGACCTATGGCGACCTGAATCCTACCGATAACGACACCTTAAATCCGTTTATATTAAAATTAATTCAGCCGGATAATCCACAGCCGACCGACTCGCTGACCTGGAAGTTGATGTGGCGCAATATCTATGATTTGGGTTCGACGGGCATTAGTCCGGACGCTTTCGAGTGTAAAATCGTCAGCCGCGCCGACAATCAGGCTTATGAAGGCAATGAAATCGGCGATGACATATTCGGCCAGCGGCGCTCGTATCTGGCGATATTTGGGCTTGACCAATTCTCCAATGAGGGACGGTCGGAAGATGGCAAGATCGACGGCAGTTTTATGAACTACGGGCAGGGCGAAATCATATTCCCGGACTTGCAGCCCTTTGACCCGGAAGGCTGGATGGTCGTTGGAGACACATCCAAGCATATCTATCTGCATCCCGACGACCGCGTCCCGGCGCTATATACTACCAGCCGCAATGAACTGCAAAATATCATCAGCGATTTCAGCATCGTAACAAACTACGCCGCTTCGAGCGCGACCTACGACCTCGGCTTCGGAGTGTTGGAGAATTCAGAAGAAGTCACTTTTAACGGGCAGCGTTTGAGTCGCGGCAACGATTACTCTATCGATTATCTAAGCGGGACTTTGACCATTCTCAACCGCGACGCCCTCGTCCCCGGCGCGGATGTCAAGATTCGCTATGAGAAGGGGCAGTTGTTCCAACTCGACACGAAGACGATGCTCGGCTTGCGCGCTGAATACGACTTGTGGGACAACTCTTACATCGGCGGGACATTGCTCTATCTGAACCAGCGCACGTTCGATCAGCGGGTGCGGGTAGGCGGCGAACCGCTGCGTAATACAGTCTGGGGTATGAACACCCAGATGCGCTTCCGGGCGCCGTTTTTGACGAGCGCGGTCGATTTTCTGCCCCTGATTTCGACCGATGCGCCTTCGGAAATTACCTTAAGCGGCGAGATTGCGCAGGTCCTGCCCGACCCGAACAGCCTGAATTCGCCTTCGACCGGCGACTATAACGGCGTGGCTTATATCGACGATTACGAATCTATCAAACGTTCGACGCCGCTCGGGCTGACACGGCGGCAGTGGAGTCCGGCTTCATTTCCGGTGTATGACGCCCGCGGCGCCGGACGCTGGCTCAAACAGCGCGGCCGCGTGATTTGGTATGAACCGGATCCCATTAAAATGACCGATATCTGGCCGGAGCGCGAAACCCAAGCGCAGAACTCGACGATTTCGGTCCTAAAAATCGACTATCAGCCCTGGTGGACCGAATGGGGCGCCGACAATCCCGGCGGCATCGACGCTAAGAAGTCCTGGGGCGGCATAATGCGCTACTTAGGCGCCGGCTACGCCGACCAATCCCAGGCAAAGTATATCGAAATCTGGCTCAACCAAGGCGCGTTGAATCAAGGCGCCCTCTATATCGACTTAGGCCGCATCAGCGAGGATGTCCTGCCCGGCGGCGGCTTTATGGGCTTAAATACTGAAGACCAGCCCAAGCCTGGTTTCCAAATCGGCGACGGTCTGCTCGCCCGCGATGAAGACACCGGTTTGGATGGAATTATGGGAGTTGACCCGTCCGACAGCAGTCATATCAATGGCATCGAAAATCCAAAATTGCCATCCTACGACGATTTTAAGTATAGTTTCTCAAACCGCCACGATTACTCGCACATCAATGGCACAGAGAACAATGGCTACGCCAGCACGATATTGGAAGGCGGACGCACACCGGACTCCGAAGATCTAAATGGCAACAACAACCTTGAGCAAGCCAACGACTTCTACCGTTATCGCATCGACTTGTCGGAGGGCGACCTCAACCGCTATATCGTCGGCGGATTAGGGAACGCCAAACGTTGGCGATTATATCGTATTCCCCTCACCGACACTTTAAGCGTCGGACGACCATCCTTCACGCAAATTGAATTTGTCCGGCTTTGGTTCGCCGGTTTCAGTCAGCGCGGTTCGATAATGATTGCCCAGATGGAGATTGTCGGGAACGAGTGGCGGGAAGTTCAGGTTTCGGACGGCCGCGGCGGCAAAATCGACCCGGTGACCATTTCGGTGGTCAATACGCACGACAACCCTGAATATAACAATGCCTTGCCGCCGGGCGTCGCCGGCGAAATCGACCCAGTCACCGGGCTGCGCGCCAAAGAGCAGTCATTGGTCATCAAGGTCAACAAATTAGGCACCGGCGAGACGGGAATGATTCATAAAGGGCTTCCGCAGGCGATGAATCTGATGGAATACCGGCGCTTAAAGATGTTCGTGCGCGGCGGCGGCTATGACGGCAGCCTGCACAACGCCGACATTGAGATGTTCTTCCGCTTCGGCGAAGACAGCTCTGCGCGCCGACCGCGCTACTATGAATATTCGCAGCGGCTGCGACCCGGCTGGGCTAAGGAAAACGAAATCGACATCGATATCGAGCGCTTTGCCGGGTTGAAATTCCTGCGTGAAAAGGATTCTCTGCGCGATTACGATGTGCTGCCAGACGGGGATGTGATTCGCGTCGTCGGCGACCCATCGCTGCGCAATATCAGGTTCTTCGCTATAGGCATCAAGAATCACGGCGCCGAGATAACCGCGCAGGACGGCGTTGAAATTTGGGTGGACGAACTACGGGTTGCGGATGTGCAGCGCAATCCGGGCTGGGCGGCGACCGGTTCGTTCAATGTCAAAGCCGCCAAACTGTTGGATTTGCGCGGCGACCTGCGGCACACACAGTCCGATTTTCACAACCTCAACGAGCGCACCAACCGCGATCCAAACAAGAGCGACCGGGCGGCCGGCAATCTATCAGGCACATTTCAAGCCGGCGAGTTCTTTAATCCACAATGGGGTATTTCCATTCCAATCTCCGGCTCGTTTCGCCAGGAGATGCAAGTGCCTAAATACAAACCCAATAGCGATGTTCGTCTAGCCTCCCTCACCTCCGAAAAAGTAGATGTCTGGAATAAATTCGCGGAAAATCTATGGAATCGCAGCCGTTATGTTGAACAGCCGGTCTATAAGACGCCGGTCGATTCGCTGATGATTACCTCTAAATCCTATTCGCTGTCGCTGCGCGCTGCCAAAACTAAAAAATCGAGCAGTCCCTTGGTCAACTACACACTCGGCAACTTTAAATTGGATGAAGCCTCATATCAAGAGAGTTGGAGCAGCAGTTATAACACAATTTACGATTACCGGCAACAGAAAGCCGGTCGTCTGGGCTACGATTTCAGTTTTGAAAAACCTTGGGAACTGCGCTGGCTAGGCTGGGCATCTGGCGTTCCGTTAGTGAATAAACTATCAGAGAGCATTATGCGGCCTCTGCCGCAGTCGATTCGCTTCAGCGGCAACGGGGCGGAGACTAACACCATATCCTTGCCGCGCAACGGTCTTAGACGGCCAAGTTATAACTTTAATGTAACGCGCGGCTATAGCGCCGGCTGGCGGCTGTTCAGCGCCCTCGGCTTCGACTTCGGACAGTCGGTCAACTCCAGCCGTATCATCGAGGATTCAACCCGCACTTTCTACGCCTCGCGGCTGTCCCGACTCGACAGCACGGCTTACTGGATTGTAATTGACAGCCAGCGCGTCTATGATTCGCTCGGCTACGCTCTCGCCAAACAGCGCGACATCGACCGCATTAAAAGCGAACTCTTTTGGAAATTGTTCGGCTACCATTTTGTTGACAACGATTTATCTGAAAATTATTCCATCAACTTCAATCCGCAGGTCTTCAACTGGCTCGGCACGGAACTCAACTATCGCTCAAATTACCACTGGGGCTGGCGCGATACTTATGGACCTTTAGACCGCAGCGTGGATGTCAATAGCAATTTTTCCAGCGCGGTCACATTTCGTTTGACACAGTTCACTGCCCGCTGGGGACAGAAGAGCGCCGGAACTGGAAGACTCCCCGAACCGCCGGGCGAAGGATTTTTTAAAGGCGATATGAACCAATTTAGGTCTGGCAAAGGTTTTTCATCGTCCGGTAAGGGCGATTGGGCGCCAAACATCGACGAGCCTGCGCCTTCGTTCCCGGAGAAGCCGATGATGGATATCGACGCCGCTTCATCGACCGGAACTGGACCGCCATCTTCAGGCGCAACGCTCCCGACA
>Ga0194112_10009612_pt1 | contig 12265 bp, 3 predicted proteins | sample TA2MahC400mmetaG_FD_146191 | JGI IMG/M metagenome (GOLD analysis project Ga0194112, IMG submission 146191) | Freshwater microbial communities from Lake Tanganyika, Tanzania - TA2015016 Mahale Deep Cast 400m | ecosystem: Environmental > Aquatic > Freshwater > Lake | place: Tanzania: Lake...
GTGCTCCATAGGCCTCTCGGACACCTCTCCCGCTGAATTGCGGATTGGCGATTGCGGATTGCGGATTGAACCGTCCCGCATCGCTGAGGCTCCTCGCTTGTGGCCCACCCAATCCGCAATCCGCAATCGCCAATCCGCAATTCAGTGGCGGAGAGGGGGGGATTCGAACCCCCGGGAGATGTGAAAACACCTCCACCGGTTTTCGAAACCGGCCCATTCGGCCGCTCTGGCACCTCTCCTTCCGGTTTCGGATTGCCAATCGGGGGGCGAGGCCGCGGCGGGGCTTAGCCCTCGGCCTCGCACGGCCCGCCCACTCGGCATCCCACGTCAAGGACTTCGCGATTCTCCTTCCGCCGCCTGCGGAAGAACGCCATGATTGGCTCGGCGCACTCGGCGGCCAGCACACCGCCCTGGGAGGGCACGCGGTGGTTGAGCCGCCCGTCGCCCAGCACCCTGTAGAGCGATTCCACAGCGCCGGCCTTGGGGTCGGCCGCGCCGTAGACCACTCGCGCGATGCGGGCGAGCACGATCGCCCCCGCACACATCGGGCACGGCTCAAGGGTCACGTAGAGCGTCACCCCGCTCAGGCGCCAGTGGCCCAGCATGGCCGCGGCCTGCGTGAGCGCGCGCATCTCGGCGTGCGCGGTGGGGTCCTGGAGCAGCTCGCGCTGGTTGTGCGCGCGGCCCACCACCTCGCCGCCGCACACCGCCACCGCGCCCACCGGCACGTCGTCGTGCTCCAGGGCCTTGCGGGCCTCGGCCAGGGCGAGCCGCATGAAGCTCTCGTCCGTCGCGCGCCCGGCCGTGTCCGATTTCTGCTCTTCGATGTGCGAGTCCCCAGTTGCTTCTGGCGCGCCCAGGAGGACTCGAACCTCCAACCTTCGGCTTCGTAGGCCGCGACTCTGTCCAGTTGAGCTATGGGCGCCGGGCAATTGCGGATTTCGGATTGCCCATTGCGGATTTCGCGCAGCCCTGTGCCTGTTCTCTGGGCAAATCCGAAATCCGAAATCGCAAATCCGAAATCGTTGGCACCCCCACGGGGATTCGAACCCCGGTCCCCAGGCTGAGAACCTGGTATCCTGGGCCGCTGGACGATGGGGGCCAGGCCTGCTTGTCGCGCTGAGCGACAAGCAGCAAATCCCAAGTTCCAGACACCAAATCCCAACACCCCGACCAACCCGTCGCCAGGCGGCCGCTGGGGTTGGTCCTTGGAGCTTGGGGTCTTGGAGCTTCCCGGCGGCCTTACGGCCGACGGGCGCTGGCTGGGGGAGGAGGACTCGAACCTCCGCTTTCCTGATCCAGAGTCAGGCGTGTTACCAGTTACACCATCCCCCACTGCTGCTTGTATTATACCGGCTAGAGGCGGAAAAGCAAGCCCAATCCGCGGCGCAACAGGGAGCGTGGTCTCACCACTTGTCGGGAACGCCCGTGGCAGAGACTACCTTTCGCCAATGCAATAAAGGTATCGCTCGCCCCTGATGTAGAGGCGGTTTCCATCCGGGACGGAGTTGCTGTAGGCGATGGTCTCTTGCGGGTTGAGGGGGAAGTCGCGGTGGAGCTGGGTCTGGAGTTGGTTGCGGGCGACCTGTCTGAACTGGCGGCCCGGCTCGAAGACCACGCAGTTGCCCTGGTTGTCCATCGCGTAGACGTGCTTGCCGCCGAGCGTTGGGCTGGATGCGACGCCACAGGCGTTGTAGCTGAACATCGGCTTGAGGTCGAGCTGCTGCGCGTAGACGAGGGCCTTCGCCTTGGCGTCAATCACGTGGAGCACGCCGTGGGAGTTGACGGAGTAGATCAGCCCGTCGTGGAGGAGCGGCGAGGCGTAGGTGCCCTCCCCCTTCACTCCTCCAAGCTGGGCGAACTGCACGGCCGGCTCGAACGAGTCGCCCTGGACCTTCGTGAAGTCCTGCCACAGGAGCGACGAGAAGCCGTAGCCCGCCAGGTAGAGGATGCCGCCCTCGAAGACCGGGCAGTCTATGTTCCAGTTCATCTTGTGCTTCCAGAGGAGCTGGCCATCGGAGGCCCGGACGACGTCGCCCGCGGTCGAGAAGATGACCTGGGTGCCTCGGATGGTGGCGTGGGACATCGAGACCATGCAGCCCTTCATCTCCCGCTGCTTCCAGGCGAGCGAGCCGTCGGCGGCGTTGAGGGCGAACATGCCCTCGTAGACAATGCCCAGGACCAGCTTGCCGTCCACCAGGAGCGGCGAGCAGGGGTAGCGATAGGGGCCTTCCCGCACCTTCCCCTCGCGGAGCAACAGGTCCACCCGCTGTATCCACTTGCGGTTGCCCGCCAGGTCGTAGCAGGCCGCAACGCCGTGGGTGAACCAGACATAGACCAGGCGGCCATCTGAGACGGGCGTGGGGGTGGTCCAGCCCACGATGGGCAGGTGGCTGATCTTATGGCCCTCCACCTTCATCTCGTACTTCTCTTTGTCCACGCCCAGGAGCAGTTCGCGCATCTGCTTGCGGAGCGCGAGCCGGTCGGCGAAGGACTCGGTGGCAAGCAGCTTCTCGGCCAGCGGGGCGATCTTCTCCTTGAACGCGGGATTCCTCGCCCGCTCGGCCTCGGGCGTGGCATCGTAGAAGCCATTCGAGCGCCGCCAGAGCACCGCCCCGTCCTTTTTGCTCAGGCAGACCAGCTCGTCAGGCTCGGAGCAGACGAAGATGCGGTCGCCGACAACGATTGGCGAGGCGTTGCTGCGCTCCGTCAGCTTCGTCGTCCAGACGATGTTCTTCTCTTCGTAGGCGACGGACGGCTCGGCGGCGACCCGCAGGTGGAAGGGGCCTGTGGCCTTGAAGAGCACGCGGTTCCAGCCCTTGGCCAGCTCTACGCCGATGCGCTGCGCCGCCACGCCGAAGGGGAGAGCCAGGTCCACGCTCCAGCCCCAACTGATGTTGTTCATCGCGTAGAGCGACACGCTGGGTTTGGGGTTCGCATAGGCCGGATTCCCGTTCACCCACACCTTGCACGCCCCCTGATGGTCGAGGACGAAGACCACCTTCCCCTCCATCTGCGAATGGAGATAGACGTGTGCGTAGGCGGCCTGCCCCTTCTCCTTGAGGAGCGTCTGGAGCGGGAGCCAGTCCATCAGCACGTTCCCGAAGTCCTCACCCTCGCGGTGCTCGATCATAGGGGTCCAGGCGAGGTCCCCGGCCTTCTCGCCTTCTTCGGGCTGGGCTTCGGCCTCCTTGGGGATGAACTCGTTGTCGAGGGGCTTTTCGGCGGGGGGGAAGGGACCGAGGACGAGCCATTCGCGGATGATGGCGAACTCCAGAGGGCGGCTGGCGGCCCCTGGCTCGCCTGTGGGCTTCCTGGGCTGTGACCTCAGGCCGCGAACCGGGGACTTCGGCCAGCGGCCCCACTCGGTGGGCGGCGTCGCGTCGGGATACCGGCCCGTCAGGTCGCCCCGCCAGCCCACGACGCGCGGCGCTTCGCACCGCCCCGTGCTGCTGACGGCAACGGCCAGACAGAGGGCCGCAGTGGCCCAGCGCACTCTCACGGACATCTCCTTATTGCGTCGCACCACAAACAAGGGGACAAGATCGCAGATCCTCTGTCTCTTGCTCCCAAAGGGAGCACAGTGGGTAGCCGGCGGCTTCAGCCGCCGGGCTGGTGCGCCAAGAGCAGAGAAGTCCCGTAGGGACGGTAGATTCGTGGGCGGGGCGCATCCCGTAGGCTTCTGCCGTCCCTTCGGGACTGGGCTGCGTGTGAGCCCGAATCCGGCGGCTGAAGCCGCCGGCTACCCACTGTTGTCCCTTCGGGACTTCGATCTCGTCCCCCTGATTGTGGGGCCGTGTACCTGGTTACTTATAGGCTTCGACCTCGCTGAGGCCGCTGGGGGAATTGTCGCCAACGTAGGCGTGGACGCCGAGAACCTTCACTGGCTCGGCCGCGAGGGGGAAGAGGCGCCAGAACTGGTCGCTGCCGACCGCGCCCGCGAGGACCACGCCGCTGGTGGAATCCTTCGGGTCGAAGCCCGTGAAGACCGACAGATTGGCGGCGACCTCGGACTGTTTTGTGGCGCGGTCGTAGGTGGCGACGAGCTTGAGCTTCGTGGGGGTCTTGAGGTCCACCGTGAGCCACGAGCCGCGGTACGGGGCGAAGATGCCCGAGGCGCTCGCCCAGGGCTTCATCTTGCCGAGCCGCTTCCCGTCCACAGCCTCCAGGGCGTCCACCACCGGCTTGAGCCAGTGGCCCGCCACGGAATCGGGGTCGGTGTTGAACCACCAGATCGCGCAATCCTTCATCGCGCCGGGAGCGGCGCCGTCGCCTTCCAGCTCGGTGAGCGCGCCGCCCGCTTCTTCGCCCTCCTCCTTCACGATCTCCGTCCCACTGCTCTTGGGCGGCCTCACGTAGGCCACATTCGCCCCCGGCCAACGGAAGCCCCACAGCGAGCAATCGGCGATCTCAACCGCCCCGTCAGGCGTGACGACCGCTTTCCCCGGACCGCGGAACGGGATGTCCACCTCGCGCCACTCAGGCGTCGGGAGGTCGAGTATGAACTCCTCGCGGCCGTCCTTGCCCTCCGTGACGACAGCGAGCTTCTTGTTCCCCTCGGGCCTCCGATAGACCAGGTGGAGGAAGCACTCCTTGCTCTTCTCGGCGGGCGTCAGCTCGATAGGGGCGGCGGCGGGGTAGAAAGCCAGGCCGAAAGCCCTCCTCCCCTCCCCTTCCGGCCTCCAGGCGGCGAGCTGTTTGGCCCCCAGCCGCTCCTTCGCCAGCGCCAGGGTCCCAGGCCCCCGATAGTCCCACGGGGCCGGGTAGTTCGTAGTGCGGGCTTCAGCCCGTGCCTCGTGCTTCCCCTGGTCGGCCGCCTCGGCCACATTGGTCTGCCGCACCTCCTTCCCCGCCGCATCGAGCAGAACGAGCAAACCAGCGCTCGTCCCGACCAGCGTCCCCATGCTTGTCGCAGCAACGAAGGGGTCCACGCCACCCACAGGGGCTGCCCACTTCGGCGTTCCATCGGGGCCGAGGGCACGCACTTCGCCATTCTGGAGGCCGACCGCGACGAGCGAGCCATCGGCGCTGACGCAGCCTGAGGCTATCCCTGTCAGCGGCACGCGCTTGATCTCGCTGCCGCGCGCGATGAGGAGAAGACTCTTGAAGCCGAAGGCCGCCGTCGAGCCGTTCTCGGCGATCCAGGCTCCAACCCCCTGGCGCGGCCCGAGGCGCCCGCGGCCATCGTCCTTTGTGCCCTCGATCACCACCTCGTCGCGGGCGAGGACCTTCCCCGCCTTGTCCACGAGGCAGGCCATGCCGTCGAAGTCGGCTAGGGCGGTCATCGCGCCGTCCCTGGCCACGGCCGCGAAGCCGGTGAGAGCGGCATACGGAGAGCGTCGCTCCTTGTCCTCGCGCAGGCGCCACACCACCTTGCCCGTGGACACTTCGAGCAGGATTGCCTCGCATGAGGTTGGTGTGAAGGCGGGATAGCCCATGCCGCCGAAGCGGGGGCGGGTGTCCATTGTGAAGAAGAGGTAGCGGCCGTCGGGCGAGAAGGTAGCGCCCACGGGGAACCGGGGCGTGCGGATTTCGTGGCGGAAACGCACGTTGGGCACGTCGTCGTAGCGGCTCCACGTGGTCTCGCCGAGCTTGCCGACGAGCATGCCGGCCGGCCGCCCAAAGGCCGCCGTTGCCCCGTCGGGCGCGATGGGGAAACCGCCCGGATAGTCAGGCGGGAAGCGCTCCGTCGGCCCCGAATAGGCCGTCACGGTCGCCGCCAGCTTGCCATCCGTCCCGAGGCACCGGAGGATGACGTCGTGCGCGGTCGGATAGTGCCAGCCGGGGTGGGTGGCCGTGGCCTTGAACTCCTGGTTCCAGAGGCGGCCCTGGGAGTCGATCCGCGCCTGGGAGGGTTGCGGGAACTCTTCGGCCGCGGTGCCGGTCACTTTCCCCGCCTCGTCCACAAAGGCCACGGTGTCCCTCTTGCCGCTGAGGATGGCGACAGCCTTGCCCCCAGGCGTGGCGAGGAGGCGGCGGAAGCGGCGGATGGGGGTGAAGTTGAGGTAGGGCTGGGGAACCGGGGTCGTTTCGGAGCCAGTTGCCACAAGTGTCCAGCGGTGTTGGGTGTCAGGTGTTGGGGGTTGGGGGTCAACCGGCAATGCGGAGAGCCGGGCAGCAGCTTTCGCCAACCCTTCGAGGTCGTTGGCGACGATGGCGAGGGCCTGGCGGTCGGCCATGAAGGGGCTGAAGCAGACGACGAGCCGGCCCTGGCCGCGGCCGGGCACGTTCGGCGTCTCCATCCAGGGCGTCACGGCCCGCAGGCTCTCGGCCAGTGTGCCGCCCGAGAAGACCACGCAATCGGCCCCCACCATCCAGGGCGGCTCGATCTCCGCGTAGCCGCCACGCTCCGGCTCGTGCGAGCGGGTCTTCTTGTTGATGTAGGGCTGGAGGTTCCCTCTGTAGCCGATCAGCCGCCCCGCCTCAATCTCCTTGAGGCGCGCAACGTCCTCGGCGCGCGGATACCACCGGACCGGGATGGTGTCGAACTCCTCGGGCTTGACCTCCCAGAGCCTGGCCTTGAGTGCCTCGGCCAGCTTCTTCGCGATCGGGAGCAGCCTGGACTGGTTCGGCTCGACGATGACCCATCTCGGCCCCGGGCGGCTGAGAAAGCCGCGGAGGTGGACATCGTGGGCGATGTGGACATCGTGGACGGGTTTGACGGTCTCTGGTGGCACAGGCGTCCCGCCTGTGGGCGACCCAGGCAAGATGCCTGTGCCACCTCCGATGGCCAAGGGAAGCTGCGCTGTCAAGCCGGTGATGAGCTCCTGGGCACAGAGCTTCCATGTCCCCGGGGCGTCCAGCGCGGGAAGTGGGAAGGCCGTCTCGTCGCCAGCGGCGCGGTGCAAGGTCGCCCGGAGCTTGCCTGCGGCGTCGTGAAGCGTGTAGCGGACGGGCACCGGGCCGAGCGCGGGGCCTTCCTTCCCGCCGAGCACGTCGCACGAGAACACGAGTGGAGAGCCGAGCCGAGGAGTCTCTCGCCCCTTGAGCCGCACCGCGGCGGGAGCCGGCTTGCAGAGGGCGAGGACAGTCGTGGGCTCGGTGATGAGGTCCACCGACACCTCGGTTCGCCCAGCCTTCTCGGAGGCCGGGAGCGTGGTCTGTTTTGCGAGGTCGCGGACGAGCCAGCCCGTGCCCTCGAGCGACACGGGCAGCTTTTCGGTCGGCTCGAAGAGATCCGAGTGCTTGCCCTTCGAGTCCGCAATCACCACTACGTAACGAACATGGCCAATAGCCTCACGGGTTGGTGGCACAGGCATCTTGCCTGTGCCCCCCACAGGCGGGACGCCTGTGCCACCGACGCCTGTGCCACCACCCTGGGCATCGAGGCAGACGACGATGGCGCGGTCGGGGTCGGTTGTGGCGAGGGGCGGGACGCCGGTCTTGGCAAGGGCGTCGGCGAGGGGCTGGCGCCAGGTGGCGTCGAACTCCTCCCACAGGGCGGCGTGGCTCTTGGCGCCGAAGCCCTGCATCTCCCAGATGTGCTTGATGGGCCTGGGAATGACGATGGCGTCGGGCAGCACCCTCACCCCGGCCCTCTCCCCGAGGGAGAGGGAGGGGAGGCAGTCGCCGGTCATCACCACCTTGCCGCCGGCCTTCTGGAAGGCCTCGATTGCCTTGAGGGTCGCCTGCGCCCAGGGTTGTTGCTGGCGGACGATGAACAGAGCCTTCGGCAGAGGATTTCGGATTTCGGATTTCGGATTTCGGATTGAAGAAGGCCCCTCGGCGCGTTCTTTCTGTAGATCCGCAATCCGCAATCCGAGATCCGCAATCGCGCCCCTCACAAGGTCCTGCTCTGGCAGGATGACGGGGGCGCAGCCGAGGCGGGTGAGGTGGCAGTAGAGGGCGTGGTAGGCGTACATCGTCCTGTCGCCGAATGCCTGCTCAGCATCGGTTGCGAGGATGGCGAAGCGGGCGTCGGGCTTCGCCCTTGTTGCGATGGCGCCATATTGGCCGCAGAAGGCGAGCCCCGTGCCGCGGCGGGCGAGCTCAGAGAGGCCGAAGTCGGCCTGCATCGGCACGCCGCCGCCGTCGAGGCCGCGGCCGAAGGCGTGGAAGAGGTCCTTCATCTTCCCTTCGGACGACGTGCCCCAGCAGGTGGTGACCCAGGCGGGCTGGCCGGGGAAGCTCCCCTTCGCCCAGTCGGTGGTGAAGGCGGCGGACATCGGCCAGTTGCCGAAGTCGGTGTAGGTCTCGTAGCAGGAGGCCGCCATGTCCCCGAACAGGTAGCGGGTGGGCTTGCCCGCGTCGTGGCCCGCGTTCTCGAAGAGACTACAGACGGTTCCTGGCGGCACCTGGCGGATGGCATCGTTGTAGAGCTTGTTGTGCTCGGCGAAGCCGAGGCGCATCTGGGCGTGCCAATAGGCCACGGCCTCCTGCATGATCTTCAGCGCCTTCTCCCGCGCAGCCGCATCGGCGGAGAACTTGTTCTCCTGATACCACGTGCGTTCCTCGCGGGTGGGGTTTCGGAAGCCGGCCTTTGCCACGTTCTCGGCGAGGGCGCGGTTGCGGTCGCCCACGTGGGCGTCGCAGGGAACCCCACCTTCCGCGTAGCCGAAGAGCGCGGGGAACCAACTGTAGTTGACGCCGAAGAAGGACGGATAGTCGGCGGTCTGCTGGGTGAAGACCTGCATGTGGCGGACCATGCGGTCAACCGAGGGCTTGTAGCTGTGGTGGTAGGAGAGGGTTTCGAGGTACAGGCCGGGTCCGCGGAGCGGCGCCAGGTCAATCAGCCGCATCTGGTGGCGGAGCAGCCTCTCCAGGAGCACGTCGTTGGGAGCCGGGCGGAGAGCCAGCTCGGCCGGGCCGGTGATGGTCTTGAGAGTCTCAGGATCGAGCCGCGGCATCCTGGTGTCGAGGATGCTCGTGTGGCCGGTGCACGAGCCCATCTCGACGCCCGCGTTGCGGAGGACCTCCAGCCCCTCGTCGGAGGTCGGCCAGCAACTGGTGCAGCCGCTCATCGTGTGGACGAAGAAGGGGCTGCGGCTGTGCCAGGGCACCACTGTGAGCGGGAGCGGGTCGCTACGCACACCGCCGGCCTCCACGCTAAGGCGGTACTCCCCCGGCGGGATGTCGCGCATGCGCAGCGTCACGAGCCGCGAATCGAAGTTCGAATCATCTACGGCAGGCAGCGAGAGCTTTCCGAGAACGAGCGGCCGGGCTTCGGGAGGCGTGGCTGGGCTGCACGTCACGACCGCCTCGCCCCCTTTGTGGCCGCGAGAGGCCATGACAGCGAAGGTGGCTTCCTCGTGCTCGGCAAAGACGCTTCGGCCACGGTGCGCGACGAGCCAGAGCGTTTGTAGTGCGGGCTTCAGCCCGTCCCCCTGGAGAAGAGACGGCCTGAAGGCCGCACTACGAACGTCCTTCAGCGTGAGGCGAAGGCCGCTGCCAACGACAGCCACGCCGTCGGCCAGCGACACGCCCTCCACCTTGCCTTCCGCAGTCACCGCGAAGTCGCCGAAGGTGGCGCTATATCTGGCGCCGACAGGGAGCCAGATGGTGAGGGGGTTGAAGCGGGCCTCCTGCCTCAGGAGCGGCATCTGGCCGAAGCGCACGGCGATGGCGGCGGGGACGGGCGAGCCGTCGGCGTCAACGGCGTCGAGCCGCACGGGGACGCAGCGGATGCGCACTTCGCCGTCCGCAAGCTGGATGGCGGGGTGGGACGAGCGCGGCTTGCCGTCCTTCATCTCCAACTGGATGTTGCCGGGGTTGAGGGTGTGCTCGCCTTCGCGCAGCTCCTTGCGGCCCTGGGTTGGATAGACGATTCTGACCCCGAGCTCCCCCTCCCCCACCACCTCGCGCGGGGCGATCACGTCGTCGCCATCCAACTGGACGCGGATGGGGCTCGTCTCGGCGGCGGCATAGGCTGGGATTACACGCCAGAAAAGGCGCGAGGCGATGCCTTCCCCTGGCCTGTCAGCCATCACCAGGCGGAAGAGCGTCCCCGTTCCCGCCTTCTCTGCGGCGTCGAGCTCGTCCTCCGCTGAGGACGCGGGGCGCGGAGGCCCCGCCCACATGACCATGAGGAGGGCTAGCAGGAGCGTGAGAATTGCTGATTGCCGATTGCTGATTGCTGATTGGAGAGAGCAGGACAAGGAAGGCCGAACCATTCGCGTTCTTTCAATCAGCAATCAGAAATCAGCAATCAGAAATCCTGAATCACTTGGTGTCTTTGGCGATGACGATTTCGTTGCGGGCGTCGGGCCTGACGCTGAGCGTGCGGCGGATGGGGACGCCGTTGCTGAGGACGACTTTGACGCCGTACTCGCCGGGGTTGGGCACGCCGAAGAAGGCTTCGGGGGGCGTCTGACGGTTGAAGCCCTCCACGCGGGCGACCTGCTGGAAGCCGACCACCTGGTCGCCTGGGCGTTGGTAGAGGAAGACCTTTGCGCCGAGGGCGCCGAGGGGTGGCCTGACGATGACGCTGACGTAGTAGCGGTTGTCGCCCTCGACGAAGGGATTGAGGAGCAACTGGCTGCGGCCGCCCTCGCGCAGAACGATCAGGTCGAGGTCGCCATCGCGGTCGAAGTCGGCGAAGAGCGCATAGTTAGTCTTCTCGCCCTTTTCGCCGGCCACGCCGTACTCGTCCGCCTTGTCGGCGAAGGCGTGGTTGGGCAGTTGGATGTAGAGGCGGTTGCGGACGTCGGCGTTGCACACGAAGAGGTCGGGCAAACCGTCGTTGTTCACGTCGCCCCACGTGGCCCAGAGGCTGTCGGCCTTGTGGGTCGCCATTGGGCCGGTGGTCTTGAGGACGTCCTTGAACGTGCCGTCGCCCTGTCCCTGCATCAGCAGGTTCTGGCCCTGCTGTGGGACGAAGACGTCGATCTTCCCGTCGTTGTCGTAGTCGGCGACGGCGGGGATGATGATGGGGCTGTTGCCGGTGGCGGCGGAGGCATAGGTCTGGTAGGCGAGGCCGGCGTCGGGGAAGGGCTTGAAGCCGCCGCGGGCGCCGTTCCGCAGCAGGACCGCGGCATCGGAGTTGTAGAGGATGTCCTGGCGGTCGTCCCCGTCGCAATCGAAGACGACGTATTGGGGCCAGGCCTTCCCCGCGAGGAAGGCGGGCGGTGCGAAGCCCTTGAGGAAGCCGGCCTTCTCGGTGGCGTCGTCGAAGACGAACGGCTTGTGCGGGACTGCGGTGAAGAGGCAGAGGGTGCGGATGGGGCCGACGTATTCGCCCAGGATGTCGGGGCGCCCGTCCCCGTCGGCGTCGAGGACGGCGATGTTGGCGAAGCCGAAGTTGGCGTAGGCGGCTGTCTTCGTGATGTCGGGTGTGAGGGAGCGGTCGGGGTCGAGCTTGAAGCGCCCCTTGCCCACGTTCTCGTAGAGTGCGAGCCTCTTGACGTCGCGGCGCCGCGCGTCGCCCGAGCCTGTCCAGAGGCCGCGGCAGACGATGTCGAGGTCGCCGTCGCCGTTGAGGTCGGCCCAGCAGATCGGCTCGTCCACCACGCGGCCGGCGTCCACCCCCGCCGCGTCTATGTTCGCCTCCTGGGTCGCGTCGCGGAAGACGAGTTCGGTGCCGCCGGGCTTGGTCTCATTGAGGAAGACTGGCAGCAGCGGGGAGTCGCCCGCTTTGCGGCGGATGTCCAGCGCAATGTCCAGCAGGCCATCGCTGTTGATGTCCACCACCCATCCGCCCGCGACGCGGAAGGTCTTGAGGGCTTTGGCGAGGTCGGGGCACTTGTCGGTGACGTCAATGAATGGCCTGATGGGCACTTCTTTGCGCACGGTGGCGGCGGCGATGCGCTTGTTGAGGTCGTTCACCGCGGCGCGGTTCTTCTCGACGAAGGCGGTCTCACCGCACTGGCTTCCGAGGCGCGCCATCGCCTCGCCGGCATCCTTCCACTTGTTCTGGTCGGCGAGCTTCTTCGCCTCGTCGAGGAGCTTGGCCGCCAGGTCTTCCCTGCCGATGGCCTCCACCCACTGGAGTTGCTGGAGCCAGCGGCTCGTGACGGCATCGGGAGGCTTCGCGGCATTCTCGTCGAAGAGCGTCTTCGCACCGGCGGAGTTCCCCCGGTAGAGCTCCAGAAGTCCCAGCAGTATCTTCTTCTCTTTCACGCAGGCCAGCTCGGCCAGGTCCACCGACCTCAACTGGCGGACCGCGTGCTTGCTGCCATCCTCGCAGAAGACCTGGCCGTCCTCGACTTTCGAGACGGCTCTGCGAATCCGCATGATGAGCGCTCGGTCCTTGTTGGCGGCGCGCTCGGAGAGCTCCTTTGTCACCTCATCGAAGAGCGCCACCAGCCGGTCAACGTCGCTCTGCCCGGCC
>Ga0194112_10009613_pt1 | contig 12265 bp, 7 predicted proteins | sample TA2MahC400mmetaG_FD_146191 | JGI IMG/M metagenome (GOLD analysis project Ga0194112, IMG submission 146191) | Freshwater microbial communities from Lake Tanganyika, Tanzania - TA2015016 Mahale Deep Cast 400m | ecosystem: Environmental > Aquatic > Freshwater > Lake | place: Tanzania: Lake...
CTGGATGGCCCGGACCGCCTTGTCCAGGTTGTCGCCCGCCAGCACCTCGCCCTCGGTGATCAGCTCACCGCCCTGCTGGCGCAGCAGCGTGTAGAACATCCGCCAGGTGCCCCCGCCGCCCTCGGTCTGGAAGCTGAGCGGGTCGGAAAAGCCGTTCTCCTTGGCCCAGGTCAGCATCGCGGTCAGGTCCTCGATGCTGTCCAGCCCCGTCAGGTTGCCGTCCGCGTCCAGCCACTCGGTCCCTTCCAAGGCGGTGCGGTTGTAATAGGCGACAATGGCGTGGACGTCGAAGGGTACCGCCATCAGCTGGCCCTGCTCGTCCTGCGCCGCCTCGATCGCCGACGGGATGAACTCCTCCCGGGTCAGGCCGGCGGTTTCCAGGTCCTCGTCGGTGATGGGCGACAGTACGCCTTCTTCCAGCGCGATGGGCAGGCGCGACAGGTGATAGGTCATGATGTCCGGGCCCTGGCCCACCGCGACCGAGGTGCGGACCTTGGTATAGAAGGGCAGTCCCCATTCCGACGTCGTGCCGGTGATGCGGATGTCGGGATGCTCCTCGTTGAACTGATCGATCAGCGCCTTCATGCGGACGCCGTCGCCGCCTGCAAGAAAGTCCCACCATTCCAGCTCGACCGCCGCAAGGGCGGGTCCCGAAATTCCCGCGACCAGCGCCGCGCTGGTCAGAAGCCGAGAGATCATTCCAGTCATTTTGTTTCTCCTCCTCCAGAAGACAAGATGAAGTGGCGGATTGGTCAGCGCAGCCTGTCCCCCGTGCCCGCGAACAGATAGACGCGCCCTGCCTCGGGGGCGACGGTCTGCACCGTGCCCCGCATTCCATGCCGGATTCCGGCCTGCTGGAACACGACGGGGTCGCCGCCTTCCAGCACTCCATGCTGATACGAGACGCCACCCAGCTCTTCGGCGACGTCCACGGTGACCCGCAGGCCGGGGCCTGTCGTGATCACCAGATGTTCCGGGCGGATGCCCAGCACCACTTCGGTGCCCGTCGCGGGACGCGCCGCCAGCGGAACGGGGATCTCCACATCGGGCTGACCTGCAACACGGACCAGGATGCCGTCCTCGCGGTGCCCGGACACATTGGCGGTGAAAAAGTTCATCGCAGGCGAACCGATGAAGCCCGCCACGAAGCGGTTGGACGGGTCCTCGTACAGGTCCAGCGGATTTCCCGCCTGCTGGACATGCCCGCCCTGCAGCACGAAGATCTTGTCGGCAAGGGTCATCGCCTCGACCTGGTCATGGGTGACATAGATCATCGTGGCGCCCAGGGCCTTGTGCAGGCGCGCCAGCTCCAGGCGCATCTGCACCCGCAACTCGGCGTCCAGGTTCGACAACGGCTCGTCGAACAGGAAGACCTCGGGCGCGCGGACGATGGCACGGCCGATCGCCACCCGCTGGCGCTGTCCCCCCGACAGCTGAGCGGGCTTGAGTTCCAGCTGGTCCGTCAGGCGCAGGATCCGGGCGGCGTCCTGAACCTTCTGGCGGACCTGCGCCTTGGGCTGGCGCGCCAGCCGCAGGCTGAAGGCCATGTTCTCGAACACAGTCAGGTGCGGGTAAAGCGCATAGGACTGGAACACCATGGCGACGCCGCGCTTGGCGGGATCCTCATGCGTGACATCGCGGCTGCCGATGCGGATCGCCCCGGAACTGGTGTCCTCCAGCCCCGCGATCATCCGCAGAAGGGTGGACTTTCCGCAACCGGAGGGACCGATGAAGACGGCAAAGTCACCCTTTTCGATCTGCATGTCGACGCCGCGAATGACATCCACCGCTCCAAAGGACTTCCTTACGGCCTCCAGCCGAACTCCGGTTCCGTCCATTCCCTGCCCTTTTCCCTCTCCGCCCCGAGCCCCGGTGTTCATGCTACCGCAATGCGGATCAGATGATAGGACATTGCAGGAAGCTCGGCCTTGATTGCCCCGTCGCTGACGGCCAGCCGATCACCCGGCCGCGGCTTGATCCGGTCGGGCTCCGCACTTGTATTGGCCACCCGCGGCCCCGTCCCGTCCCCGCCCAGGACCTGGTGATCGATCTGCCGAGCGTTCTTGAAGCCGTGAAGCGCCATGTCCAGCTCCAGCGCCTCGTCGGGACTGCGGTTGATCGCAAAGACGGCCACCGACCTTCCGTCGGGCGCAAGCACGGCCGCCACGTCCAGGTAATTCACGTCCTGTGCAGCATCCGCGTCATAGCGCGGCCCGTCCACCGCGACGTTCAGCGCGGTGCCCCGGCCGTAAAGGCTCGCGAACTGATACGGGAAATAGATCGTCGTGGCCCAGGCCTTGCCCCCCTTTTCCGCCCGAATGGGGGCGATCACGTTCACCAGCTGCGCGATGCAGGCGATCTTGACCCGGTCGGACCGACGGATGAATTCGTTCAACAGCCCGCCGACCAGCAACGCATCCTCGAGGTTGTAATCCTCTTCCAGCAGTTCGGGCGCCTCGGGCCAATCCCATTCGCGCCAGTTGCGGCTGTCCTGTTCGCGGTTGTGATACCAGACGTTCCATTCGTCAAAGCAGATATAGACGTCGTTCTTGGCCCGCTTCTTGGCCTTGACATAGTCGATCACCCCGCCGATCGCCTGGATGTACCGGCCGGTTTCGTCGATCTTGGCGAAATAGTTCAGGGTGTTGTGGCTGCTGTTGCCGAAGTACTTGTGCAGCGAGATGTAATCCACGTTCTCGTAGCACTCCTCCAGCACCTGACGCTCCCATTCCGGGTAGGTCGCCATCTGATCGTTCGACGATCCACAGGCGACCGTCTCGATCCCCTTGCCGAAGGCCTTGACCGCCTTGGAGGTTTCGTCCGCCAGACGACCGTATTCCTTGGCCTCCTTGTGACCGATCTGCCAGGGGCCGTCCATCTCGTTGCCCAGGCACCACATCGTGACGCCATAGGGCTCCTCGACCCCGTGCTGGCGGCGCAGGTCGCTCCAGTAGGTGCCGGAGCGGTGGTTGCAGTATTCGACGAAGTTCCGGGCTTCCTCGATGCTGCGGGTGCCCAGGTTCACCGCCAGCATCATCTCGATCTCGGCATCCTTGGCCCATTGGGCGAATTCGTTGATGCCGACCTGGTTGGATTCACGCGACCGCCAGGCCAGGTCCAGCCGGACCGGGCGCTGGTCGCGGGGGCCGATGCCGTCCTCCCACTTGTAGGCCGAAACGAAGTTGCCGCCGGGATAGCGGATGGCCGGGATCTTCAGCGCCCGCACCAGCTCCAAAACGTCCGTGCGGAACCCCTGAGCATTGGCAGTCGGGTGGCCGGGTTCATAGATCCCCGTATAGATCGCCCGGCCCATATGCTCGATGAAGGCCGAATAAAGCCGGTCGTCGATGCGGGCAATCGTGAAGTCCCTGTGGATGGTGGCGCGGCCTTTCACTTCTCTCTCCCCTTCAGACGTTGAAGGAAAGCTACGTCAGGGTATGTTACCAGGCAATTTACATGTTTGCCGTTCATGTTACCAGAATTGGAAACACCCTCAATCCTGCAGCTGTGCCTTGACCAGCGCCAGCAACTGCTCGGCGGCCGCAGGCAGAATACGGTCGCGCGGGCGCAGGACGTGATAAGGCTCGATAAAGATGTCGCGCCTGGTCCGCAGCAATGCCAAGTCCGCCGAAATCGGCGGCGACAGCAGAAGATCGGCGACCTCCTGCGTGACCACCGCGATGAAGTCGGAGTCCCGCAACAGCGCCAGGATCGCCACCACCGAAGCGGTCTTGATCAGGTTCGAGGGCATCTCGACCCCCTCGTCGCGGAAGGCAAGCTCGATGGCGTGGCGGATGGGGGCGCCCTGTTCCTGCATGGTCCAGGGACAGTCGGCAAGATCGGCCAGTGACAGCTGATCGGCCTGCGCCAGGCGATGCTCGGCGCGCACCATCAGCAGGACCGCCTCGTCGCGCGCGGGCGAGATCTCGAAGTCGCGCGAATTGACAACGGGGTCCAGCCGGCAGACGGCAAAGTCGAACTCTCCCCGTTCGAGCCCCCACATCAGCCGCGAGGACGATGACACATCCAGTGACACCTCGACCTTCGGAGAACGATCCTTCAGCTGCAGGATCGCGGGAATGACGGCGGCAAGTGCGGCACCTGTCACGGCCCCCACACGGACCGAACCGCCCTGCCCCTCCAGGTGGGCGGCAAAATCCTGCGCCATCTGGTCCATGTCATGGGCCAGCTTTCGGGCATGGCGACACAGCACCTCGCCCGCCGGTGTGGACTTCATGCCCTTGACCCCCCGCTCGAACAGCGGCGCGCCTAGCTTGGTCTCCATCTCGGTCAGCATCCGGGACGCGGCGGGCAAGGTCATGCCGCAGGCGTCGGCTGCCAGGCGCAGCTTGCCAAGCCGGTCAATGGCCGCAACCAGCCGCAGCTGCACCGGCCGGAGAGAGCTGAGGTAAAGCTTCACGATCAATCCTTTGCCGCGTGCTACAGGCCGAACCTTGCCGTGCCGCGGACAGTCGGGCAAGCCTGTCGCCAGGCGGGATCATTCGCGGCGGTCAGCTGGCAGCGGCTGCAGGTCATGGCGCGCCAGCGCGCTGATCAGGTCGGTGCGGGTGACGATACCGATGATGCGTTCGTTGACCAGCACAGGCACCGCGTCGGTCTGCCCGTCCGCCATCAACGTCAGCAATTCGCCCAAGGGTGTCGCGGGATGGGCACGCGGGCCATCGGCCTGCATGACCTGCGCCGCCGCTCTCTGGCCGGTGGCATGATCCCCGATCAGGTGGATCTGGAAGATCACGCCCAGGAAGCGGTCCCCTTCGCCCACGACAGGGATCGAGGTGAAATGGTGCTGGCGAAACAGCGACGCGATGAGGTCCAGACATGCCGACGGCCCGACCGTCACAAGATCGCGCGACATGATGTCGGCCGCGGTCAGGGGGCCCGTCCGCTGCGCGGCGGCCTGCAATTCCGCGGCCCCCACCAGGCGGGCCAGATCCTGCGCGCCGAGGTTGAAGTTCTGGCGGTACCGCTCCAGCAGACCGTTCAGCTGCGCCTCGGAAAGGCCGAGCCGCGTCGAGGGGGCCGGATCCTCGGTCCCGTTGTCGTTCGGCTCGTCGAACTGCCGCAAGGGATAATGGCGGCCCGTCAGCCGGGCGTAGATGCCGGCCAGCAGGACCAGCAGCAGCGTGCCGGTGGCAACCGGAGTCAGCGCAAAGCGAAAGCCCAGTTCGGCGACGGCATCCGGGCTCATGGCGGCAGTCATGGCGACGGCCCCGGCCGGAGGGTGGAGGGCGCGGCACAACATCGTCACGGTGATCGCAATTCCCACGGCAGCCGCGATGCGCAGGGCCGGATCCGCGATCAGCAGACAGGCCGACACGCCAACCAGCGCGGCCAGGGTATTGCCCACCACCGCCGCCCAGGGCTGCGCCAGCGGGCTGTTGGGGACCGCGAACAGCAGGACGGAACTGGCCCCAAAGGGCGCGATCATGTAAAGGCCCAATTGCGGATCGACCAGGGGCGACAGCACGAACACCCCGACGATGGCAAGACCTGTCAGGGCGCCCAGGCCCGCGCGCACCGCCTCGGACAGGGGGGCCGAGGCAATGGCGGGTCTCAGAACCCGCAGGATACGGGTCAGATCCTTCGACACGCGACGCCCCCCTTGCAGCTTGTGCCTTAGGTTTCATCACAATGCCTGAATGTAAAGCAGTCAGGAGGGGCGCTTCGGGCATGCGTGCCGCGGGTCAGGCCACCTGCGGCACGCATGCATCCTCAGTCGTCGATCGCGCCAATGGTGCGCGGGATGTCGGCCCGCTTGCGCAGGTTGTCCATGATGATCGCCTTGACCAGCGACAGGCCCATCAGCATCATCACCAGGGAAAACGGCAGTGCGCCCACGATCATCGCGGTCTGGATCGCTGACAGCCCTCCGACGATCAGAAGCGCGCCGACAACCAGCGCCAGGGCAGCTCCCCAGAACAGGATGTGCGGACGCGCCTTGGGACCTTCGTCACCGCCGGCGTTGATCGTGTTGATGATCAGAACCGCGGAATCCGCCGATGTCACCAGGTAGGTCAGCAGCAAGACCACGATGATGCCGGACATGAAGGTCGCCAGTCCGGGCGACAGCATCACCGCCAGCGTCGCGTAAAGCTGGTCCGACAGGCTGGTGCCGATGATGGCACCCTGGGCCTGGCCCGACAGTTCCAGGCTGATGGAGGTGCCGCCCACCAGGGCAAACCAGACAAAGCAGACCATCGCGGGCACGATCATCGCCCCCAGGATGTATTCGCGGATCGTCCGCCCTCTGGAGATGCGGGCCAGGAACAGCCCGACGAAGGGAGCGAACGAGATCCACCACGCCCAGTAGAAGATGGTCCAGCCACCCTGCCACGCGACCAGTTCAGCCGCCGCTTCGGTTCCGTCCGCGCTCCAGACGGTTGTCAGCTTGGCAGGCAGCGTGACGAGATAATCCCAGATCCCCAGGAACAGCGCCTGCAAGCTGAACAGGGTGGCTCCAAAGATCAGAAAGAACGCCAGCACAAAGATGCTGAGCCCGGTGTTGATGTTGGACAGCCACTTGATGCCCTTGCCCACGCCAGACAGCGCCGACAGGGTCGAGGCACCCACGATGATCAGCAAGGCCGCGATGATGGCGATCGTCGAAGCCGTGCCCTCGGCGTTCAGCAGCCACGCGCCGCCGCTGACCCGGGCGACGCCGGCCACGAACTGCTCGACCCCATAGCCAAGGGTCTGCGCGACCCCCAGAACCGTGGCGACAACGGCCACGATGTCCACGACATGGCCCAGCAGGCCTTCCAGCCGCGTGCCGAACAGTGAGGTCAGCCCGGACCGGATCGTCAGCGGCAAACCCCGGCGATACGAGAAATAGGCCAGCGAAAGGCCCGTCAGGGCATAGCAGGCCCAAGGAGTCAGGCCCCAGTGGAGGAAGGACCACTCATAGGCCGAGCGTATGGTTTCAGGCGAGACACCTGCAACGTGGCCCTGGATGACGTCCGGGTTTGTCTGGAAATGCGAGATCGGCTCGCCCACGGCATAGGTCAGCATGCCGACACCGACGCCCGCCCCGAACATCATCGAGAACCACGAAAAGTTGGTGAACTCCGGCCGTTCGCCGGGCTCTCCAAGGCGCAGCCGTCCCGCGGCCGGGATCAGCGCCAGAGCCAGCGACAGGATGACGAAGAACGCCGTCGCATAGATGTACCAGTAGTTGAATGTCGCCAGAATGGCGGCGTTGATCGCGTTCAGCAATCGTCCGGCGTTTTCAGGAAAGGCGATTGCCCAGAAGATCAAGGCGCCGATGATGATTTTCCCGGTGATGGCCACGACGCGGGCAAAGCCGTCGTAGAAGCCACCCTCCGCCGTTGAAATCTCCAGTTGTGTCAGGGGAGGCTTGAGGTTCACATGGATCTCCATTTCGTTTCGACGTCTGAGGCCGCTGGCGGCCGATTTTCTCCTTGCGCGACCAGGTGTGTCGCATGTGCGGGGTCAGGCGCCGTCGCTCGCAAATGGGCGGTTTGCGCGATGGGTTGCCCTGGACCTGGAGGGTGTTCAGGTCCGTTCTGCACCAGAACCTGCACCCTTGGCCGTGAAGGCACAAGGGATGATGGCGTTCCGGCAGTGTCGCGAACGGGGCGGCAGGGCATTTTTCACCCACCCGGCAGGTCGTGCGGGGGGCCAGGCGGGGGCGTCATCATGAACAGGCGCCGCTGAGGAACGACGCGGAACGACAGCATGAAGGCGTTGCGAAGGGTCAGCCGCCGGAACTGTGATGCGGTGCGTCCACGACTGGCTGGGACTTCGTCACCCGAAATAGACGTGCCGAAGCCTTCGCGGCTTTGGAGATGCAAAGCGTCATGCGGAGCCGTGGCGGCAGGGGCCGCTTCCTGCCCCTACAGGTCCTTGACCAGCCGCAGGGCGTCATAGATGGCGGCATGGGTGTTGCGGGCGGCCACGGCGTCGCCGATCCGGTAAAGGCGGAAGCGGCCAGCCGGATTGTGCACCACGGCTTGGGCCTCACCCGCGATCAACGCGTCCTGATCGACCTCTCCCAAGTTACGCGACATCGGCTTGAGGTCGAAGTACAGGTCGTCCAGCGGCCGCGTGCCGTGGTTCACGACCACCTGGTCGACCAGCCGATCGCGCGTCATGTCGCCGTAATCGCTGCCAAGCGTGGCGCGCAGCCGGTTGCCTTCCCGCGTCACCGACAGCAGGCGCCACGTCACCGTGAAAGTCACGTCGCGACGCTGCAGACTGCGCATGTAGGGCACAAGGTTCATCGCCATCACCTCGGGCGAGAAGCTGCGGTCGGGCGTCACGATCTCGACCGCGGCACCCGTCGCCGCGATGACGTCAGCGGCCTGCAGCGCCGCATGGTCTCCTGCGTCATCGAAGATGAGCACGCTCGAGCCGGGCTTCACGTCGCCCGACAGGATGTCCCAGGCCGAACAGACCAGTTCGTTGCCTTGCGCCAGCACTCCGGTGTGCGGCAGGCCGCCGGTGGCGATGATCACCTCGTCAGGCTGGGTGGCCAGCACGTCCTCTGACTCGGCAAAGGTATTGAAGCTGAACTTCACGCCGTGCTTTTCGCACATCGCCATCCGCCAGGAGATGATCGAGATCATCTCGCGCCGGCGTTCCTGCAGCGCCGTCAGCCGGATCTGGCCGCCGGGCTTGTCGGCGGCCTCGAAGACGGTGACCTCATGGCCGCGTTCGGCCGCAACGCGGGCGGCTTCCAGCCCGGCAGGGCCGGCGCCGACAATGGTCACGCGACGCCTTGTGGCGGCAGGCGGGATGTCGTGCGGCATCGTCTCCTCGCGCCCGGTGGCGGCATTGTGCAGGCAGAAGGCCATCCCGCCCTGATAAATCCGGTCGAGGCAATAGTTCGCGCCCACGCAGGGACGGATGTCGTCCTCGCGCCCTTCGACGATCTTGCGGACCAGATGCGGGTCGGCCATGTGCGCCCGCGTCATCCCCACCATGTCCAGAAGACCGGAGGCAATGGCATGACGCGCCGTCGGCACGTCCGGGATCTTGGCCGCGTGAAAGGTCGGAAACCCGGTCGCCCTGCGGATCTCTCCGGCGAAATCCAGGTGCGGGGCGTTGCGCATGCCCTGCACCGGGATCACATCGGTCAGCCCCGCATCCGTGTCGATATGGCCGCGCACGATGTTCAGGAAATCGACCAGCCCGCTGTCCTTCAGCATGTGCGAGACCTGGAAGCCCTCATCCCGGGTCATGCCGCCAGCCAGCACCTGATCGCCGGTATAGCGAAGGCCGACAATGAAGTCTGGCCCGCAGCGCGTGCGGATGGCCTCCAGCACCTCCATCGTGAAACGCAGGCGGTCCTGCAGGCTGCCGCCATAAGGGGCGTCCAGATCGTTGGTCAGGGGCGACCAGAACTGCTCCAGCAGATGGCCATAGGCCTCCAGCTCGATCCCGTCCACGCCGGCCGCCTTCATGCGTTCGGCCGCGTCGGCAAAGTCGCCGATGATGCGGACGATGTCCCAGTCCTCCAGACGCTTCGGGAAGGCACGATGCGCGGCCTCGCGCTCGTGACTGGGCGCCACCACGGGCAGCCAATCCCCCTTGTCCCACCGCGTGCGGCGGCCCAGGTGGGTCAGCTGGATCATCACCGCGGCGCCATGGTCGTGGCACTCATCCACCAGCTGCTTCATCCAGCCCACGACCTCGTCCTTGTAGGCCAGGATGTTGTTGAAGACCGGCGGGCTGTCCCTGGACACCGCGGCCGATCCTGCCGTCATGGTCAGCGCCACGCCTGCCTTCGCCCGCTCGACGTGATAGGCCCGATACCGCTCCTTGGGCATGCCGTCCTCGGGATAGGCCGGTTCGTGGCTGGTGATCATGATGCGGTTGCGAAGCGTCAGGTGCTTCAGCCGAAAGGGCTGGAGAAGCGGGTCGTTGGACATCTTGGGCTTTCTGGCAGTCAAGCTGCTCATCAACAAGACATCACTGTTCACCTATGTCAAGAGAGTACCCATAAATGAACATTACAGGGTCGTTGATGAACATTTTGCTTGCCATGTCCATCCGGAGGTCGGTAAAATTTGTCCATGAACGCAAGCACAAGCAATGCCGCCGGATGGCGCGGCTCTCGGGAGGGATGGCTCGAGGCAGGATACCAGGCGTTGATCGAGCATGGTGTCGATGCCGTGAAGATCATGCCGCTGGCCAAGCAACTGAACCTGTCGCGCACCAGTTTCTACTGGTTCTTTGATGATCGCGAGGCGTTGCTGGCCGCCCTGCTGGACGGATGGGCGGCCCGTACGACGCTCCCTCTGGTTGCAGCGACCCGGCAATATGCGGAAACACAGGCCGAGGCGATGCTGAACGTGATCGGCTGCTTTCTGTCCCCCGACACCTTCGACTCGCGGCTGGAGTTCGCCATCCGCAGCTGGGCCCTTCAGGATCAGGGCGTGGCTTCCCGGATCATGAGTGCAGATGAAACACGCCTCGCTGCGCTGTCTGCCATGATGCAGCATTGGGGGCATGATCCGACCGCCGCGGACGTGCGGGCGCGGACAGTCTACCTGGTCCAGATCGGTTACATCTCGATGCAGGTGAGCGAAGACCTGAAGACGCGTCTTGACCGTGTCCCGACCTATGTCGAGATCTACACCGGCAGCCTTCCGGAGCCGCGCGAAGTTGCCAGGTTCAACGCGCGCTTTTTCACGGAGGCCCGGCTGGCGACATCATAACACCATATGACAAGAGGTCGGCAAAGGCGCGGCTCTTTCAGCTTCCAGTGCTTGTAAGCCCGCCTGGCTTTGCTCGGTGGCAAAATTCCGGCCCGGCTCAGCAAGCTGGCCCGGACCGCCTGGAGCATCCTGCGCCACGGCACCAGCTTTGGCGCTGCAAGAAACAAAGACATGACGATGGAAGCCGTCTGAGGCTTCCTCCGTCATCACGACGTTCGCGAAAGAGAGAACAGCATGGAACGGATCAACTACGTCCCCAGAGGCTGAGAGCCCGAAGGGCCGTCATCGACCTGTCCCCTACTGAGACCAAGGCGCGTTCGTAACCCCACCAGGGATGAGCTTGTGAACGCCCGCGAGCCGAACCAACAGGCCGGATACATATGAGCGACTTCCGCAGCCACGCCATACTCCCGACCGCGTACAGCAGCCGGTACATGCATAGGGCTCATGCGGCTGGTCATGCGCTGCCTCCTCGGCGAATGCAGGTGCAGCAGGTGCGACCGGCCCATAGCCGCCGGTCAGCATTCGTCAGATGCTGCAGAGCAGTTTTTCCACGCTGGCCAATCGTGATTGCCGCAGCGTCCGGTGAAAGCAGCGCAACCTGACCGGGGCCGACAAACCGTTGGGCGCAGGACAATCTCCTCACGCCGCCTGAAGCCTCTCTCGGAAGGCGCGGGATAATTGTGCTGGTTCGCAATTGTTCGCCTCAAGACTGCGCCACCCACAGGTAGGAGATGTAGCCCAACAGCAGCAAGACACCTGCGCCGCGTCCTATCTGCGGCCGCAAGAGCAGCAGCCCGCTGAGCAGGGCCGACACAAGGATCATCACCGGAAGATCGAGAGTGAGAAACCGTTCGGCCACCGGGATGGGCGAGATAACTGCCGTGACACCGAGAATGCCAAGCACGTTGAAGATGTTCGAGCCGACGATATTGCCGATGGCAATCTCGGATTGGCGACGGACGGCAGCGACGAGCGAGGTCGCGAGCTCTGGAAGCGATGTGCCGACGGCAACGATCGTCAGACCGATGAAGGCCTCGGAGATGCCGTAGCCGCGCGCGATGTTGACGGCACCGTCCACCAGGAACCGGGCACCCAGCATGAGGGCGCCGAGGCCGGCCGCGACCCAGAGCAGCGACATCCACAATGGCGCAAGAGGTACTGGCGTTTCAGCGGAAACGCCGTCCCCAGGCTGGCGGTAGGCCCACACGAGATAAGCGAAGAGCCCGGCCACCAGGATTGCCCCGGCGCCGCGCCCCATGACACCCATCCAGAACAAAGGGACCAACGCCAGCGCGGCCCCCATCATGACGGTAATATCTCGGCGCAGCGTGCCGCCCATGACCCGGATTGGCCAGACAAGCGCCGACAGGCCGACGATCAACAAGATGTTGCCAATGTTCGAGCCGACGATGTTGCCGATGGCAATGTCCGGCGCTCCGCGCAACGCGGCATCCACTGAAACAAGAAGCTCGGGCGTCGAGGTCCCGAAGCCGACGACGGTCAGCCCGATCAGTAACGGCGGAATGGCCAGCCGCCGTGCGACGCCCACGGCACCGCGTACC
>Ga0194112_10009619_pt1 | contig 12263 bp, 10 predicted proteins | sample TA2MahC400mmetaG_FD_146191 | JGI IMG/M metagenome (GOLD analysis project Ga0194112, IMG submission 146191) | Freshwater microbial communities from Lake Tanganyika, Tanzania - TA2015016 Mahale Deep Cast 400m | ecosystem: Environmental > Aquatic > Freshwater > Lake | place: Tanzania: Lake...
CCCGAGCCCCGACGCGCCCACGTTGCTGTTGCTGCACGGCTGGACGGCGACCGCCGATCTCAACTGGTTCGGCGCTTACGAGCGACTCGGTGAGCACTTCCGGATCGTCGCCCTCGACCACCGTGGCCATGGCCGCGGCATTCGCTCGCGCAAACCGTTCCGCCTGGCCGACTGCGCCGACGATGCGGCCTGTCTCGTCAACGAACTCGAACTCGGCCCGGTGATTCCGGTCGGCTACTCGATGGGCGGACCCATCGCTCTCCTCATGTGGCGCCGTCACCGTCCCATCGTGCGCGGACTGGTTCTGTGCGCGACGGCCGGCAGTTTCCGACACAGTCGGGCCGAGCGCATGAGCTTTCTCGGCCTCACCGGCCTGAGTGCAGTTGCTCGTCTCACTCCGAGCGCCACCAAGGAACGCATCACCGAGCGCGTGTTCCTGCGGCGCAAGGCCGAGAGTTGGGGTGGCTGGGCCATGAGTCAGGTCGCTCAACACGACTGGCGCATGATTCTCGAGGCCGGACATTCCATCGGGTCGTTCTCGGCCACCGAATGGCTGCCCGACATCGACGTACCCACGTCGCACGTGATCACTCTGCGCGATCCGGTGGTGCCGGCCTATCGGCAACTCGAACTCTTCACGAGTATCCCCGATGCCGATGCGGTGCGCATCGACGCCGAGCACGACGCCATCGCCGCGCATCACGACCGTATGTCCGACTTGATCATCGGGTCCGTCGCATCGGTGTTGCGGCGCGCACCGCATCGGGCAGGCTCGTGAAGAAGCTCCTGGGCGCTCTGGCCATCGCGGTCGGCGGGGTGTACGGCTGGTCGATCTGGAAGCGACGCGGTTCGCCCCTTCCGTCGGCCATCACACGCGGATCGATGGCGGCGCGCAACGGCGAACTCGCCAAGTTGGGTGTTCGCGTCGGTGCCACCTACGCCAGCGCTTCGGCGCGCAAACTCTTCGCGTCGGCCGAGCGACGTGTCCAGATCGATCACGAGACAGAACTGAAGTCAGCCGCACAGGTGGCCGATCGTCTCGGTCAGATGAAGGGTGCGTTGATGAAGCTCGGCCAGATGGCGAGCTATCTCGACGACGGTCTCCCCGCTCCCCTGCGCGCGGCTCTGTCGCAACTGCAATCGAGTGCGCCGCCCATGTCGGCCGCGTTGGCGGCCGACGTCATCGAACGCGAACTCGGTGCTCCACCCGAACAGCTCTTCGTCGAATGGGATCCCGAGCCCATCGCGGCCGCGTCCATCGGACAGGTTCACCGCGCCGTGATCATCGACCCCGACACCGGGGCCGAGCGCGCGGTGGCCGTGAAGGTTCAGTATCCCGGTGTCGATGCGGCCATCGACGCCGATCTGAAGAACGCCGATCTGCTCGGCTTCCTCCTTCAACAAGGATTCAGCGGACTCGACCCGTCAGAGATGGTCGACGAAGTCAAGACCCGCGTCCGCGAAGAGCTCGACTACACCACCGAAGCTCGCAATCAGCAGATCTTCGCCGACTGGTTCCGTGGCCATCCGTTCATCAAGGTTCCCGCTGTCGTCCCGTCGCTCAGCACGTCACGCGTGATCACGTCCGAACTCGTGGTGGGTCAGCCGTGGTCGTGGGTTCTACAGCAGCCACAGGAGTACCGCGACCGGGTCGCCGAAGTGTTGTTCCGCTTCGTGTTCCGGAGTCTCTACGGCATGCACAAGTTCAACGGCGATCCGCATCCGGGCAACTACGTGTTCCACGAGGACGGCACCGTGACCTTCCTCGACTACGGACTCGTGAAGCACTTCACCGACGACGAGATGACCACGTTCATCGCCATGGTGAAGTCGGCCGCCTACGAGAACGACGTTCCCACCTTCCGCGACGTTCTCGAGAACGCCGGAATGCTCAAACTCGACGCACCGGTCGAGACCGACGACGTGGGCACGTACTTCGGTCGCTTCTACGAACCAGTGCGCGCGAATCGTGAGATCACCTGGACCCCGTCGTACGCATCGGGCATCGTGCGTCACACGTTCGATCGTTCGAGCCCGATCGCGCAGTACGCCACGGTGCCGCGAGCATTCGTGTTCATTCAGCGCATCAACCTTGGCCTGTACGCGATCCTCGGCGAACTCGGCGCGACCGGCAATTACCGACGAATCGCCGAAGAACTCTGGCCGTTCGCCGACGGTGCTCCGAGTACCGCGCTGGGTCGGGCCGAAGCCGACTGGGCGGCGTCACGGCAGTAACCTCGGCCGAATGTCGTCACGCCGCTACTCCGCACTCGTCGCCGCTTCACTCGTCGTTCTCGCATCGTGCGGTGGCGACTCGTCGGGCGACGACGCATCGAATGGTTCCACCGAATCGGTCGTCGACGTGACCACGGGCGATCCGATGATCGACGCCGAAGAGCCCACGGTCAGTCTTCCGGCGACGCTCCCCACCGAACTGGTGATCACCGACGTCACCGAAGGTGACGGCGCGGCTGCGGCCGAAGGCGACACCGTGTTCGTGTTCTACGTGGGTGTGCTCACCAAGGACGGCACACGCTTCGACGGCAACTTCGGTCAGTCACCCTTCGCCGTCACTCTCGGCTCGGGTTCGGTGATCCAGGGTTGGGAACAAGGTCTCGTGGGCATCAAGGCCGGTGGCCGTCGCCAGCTCGACATTCCGGCCGATCTCGCCTACGGCGACACCGGCGCCGGCGACATCATCAAGGCCGGCGACGCCATTTCGTTCGTGGTGGATGCGGTCGCCGTGGTGCCAGCCACGTCAGCCGATGACGCGCCCACCATCACGGTGGACGCGGCCGACAACATCGACGAACTCGCCGTCACCGATCTGGTGGACGGAACCGGAACCGCCGCCGAGATGGGCATGACCGTCGTGCTGCAACTGCTCGCGTTCCGCGCCGACACCGGCGAACAGATCGTGAGCACCTGGAAGGATCCGCAGCCCGTCACGTTCGATCTGGAAGACGGCGGTACCTTGCCGGGTCTGCTCGACGCACTCGACGGAATGAAGGTGGGCGGACGTCGCCAAGCGCACATTCCGTTCGAAGAAGCATGGGGCGCCGAAGGTCAGCAGCAGATCGGACTTCCCGAGAAGACCGACGTCATCGTGGTCATCGACCTTCTGGCTGCCTTCTGACCGCGTCGAACGCCGTCCACCACACACGCAGCGCCTCGGGGAAGATTCCCTCGCCGCCATCGGCGAACGAATCGGTCTGGCCTTCGAGATCCCAGCGTCGGACCACGACCGACACGCCCTGATCGTTGACGGCCGCGGTGACCCGCACCCGCTCACGTGAATCGTCGAGCAATGCGTCGAGTTCGTCATCGAGTTCGTCACGGTGATCGTCACGGTGATCGTCGTCGACGTCGATACGCGACATCCAACCTGTCATCACGAGGCACAAGGCATCGACCGGTCGCCACACCGGAATTCGGGTGAGCAAGCGATACGGATCGGCGTCACTGTCGACCAGTTCGCGTTCGAGAAGGGCGCCATCGGAACGCACCGCGAACACGCGGGCGGCGCGATAGCGCATGGTCTCGGCCAGTGATTCGTGGAGATCGGAGTCGACCCATTCGGCGATCGACAAGGGAGTGACACGGGTGTCGGACATGCGGCGAGTGTGAGCGTCCGACGCTCGCCACGGAGTCGGGTCGGTCGACGCAGCCGGGTTGGTCGATGAAGTCGATTCAACCAATGAGAGCAACCAACGCGCTGGCAGCGTCCACCACGGCCGATCCGTACTTCTTGCCGGGGTCGGCCGACACTCGTTCGATCGGTCCGCTCAGACTCACGGCCGCGCGCACCACACCGTCACGAGTTCGCACCGGTGCACTCACCGAGGCCACACCGGCTTCACGCTCACCCACACTCGCGACCCATCCGCGCTTGTTGACAGCCGCGCCATCGAGCACGTGTCCGGCCGAACCAGCCGACAACGGAAACAGTGCTCCTTCGGGCACGATCCAGCGCAAACCGTGGGTCGATTCGAGCGACACCACGCAACGGCGCGCGTCGGCCTCGCGTACGTACAACTGCACGCTCTCACCGGTGGTGTCACGCAGACGTTCGAGGATCGGTCGGGCCAACGCCACCAACGGAAACGCGTTCTCGGCGGAGTGGCCGAGCGACACGAGCCACCAACCGAGGCAGAACTGGCCTTGCGGGTCGCGTCGGAGCAGACCCTGGCTCTCCATGGCCACGGCCAGACGGTGCAGCGTGGCCCGCGGAATGCCGGTGGCCGCGGTGAGATCGGCCAACGACAACGACCCGGCGCGTTCGAGGGCACGCCACACCGTGGCGACCTTGTCGAGTACTCCGACCCCCGATACCATGTCCATGATTCAGGAAGTCTATCCCACTATGTGAGACTCCCCACGAGGCTCGCGGTGGGGACGAGGGAGAACCCATGAGCCAACCAACCACCCTCCCGCAGAAGGTGTGGGATGCCCACGTGGTGCATTCGGCACCCGGCGAACCCGACCTGCTCTACATCGATCTTCATCTCCTGCACGAGGTCACCAGTCCGCAGGCCTTCGACGGACTGCGTCTGTCGGGTCGTCCGGTGCGGCGCCCCGACCTCACGCTGGCCACCGAAGACCACAACGTGCCCACCGAGAACATCCACCTCCCCATCGCCGACCCGATCTCGGCCAAGCAGGTGGAGGTGCTGCGCAAGAACGCCAACGAATTCGGACTCGAGCTGTTTTCGATGGGCGACGCGCGCCAGGGCATCGTGCACGTGATCGGACCCGAACAAGGTCGCACACTTCCCGGCATGACCATCGTGTGCGGTGACAGCCACACCGCCACGCACGGTGCGTTCGGCGCACTCGCGTTCGGCATCGGCACCAGCGAAGTCGAACACGTGCTCGCCACGCAGACTCTTCCGCAGAGCCGACCGAAGTGGATGTCGGTGAACGTCGACGGCACGTTGCCGGCCGGTGTCACGGCCAAGGACGTGATCCTCGCCGTGATCGGCAAGATCGGCACCGGCGGCGGCATCGGCCACGTGATCGAGTATCGCGGTTCGGCCATTCGCGCGTTGTCGATGGAAGGTCGCATGACGGTGTGCAACATGAGCATCGAGGCCGGTGCCAAGGCCGGACTCATCGCACCCGACGACACCACGTTCGCGTACCTCGAAGGTCGCGAGCACGCGCCGAAGGGCAAGAAGTGGGAGCAGGCCCTCGACGCCTGGCGCGCATTGGCCACCGATACCGGCGCACGCTTCGACAGGGACGTGTCGCTCGACGCCGGCGCGCTCTCGCCGCACGTGAGTTGGGGCACCAACCCCGGTCAGGTGGCGAGTATCGATGCCAACGTTCCGTCACCCGACGACTTCGCCGACGCCACCACGCGTCAGACCGTGGTGCGCGCGCTCGAATACATGGGCCTCACCCCCGGACAGCGCATTCGCGATGTCGCCGTCGACACCGTGTTCATCGGGTCGTGTACCAACAGCCGAATCGAAGATCTCCGTGCCGCCGCTGATGTTCTGGCCGGTCGCAAGGTCTCGGTGAAGCGCGCGCTGGTGGTTCCGGGGAGCCACGCCGTGAAGCAACAAGCCGAGGCCGAGGGACTGCACACGATCTTCACCGCGGCCGGCGCCGAGTGGCGCGAGCCCGGATGTTCGATGTGCCTGGCCATGAACCCCGACAAGCTCGCACCGGGCGAACGTTCGGCGAGTACGAGCAATCGCAACTTCGAGGGCCGTCAGGGTCGCGGTGGACGCACACATCTCGTGTCCCCGGCCGTGGCCGCCGCCACCGCTGTGGTGGGCCGCTTCGCCGCCCCATCCGACCTCAACTGACATCGGCCGAACCGAACGAAACGAGACGAACAATGAAGAGCGTACGAGTACTCACCGGGCGCGGAATTCCGTTGCGCCGTAGCGACGTCGACACCGACCAGATCATCCCAGCCGAATGGCTGAAGCGTGTCGAGCGCACCGGATTCGAAGCCGGTCTGTTCGCCACCTGGCGCGACGACCGCGACTTCGTTCTCAACGATCAGCGCTACGCCGGTGCGTCGATCCTGGTGGCCGGGCCGTCGTTCGGCGTCGGTTCGAGCCGCGAACACGCGGTGTGGGCCATTCAGCAATACGGATTCGACGCCGTGATCGCGCCGAGTTTCAGCGACATCTTCCGCAACAACTGCACGAAGAACGGTCTCGTTCCGGTCGCCCTCGGTCTCGACAGCGTCGAGAAGGTGTGGGCCGCCATCGAAGCCGACCCGTCCACCTCGATCGTGGTCGACATGGAGCACCTGGTGGTGGAAGTGCCGGCGGCCGGTGTGAAGGAGTCGTTCCCGATGGAACCGCAGAACCAACACCGATTCCTGAACGGACTCGACGACATCGGTATCACGATGCAGCACGCGAGCGAGATCGACGCTTTCGAGAAGAAGCGGCCGGCCTGGCTCGGCGCCTGACACATTTCTGATTCGGCGCGTGCCGCGCCGCGTCGCGATCAGTCGGTGAGGAACTCGCCGAGGTTCAGCAACATCGGATCGTTGCTAAACACTTCGATCGGCTTGGTGATGGGCATGCGCATGGTGCGCTGAAGGATCGTCACCTGCGTGTGCTGGTTGTACTCCACCAGCGTGACGGCCCAACCGTCACGACCCGCGCGCGCCGTGCGGCCCGATCGGTGCAAGTAGTCCTTGTTGTCCTTGGCCGGCTCGTAATGGATGACGGCCGCGATGTCGTCGATGTCGATGCCACGCGCCGCCACATCGGTGGCCACCAACACCTTCAGGTCACCTTCGGCGAATCGACGCAGGGCCTTCTCACGCGCGGGCTGCGGCAAATCACCATGAATGGCGGCCGCGTTCACGCCGAGCGCCTGAAGATTGTCGGACACTCGATCGCACACGCGCTTGGTCTGGCAGAACACCACCGTCTTGCCGGCACCGCGTGCGATGGCCGACACGACCTTGTCCTTGTCCATGTGGTGCACCGCGAGCCACAGGTGATGCATCGTGCCCACGGTGTCGGTGGCGGCGTCGATCGCGACCTCCACCGGATCTTTCAGGTAGGCGCGGATCAAGTGGCCGACGTCGCCGTCGAGGGTGGCCGAGAACAACATGGTCTGATTGCGACCGGTGCAGCGGCGCAGGATCCATTCGACCTGCGGAGTGAAACCGTCGTCGGCCATGCGGTCGGCTTCGTCGAGAACCACCACTTCGACACCCGACACGTCGATCTCGTCGGACTTCAACAAGTCGATGAGACGTAGCGGAGTGGCCACGACGATCTCGATGCCCACTTTCAACTTGTCGACTTGATGGTGACGGCTCGCTCCGCCGTACACCGGGAGAACTCGGCGACCCGAATGACGTGCCACCGGTTCGATGACCTCGGCCACCTGAATGGCGAGTTCGCGTGTGGGCACGAGCACCAAACCGAGCGGACGCAAGGGTTCGGCCCGCTCGGAGATGCGCGACAACATCGGCACACCGAACGCGAGCGTCTTGCCCGAACCGGTCTTGGCCCGACCACAGACGTCGTGACCGTTCAGCGCGACCGGAATGGCTTCTTTCTGAATGGCGAACGGCTGAGCGAAACCGGCCGCGGCCAGGCCGGCGTCGACTTCGTGCGGAACACCGAGAACGGCGAAGCCGGTGGGGGTGGGCACCGGGGGCAGGACGTTGATGGAGGTGAGGGGCTGCGTGGACGTCGGGGCTGGACTGTCGTCTGGATGACGTCGGCGCCGACGACCGCGAGGAGATCCCTGTCGGGGGGCGGGCTCGGTCATGGTCGGTACCGAGGGTACCGGGTGGCGGCGACGCTGGTGCAGACCGGGTGATGATCGGCGAGAGAAGAGAGCACCACTGATGCCTACTCTGTCGGCATGCACGTGCCCCTGACGATCAACGACCACATTCGCCGCGCCGAGCTCCTCTACGCCGATCGCGTGGCCGTGGTGGACGAACCCGACCAACCGGCCGAATCGTGGGGATCGCTCACCTACCGCCAGGTCGGCGAGCGCATGCGCGCACAGGCGGCCGGACTCGACGCGCTCGGAATCAGAGTAGGCGAACGAGTGGCGATGGTGAGCCACAACTCGGCGCGGCTGCTCACGAGTTTCTTCGGTGTGTCGGGGTCGGGTCGCATTCTCGTTCCGGTGAACTTCCGGCTCGTCGCCGAAGAAGTGAAGTACATCGTCGAACACTCCGGAGCACGCGTGTTGCTCGTCGACCCCGAATTGGAAGATGCGATGTCGTCGGTCGAGTGCGAGCACAAGTTCGTGATCGGTCGCAATGCCGACGATGCGTTGATGCGCTTCGGCGTCGAGCCGAAGCCGTGGACTCCCGACGAAACCGCCACCGCCACCATCAACTACACGAGTGGCACGACTGCTCGCCCCAAGGGAGTGCAACTCACGCATCGCAATCTGTGGCTCAACGCCGCCACGTTCGGGTGGCAGATGGGTGTGAACGATCGCGACGTGTACTTGCACACACTCCCCCAGTTCCACTGCAACGGTTGGGGAATGGTGTACGCGGTCACCGGCATGGGTGGACGCCACATCATTCTGCGCAAGGTCGACGGGGCCGAGATCTTGCGCCGTATCGACTCGCACGGCGTGACGATGTTGTGCGGTGCGCCGGCCGTCGTGAACGCCGTCCTCGATGCCGCCGCCACATGGAACGGTCCGATTCCGGGCCGCGATCGCGTGCGCATGGTCGTGGCCGGAGCACCGCCGCCCACGCGCACCATCGAACGTATGGAGACCGAACTGGGTTGGGAATTCGCGCAGTTGTACGGGCTCACCGAAACGTCACCGTTCCTCACGATGAACCGCACACGTTCCGAGTTCGACTCGCTCACACCCACCGAGCGCGCGCAAAGGTTGTCGCGGGCCGGCGCGCCGGCTCTCGGTGTCGAACTGCGCACGTCACCGCAAGGTGAAGTTCTCGCGCGGGGCAACGTGATCATGGAGGGTTACTGGAACCAACCCGAGGCCACGAACGATGCAATTCACGCGGCGGCCCTCGGTGTCGAACTGCGCACGTCACCGCAAGGTGAAGTTCTCGCGCGGGGCAACGTGATCATGGAGGGTTACTGGAACCAACCCGAGGCCACGAACGATGCAATTCACGCGGCGGCCGACGACCCGAACGGCCCGGCCTGGTTCCACACCGGTGACGGCGGTGGCATCGATGCCGAGGGTTACGTCACCATCAGCGATCGCAAGAAGGACGTGATCATCTCGGGTGGTGAGAACGTGTCGTCCATCGAAGTGGAGGACGCCATCTTCAGCCACCCCGATGTGGCCGAAGTGGCCGTGATCGGCGTGCCCGACGAGAAATGGGGAGAACTGGTGCTCGCCCTCGTCGTGAAGTCGGCTGGTTCGACACTCAGTGAAGACGACGTGATCGCCTACGCCAAGACCAAGTTGGCCGGTTACAAGTGCCCGAAGCGCGTGGAGTTCCGCGATGCCCTGGCCCGCACGGCCACCGGCAAGTTGCAGAAGTTCAAACTGCGCGAGCCCTACTGGGCCGGCCAGACCCGCCAGGTGAACTGACTCAGTCGATTCCGCGCAGGCCGACCGCGGTCGACACCTGCTCGAGATACCACTGATACGTCGAACGAATACCCGAGTCGAGGTCGTACGACGGCGACCAGCCCAGGTTGCGCAGACGGCTGACGTCGAGCACCTTGCGCGGCATGCCGTCGGGCTTCGACGTGTCGAACACCAAATCGGCGTCGGGGTGCACCACATCGCGCACCTTCTCGGCCAGTTCGCGGATGCTGAGATCGACTCCGGTACCCACGTTGATGTGCGAGTCGTCGCTGTAGTTCTCCATCAAGAACACACACGCGTCGGCCAGGTCGTCGACATGGAGGAATTCGCGCATCGGACTGCCGGTGCCCCAGATTTCGACCTCGGATCGACCGGCTTGGCGAGCGTCGTGGAACTTGCGGATGAGGGCCGGCAGCACGTGACTGGAAGCGAGATCGAAGTTGTCGTTGGGCCCGTACAAGTTGGTGGGCATGGCCGAGATGAAGTCGGATCCGTATTGACGACGGTAGGCCTGACACAACTTGATCCCGGCGATCTTGGCGATGGCGTACCACTCGTTGGTGGGTTCGAGTGGACCGGTGAGCAGTTGTTCCTCGGTGATCGGCTGTGTGGCGTGACGCGGATAGATGCACGAACTACCGAGATACAACAACTTGGTGACACCACTCAGATGGCTCGCGTGCACGACCGTGCCGTGAATCATCAAGTTGTCGTAGATGAATTCGGCCGGACGCGTGCTGTTGGCGAGGATCCCACCCACCGTGCCGGCCACCAAGAACACGTAATCGGGGCGGTTGGCCTCGAACCACGTGTTGACCGCACCCTGATCGCGCAGGTCGAGTTCGCGCCGTGTGGCCGTGAGCACGTTGATGTGGTCCGCAGCCTCGAGACGACGCACCACCGCACTGCCCACCAGCCCGGTGTGGCCGGCCACGTAGACACGGGCGTCCTTCGGCATCGGGTTCAGCACGACTGGCTCCTACGACTCATCGCGGTCGACGACCGCGAACAAACGATACCGACCGAACTCGGGTCGCACCTTTCAGTCCGCGCTCAATCGACCAAGGCCTGGTGCAGCAACTGCTTCAACTGGCTGCGAATCGGATACGTGCTGGACGGCATCAACTGCGTCATGAACGTGAGCGTGAGGTCTTCCACCGGATCGACCATGAACCAGGTGCTGGCCGCACCGCCCCAGCCGAAGTCGCCGACCGAGCCCGGGGTCTTGTTGGCCACCGGATCGAGTGTGACGCTCACGCCGAGGCCGAAGCCCACGCCGTCGAACGTGGTCTCGGCGAACAACGGACGACCGTATTCGGTGAGGTCGGCGTTGCCGGGCAGATGATTGCTCGCCATGTAGTGCACGATGCGCGGCGACAGGATGCGATGACCGTCGAATTCGCCGCCGCGTCGCAGCATTTCGGCGAAGCGAACGTAGTCGGGCATCGTCGACACCAAACCTCCACCACCACCGTCGAAAGCAGGTTCACTGCGCGTTCCGCGATCGGCGCCATCGGCCCGCACCGCCTCGCGTTGGCCGGGCATCTTCGTGTACAGCGCACTCAGGCGATCGACTTTGTCGGGCGGGCACCAGAACGCCGTGTCGGTCATGCCGAGCGGCTCGAAGATGCGCTGGCGCAAGAATTCGCCCAGGCGTTGACCGCTGATCACTTCCACCACACGACCGAGCACATCGATCGACGTGGAGTAATTCCATTCACTTCCGGGCTGGAACAACAGCGGTTGCTTCGCCAGCAGTGAACACACACCAGCCAGATCGAGATCGCGAGGGAAGCCCCACTCCATACCGGCTCGTCGGTAGATCTCGTCGACCGGATGCGAATACATGAATCCGTACGTGAGTCCGGCGGTGTGCGTGAAGAGATGCCACATGAGCATCGGCTCGGTCTGCGGTTCGAGAATGGGGTTCACGAACGTGCCGCCCCGCCACACTTTCGATTCACCGAACTCGGGGATGAACTTCGACACGCGATCGTTGAGTTCGAAACGACCCTCTTCCCAGAGCATCAACGCGGCCACCGCGGTGATGGGCTTGGTCATCGAGAAGATACGCCAGATCGTGTCGTCGGCGACCGGACGACCTTCTTCGCGATCGGCGAATCCACAGCGCGACGAATGCGCCACCTTGCCGTCGCGGGCGATCACCACCTGCCAACCCGACAGGCGACCTTCATCGACGTAGCGCGTGAAGTGCGCGTCGAGGCGCGCGAGACGCTCGGGCGACAGGCCGACTTCACCGGGACTCACCAAGGGCAGACCGTGATTCATGTCGTCACGTTAGGCACCCGAAATACAACGACCCGTCGGCGAGCCGGAGCTCGAGCCTTCGGGTCGTTGCGCCGCTGGCGGGTGCGGCAGACCGAATTTAGTGAGACGTGAACGAACGCTGAACTTCCACCGCGGGGAAGTTTTCTACAATCTCACGCGTTTCCGTAGTAAAGTTTCGGCGCAGGGGGCCGCCGACCCGGCCACGTCGATCACATCGATCACGTCGACTGGGCGTCGATCTCGGTGCGTACCGCATCCATGTCGAGCGCCTTGGCCTTGTCGACCAGATCGCTGAGCGCGTGCTCGGGCAACGCCCCGGCCTGGTTGTAGAGCAAGATGCCGTCGCGGAAGATCATCAGAGTGGGGATCGACTGGATGCCGAACTGGGCCGCGATCGACTGCTCGGCTTCGGTGTCGACCTTGCCAAAGGTGGCGTCGGGGTG
>Ga0194112_10009622_pt1 | contig 12260 bp, 10 predicted proteins | sample TA2MahC400mmetaG_FD_146191 | JGI IMG/M metagenome (GOLD analysis project Ga0194112, IMG submission 146191) | Freshwater microbial communities from Lake Tanganyika, Tanzania - TA2015016 Mahale Deep Cast 400m | ecosystem: Environmental > Aquatic > Freshwater > Lake | place: Tanzania: Lake...
TGGAGACCCAAGCATGTCTTCATGGTAATTAGCGAACCCTATGTAGTCAAATTCTAATTCTAACCGGAATAACAGGCGTAAAGATTAATTTTTTCACACCTTCTCAGTCTTTTGGGGAGGAGTTTCTAAGGGTTCCCTTTTGCTGTTGAGTCTCGATTTCTGATAACTCAGCCCCATGGGGAGGCTCTTAAATTTACTGAAGGTATAATCAATTGTCCCCTGAGTGGTATAGATCCTGGGATAAAGGTCGTCTTTTTTTACATTGTCGTTATACCGTGTAAATGAGAGATTGATTAAATGGATCTCAAAATTAGCTCCGGTTTTAAGGGAAAACCCCTCATTGTTTTTCTGAAGCCCTTGATTCCCAATCACCTCATAGTTAGGCCCTATATATTCATATAAAGCCTCGTAGGTGTATTTGTCTAAGGTTCCACCTACCTTCAATTTATATGCCTTATCACGCTTAGATGGGAACTCATCAGAGGTATCGGCATCAAACTTCGAGATGTCAAGCTCTGCTTCGGTCGTCAGCTTTTGCTTAAAAAAATCTGTGGTGAAGAGAAACCCATGAACATCACCTCTCTTTGCGCCACCAGTGGTCGAGACTCCAATAGAATTTCCTTCTTCGCCTCCTGTCACATAGATACCCCGGAGTTTCATCTTTTCTGATAAAAGGCCTATATCTCCAGATACGCCCATGATATGGTCATCCCTTGTGGTCTCAAGACCAGTGCCACCATTGAATCCAAAGATTTGTTGGCTTTTCACAGTGAAGGCCCTCAGTTTTAAATGTAAATCTTTGGACTCAAAGACCATATTTCCACCTCTCCTCGCAAGTCCCTGAACGGTATAGAGGGTTTCGGCAATCTGGAGGTCTCCCATCTCTGATAGGAAAGTAAATGTTTTACCGGCATATTTTCCCTGAAGGAGGTAATTTTGAAGAATAAAACCATCTTGAATAGGTGGTGTAACTCGAAGGTACTGATCAAGATATCTTATATTTGTTTTGAATATAAACCCCACCTCTTTCTCACTCAGTTTGGACTCATTTGCAAGATTAGATTCAAATTTCCAGGAATTCACATTGTGGACTTCATCAGATTTTTCTAACAATTTCTCGTATAGAGTTGTTATTTCGTTTTTTGATGAAATCTCCTCAAATGGCTTAGAGTGGCGAGTTGAGAATGTAAACTCTTTTTTTAATTCTCTCCCGTCCGCGGTATATGCGGTGACGCTAAGGGGGTGATTACCAGGGGCCAAAACTCCTAAGGGTTTGTACTCAAACCCCTCAGGGGTGATATTGAGAACGGCACTTATGTCTGTCCCATCGAAAAGGACGAGAAGTTTTTGTGGATCGAAAGGTGTTTTAATGGAACATTTAATCAAAGGCTTTTTGGCAATAATCTGGGTGCTTTCAGTTGGTTCGAGTAGCTGAATTAAGGAATCATCCACTTTGTTTGATTGAGCATATAATGGAAAGGAAAAGAAAGGATAAAACAAGCATGGAAGGAAAAAGGCCACTTCAACCATACAGAGATAGATAAAAGGCTTCTTCCCATATTCCCCCCTCAAAATAGAATCAAAAAGTTAACCGTGCTGAATGAAGTTCAAATACCCCTATCTATCCAGGATCGTAATAACCCGTAACTTATTTTTTGAAACTCATTATTATCACATTCTAATTTGTTTGTAAATCTAAATAAAATCTTGTCCAAAGTGTCAATGATTGAGCTTCGCAAAAGTAATGGAACATTATCCATTTTAGTAAATCCCCCTCACCCTCCCCTCTCCCCCGACTACGGGGGAGAGGACTTCGTCGTGAGCTCAGTCGAACGATAAAGGTGAGGGGGATTAATTTAATGGAAATTTTCGTTCCATTATTTATGTGAAAGTCAATATTTCTGCAACAACATTGACAAAGGGCGACAAAAAAGATAGGCTAAATTCATCTCCTTGAGATGATAGTTTTCTCTATGCACAGAGTGCTTATCGTTTTTTGTAACGCTTTAGTTTTTTGAAAAAGAGGCTGATCAAGATTTCGTCATATCCTAAATCCCCTTCAATCCCCCTTTTCCAAAGGGGGAAGTATTTCTCCTCCCTTTGGCAAAGCCTGCCTGCCCTGCCTACCGGCAGGCAGGCGATAGGCAGGGTAGGGTAGGGAGGGATTTTATGAAGCCTTTTGAAAAACGCTAAAGTGATATCGTTTTTTTAATCTTTTTATCGGAGGAATTCAGATGAACCGAACAGGAATTGTGAAGGATAATCTTTATCTGGAACATGTGATGGACCCCGGACATCCGGAAAGTCCAGAACGACTAAGGGTCATCTACAAGATGCTCGAAGAGTTAGAGATGAAAAATCTGTTTCAATCGGTAAAACCTCGCATAGCTACCCGAGAGGAATTGGAGATGATCCACTCTCCTCACTACATTGATCTCATCGCTCAAACATCCGGCAAACCCTACTACCGACTCGATATGGATACCTCAACCTGTGCTAAATCTTATGAAGCCGCTCTGCTTGCTTCGGGAGGACTTCTGGAGCTCACCAAAGCTGTCATGGAGGGAAAACTCGATAATGGATTTGCACTGGTGAGACCTCCTGGCCATCACGCAGAGAAAGACAGGGCTATGGGATTTTGCCTCTTCAACAATGTGGCCATCGGTGCAAAATATGCCCTCAAGCATTTCTCCCTCCAAAGGGTTCTCATTGTGGACTGGGATGTCCATCATGGGAACGGCACGCAGAACTCATTCTATGAAGATCCGGAGGTTCTCTACTTTTCAACCCATCGTTATGGTTTCTTTTATCCAGGAACGGGAGCTGCCACCGAAATAGGTAGAGGGAGAGGGGTGGGTTTTAATGTGAACGTTCCCCTTTCGACTGGAGCTGGTGATCCGGAATATGGAAATATCTTTGAAAAAATCTTAAAGCCTATCGCTCTCGAATATCGACCCCAATTGATCTTGGTCTCTGCCGGGTTCGATATTCATTATGATGATCCCCTGGGTGGAATGGAGGTAACAGAAAAAGGATTTGCAAGGATGATCCAGATCCTGATGGAGATCGCAGAAGCGACGGCTCAGGGAAAATTAGTAATCACCCTTGAAGGCGGCTATGATGTCTCTGGGCAGAGTCGATCTGTGAAAGCCATATTAAAGGAGCTTGTTCAGGACTCACCCCTTGATAAAAAAGACCTGTTGGAAAAAGAGAAGGCCAATTATCCCCGAATCGAACGGTTTCTCCAACAAATCAAGGAGATCCAAATACGATACTGGAAGAGCCTTTAAACTTTTCCTGTGGTATTCACCATCTCTTTCAATTCTTTACCGACTTTGAAGAAAGGAAGCTTCTTGGGAGGGACATCTACAATCTCCCCTGTCTTAGGGTTTCGACCTTTATAACCTCCGTAATGCCTCACCACAAAACTTCCAAATCCTCTGATCTCAATCCGCTCCCCCTTTTGCAAGGTCTCCCTCATCCCATCGAAGAGGGTGTCAACGATGACCTTGGCCACCTTCTGTGTCACATTCGTCTTCTCTGTAACCTTCGTAATGAGTTCGGCTTTATTCACAGCTCCTCCTTTCCTCCCCACCACTGGGGGCAAAATAAATGGTTTCGCATACATTGCACTGCATTCCTAAAAAATACAACTCTCATTCCTTCTTCAGGCAATTCCTCTCGGGTCCAGTGGGATGATTGGTTAGTACCGTAACCCGAGATGACGCTGGAGCGAACTTCCTTTCTCAAATTAAATCACCAAGAACCAATGACCAATAATCAAATAATAACCAATTTCCAATATCCAAATAGTGTTTGATGATTGGGTAATTGGAATTTATTTGGGGCTTGCCTGCCTGCCCTGCCTACCGCAGGCAGGCGCAGGCAGGGAATTTGGTTATTGGAATTTTATCGTTTTACGAACTCCCTCCGCCAATTGATTAAATGTCTTTTCAAAGCCGAGCCGGTTCTTGTTGGTGGAGCCAGCTAAGACGACCTCTCCAATGGATTGTTTGGGAATTCTCACCCATACCCTCTGATGGGAAAAGAAGAAGGAGATGATAAGACCTAAAACCATCAGACCACTCCCTACCCATACGATCCAAACTCCAGGATCTTTCGTCACTTGAAGCCCTGTATATTCTCTGGAGTTGACCCTTTCCAGGGAAATCATGAACTCATCGTTTCTCTGTTGACCCAATTTTGAGCCCCCTTTTAATACCCAGTAGACCTCCGGTTCTTGGTTGGGCCTAAGCAGGGCCACTTGAATCCCTTCACCAAAATTATGGATTTGAGAGGCATACCTTAATAACCTTATCAGGGTATTGGTATTTGGAATGGGAACGGTTTCTCCTTCGAAGACTTTTAAAAGCACCTTCTCCTTTTTATCTTTCCACTGAATTCCAAGGGTGAAATCGTAAATTGACCCATAATTTGATTGATAGAAGGCCAACCCCTTAAAGTGAAGTGGGTGATTGACCTTTACAGTCTTTTTCAGAACCTCTTTCTCATTTTCAAGAATCGTGAGAAGGCTCGCATATTCCTTGACATATCTTTCTGTATGAGGAAGGTCATAATAGGTAATTTGGAAATCATCGCAGCGAATCGCAAAATCGATTGGTTTTGCGATCTCCTTATCCCTAATTCTCAAATAAATTTGATCTACCGTCTCTCCTTCCAAGATATTGACAAATCCTCTAAAACCATAGAGGGAGCCCGAAAGTCCCCCGATCAGGATGATGATAATACTTAGGTGAGTAAGGGGTACACCTAATCTGGAAAACCTTCCCTTCTCTGAATAGAGTGTGATCGCGGAATCTGTCTCGATACGATCCGGGTTTTTAAATCTCTTCTTCAAATAAGAGCTAATTTCCTCTTCCCTCTTCGCTTCTCCTGAATTTGAAATAGGAATTTTCTCCACATAAGGAAAGGCCCTAAGCATTGAATCTTCCAATCTCCCTCGATCAAATCCACGGAAGACCTGTTTCAATACCGCTGGAAATCGGTGGATAGAGCAGGCGATCAAATTGATCACCAAAAGAATGAGAACGGCGCTAAACCACCATGAATGGTACATGTCGAAGAGGTTAAAAAAATCCAACACATTATAGAGGTCAATTCCATATCGTTGAATATATTCTGTACTGGATGCATTCTGCTTGATTAATGTCCCGATGATGGAAATGACGGCGAGGATGATGAGAAGGAAAATGGTGAGTTTAAGGGAACGGAAGAGGTCAAAGATGGTGTTGAAAAATCCCTTTTCCTTTTCACTTAGCATTACCTTAGGTTCTTTCATAGGACTCTTTTATTGGATTTTATTTTTATATTAAAACTGTCCTTCTACAGGGCAGGCAGGCAAGTAATTGAAATACTTAACATAAATTATTATTTACTGTCAAGTAAAAAGGGGTAGTCCCGCAAAGGGAACTACCCCTTCCAATCTCCTCTTTAAAGAGAACTTCAACTTACTTCTTGGCAGGCGGCTTCACATGGCATTGAGTGCAAGCTGTTGGACCGGCAGGTTTGTTGGCCTTCTTTGCCTCCTCATGGCATCCCTTACAATCCTTATGATAGGCATCCTTTGCGGAAAGGGCCTTCCCCTCTGCCTTGGCCTTATGGCATTTCTTACACCCTTGTGCAGGAGTACCGGGCTTCTTGCCTTTCAACTCGTGGTGACATTTCTCGCAGGATATTTTAAGTGTTTCTGCATGCTTCTGATGGGTGAATTTCACATCTCCATAACCGACCTTAAACACATAATCCTTCTGCTGAGCAAAAACGCCACTCACCACGAGACCAGAGAAAAGGAATACCGTAATAATCCCGATGCTGATCAAACCCTTTTTCATTCCTTATTCACCCCCCTTCTTTTAATTTTTGATAATCTCTTGCCTAACTATTTCGACGGCGGAAGTTTAACAAATATTCACATTTTGTCAAGAAAAAAAACTGGGGCTCTACTTAATCTTAAACGATTCTTCTATACCTATATATTTCTTTCTCAGTTTTGGTTTCTCTATCTTCCCCGTCGGGTTCCGTGGTACCTCACCGAAGAATACCTTTCGAGGTCGTTTGTACTTTGGTAATTGTTCGCAATATTTTAAAATTTCTTCTTCGGTAAGCACTTTACCTGGAATGAGATCAATGATAACAGAAACCACTTCACCCAAACGCTCATCAGGATATCCAATGGCTGCCACATCTTTGACGCTGGGATGTGTATGGAGGAAGTCTTCCACTTCGACCGGAAAGACATTCTCACCCCCACAGATGATGAGATCTTTTTTTCTATCGACAAGGTAGATGAAACTTTCTTCATCCTGTTTTGCCATATCTCCTGTGTATAACCATCCTTCCCTTATTGCTTTTGCTGTAGCCTCGAGGTTCTTATAATATTCCCTCATCACGCCATCACCCCGAACAACAAGCTCTCCCACCTCTCCCTTTTTGACAGGATTCCCTTCTTCATCCATAATCTGGGCCTCCCAGTTGAAACCGGGAAGTCCAATGGCGCCAACTTTACGTTCATTTTCTATACCAAGGTGGACGCAACCAGGGCCTGTTGATTCGCTAAGACCATAAGTGGTATCATAATCCATATTGGGAAAGTATTCTTTCCAGTGTTTGACCAGTGAAGGAGGAATGGGCTGGGCACCGGCGTGCATGAGCCTCCAATGGCGGAGGTCATAGTCCCTCAGTTTAATCTCCCCATTATCAAGCTTTACAAGAATGTCCTGAGCCCATGGGACAAGAAGAAAAACGATCGTAGCTCGCTCTTCGCTCACCGTTTCAAGAATCCATTCGGGTGAAATCCCCCTTAAGATGACTGCCTTCGCTCCTACAATAAAATTCCCGAACCAATGCATCTTTCCCCCAGTATGATAAAGAGGAGGAAGGAGGAGGAAATTATCCTTCTTGGTCTGATAATGATGGACATTTTCTGTAATACAGGCACAGATCATATTCTTATGGGTGAGCAGAATAGGTTTAGGTGCCCCTGTGGTGCCGGAGGTGAAATAGAGGCCACAGGGATCATTGTAAGTAATTTGAATATTAGGAGGATTTGAAGAAGACTTCTCGAGCAGTCTTTCAAAGGACTCTGCATAATCTAAAATTTCTTTTCCTACAAAGATGTAATGCTCCACGGTATAAAGATTATCTTTTATTCCAGTTACCCTCTCCACAAACTCTTCACCAAATATCATACATCGAGGCTCTGCCACATCACAACAGTATTGAATGTCAATACCCGTAAAACGGAAATTGAGGGGGACTGCCCATGCTCCTGTGCGTACGATGCCGAAATAGGTAATCAGCCAGTCGATAGAGTTCATCATAAGATGGATCACCTTATCACCCTTTTTAATTCCTTTTTGAATAAGAACATTTGCAAATCGGTTAACTCCTTCGTCAAACTGTTTCCAGGTGATCTCCCTTCTCTTCTTTTCATTGGGTATCCTTTCAATCAGGGCCACATCGTTTGGATACAGCCTTGCATTTCTTGCTAAGATCTCCCCAATATGGATGTCTAAATTCCCCATATGAATCCACCCTCCTAACTATTTAGAAAATAACGTGACTCGTGTCCGTGTCTCGTTGCTCGTAAAGAACCCATTATAAAATATTTTCCAGTGCAATATTTCACAAAAAAAGATAAAAATCAATATTCCTCTACGATGTATTGAATTGTCTTTCTTTTACTGAAAATAAATTTTTCACCACCACCCCACCTCCCCACGGGAGGCTGTATCACAATGGGGGGAATTACATGTTTGTCATTCTGAACCCTTCGCCATGTGTCACCCTGACCCCGTATCAAGTACGGGGGAAGGGTCTCGGTTTTAGGCTCAGGGTAAATTCCGTGAAGCTTGTCCTGAGCGTAGCGAAGGAACTTATGAGATCCTTCACTTCGTTCAGGATGACACTTTGTGTCAGATTCTTCGCCCTGAATCAAGTTCAGGGCTCAGAATGACATTGCGACACAGTCTCCGGAGGGGGAAGGGATGGCCGGTAGGCAGGGAGGACCGCCCCTATGAATTTCGATGTGCTGGATCTATTTCCAACTGCGGCGGTCGACAATAAGACTATCCTTATCGGAGAGAGTTCCTTTTTCTATGAACTCGAGTTTATCAATCTTGACCGTACAGATCTCTTTGAAGACCTTTTCAAATTCGGCCTCGAGTTTTCCATGATCTTCTGGTCCGGCCTCGACTCTCACCATCAAATAATCCTTAAATTCCACTCTGTCCACCAATGCCTGAAGTTTAACATCGCCAAATTTAGATGAGACAAGTTTTAATTGACTGGGTGCGATAAACATCCCCCTCACTTTTGTTGCTTCGCCAACCCTCCCGGATATTCCCATGAGGCGAAAAGAGGTTCTGCCACAAGGGCAACGCTCTTTTATAAAACGTGAAAGATCCCCTGTTCCAAATCGGAAAAGGAAAAAGATGTTATTCAGCCGAGTAACTACCACCTCACCTAATTCACCTGGACCGAGTTGTTTACCTGTGGTCGGATCCACAATTTCTACGATGACTTCCTCACAGATATGCCATCCGTTTTTTTGTTTGCACTCATAGGCAATATCACCTACCTCCGTGGCTCCATACATCTGGTATGTATCGATGGCATATTCTTTCTCAAATTTCTCTCTCAATGATGGCTGAAGAGGTTCAGCGACGAAGCTCGCCCGCCTTATTTTGAAATTATCTTTAAAACTGTAACCCATCTCCTCAGCCTTCTTGATAATCGCCATCAAAAAGCTAGGGGTACCTGTATAACCCGTTGCACCAAGGTCACGAATTAACTGGATCTGGTTTTCAGTGCTGGAAGCACCAGAAGGGATGACGGTTGCACCCACTCGTCTCAGACCACTGTGGAATGTCAAACCCGCAGCGACCATGTGGTATGAAAAGGCATTAAGGACCACATCTTCCTTTCTAAAACCAGCTGCATAATAGCCCCTACCCCATATCGGATCTTTTTCCGTGAGATGGGGTTCGTAAACCGGCCCAGGGGAAGTAAAGATTCTATCCGTTTTAACATCCTTTTCACAGAAACCACCGAAGGGAGGTTCTTCCATTTCGAGTTTAACGAGTTGTTCCCGAGAGATGAGGGGCAATTTCTCCAAGTCTTTTATCGTTTTGATCTTTGTGGGATCGATGTTCCGCTCATCTAATATCTTTTTAATTCTCGAGGATTTTTTATATCCCAGCCGAACCATCTTAGATAGGCTCTGATTATAATAAGCCAGTCTCTTCGTGGTCGTCATCGTTTCTTTTGCATCAAAAAAACGGGACTCTTTAGCTTTGGCTGCCATGTCTCCCTCCCCTTATACACACCGCATAGCGCACCCCCTCTCTTACCCTCCCCCCTCGAGGGGGAGGGGAGGGTGGGGGGAAAGTTAGAGCCAGCGTTTACGCCGTTTATAAGCCTTCACATCCTTATAAGACTTAAGCGCCCCAGAGGCTGCGGTGCCAAGGTAGAATTCTTTCACATCCGGATTTTCTCTCAATTTCGTGGCCTCATCTTCCATTACAATCTTCCCATTTTCCATGACATACCCATGGTGGGCGATGAGAAGGGCCATATTGGCATTCTGTTCAACCAGCATAATGGTGGTTCCTTGTTCCTCATTAATCCTCTTTATGATCTCAAAGATCTCTCTCACAAGAAAAGGTGCCAGACCCAATGAGGGTTCATCCAATAAAAGGAGTTTGGGTTGGGCCATCAATGCTCGTCCCATGACGAGCATCTGCAGTTCCCCACCACTGCAGTATCCAGCCAGTCGGCTTTTTCTGGCCACCAATGGTTGAAAGTAATGGTAGACCAGCTCGAGGTCTTTTTTATAGGGTTTACCCCATCGAGTAGCTGTCCCAACTCTAAGATTTTCTTCGACGGTCAGGTATTTAAAGGGTTGGCGACCTTCTAAAACCTGAATGATTCCAAGACGGGTAATATATTCAGGAGCCGAATTCTGAATTAAATGACCTTCATAAACGATGTTGCCCTCTGTCACCTTACCATTTTCAGGTTTGAGAAGTCCGGAGATGGCCTTCAAGGTCGTCGTCTTCCCTGCGCCATTGCTACCGAGTAATGAAACAATCTGGCCTTTTTTAATGATTAGGGAAACCCCTTTTAGCACTTGGATGACATCGGAGTAAACGACACTGATATTATTGATCTGAAGGAGGATATTGTCTTCCATAAATCCCTCACCCCCCTCCCTACCGTTCGGCTGAGCTCACGCCGAAGCCCTCCCCCTCAAGGGGGGAGGGAGAGGGTGGGAGTATTAATAAGAGAATGGCCAGAGCTTAAAGCTCGACCTGATGATGCGCCATACCTCTGCTAACCCTCGAGGTTCAAAGATAATAAAGAATACGATGGTCAGTCCAAAGACAAACTCCCGAAGGGGTGCGATTGTCAGGGCAATCTTGGTGAGCGCACTGATATTCATAAAAAACTCTGTGGCATGGCTCAATATTTCGTTTAAGGCGGTAATAAAAATGGCACCAAACACAGAGCCAGGAATACTCCCCAGACCTCCGATGATGATCATTGCTATATATTCGACGGAGAGGAACAATGTGTATGGCTCGGGAGTGATGCTCCCGATATAATATGCCGAAAGGCCTCCGGCAAATCCAGCATAAAAGGAACTGATGGCAAAAGAGAGAAGCTTATAACGAAAGATTGGAATGCCCATTCCCTCCGCAGCCCGGTCATTGTCACGTATGGCGATAAAGGCACGGCCGTATCGGGTTCGGATAAGGTTGACAGCAATCCATGTCAGGATGACAAAACTGATGAAGATCACATAATAGAAAGCACGGTCCCCTTTCACATCAAGTCCAAAGAGTGTGGCACGGGGAAGCCTGATACCCATCGGTCCTTTGGTGAGAGCATCCCATTGGACGAAGAGGTATTGAAGAATAAATTGCCCTGCCAGTGTGGCAATGGTTAAATAAAGATGTTTGAGTCGGATGGAAGGAATTCCAAAGACCACACCGACAGCGGCTGTAATGACTCCTGCACATGGAACAGAGAGCCAGAATGGAAAACCTACAGCCGTGGCGAGAATGGCAGCTCCGTAGGCTCCTACACCGAAAAATGCGCCATGGCCAAGGGAGATCTGGCCCGTATATCCGATAAGGATGTTGAGGCCGATGGCAGCAATGGCAGCCATTCCGATGTGATTGATAATGTATAAAAGGTAAGGCTTACAGATGAAAGGGATGACAAAAAAGAGAAGAAAAAGTCCAATCCCCATCCAGAGCCTACCGAAATCCGTTCCAAAGATGGTCAGCTCTTCCTCGTATCGCTCATTAAATTTTCCACAAGGATGTAATTTCAGTTTTCGCATTTCTTACTCCAATACTATTTCGTGCCCGTGTCCGTGTTTCGTGTCCGTCTCATATTTTTTGGAGTAATTATATTATCAATTCTCCCTATCACCCTCTCCCCCTATCTCCCTATTCTTTTCTGCCTTTCTCACTCCCACTCTCCCCATCAACCCCTCCCATCCCCTCCCGCCTTGAGGGGGAGGGTGAGGGTGGGGGGGTCAGACTCGCTCGATTTCGACCAGACCAAAGAGCCCATAGGGCTTAACCAATAAAATGAAGACGAGGACAATATAAGGGATGATCTCCTTAAGCGAAGTGGAGATATATCCACCCGTAAAGGTTTCAAGCAATCCGATGATGAGCCCTCCGATAATGGCTCCGCCAATACTTTCCAGTCCTCCCAGGATGACCACCGGAAAGACTTTGAGTCCCATGACACTGATATCATGAACATTGATCCCATTCATGATCCCCAGAATGATCCCGCTGATGGCACAAACCAGAGCCGCAATGGCCCAAGACATAGCAAAGACCCTTCTCACATGAACCCCAAGGGAGAGAGCTGCAGGCTGGTTATCAGCCACAGACCTCATATAAATTCCCTGAGAGGAGTATTTGAAAAAGAACCCAAATATCGATAGGAAGATGATACCGATGATAAAGGACGCCACATAGACGGGTTGAATATTGACGGAGCCCCATTGAATGGTAAGGCCCTTTGGAAGAAAGTCCGGGTAATTGAATAAATTACCGCCGAAGATGACAAGCATCAAACCCTTGAACATGGCAGCCAATCCGACGGTCAGCATAATCACTTCAATGAGGGCTTCGCCAATCAAGGGACGTAGAAAAAGTCGTTCGATGACAAATCCCATGGTAAAGGTACCCACCAGCGTCAATAAAAAGGCGATG
>Ga0194112_10009624_pt1 | contig 12256 bp, 10 predicted proteins | sample TA2MahC400mmetaG_FD_146191 | JGI IMG/M metagenome (GOLD analysis project Ga0194112, IMG submission 146191) | Freshwater microbial communities from Lake Tanganyika, Tanzania - TA2015016 Mahale Deep Cast 400m | ecosystem: Environmental > Aquatic > Freshwater > Lake | place: Tanzania: Lake...
CTTCACGTCGTCCAGATGGACGGCTGGGAGCGGTCGATGTTATTCGATCAGACCGGTCTCCGTTGGATCAATCCCTCACCGAGCATCCGAACACTGCACACAGCAGTTGTCTATCCGGGAACCTGCCTCCTCGAAGGGACCTCCGTGTCGGAAGGACGAGGGACCGACCGACCGTTCGAATATCTCGGCGCCCCGTGGATCTCAGGTGGCCTCCTTGCGAAGCGGTTGAACGTCCAGCGCCTGCCCGGCGTGCGTTTCCAGGCGATCCGGTTCGTTCCACGAGGATCGCGCCTTCTGACAACAGAACCGAAGTATGAAGGACAAGTTTGCGGCGGGATATTCGTCAGAGTCACGCATCGCAAACGCTTTGAGCCGGTGCGAACAGCGCTCTTCATATTCTCAACGCTACAGGAGTTGTATCCGCAGCAGTTCCGTATTCGATCGAGACGGTTCGACGAGCTGGCCGGGACTCGACAGATCAGAAAGGGCATTCTCGATGGAACACATCCGGATCGGATGATCTCGTCCTGGCAGACATCGCTTCACCAGTTTGCGGCGTTGAGGAGGCGCTACCTCCTGTATCGATAATTCGACAATGATGGTTCTTCACTATCAACCCACCTTTATGACGGTGGTCGTATGAAAAGGAAACATCGGCATCTGTTCATCATCGGCCTTGTCCTCCCGCTGCTTGCGCTGGCACAGGAACAGGGGGTTCGCACCGGTGCGGACCTTCTCCTCACGAAACACTTCGATCTCATCAAAGGGAAGAAGCTCGGCCTCGTTCTGAACCATACGGCGATCCTGTCCGACGGACAACACCTTGTGGACGCGCTGCACAAGGCGAAGAATGTGAAGGTTGTCGCTCTCTTCGGACCAGAACATGGCGTCCGGGGGGATACAACGGGCCCGGTTGAAAGCAGCGTCGATCCAAAGACAGGTATTCCGATACACTCGCTGTACAGCGCGACGAACAAGCCCACCGCGCAGATGTTGAGGGGAATAGACGTTCTGATCTACGACATACAGGATGTGGGAGCGCGATTCTACACCTACATTTCGACGCTCGGTCATATCATGGAGGCAGCCGCCGAGCAGGGCATTCGTGTCATCGTGCTAGACCGGCCGAACCCGATCGGCGGGCTGTACGTCGATGGCCCTGTCAGGGACGACACCCTGAAATCATTCGTGGCCTTCGCGAAGATCCCGATCGCGTATGGCATGACGATCGGTGAACTTGCTCAGATGTACAATGGCGAGGGATGGCTTGAACCTAGTGTGAAAGCAGATCTTCACGTCGTCAAAATGGAGAATTGGAAGCGATCGATGTGGTATGACCAGACTCAATTGCCCTGGATTAGGCCCTCCCCAAACATGCCGACGCTTGCCACAGCCACTGTCTATACGGGAACGTGCTTGTTCGAGGGCGTCAACATTTCGGAGGGTCGAGGGACGAAACGACCGTTTGAATACATCGGCGCACCATGGATCGATGCTGTCCGCGTCATACAACTGCTGGCGAAAGAACCGCTTCACGGGGTGAAGTTCAGACCCATACAGTTCACCCCAACTCAAGCACCACAAAATGCCCGACCGCCGAAATACAAGGGGGAGCTCTGCAAAGGGATTTTCGTCATCGTCAAGGACAGGACAGTGTTTGAAGCGGTGAAAACCGGGATCTACCTCCTCTGGGCAATCAAGAAAATCCATCCAGAGAAGATGCAGTGGCGGCTCCCCGGTTTCGATCGACTGAGCGGAACATCGAGCGTGAGAACGATGTTAGATACGGGGAAGACTCCGGAAGAGATCTTCTCTGCGTGGAAAGCAGATCTTGAGCGATTCAAGTCGATTCGCCAGCGATACCTGTTGTACCCGCGATAGAGTCCAAAGATTCCGAGTGAGGACGTGGCTGTCCATTCGCTCGCGTGTACTCTTCCGTTTCCCTTCGTTGTTATTCTTGAGGAATAATCATGCCTTGGAGTGAGAGTACCCCTACGAAGACGCGAGTTATCACCATCATCCTCGTACTCGGATTGTTTGCCGGCGGTGTTGCTGCATTCATTGATACCGGCGGTCCGGAAGCCGTCGAGCCGGGCAAGACCTCGGTGCGTTGGTTCGCCTTCGACGAGGGATTCAGCCTCGCGAAGCAGACCAACAGGAAGCTCCTGATCGACGTGTACACAGATTGGTGCAGCTGGTGTAAGAAGATGGACAAGGAAGTGTATACTGACCCGCGAGTTCAGGAAGTGCTCCAGGCCCGCTTTGTGCCTGTCAAGCTTGATGCCGAGTCATCGAGAGAGTTGACGTTGAACAACAGAACGCTCAGCGAAAGTCGCCTGGCTCAAGAGATGGGAGTGACAGGGTATCCGACCACTGTGTTCTTCGATTCCAATGTTCAGTTTATCACAAAGGTGGCCGGGTACGTCGAGAGTGCCCAATTCGCAAGAATTCTCCGTTTCATCGGCGAGGATCATTACAGGTCCAAGACGTTCGAAGAATTCCTCTCCATAGAAGACGCTTCGGACTCCCAATGAAGATAAGCAGCTCTTCGTCCAGTCGAAGCGCGCCAAATTCCGCGATATCCCCTCACTGGCTCAGTTCATGGCTGCTTTAGAGCTGAGTTCATTGCAAAGAATTCCTTCTTCCTCCACTCCTTGAATGCTCAACCCGTTGATGAAGCGTCAATCCATCGATCCGGTGAGATCCTGGGTTGGCCGATGGTTTTGGCTGGGTCTTCTCTTGACTAAGCGACGAGTTAGGGATATATTTGCAGCAAAAGTCCAGATCGCGCCGTTCACGTAATGCGATCTCGTAAACGAGGGTAGGAGACGCGGGTTCGAAGTGGCCAACTGCGCATTGAGGCTAGCCACACCGCGTTCTGTTGCAGAAAGTCCCCTACGACAGATTCTCTCGACCTGGCATCATGCTGGGCATGCCAAGACTGTGCCGGGTCCTCGTCGTCACACCTTAGACCATCGTGAATCATGGCATGGAGGAACAGCGTATGAAGGGAATTCCCATCATGCTCCTAAGCGCGCTTAGCCTGCTGACTATCCTTATCATTTCTTCACCCAGCAGTGCAATCGCGCAGGTACCAACGTGTCACATCACGGGAAGGATTCTCGATGACGAGAGTAATCCTGTACCATTCGCTGCGGTCATGCTCAAAGAGACCAAAACTGGCCTCACTCGGGGGACATCCGCGTCGGACAGTGGCGATTTCCGCTTCGACGTTGCAGTGCCCGGGAAGTATATCATCACAGTTCACCGTGCTGGCTTCAAGCCGCAGTCGCGTGATCTGGAAGTCGTCAACGGACAGACCACGTCTGTTACTTTCACGATTGCTCCGAACGACGTCGAGGAGGAGCCGGTGGAACTCATCCTGCCCAGTGCCCGAGCACGAACTGAGCTGGACACCCAGAACCTTCGATGGTACTCTTTTGACGAGGGAATTTCACTCGCACAACAGACAAACAGGAAGCTGCTCGTTCATGTTTACACCGACTGGTGCGGGTGGTGCAAGAAGATGGACAAGGAGGTATTCACCAATCCGGAGGTCAAGAGTGTGCTCCGATCGTACTTCGTCGCCGCAAAGCTCAATGCGGAATCGCCCCGAGAGCTGACGGTCAAAGGTAGGCGCCTCAGCGAGCTGGCGATCGCGAAGGAAATGGGTGTCAGCAGCTACCCAACGACGGTCTTCCTTTACCCGAACGCCGAGCCACTCACGAAAGTGAGGGGGTATATAGAGAGTCAATACTTTGCGAAGATGCTTCGGGACATCGGACAAAATCGGTAACGAGAATCGCGCCCGCGCACCAGAGCTTCCGCGAGGGCCTCTGCCAACTCGCCATGACCATCAGCGGTTTCTCTTTCATTCGCAACGGCGTCACGTACGATTATCCATTCCGCGAGTCGATCCTCTCCGTCTTACCGATTTGCGATGAGTTCGTCGTCGCCGTAGGCGAATCCGACGACGATACCCTGCACCGCATCGAGGCTCTCGGTTCCCCCAAGATCAAGATCATCGAGACGGTGTGGGATGAGTCACTGCGCGAGGGAGGCTATGTCCTCGCCGAGCAGACGAACATCGCGCTTGATCGTGTGAGCGGGGATTGGGCCTTCTACATCCAAGCCGACGAGGTGGTCCACGAAAGAGACCTTCCCGTGATCCACGAGGGCGTCGAGCAAGTCAACGGTGACGGGCGTGTCGAGGGTCTTCTCTTCAGCTACAAACATTTTTATGGGAGCTACGACTACGTCGGTACGTCGCGCCGATGGTATCGGCACGAGATCCGCCTGGTTCGAACGCGCATCGGCGTCAAGTCATGGGGGGACGCGCAAGGATTCCGGATAAGGGGACGGAAGCTTCGAGTCAAGCCGATCGACGCAGCAATCTACCATTACGGTTGGGTGAAGCCACCAGAGATCCAGATGGCGAAGCAGCGGAGCTTCAACCGGCTCTGGCACTCCGACCGCTGGGTCGAGCGGAAACTCGGGCTCAACTCTTCGTACGACTACCACGGGGGTACGCATTTGGAGAGGTTCAAGGGTACCCATCCCGCTGTAATGCAGGAGCGGATTCGCTCAGCAGATTGGCCATTTGAATACGATCCATCGAAAGTGCGGCTGCCCGTCAAGGATGCCATCCTAGAGTGGATCGAAGCAAAGAGTGGAATTCGACTCGGGGAGTACAGAAACTACGAATTGATTTGAGCGCCAGCCTCCTCACCCTCCTTTCCCTTGCCGACCGGCTTTCTGACCTCTTGACGCCGGTCGCTCGCGGCGTGAGCCGCGAACAGCAACCCTGTCACAAACCACCACCCAAGACAGTTGATGAACGTCCCGTAGTAGTTCTGAAATAGGCTCCCCACGAGAAAGCCGAAAACTGCAAACGTGGACCCGAGCGTGATCGCGCGAAGCTTCTCATCCTGAATCCCACGCGACGCTCGAAACCCCGCAGTGAGAGTGATCCCCCAGATCGCGACGAAGGCGACGAGTCCGGGATAACCGGAGGAGACGAGCACCGAGAGATAATCACTGTGGGGATGGACGATGGTATCATAGTAGCCTTCCACTCGGTAGCGCTCGAACACGTGATCCCAGTTGTCCTCGCCTACTCCGGTCAAGGGATAATCCTCAGAAATGCGGATTGCCGTCTTCCACAGGTTCAGGCGAGTTTCGTTCTGAGAAAGGTCGACGACTGATGCAGCACGGAAGCGCAGAGCTGGAACCGTCAGAACACCGACCAGGAGCAGGGCGAGCAGCGAGGCAGTCACGATCATCCCCGTCCTTTTGCCGCGGGTAAAGGCGAAAAGCGGAATGGCAGCGGCAAAGGACAACCAGATGCTCCGTGCGAACGTGCCGACGACGGCCAGAAAGCTCACGAGCGCCGTCGCTCCGAAGAGCCATCGTTTCTTGCTCTTCAACTCAACCAAGAGCGCGGTAGAGAGGAAAAACACCGTCATCGCCAGCGCGGCAAATGTGAGATAGAACCCGTAGAAGCCAACCGCTCTGTAGAAACCCCATCCTATCGGATCGAGTTGCACATTGCGATAGAACTCCACTCCGCCGACCGTTTGCCACACCCCATACACCATCGCAAACGCTGAAGAGATGAGGAAAGCCACTGTGAGATGAAAAAGCCTTTGAGAGCTTTCCGAGGTCCAATACAGCAACACCATGATAAGAATGGGCCATTCGTTGTCGAGTACGGCTGCGAGACTGTGTGCTGGCCGTTCAGAAAGTGAGGCGGAGAGGATATTCCAGAGCAGGTAGGCAGATATCGGTACGAACACCACATGCCATCGCACTTGCCAACGCCGGTTGATCAGTCCCTCAAGCAACCAGCCAAGGAACGACAAGCCGATGCCGAATTGGGCGGGGACGTGTGAAATGGGCAGGCCTATGGCGAAGAGGAAAAAACCTGTGATAACAATTCTTTGCGGAAGGAGAACGGGCTTGTTCATAGTCAGGAGCTCACTGGCAAAACAGGTTGCGGCACAAACCTCTGAACAAACTCATCGATTTTCTGAAGCATCATTGCCGTGGGAATTCTCGAGGCAGCTTGGCCTTCTGGTGCGATCACAAGCTCGTAAGGAACCTGGTATGGCAGCCATTCATTCATCCCCTGGACGGTCGTAAAGAAACCCAAAACAGGAACCCCCGCTGCCGAAGCGAAGTGGACGATTGCAGTATCGGGAGTGAGCACACCGAGCGCGCCGTCGACGACCGAGGCGATTTCGAGAAGCGAAGCACTCCCGTCGCCCGGATACGCGAGACACTCGCCGAAATCGCTCTCTTCCCGAACGACCGATTCCATCTCACGGTCGCCTGGAGCGTGAATCACCACGGTCTTGAAACCCTGTTGAGTCGAAAGATGCTTCGCGACAACTTTGGCCTGCTCCACCGATATCCTGCGCTCCTCATCGGTAGCAGACACGTTGAAAACGACGTATGGTGAGGAACCCGGGGAGATATCAGATCGGCGCCGAAGTTGACGTTTGCGGAGAAAGAGATCAACCCCCTGCCTTGAACTCTGATCAATGAATATCTCGAATTTGAGGTCCGATGACTGAATCTCGGTGCCGAAGACCTCTTTGACGTACGCCGCCAAGGACTCAACCATGTGAACCGAAAACCGCGGAAGCTTCACAAGCCGGTCGAAATAGAATCGATAGCGCTCGTCCGCGTGTCCGTACTTCAGTGCAGATGGCGCCGCCAGGCGCGCGAGCATGGCAACGGTTGTCGTTCGATTGAACACGAAACTCAGCACGACGTCGTACCCCTCGCGCCTTGCACGTCGAGCCTCCGCGAAAAGACGGAAGGGGTTTGGATATGCAATATAGATCGCATCGACATAGGGATTGTGTCGAATAATCTGCACATTTGATCGACTCGCAAAGACTCCAAGATGAAGGTCCGGGTGCAGGCGCTTGAGGGCACGAAAGACCGGAGTGCTCACGATCATGTCCCCTATGCGATCGTGCCGGAGGATAAGGAGCTTGCGAACGCGTGAAAGCTCGATTGTTCCATCAATTGGCCGCTTCCGCAGAACGATCCGGAAGACGGGATACACAAAGGCGTTCCGCACCGCGTGCTCCAGGAACTGAAGGAATGGCTTCATGAGGCCCTGCCATCCCCGGTGAGAACGCGAGCTCGGCCAGCGTCGATCTTCGCGATCAGGCGGCTCACTGCCTCGAAGACTCGATCTGCCGGGATTGTCTTCAGGTCGTCGACATCGGTGACGATCGTCTCGGACGGAGAGCCGTAAGGCTCCCAGATTCGGAGGTCTTTATTCGACTGGACGTAAAGGACGACAGACGGTATGTGAAATGCCGCTGCGAGATGAACTGCGGAGGTGTCCGGCGTGACGAGAATGCCGATGAGCTGCACAAGCGCGGCGAACTGGTCAAACGAATCGGTTCTCGGTGAGAGAACCACTCTCTTGAAGGACTCTGCAATATTCTCCGCCTGTTCTTTGTCCCTAGGCTGGTACAGGACGAGGATCGGCAACTCCGGGAACTGCCCCAGGAGCCTCTGAATCAATGCGCGGAAGTTCTGGATTCCCCAGAAGCGAACCCCGCCCGCCGGTGAGACATTCAATCCAATGACAAAGCGGTCACGCAGGTCGCGCTGCTGGAAAAACGTCTGCGCGAATCGCCGGGAATCCGCCGCGGGAACGTAGCGCACTTCGAGTTTCTCTTTCTCCGGACTGATTCCGAACACCGTCAGCAGCACGGCGAGCCGATCCACGATGTGCGTCTCTTTTCTCGACAACAAAGGCACCGCAACGTCGTAGGCATATTCGTTCTGCTTGCTCAAGCCGACGTTCCAACGGCCCCCTGCGAGTGCACAAATTAAGGTTGAGGTTGTTGACGGGTTGTCCATGAGATCAATGACGAAGTCATACTGCTCGCGACGAATCGATCGGATCAGCCGCAACGCGCTCGCCGCGCTCTTCCGGTAGACCCAGCGTTTCCGCACAAGGGGCTCGTGGGCAAGCACGAAGTGATTGTTAGAGCTGAGCAGAAAGTCCACGACTGCGGCCGGGTAGCGACTCTTCAAGGCATAGATCAGGGGAGTAGAGATGAGAACGTCGCCGATGCGATCCTGTCTGACAAAGAGGATCTTCACGGAATTGAAGTCGAGGCCGGGAGGGACGGACTTTCCTCGCTTGATGATGAGGCCGAGGAGACGCAGCAGCACGCGCCGAAATGCGATTTCGATGGACTTCAGGACATCCATTCAGGGCAATCTCTCTTGTTCCCTTCCTTCGTCGGAGAACTGCAGCGAATACAACTTCTTGTAGATACCGGAATCGTTGCGCAGCAGTTGTTCGTGCGTCCCCTCCTCTACTATGACACCTCCGTCAAGAACAAAGATCCGGTCGCAGCGATACACCGTCGAAAGCCGGTGGGCAATAATGAAGGAGGTTCGTCCAAGCATCAGCCGATCGAGGGCCTCCTGTACCATCAGCTCGGACTCGCTGTCCAGGGCAGAGGTGGCCTCATCAAGAAGGAGGATTCTCGGATCGCGCAGAATTGCCCGTGCGATAGCCAACCGTTGACGTTGGCCACCGGAGAGCTGCACGCCTCGCTCACCGATTTCTGTCTGATACCCATTATCGAGCCGCTCGATGAAACCGTGGGCGTTCGCCATGGCCGCAGCGTTGAGAATCTCCTGCTCCGTCGCGTCCAGCCTCCCGTAGCGGATATTCTCCAGGATCGTGCCTGCGAAGAGAACGACCTCCTGCGGAACGACGCCGATCTGTGCCCGTAGGTCGGTCAGGCTCATTGATCGGACGTCACTCCCATCAATGACGATGCTCCCGTCTGTCACTTCGTAGAACCGAGGAATGAGATTGATGAGAGTTGTCTTCCCGCTCCCACTTGGCCCGACAAGCGCGATCTTCTCACCGGGCTTCACCGTGAAACTCACGCCCCTCAGCGCAGGGACCTCAGCGTTATAGGAGAACCATACGTTACGGAACTCAACTTCCCCCCTTCCGATGACCGCCTTTGCGGGAGTCTCACTCAGCTTCTCCTTCTCAAGATCGAGCATCTCGAAGATCAATCCTGCAGAGACAAGGTTTTTTTGGATCCTGGCGATGTTCTCACCAAGCGCCTTCACCGGCTTTGCCAGGATATTGATGAGGATGAGGAAGAAGATCATTGACTTCATGGTCATATCGCCCTGCAGGAACAGGTAGCCTGTGAAGACGACCAGCAGTGATGCAACGAATGTGTTGAAGAACTCGTTTGTCGGACTGAGCAGCGCCATGGTGCGAACGATCTTCATCGAGTGACCATAGTTTTCGTTCACCCTCCGCCGGAACGAGCGCCGCTCGTACTCCTCGCGGGTGAACGATTTCACGACACGGATCGAAGAGATCTTCTCCTGAAGAAACGCCGAGATGTCCGCGAGGGTCTCGGTGAGGTCGCGGCTGTATGAACGAATGCGATCACCGAACTTCCGGGAAATGACGCCTGAGATCGCAAAAATGATCACGGTGAAAGCGGCCAGTTGCCAGTTCGAAAAGAAAAGCGCTGTCGCGTAGATGAGCGTGTACAGCAGGTTTTGCACGATCTCGACCAGCAGGTATAGCGACTGCTCCATGTTGTTGACGTCATTCGTGATACGGGACATCACCCTGCCGGTCTTCTGCTGATCGAAATACCGTACGGGGAGAAGCAGGACCGTGTCAAAGAGCTCAACCCTGAACTGCATCAATATCTTCTGCTGGGCGGAGCTCATTACATACTCTCGTATGTACACAAAGCACACCTTCACGAGGATGATGCCGAGCAGTGTCAGGGCAAAGGCGAGAATGAGCCGCATCGTCTCTGCACTCCCCTGAATCGAGATGGTTCGTATGAGATTGCCGGACACCTCGATTGGTATGGTGACGGCGATGCTCTGCCCCTCCTTGACTAGGTCCCCGATTTCCTTCAGCACTTCAAACAGTTGTGCGATGAGAAACGCCGAAGTCGTATCAGCAAGACTCATCACCGCGACGGAGACGAGCCCGGCAAGGATTCGCCATTTGTACTTCAGAAAGTATGTAAGAAGCCGTAGGAAGACTCTCATCTGATCACCACGCGCCACTCGGCGCGCACACACGGTCCCGGCTCGTGCCACGTGGAGTGGGTTCCGGAATCGACTTCCGATTGTCGTTCACGCCAGGCGCCCTCCCCATCCGAGCGCCGGCAGCTTGCTGAAAAAGGCGGCATCGACTGGAAGTCGACGCCTCCTTCGGAGCGAAACCCTTTGGGTTTCGTCCATTATCAAGCCGTCCGATTCATCGGACGGCGTGGAAAAGGAGTTCTTTGCCACCCTGTTAGGAAACATGGTGGAGAATGATGAAATCCGGATTGCCCCTGGACTTCGCCGGGCGAGCGGCTGCGTTCAGAGCATACCGTTCTTTGTCCTGAAAAGCACAACGATCGTACAAGGGACACTCGACGCACAGCGGATTTTGCGAACGGCAGACCTTGCGACCGAATCGAATCAGGTTCACGTGGAACGAGTACGCACGTCGCTGCGGCACGATCACCCGCATCTGCGCGTAAGTCTGCTCAGCCGTCTTACTTTTTGCCAAAGCCAGCCGGTTGCAAACGCGATGTATGTGGGTATCGACCGGAAAGACGTCCCGGCCCATCGAAAACACCAGGACACACGCCGCCGTCTTCAACCCGACACCCTTCATCGCTGTAAGATAGTGAATCACTTCTTCATTTGTTTTGGACTTCAGAAAACTCAAGTCGAAATCCCCCGCATCACGACGAACGATGTCGAGGATCTTCTTGATCCGCTGAGCCTTCTGGTTTTTCAGCCCCCCTACTTCAATGGTTTTGGCGATCTCCCTGGAGGGAGCACTGGCAACGTCTTCCCACCTGGGGTACCTCTTTCTCAGATTGACCCAGGCTCGATGGCTGTTCAGATCATTGGTGTTTTGCGACAGCAACGTCGCAATGAGCGTCTCCAGAGGCCTGGAACGCCGACCCGACAGAACCGGTTTTCCCAGATGCTCTTCGAGCAGATCTGCAATCTCAGTCGCCCTTTTCCGGAGCGAACGAGTCTCAGGGGGCTGGACGTCCTGAATCAAACTTGTGCGTTTGCGGGCTTTCATCGTTCTCCGATACAAGCTTCGCACTCACAGAGCGAACGGAGACTCTCCCAGGTATAGATCCCTGTGCGGTGTCCATCCGCCCAAGAAAGGCCCAGTGCGTAGGAGCCAACCGGCTCAGCGCCCGTAAGCTTGTACTTGCCGGGCAATTCCGGCTGAGGAACCGGTGCGTATGTCCTGAGCAACACCGTCTCTCCCTGACAGCTCGCGCACGGACAATTGTCACGCAGGGTCCTGAGTGAGATGACACCCCGGTGCCCATCATCCCAGCTCAGCGACAGTTGTTCAATCTTGGAGTTTTCATCGGAGACCAGTTTGATCTGTGTCGGCACCATAGGGATGTGGAGGAGTTAGATTCTGAGTGAGGATTCTTCCGAAAAGCAAAAAGGACAATCGGGCTTGATTGTCCTTCCCCTCGTCTTTCGGGTTAAGCTAGAGGCATGTTTCGTTTCGTGTGGACCGTACCGGGGTCGAACCGGTGACCTTCCCGTCACGACTTCATCGTGACGGGACGCTCTCCCTCTGATCAGCATGTCCACGTATCAAACGTTCAATGTATTTTCGACTCTTCCTCCTCTTGATTTGTCCTTCCCTCTTCATCGCAGCCGAACGAGTCTCAAACGACTCAACATACACTAGCTCCCAAGGCCTCCAACGTCTGGTATACTTGGACAGCCCCAGATTGTGCTCCACAAGACGCTGGGCCACATCATCCGTATGCCCTACGTAGAACCTCCCGGTCCTCCGGCTCCTCAGTATGTAAACGTAAAACATTCTGTGGACCGTACCGGGGTCGAACCGGTGACCTTCCCGTCACGACTTCATCGTGACGGGACGCTCTCCCTCTGATCAGCATGTCCACGTATCAAACGTTCAATGTATTTTCGACTCTTCCTCCTCTTGATTTGTCCTTCCCTCTTCATCGCAGCCGAACGAGTCTCAAACGACTCAACATACACTAGCTCCCAAGGCCTCCAACGTCTGGTATACTTGGACAGCCCCAGATTGTGCTCCACAAGACGCTGGGCCACATCATCCGTATGCCCTACGTAGAACCTCCCGGTCCTCCGGCTCCTCAGTATGTAAACGTAAAACATTCTGTGGACCGTACCGGGGTCGAACCGGTGACCT
>Ga0194112_10009629_pt1 | contig 12252 bp, 12 predicted proteins | sample TA2MahC400mmetaG_FD_146191 | JGI IMG/M metagenome (GOLD analysis project Ga0194112, IMG submission 146191) | Freshwater microbial communities from Lake Tanganyika, Tanzania - TA2015016 Mahale Deep Cast 400m | ecosystem: Environmental > Aquatic > Freshwater > Lake | place: Tanzania: Lake...
TGGGGTCCTACTTTGGAATTTTTCTTTCTCATGAAGTGATTATGTTGGTGGATGTCCCTGTCCATAAAACTTCCAAAGAACTTGGGGTCACCCGCACCTCAGTTTATACCAAGTATACCGGACTCTCGCCCCCTTAATGCATTCACATAACTTCAGCTGATTCATTTGTGGCACCATAACTACGTTTGATCCTTATATCGGAGTTCCAGTTAAAAATATTTAGAGCAATTGAGGATTGAACGTGGTATATATTTTTATGGAGAAGAGTTTTGAATAGATTGCCCCAGAAAAGAAAAGAGGAACTTTCACCCTCAAAAATGAAGGTTGAGAGACACACCTACCTTCGTGTCGGAGATAAGGTTTTCCATAAAAAGTTCAAGTCCTGGGGAGGAGGGATAGTGATTGAGACATGGGCCTCTAATTTACCTGGTGGAATATGTTATGTCCGGATCCTCTTCCAGGATGGTAAGAAGAGGGTTTTTGATAACAGTTTCGATAGTGTCTATTGTTGTTATTATACCGGGATCACACTCCTCAACCGCATCGAATTATAAAGCCTTCAACCCAATTTAATGGCTTCTTCAGATTAGTAGGGAGAATTTGCGCAGGCGTAGACAGGGATTTAGTAATTGTAATTTTTTATTTTTCAGCCTTCTTCTCTGCTCTTTTATCCTCACTTTTTCCACTTTTACCTTTTTCAGGATCTTCCTTCTCCACCTTTTTGCCTTCCTGTCGGCTTTTGGATGGATAGTCATTCACATAGAAGCCAGAGCCTTTAAGGACAAAGTTAGTTGCTGAGATCAGTTTTTTAGCTGGTCCCAGACATTTTGGACAGGCAGGATTACAATCCTCATCTATTTTATGAAATATCTCGAAGATCTCATTACAATGGTTGCACTGATATTCATAGATAGGCATTACCAACACCCCCCATTAAGCCCTCAGTTGGATACTATTGTTAATCTCCCTTTTCAACTTTTTTAATGCTTCACTTTCAATTTGCCTAACACGCTCTCGTGAGAGCTTTAGATGGTTCCCAATCTCCTGGAGTGTGAGCGGTTCGTCAGACATGATTCTATTTTTAATGACATAAATCTCCTTCTCATTTAGACGTTTCATTGCATTTTGGACCTCACGCTCCCGAATCTTTTTCTCCTGCTCCCGAATGAGAACTTCCTCTTGATTGGGAGAATCTTCTTGAAGGAGATCGAGGTGCTTCAATTCATTCCCATCATCAAAAGGGGTATCTAAAGAGAGATCTCTTGAGGACATCCTTTGTTCCATCTCAATAATATCTTCTTTTGCCACATTTAAATCATTGGCAAGAAGTTCGTATTTCTTTTCATTCTCTTGGGCAGATTCCAATGCCTTTCTTACCTTCCCAATCTTATAAAAGAGTTTCTTTTGGGCCTGGGTTGTACCGATTTTAACAAGGCTCCAAGTCTTTATGATGAAATTTTGTATGTAAGCCCTGATCCACCAAATAGCATATGAAATAAAACGATACCCCTTATAAGGGTTAAACTTTTTAACCGCCATCATCAGGCCAATATTGCCTTCTTGAATGAGATCGAGGAGTTTAACTCCATAGGCCTTATATTCGAAAGCAACCTTGACAACAAATCTTAAGTTTGATGTAATTAATTTTTGTGCAGCCTGAATATCGTTGTATTTACGGTATCTTACAGCAATTTGAAATTCTTCTTCCGGAGTTAAAAGGGGAAATTGATTGATCTGTATAAGATAGGTTTCTAAGGAATTCTTGACAACTGGCAAGTTTGACATTATATAAACTCCTAAAGTTTATTAGCACTCCATTAAATAGAGTGCTAATAATATAATATAATGAGTTGAATAAGTCAAGTCATTGATATATCTATTTGATTATATTGATAATTTTAAATAATACCATATTAAAACCATAAGCATTTTGGAGGGCAATATGGTCGATGAGAAGCAAAATGAAGACAAAGAGAGGGGCTTTGTAGTAAGGGATAAAAGGTTTAGCGCTAAAAAGGAAGAGGAGGGGAGTGTCCAGATTAAAGAGGAAGGGAAGAAAGAAGAACCCTTAAAAGAGGATATCCCCAAAAAGGAGATTCCCCTGCCTGAAATCAATTTTACCAATTTCATTTTCTCTTTAACCACTTCGGCTCTGATTCAATTAGGGGAGATTCAAGACCCACTCACCCAAAAACAATCTAAAAATCTTTCTTTAGCCAAACAGACCATCGACATTATCGGAATGTTGAAAGAGAAGACGAAAGGGAATTTAATTCCCGAAGAAGAAAAATTTATAGAAAGCATCCTTTATGATCTAAGGATGAGATATGTAAAGGCTGCGGGCTAATCCCCCCGCCCCCCTTTATTAAAGGGGGGGAGAGGAGGGATTATTATTTTTTAAAGGTCAGGTAGAAACTGCTCCCCTTCCTATGGATGTGAAATAGAATTCCTTTTTCTAAATTGGCATCCTTAATCGCTTTATCAAAATCCTTCATGGTCTCTATCTTTTTTCGATTGATTTCAAGAATGACGTCTCCTTCCTGAAGTCCAATCTCACCAGCAAGGCTTCCATCCTCAACGCTGATAATCACGACGCCATGTTTAACTCCGGAAATGCGGTAGCGAGCAGCAATTTGGGGTGTCAATTCTTGAACCCTTGCCCCCAATTTTTCCTCTCCTTCCTTTTCTTTCTCCTTTGCTAATTCTGGCTTATCGGGCATGGAGGTTAGGGTTATCTCAATCACCGTCGCTTTTCCATCCCTGATGAGATTGAGTTTCACCTTCTGACCCACTTTTTTCTTCTGGATCTCTTTGACGAGCTCGCTCACATTTTTAACCGTTTTATCATCGACTGATTTGATGATATCCCCTGAGGCCAATCCTGCTTTTTCAGCACCTGTCCCCGGATAGACTTGTCCTACGAGCACTCCGTCTTTCTCCTTTACTTTAAAGTGTTCAATCATCTCGGGAGTAAGATCTTGCACACTGATGCCCAGCCAGGGCCGGGTAAATTTTCCATATTTGATGAGGTCATTTAAGATTTGTTTTGCCATATTGATGGGGATGGCAAACCCAATCCCTGTACCTGGTTGGATGATCATGGCATTGATTCCTATCACCTCTCCATCGATGTTAATAAGAGGGCCTCCGCTGTTGCCTGGATTAATGGAGGCATCGGTTTGGATGAAATCCTCATAGGTTCCTGTACCCAATCCTGAGCGACCTTTTGCACTGATGACACCAACTGTGACGGTATGCTCCAGACCAAAGGGGCTTCCGATTGCAATAGCCCATTCACCGACCTCAAGCTTATCGGAGTCTCCCAGTGCAGCAATGGGGAGGTCTTTTGCCTTGATGTGGAGGACGGCAAGATCTGTTCTTTGGTCTTGGCCCTTGACTGTTGCGATAAACTCCCTTCCATCGTTGAGACGAATTTTAACTTTATCCGCACCTTCAATCACATGGTTGTTGGTAAGAATATACCCTTCTTTGTCGACGATGACCCCTGATCCACCACTCCTCTGTTTATGTCTGTATTCCTTTCCTTTTTCTCTTGGTCCAAAACCAAACCCCTTGAAGAATTCTTCAAAGGGGCTGCCTTTAAAGAAGTCTTCTCCGAAACGATCCCAGGGCCTCATCGTAACGGTCTTTTCTGTAGTGACATTGACGACCGAAGGTTGAACTTTTTTGGCAACTTCCACAAAGGCCTGGCCAAGGGATTTGGCAGTTGTCAATTTATCATTTTTTGTTAATGAATTTGCCCGTTCGTGGTTAATGAAGAAGAAAAGACCTGAGAGGAAGGCAATAATAGTGAAGCCCAAAGTCAATTTAATGACTAACTTTCTTTTCATCGTCCGCTCCTTAAAAAGGAATTATATATATAATTTATCCTCTTCCATCCAAGTTGTCAAATGAGGCTGGAATTGTCTTTCAATAGGAATCTATGCATAAGGCAGGAAATCTTTTCCAAACAGCCCTCGACCTATTTCCATTTTTAAGGAGGCGTTGGCGATTTGAATTCCTTTTATGTCTCTAAGGTTACGCTCAAAGGGAAGGTCTTTTGAAAATCCAGCTCCTCCGAAAACATCCATGGCATCATTGACTACCTTGTAGGCTGTTTCACCTCCAATTAAGTTAGCCATGGCTGCCCAAATATTGGCCTCCTCGGAATTCCGATCGATGAGGTATAGAGCCTTATAACAGGTAAGCCTTGCCGCTTCGAGGGATGTAAAGTCATCGACCAGTCTGAATTGGATCCCTTCGAATTTTCCTAAGGGCTTTCCAAAAACATTTCTTATCTTTGCATATTCTATAGCTTCTTCGAGAGATTGTTTGGCTGTACCCAAGGCGATTAGGCCTGTAAGAGCCCTTTGTTCTTGTACTGTAACTTTTAACATAGATAAGGCTCTGTCTTCTTCACCGATGAGATTTTCCACAGATACCTTGACATCATCAAAAGCAATGTTTCCCCATTTTGTAGCTTTCCAGCCAAAACTTTGAAGCCTCTGAATGTCTATTCCAGATCTGTCCGCTTCTACAAAAATGCAACTGATGGCTTCCCTTGACTCAAGATCTGCCTTAGCAAGTAAGACAATTCCTTGTGCCACTCCGGCAAAGGTGATCATTGACTTCTCGCCATTGATCACATAGATATCCTTCTCACGTTTTGCAGTTGTCTTTATTGCTCTGATGTCCGAGCCAGCATCCGACTCCATCGCCGCAAAAGCGATGATGGCTCTACCCTTCGCAATGTCTGGTAAGTAAGCATTTCTTATTTTTTCTGAAGCATTTAAAAGCACTCTCCCGGTGATATTACTTCCACAGAGAATGATAGCGCAATTGTGGTCAAATCGAGCCACTTCTTCGAATGCGATCCCACAGGATATCAAGTCAGTTCCGGATCCCCCATAAGATGCTGGCAAGCGCAATCCGGTGAGTCCAATCTCTGCCATCTTCTTTACGCTTTCCCAAGGAAACTCTTCCTGAGTATCCCAATAAGAGGCTTTAGGAGCCAACTCCTTTTTGGCAAATTCATGAATGCTTTTTTGGATTAACCTTTGTTCCTCGTTAAACACAAACATCACAGACACTCTCTCATCTTAGAGGAAATGAATCATCTTGAGCTTTAAATTGAATAAAGGGATGAACCGATCACTTCTTCATGGATTTTCGACCCTCTAAGTATCCTTTGTCAAATATTTTTAGACTCACTTCTCGAAATCTTGGTGGGGTTACGCTCTCGATAGAGACCCTGAGCTTATCAGGTGGGAAGGGAAGCCTGGGATGAGCAGAGGCAAAGCCGATCAAGGCAATGTTTGCTGATTGGACTGATCCCATCTCCATAGCGACCCGATCTGCTCCAAATATGAAAATTTCAATTCCTTTTTCCTTCAAGTAATTCTTGATTTGTTCCTCCATATAGTCAGGATCTGTGGCATTGATAAAACCAAGGCCACCCTCTTGACCATTAGCAGATGGTCTGAGAAAATGGAGCGTTTTATATGCCTCATTCCTTTCAAGGGATAAGAGGATGTCAGCGTTTCCTTTTTTCACAATGGGGCTATTGAAGTTCCCGATTTTTAGATAAGTAATAACAGAGCCTCCCCGTTGACTCATCCCGTGATCTTCTGATCCGATAAGGGGATATCCTTCTCGAAGAGCCCATTCAGAGAAGATGCGTGTGAGGAGGAGTACGCCCTGTCCACCCACGCCAGAGATAATCATCTGGATGTTCATCTTAAAACCTCTTGAACCAAATCCGAATTTAGAATTTTTTCAAAGAAATTTCAGCAAATTCATATAAATTTAACCACTGACCTGATAAATAGCCTCTTGGCAGCAGACTTGCAAGCAGAGACCACAATCGACACAGGTTAAACGATTGATCTCCACACGGCCATCCTCTCCTCGAATCATGGATGGACATTCGAACCGTTTAAGGCAGAAACCGCAAGCAATGCAAGCACCGACAGCAGGCATCTCTATGGCCGATGTGGGGCATTCTTGGAAACAGAGGCGACACCCAGTACATTTGTTATAATCAATGGTATAGCGGCCTTCAGTTTTGGAAATCGCCCCTTCAGGACACTGGATCATACAGGTGTCGCATTGAGCACAGAGTTCATCTTGAAACACAGGCAAAAGGGATTTATCCATCGATCCGCTTTTCACCTGGGGAAGGCCCTTTTCAGGTGGAGGCGTATGACGGATTTCGACTTTAATGGGTTTGATCCGAAGCTGTTCTTTCTGATGGATGACGCAGGGATAGCGGGCGATGAGAACAGCCATTCCACCATCTCGTTGCTGAGTATATTTGTAAGCTTTTTGGGCTTCCCTGATCATTCCCTTGATATCGTATGGATTGACAATACGAATATATTTCACACCACATCCCTTTACCAGCTCCTCAATGGAGAGGGTATTGCCAGGATGACCATCGGCTGTGACTCCAGACTCAGGGGTGGGTTGCATTCCTGTCATGGCTACCACAGAATTGTCGAGGATGACTAAGAGAAACTTGGCGCCATTATATACCGCATTGAGAAGTCCTTGGGTACCAGAATGGTAAAAAGTGGAATCCCCGATAGTGGCAATGATAGGAATATCTTTGCCATCCTGGTGATAGGCCTGATAAAGGCCGCTCGCAATGGTGATGGCAGCCCCCATGTCATGACAGGTATCCACTGCATCCATATTCATTCCCAGAGTGTAGCAACCGATGTCACTGGGAAAGATAGCGTTAGGAAATGCCTTCTTAAGGGCAAAGAAAGAGGCCCGATGAGGACATCCTGAGCAAAGGGTTGGTCGACGAATGGGCAAGCCAAGTCCTGCAACCATCTTCTCAAGAGATTCAGTAGAAGGGACATCACCTACAGGGATGGAGTACTTTTTACAGAGATTGAATATCACTTGAGTAATGACATCGGGAAGCATCTCCCCTTCATTGGGAATGAGGTCATCCAATCGTCCATGGATTTTTGACTTATCCCTTATCTGAAGCTCGATGACCGGTTCAGTTTCCTCAAGGATTAAGATATGATCACATTTTTCGATAAAGGCGTCCACTATCTCAGCGGGAAGGGGGTAAGAGGTTCCAATCTTGAGGACAGGGATATCGTTCTGGAGGCCCCTTTCATAGAGAATATCCCGGACCATGGCATACCCAATCCCACCGGCTATGATTCCCAAGGTTGTTTTCCCATGATCATTCTCAATAAAATTGATAGAGGTCATAGAATTAAACTCTTTAGCAATTTCTTTGAGTTTCATGTTGAGCTGTTTATGGAGGATGAAGCGAAATCTGGGTGTCGCACTCCATCTTCGGGGATTCCGTGGAAAGTTGGCCTTCCTTTCAATCCTAAGAATGGGATTAAATGTGATGGTTTGCTGGGCATGGGAGACCCTCAATACCGGACGAAGGATGACAGGAATCTCGAATTTTTCTGAAAGATCAAAGGCAAGGGGAATCATCAATTGGGCCTCTTTTGGGCTGGAGGGATCGAAGACCGGAATCTTCGAAAACATGGCCATAAAGCGGGTATCTTGTTCTGTTTGGGAGGAGTAAGGCCCAGGATCGTCGCAACTGATGATCACGAAACCTCCTATCGTTCCGATATAGGCAGAACTCATCAGGGGATCGGTGGCTACATTCAATCCTACTTGTTTCATGGCTACAGCAGCCCTTTTCCCTGTATACGAGGCTGCCAAACCATTTTCGAAGGCAACCTTTTCATTGGTGGACCACTCTATGTAAATGTCCAGATTATTCTCTTTCTTAAATCGAACAACGCCAGGTAGAATCTCTGAACTGGGGGTTCCAGGGTAGGCCGCAAAAAATTGACATCCACCTTCCACGAGGCCCCTCGCAATAGCCTCATTTCCAAGTAAAACTCTTTTTTCTCCCTTTGACACTATGACCTCATTGATAATATATAAATCATACCTACTATTGAGCGATTATGTGCTTAAAGTAAGCACGGGTTGTCATTCCCGCCCCGTATCAATTACGGGATAAACTCCGGCGGGAATCCAGACTTGTCCCTGCGAAAGCAGGGAACCATACAAAGGAACTGGATTCCCGTTTTCACGGGAAACCCTGGATTCCTGTTTTCACAGGAATGACAGGAAAAGTGACCCCTCAAAGAGCATTGTTTCAAAGAGCTAAGGTTATAAGATATCTGATTTATTAAATTTTAACTGATTCGATTAAGGACCTCAATTCCTTTCGAGAGGGTTTCCTCTGATGCAGCGAAAGAGATTCTGACATGAGTATTTTTTTTGGAGAAGACACTTCCTGGGACGATAAAGAGATTATTTTGAATGGCTTTTTCCACAAAGGCCTCTCCATCTCTTCCAGGGACTTCAGGAAAGATATAGAAAGCCCCTTGCGGTTTTTGAACACGAAACCTTTCTTTTAGCCCATCGTAAATCAAATCTCTTTTCCTTTTATATTGTTGAATGTAATTATCTACGTTGTAGTCTAAGGCTTTGATGGCTGCCTTCTGAGCAAAGGAATTGACACTTGAAAAGGTGTACTGTTGGAGTGTGATCATCTGCTGGAGGATCTCTTTAGGACCCGCCGCATAGCCCAATCTCCATCCCGTCATTCCCCAGCCCTTAGAGAATCCACCGAAGGTTAATGTTTTCTCATAGAGTTGTCCAATACATGGGCAGGAAGGTTGATCGAAGACGAAGTTGTCGTAAATATCGTCAGAGAGGATCAAAAGGTTCCTTTCTCGGGCAACCCTTATGACCATCATCAGGTCTTCTTCTGGATAGATGGCCCCAGAGGGATTATTCGGACTATTAATGATGATAAATTTTGTCTTCTTCGAAATTTTTTTGACAAACTCTTCTTCTCTTAACCGAAAGTCAGGATAGGTATCGACGAAGACTGGGACCCCTCCCATCAGAAGCACCTGATATTCATACATCACGAAGAATGGATCAGGGATAATGACTTCATCTCCTGGGTTGATGAGTGCAAGGCTGGCAAGGAGAAGGCCTCCGGTCACGCCCGCAGTCACCATTATCTCTTCAAAATGGACTCCCTTTTTTCTGAGATGGGAGGCAATCTTTTCCCTTAATTCGGGTATGCCCTGCGTGGGTGTATATTTGTTAAATCCTTTTCTAATCCATTCGATACCCTCCTCTTTAATAGGTTCTGGGATATCGAAATCAGGTTCTCCAATGCTTAGATTGATGGGATTTTTCATCTGACGGGCCAGATCAAAGATCCGTCTCACTCCAGAAGGTTTGATGTTCATTAATCTGTCAGAAATCAACATCCCATCACCCTTCTTCTTTTATTTTTTTAGCCTTTTCGATGAGCTCGAGAATCGTTTCAATCCTCGTCTTGGAAGGAGGTGCCAAGGCGCGTTGGATTTGGTCAAAGGAATAATGTTCGCTTAAAAATTTTGATATCTCAATTCTAAATTCCCAACAGATAATAATTTTTCGGCAAGGAAGGTCTTCATTGAGGGTTCGACAGTATCGAAATGGGACTTCACCACCCAATTGTGGACATCGAATGATTAATTCATCATATTCTTCCATTATTTGAATATTTTATCAAAAACTTATTAAATAAAAAATCCTACGGGCTCTTTTGGACCCGTAGGATTCTATTCAAATTAAACCGGTTTACCCTTCTTCATCATTTTTGGTTTTGGAAATCCTTCAATGGCCTTAAGAGATTTCTTCATCTCTTCTTCTGGTAATGGGTAGTCTATAAGTTTTCCGCTGAAATAGGAATCATAACCACCCAGATCCATGAGTCCATGGCCACTCCAGTTGAGGAGGATGACCTTCTCTTTCCCCTCTTCTTTAGCCTTCTTTGCTTCCTCAATTACTGTGCAGATGGCATGGCTGGTTTCAGGAGCAGGGATAGCACCTTCGATTCTCGCCCATTGAACAGCCGCAGCATAGCACTCCAGTTGATTGTATGCGCGAGGCTCAATCAACCCTTCGATAATCAACTGGCTGAGGATAGGAGCGATACCATGATACCTCAATCCTCCAGCATGGATTGGCGGTGGAACAAACGTATGTCCAAGGCTGTGCATGGGAGCCCATGGGATAATACCAGCCGTATCACCGTGGTCATAAACAAAGGGGGCTCTGGTCATAGTAGGGCAGGAGGTTGGTTCCGCAGGAACAATTGTGATATTGGCGCCATTGATTTTGTCCAAAACAAAGGGTAAGGCAATGCCTCCAAAATTACTCCCTCCACCTGCACATGCTGTGACTACATCAACCTTCTTCTCCCCAAATTTCTCCAACTGTTTTTTGGCTTCGAGGCCGATGATCGTCTGGTGCATCAGCACATGGTTCAAAACACTTCCCAGCGAGTATCGGGTGTCTTTTGAGGTGACCGCGTCTTCAACAGCTTCACTGATGGCAAGCCCAAGACTCCCTGGATGATCCGGGTTTTGCTCCAACGTCTTTCTTCCTGCATTGGTGTCTTTGCTTGGGCTCGGGACACAAGTGGCTCCCCAAGTGTTCATCATTATTCGGCGGTAGGGTTTTTGGTCATAACTGATCCTTACCATGTAGACCTTACATTCCAGTCCAAAGAGGCAACATGCGAAGCTGAGGGCACTTCCCCATTGTCCAGCACCGGTCTCTGTCGTCATTCGTTTGATCCCAAAGACTTTGTTGTAATAGGCCTGGGCAACGGCTGTATTGGGTTTGTGGCTTCCCGGAGGGCTCACACCTTCATTCTTATAGTAAATCCTTGCCGGTGTTCCAAGGGCCTTCTCAAGTGCATAAGCCCGATGAAGGGGAGTGGGCCTCCAGAGAAGATATTTCTCCATTACTCCTTCAGGGATATCGATCCATCGCTGTTGGCTGACTTCTTGCTCAATGATATTCATGGGAAAAACCGGAGCAAGGTCTTGAGGGCCAATGGGTTGCCCTGTCCCAGGGTGGATGATCGGTTGGAGAGGGCTTGGTAAATCTGCTTGAATGTTATACCATTGCTTTGGAATCTCATCCTCTCTAAGAAAAACTTTATACTCCTTCATATTCTCCCTCCTTTCTTTTTTAAATATTCCTTTGAAAACAATAATACCTTTCCATAACCTCTTTTTATGCTCATTGATTTAGAGATTTTCCCCCACCAAAATTAAATTTTCAAATATCAATAATTGATAGTATTGTCAAGAGATATTTGTTCTGGAGTTTTGGGTAACACCTGTATTGTTTGAGGGTATTAATCTTTGAAATACATGGGAACTAATTAGGGACGTAATTAGAGACGGGTTCAAATTTTTACTCTTGGTCAAATAGAAAATAGAACCGTCCCCTTTTCCTTTTACCCAGGAGGTCTTGAGAAACCACCCCATATCTTGCGATTTTTTCTTCTTGACATACAACTCCCTGCTTTGTATAATTGATCCATCCTGAAGCGAGTTCTTATCAAAAAATCAAATTGTGGAGACGCCTTCCGCAGTGTAGGATGTTCGTTAGAATCTGGAATCGGCACGATGGCGCAGTCCAGAGAGTTGTTGCTAGAACCAGCGGATCACGAGAGCTGAAGGAATTGTCCCGGAGCGTATCCGGGGCCGAGCGTGTGGGTTGAAAGGAAAGAGGAGGTGGACCATGCATGGCACGATCAGGTTTGGGCTCATCATGTTGACGGTAGTCGTTTTCGGGTTGGCTACAGGCACGGCACTGGTCGACAAGCAGTACACTTGCGAGATGACCGGCCGCTGGATCGAGCAGAAGGACGAATTCGTTTTCCAGGCCAGGTACGTCGCCAAGCCCGCTGGAGCCGACACATTCACGGGCCTGTACTTCAACGCGGCTGCGGGCATGACGGCCAACGTGAAAGGCGTCGCCGACAAGGGAGCCTGGATGATCATATTCGAGTACACGGACAAGGCGCACAAGGGACAGGTGCGCGAGCTGATCGGGACGGGCAGGGGAACTCCCGAACTGCTCACGATTCAGGGCAACTACACCTACAAGCAGGATGGACGGCAGATCGGAATCGGTACGTTCCAGCTCATCGGTAGGTGCAAGTAGCCACGAGCAACGCTTCACCCCGCCGAAACGAGTAGCCTGCCGGACCGCGGCGACGTCGCCGTGGTCCGCTCGCCCGGGGGCCAAAAGGGGTCACCAAAAGGGGTCAGGCCGCAACATTCAACAAGTCCTCCTTCTCTAAGCTACTGAGAACTTTCCTTAATTCATGGTTCCCCTCTATCGCCTCCGCAAATCTCCTGCTCAATTGGCTGATCGCACCCCTCTGCA
>Ga0194112_10009630_pt1 | contig 12252 bp, 12 predicted proteins | sample TA2MahC400mmetaG_FD_146191 | JGI IMG/M metagenome (GOLD analysis project Ga0194112, IMG submission 146191) | Freshwater microbial communities from Lake Tanganyika, Tanzania - TA2015016 Mahale Deep Cast 400m | ecosystem: Environmental > Aquatic > Freshwater > Lake | place: Tanzania: Lake...
TACCCAATAAATCTGAGAATTTCCTTCTAACACTTTTGACCCCCTCACCCCCTCCGTTCGGCTGAGCGTTCGACTGAGCTCACGCCGAAGTCTCACGACGAAGCCCTCTCCCCATTGGGGGAGAGGGGAAGGTCGGTAGGACTCGAAACCGAGGTGGGGGCAAATTTCAAATATTTTTGATTAGGAATTAGACCAATGTTTGAATCCAAACCTCTGGAATTTTTAGCTCTCATAAGATATAATTGACAAAAAATTGCAGCTGATATAGATATCGGCATCGGCACAACAACTAAGAGTATGGAAGAAAAAGTTATCAAGGGGTTGAATAGATTAAAAGAGAAAGGGGTCATTGAGGATTATGCCATTGGTGATGTCCATGCAAGACTACAAAGAATTTTGGAAATTCTTTAATCGACAGAAAATAAGAGAAAGAAGGAGATCAAGGTCTCCCTCCTTCAGGGAGAGACTTGAAATGATGCGAATAAAAAAGTTATATCATTTTTAATCTCTTTTGGTGGAAAATGGAAAAAGAGGATAAGAAGAGCAAACACCGCTATGGAAGTCTGAATATCGAAAGGAGAAGGTATCCAAGAATTAATGTGGATCTCCCAATAGAATATAACCACACCACCATAGAGATCCAGCAGGCCAGGACTGGCAATGCCAGTGAGGGAGGGTTGCTTTTATACCTTCAAGAGAGGATGGAGTTAGGGCAGCAATTGAGAATGAAGCTATTCTTCCCTTCAGATTCTGGATTGGGCTCTATTGAGACCCTGGTAGAAATTGTCTGGATGGATATTTACCTGGAGAAGGATTGGAGAGAATATCGAACAGCGGTGCGGTTCGTTGATATCTCACCTGAAGATTTGGAAAGACTAAAAGATTTCCTAAGGGGCCTTTTAAAATAAACGTACTACAGGCAAAAGACTTATGCGAAGCGATATCAAGAAGGCGATTAAAAAGATTGATGTAAACGATTGGAAGAAGATCTCTGTGGAGTTTGGCCGAGATATCTTAGGGGTTCTTGTCCCCCCCCACTGCGTTGAATTGAGCATGAAGGAAGTAACCCCTCTTTTTGATCCTAAGGCAGGGCTTGAGAAGGCTTTTTTAAATCCCATCGGAAGCCCTTCCTTAGAAGAGATCATTCGAAAGAAACGAAAGTCGCCCGAAGCGTTGTCGGTAGCAATTGCTGTCTCAGATATCACCAGGCCAGTTCCTTACAAAGGGGAGGAGGGTATCCTCATTCCCATATTGAAACGTTTGGAATCTTCGGGTATCCCAAAACAGAATATCAAGATCATCGTAGCAACAGGAATGCATCGGCCCAGCACTCAAGAGGAGAAGGTGGAGATGTATGGAGAAGAAGTGGTGAGTCGGTATACCATCTTAGACCACGATTGTGAGAATAACGACCTTTTGGAGAGTATTGGAAAGACGAAGAGGGGAACAAATGTCTATGTCAATCGTGACTTCTATTTTTCCGATTTGAAGATTGCTACCGGCCTTGTCGAGAGCCATTTTATGACAGGGATCTCAGGGGGAAGAAAATCAATTTGTCCAGGTTTGGTTGATCTCAAGACAATTCAGAAGTTTCATGGCCCCCAATATCTTGAAGACCCCCGTTCTACGAATCTTGTTCTTGAAGGTAATCCTTGCCATGAAGAGGCCTTAGAGGTAGCCACGACAGTTGGAGTAGATTTTATTGTGAATGTCAATCTCGGCAGGGAATTACGTCTGACGCAAATATTCACGGGTGATCTGGTGCAAGCTCATATGAAGGCTTATCAAATGATCAAGAGATATGCTGAGATACCTGTGGATGAACCGTTTGATATCGTGCTGACTCATAGTGGATATGTTGGAAGGGATCATTATCAGACCGCAAAAGCAGGGGTGGGGGCTCTCCCTGCTGTAAAAGAAGGAGGTGTGATTATCATTTCTGCCAATAATCGGGATCCCATTGAACCTGTCGGGTCATCAGAATATAGGACTTTGATCCATTTGTTAAAATTACAGGGACCGGATGGATATTTGAATTTGCTCCGAACTCCCCATTGGCGATTTACCAAAGACCAATGGGAACCCGAAGTTTGGGGTAAAGTGATTAGGAAGGTTGGAGAGGAGGGATTGATTTATTGCGCCCTTGAGATTTCAAGAGAAGAACACTCTATCCTGCCCGGAGTCTGTGGCTTCGATTTTCTAAAGAGGAAAAGAAAGAAACCCACCCTTGAAATGGCGCAGGAGATGGTTCAGAATGCCGTCCTTTTTGCCGTTCGCCGATATCGAGAAAAAGGGATCGAACCCACCATGGCCTTCATCCGGGAAGGTCCCTACGCCGTCCCTGTTCATATATCCAAATAATTTTTCATCACGATCTTGTCACCTTCGAATCATGAAAGACCTTGACTTCAGGTCGAGGCAACGGTTACGAAACCCGTTTCGTTTAACGTCAGGGGGCTACGTCAAATTCTTGAAACCAACGAGATAACCGAATGACGATACGGGCGTCGTTACCCTAACCGTTAACCGGAACTGCTTTTTTCTAAGCAAGCAATTAATCTTCAAAGGTGGCCCCGGTAGAAGCGGATTGGACGAGTTTCGCATATCTTTTCAAATAACCCTTCAATGCCTTCTTTGGCGGTTTCCACCGGGATAACCTCTTCTTCAATTCAGCATCAGAGACGAGGAGATTCAATTTCTTTCCGGGGATATCGATCTCGATGAGGTCTCTATTCTGAACCACTGCAATGGGGCCTCCCTCTGCAGCCTCTGGAGAGATGTGGCCGATTGCAGCACCCCGGCTCCCTCCTGAAAAGCGGCCGTCTGTAATCAGGGCAACATCCCTATCTCTACCGGTACCGACGATGGCAGAAGTTGGAGCTAACATCTCTCGCATCCCCGGCCCACCCTTTGGTCCTTCATATCGAATGACAATCACTTCACCCTTTTGAATCTTTCTGTTCAAGATTACCTTCAGGGCCTCATCCTCAGAATCGAAGACCCTGGCTGGACCTTGATGTTTGAGCATGGCAGGATCGACGGCTGACTTTTTAACCACTGCACCTTCAGGAGCTAAATTTCCGAATAAGACTGCAAGACCTCCGGTTGTGTGATAGGGGCATTCAAAAGGACGGATTACCTCAGGATTACGAACCTTCTTCCCTTTTAGATTTTTTTCGACTGTTTTCCCTGTAACGGTCAAAAGATCTTTATGAATGAGGCCTCCGCGAGTGAGTTCTAATATCAGCGCTGGGATACCTCCAGCCTGATGAAGATCTTGAAGATGATGGGGCCCTCCAGGCGACATATTACAAAGATGGGGGGTCTTATCACTGATCTCGTTAAAGGTGTGAAGGGAGAGTTTTATTCCTGCCTCCTTTGCGATGGCAGGAAGGTGAAGCGAGGTATTGGTTGATCCACCAAAGGCCATGTCCACAGTGATAGCGTTTTCAAAAGCAGATTGAGTAAGGATTTGAGAGGGACGAAGGTTTTTTTTAACTAATTCCATAATCTGTATACCTGTCTCCTTAGCCAATCGAATTCGCTCCGCCAATACCGCGGGGATGGTGCCATTATATGGAAGGGCGAGACCAAGAACCTCGGCGAGACAGTTCATCGAGTTTGCGGTAAACATTCCTGCGCAAGAGCCGACCCCAGGGCAGGCACAGCCTTCAGCCTCTCTCATCTCCTCCAAGGTCATCTCACCAGTTTTCACCTTGCCGATCCACTCAAAGACCGTGATCAAATCGATCTGTTTTCCTTGAAACTCCCCGGTGAGCATGGGACCACCACTTACGAGAATAGTTGGGATGTTGATTCGTGCTGCTGCCATTAACATTGCAGGAACGATCTTGTCGCAGTTTGGAATGAGCACCAAACCATCGAAGGGATATGCCATTGCCATCGATTCAATCGAGTCAGCAATCAACTCCCTTGAACTGAGGGAGTACTTCATTCCCTCATGACCCATGATGATCCCATCACAAACTCCAATGGTGAAAAACTCAAGGGGGGTTCCACCTGCCATGCGGATTCCGGCTTTCACAGCGCTTGAAATTTGGTGTAGATGGAGATGACCGGGGATGACTTCATTGGCCGAGTTGGCAATCCCGATCATGGGCTGGTCAATCTCTTTATCCATCAATCCCAAGGCTTTAAATAGAGAACGATGAGGTGCCCTTTCAAGACCCTTCTTCATTTCATCTGATCGCATCGTTATCTCCTTTCTCAATAAACGTGTCCGTGACCGTATCCCGTGCCCAAAATACTTATTCAGATTTCTAACATATCTTGACAAAATTCGTCAAAGAGTATAAAAGATGATTATTAGATCATAGGACACGAATCAGGAAAAAAGGCCTGGGTGGCGGAATTGGTAGACGCAAGGGACTTAAAATCCCTCGGTGGTCCCCCACCGTGCCGGTTCAACTCCGGCCTCAGGCACCAGTAAAATCAATTAGTTACGATATTGGCCTCTACTCCGGTAGGGGCTATTTTTTTACCGATTGTGCTAATTTTGTGCTAAAATTTTTTTACCTTCATCCAAAATCTTTACCGAATTCCTCAAACTTTCAGAATTGTGGTGCGCGTATCTCTGGGTCATGATCGGGGTTTTATGTCCTAAAAGCTTCTGAACCTTGTAGAGATCTTCACCGGACTGGACCAGTCTTGTGGCAAAGGTGTGACGATTATGCCGAGCTCGGCATAAAAGACATACAGCGGCCATGGAACTCCTTCAATCCGGAGTAGATCATTCCGTCATCGCTCTTTGGCTTGGCCATGAATCTCCCGAAACCACCCATATCTACTTGGAAGCCAATCTGGCTCTCAAAGAAAAAGCATTGTCCAAAATCAAACTTCTCAATGTCAAAGCCGGCCGTTACAGACCCAGTGATAACCTCATACAGTTCTTGAACGCGCTCTGAACCTCGTCAGACTATGCCGAGTTGACCAGAGACAAATCATTTATACTCAAAGGTAAAATGTGGTTACTCGGCATAGTGCCTCAAATCGTGGAAGCGGAAGTTTTCAATTCCAGCCTTCTTTAATCGAATGGTGAAGGATTTGCCGAGGTTTGATTCATCAAGCGGCCCATGATCTTTACTGAAAAAAACGAGATTTGTCTTTATTGACCTTACCTTTGCCTTAGACCTGAGCAATTCTAATACGGTCTCGTTGAATGGGATCGTCCTTTTCTCATTATTTTTGGACTTCATTATGACGGCAGTCTTTCGGTTAAGGTCTATAATGCTGAGTTGAATGTTATGCGGAGTCCACAGTTTGCGAACCCCGCTAACCTCTCATTTCGGTGTGTTTTGGCTCCGCATAAAAGAGCCCTTTCGTAACGATGCTATCAGTTTGTCAGTGGCCTTGAAACGTCCAGATCGCAATTTTGGCGCCACAATAGATTCTAGCGCTTCCAGTTTTACCGATGGATCGACTTGTGTGTAGATTTCAGTCGTTTGCGTGCTTGCATGCCCGAGCCAAAGAGAGACCTTTCGGAGATCCTTGGTGGCCTGCAGGACTGTTAGCGCGCAGGTATGTCGCAGGACATGCGGCGAAACCCGTTTCATTAATAGAGAAGGACAATGATTTGAAGCAGTGCGGACATGCTTGCGCAGAATGTATTCGAAGCCCGAACGGGTCATAGGTAGGCCACGCGCATTGAGAAATAGTTCTGGAGCCAAGGCTGTACCCCTAACTGCCAACCATGCCCTAAGCGCTGATGCCGTTTCTTTCCACAAGGGTAGGCACCGTTCCCTTCTGCCTTTGCCCTGGAGGATAACGCTGGCATTCGGTTGAAGATTGAGCTCGTCGATTCGCAGCCCTATCAGCTCCGAGACGCGCAACCCTCCAGCGAAACAGAGATGAAACATGGTGCGATCCCGGATTCCGGCTCTATGGGTTGGTTCAGGCGCATTTAAGACGGCCCTGCGTCTCTTCAACCGTTAGGTGTCTAACGAGGCGCGTATCAGCTTTTTTTGCCGGAATCGCTAAAATACGCCGGATTTGCTCTAAAGCCGTGGGCAAACGATATTCCATGAAGTGCATAAATGATTTGATGGCGGCAAGCCGAATGTTTCTAGAATTCGGTCTATTGCCGCGCGACGTTTCCAGGTAGTTCAAAAAGTCTACAATTAGCGGTGCATCAAGCTGCTCCAGATGCAATTCCGACGGGCTAACCTTGAGACGGTTACTTGCGTATTCGAAGAGAAGCTTGAAAGCGTAAGCATATGATTCAAAGGTGTTAACGCTAGCGCCGCGTTCGGCAGGCAAAAATTGTTGTAGAAAAGCCGTGATGTGGGATGCGATCGGATTCATGGCTGTACTCCTTTGGTGAAGTTTTCGAAACATTTAGAAATATCTCTCATGAGATCTGGGGTTGCTTCCAAATACCAGTAGGTTTCCCTAACCGTGCTGTGACCAAGATAGGTCGATAGCGCCAACATATGTTTTGTGATTTTATCTCGGTCATCAGGGCAGGCTTCCAATGCTCTCACAGCGAAGGTATGACGCAACGAGTGAGGTGTGGGGCGCGGCAGCCCTGGCCCTCGCTGTAGGCCGATTTTGTCGACCGCAGTTCGGAATGCGGTCTCAACATCTCGAGTATGGAACGGTTTTCTTGTTAAAGAAACGAAAACATGATCATCGAAGGGAGCATAGGAGCGACGTTGCTTGAGATAACGTTCGAGTCCGGCTTGCGCTGTTTCGTGCAGAGGCACTAGGCGACTTTTACGAAATTTGGAGCCTCGAATCACCAGCCCATCTGAAGTGATATCACCAAAGCGTAACCGGATTGCTTCTGGCACCCGCAAGCCCGTGCATGCAAGAAGAGCGAACAGCGTGCTGTAAGTCTGCCGAGGCAAAGTACGGTAACCAGACTGAGATGCCGCTTGTATGAGACGCTTGATGTTTTCTTGGGAAAAAATGTACGGGATTGGCCGCGGGCGTCTCTGGCTGCCAAAAAAAGGCGGCGGCAGTTCATGGCATTGATCCTCGGCACGGAGATACCGGGCGAATTGAATCACTTGACCAAGTCGGCGGGCGCGCTGCTGGGCTGATTTCGACAGTCCTGCCCACTCAATTGCGACATCGGAGCAAACGTGGTGTTTACCTCTTTTTTTTGAATAAATAGCGAAAGTTCGTAAGTAATTGCTTTCTGATTTGAGTTGGAATCCGCAAGCCCGGCGTACCGCCAAATATGATTCAACTGATTGAGTTAACATGGCTGCACCTCCGGCCAGGGCTGAGCAATTTGCAGTAGAGTAGCCACGTCTACTTTTGCGTAAATTTCTGTTGTTTCAATTGAACGGTGCCGAAGTATGGATGCGATATCCTGAAGGGATGCTCCTTGACGCAACATGGAGGTTGCCACGGAGTGCCGAAGAACGTGGGCAGCACCGCGAACCCGGCAAGTGACGCCGGCTCGGCGCATAGCCCGGGCAACAATATTTGAAACAGCAACAGGAGACGAAAATGCGAAAAAAGGAGCACGAGAGCGAATAAACAGGACATCGGTTTCAGTTTGAGGTCGACCGTATTGTATGTAGTCTATTATCGCATCTCCAACCTCTTGGGTCAGGGGTAATCGAGTCTGACGACGCCCTTTCCCAGATACGTAAACCCAGGCTCCTTCCCAATCGATATCTCCCAAGGAAAGATTGACGATATCTACCGCACGCAACCCCAGGCGCGCGAGGAGAATTATAATCGCTCGGTTTCGCCTGCCTACAGGAGACTTCAGATTACAGCAAGCTATGATACGCTCTACTTCTTCCGGTTGAATATACCGAGGCAGGGAGGAAAGACGCCAATGAGCCACAACGGGAATGGCTGCATCCAGACCAGGGGCACACTTGCCTTCAGCGATTAGAAAGCGAAGAAACATGCGAAGCGCCGTGGTACAATTTTTCACTGTCGCCCATCCACTCTTTTGACTCTTTTCCAGGAGAAACTGTCGCAAGCTCTGAGCGTCAAACTTGGCTGGATCCTCCCCAAGGCGCCTCAGTAATTGTCGAATGAAGTGGTTGTAGTTGTGTAGGGCACGATCACCAGCTCCGCGCTGCTGGCGCATCCATAGACAGAATTCCGTGACTAAGACCGGATCTTGATTTGTTGATTCCATCACAGGGGCAGTGCTTATATCGGCACTTTGTAAGTATTTTAAAAACAGACGCGCACCTTGGAGCAATATCCGCCGATTACGGCTGCCGTATCCTGGACATTGGCATCGATCAAGGTGACGCTCAAAATGCTCTAGAAACTTCTGGCTCAAACTTGAGATTGGGATGCCTTCCAGTTCTCTCCAACAAAGGAAATGTTCCGCCGCCCGGATGTGACTGCGGGCGGTTATCTCGCCGTAGCCCCCGTCGCATAACTCTTTAGCGAATTTTTCAAGCAATGGGCCATCGGGACCATACCGGAGGGATTGGATTTCTGAAGGGGAATTGAAAAATTGTTCAATCATGATGTCCTCCTTTAATTTGTGGTTTAGGAAAGAAGGACATCATTATTATGCGGAGTATCAATGATTGCAAGATTATCTATTCTATTGAGATGAAATGATAATCATAAAATCTAAGATTCTCTTCTCCGCATAACATTCAACTCAGCATTATACCGCTACATTTCGAGGTATGCTGAGGAGGCCGGTCTGACCCCTGTTCAAGGTTGTCTTGGGGTGATGAAGGATGTTGAGTCTGTGTTGAGTTTAATTTTCAATCATGTTACACCGCAAAAGGAAGGTATTGAAACGACAAGGAAAGCGGGGTGAAAAAAAATGCCGAAAAAATTTTGCCCGAAATGCAAGAAGATAGCAGAGAAGGTGAATAGAGTGTTTTCTATCGTGGCAACTTGGGATGAAGAAGATGATGATTATCGATATGGACAAAAAGAAGAGTATGATGCTGAAGTGATCAATAAGTGCCTTGACTGCGGAGAGGAATTAGAGGAGATTCAACATATACCAACCCTGCCAGGTGGTTATGCGATTCCTCCTGATGAATCTGCCGGTGGATAGGGCGCTTGATTTAATTGAGAGGGGGTACTGACCTGATGGTTGGTATCCCCTTTTTTGTGTGGGTAGCAGGCTGATACGGGATGTTTTTCCTCGCTTCCAGTTGAATTAATTTCTTCCTCCTAATTTTCTAAGATCACACCTCCGTGCAACATTTAGAGTGGCTCGGGGTTTGGGTCTGTTTTTCATATCGAAGCCTTTTGGAAGGGAAACATCTTGGCAAGCTATGTTGCTCAGAGATAGGTAGGAGATTATCACTCCACTTTGAGTGGGATCTTGATGGTCTGGAGTGTCCTACAGGGAAAAGTCTCAAATATTTCCTATTGACTTTTAAACATTTTCTTGATATGAATACGACGAATATCAGGGAGGAAATGGGACTCTTAGATAAAATACCTCTGATGGTATGTCTTTTTATCCTAATCCCCCTTGTTTTGAATTCATGATCTCGTCCAATTATTTCAATTCAAATAAACCGAAAACTCACAAGGAGGATCAAAATGAACCGAACCTCTTCAAGAAATTCTGGCCAAAAAGCTAAGGACAGGAGAAACAAAAAGATACTTACGTCCCAGTCACAACGATTTCAGATTAGCGAGATCTCTTTCAATCCTAAGTCGGCTTGCAATACTTACGAAAGCAGGGGTACCGGCTTGGGCTGCCGCTGTTAAGTTTTGTTCTGGATCACAAAATCCCTCAACCTGTCTCCCCTCTTCGGGAAAATGCAGAGTCGTCACCTCTAGGCGAACCGAGAATTTGCGAAATGTTCGCCTGATTGTTGTTTACTCACTTTTACTCATTCTGGTTTGTTGCGGTACGTGGCCATGAGCATTGATTTTCCTCTTCCGAGCGACTCGCCTGTCCAAAAGGCGAATGTAGTGTCCAGTCTGGATTAATCCATTGGGGAGGGATCTTTGGACGATGTCCTTTGCATTAATGATAACGTTAAAATTGTAAATGGTTTCGCACACGCAGTTGCCTATAACTTCCATAGCTTAAGAGCCTTTGAATTCGACAAAGAAATTGGTGGCATTTTAGAAAGTTATCTGCCATCGTCTCGAAGAACCCTGCTGAGTATTGCCCAGAAGAAGAAGCTTATTAACTCTTCTGAAGAGAGAGGGCTATTGGCAACTCTCTTTTCAAATCTCGTAAAGAACCAAGTATTAAAATTTGGAGAGTCGTTCCATCCTCCAAGATTGAGCAACACCCGCTTGCCCAAAGTATCAACCCTCGTTTTGGAGCTTTTGACAAGGTGTAATTTCCGGTGCAGGCATTGTTATTTGGGGAAAAGCTTATGGTCCAAAGAAGCGCTAAAATACTCGCTGATTCAAACACTGCTCAGAAGCGCAAAGGAAATGGGGGTACAAAGAGTCCAAATCACCGGAGGAAATCCTTTGCTTCACCCTGATATTATGCGTATCTTGAATATTCTGAAAGATTATTCTTTCGAAATCATTCTCTTTTCAAATGGAACCAAATTGACAATGGAACTTTTGGCCGCATTAGAGCGGTCTGGAGCTTCTTTGCATTTGTCCATCTACGGTATGAGCGATCAGTCAGCTGGCTGGTTTACAGGACAGAAGAATTATTCTTACACAATAAAGGATGCAATAACTCGTATTCGCACGAAACGCGTGAATATTCGTTCATTAGATTATATGGTTGTCGAGGAGAATTTAAACGAGATTCAGTGTTTCATAGACTTTTGCGAAAAAGAACATCTGCCTTACCGTTTCGACTTGCCAGCTCCCGTCGGAAATGCAAGGATTAACAAGGTAAAGAATGTTAACGCGAAAATAACGACCATCAAATCAAGATTCGAATCATCAGATCTTCTAAAAACTTTCCGCTTTAACAGCTGCCTGTTTGACCAACCAACTATTCTTGCAAATGGTGATGTAACTTTTTGTATATTGAGTAATCGTACATTCGATGATTTTATCTTAGGCAATGTTAATACGAGTACTCTGCAAGAAGTATGGTTTGGGAAGAAGGTAGAAGATTTGTTTAAGCAGACAAACGTAGATGCGCATCATATTTGCAAGGATTGTGAATATAAGTATTTGTGCGGAGGTCTGTGTCCTTTTTCGAGCAAATTCCACAAACTCCATGTAACCAGGGAAGGTGCTCCGAGTTGTCGCAAATTTAGAAATAAGAAATTCCGGTCATGGGAAATTAAATGTGAAACGTGAACCCAATTCTTGAAATTCTCCTGGAACATGACTGATCAATGGAGAAGATAGATTTGATAACAATACGAGGACTGGCTTAGAATCCAGATCCGAAGGTCACTGCAGAACGCTCATTTGGGAGCCCCCCGCCCTAGACCGTGAAGAGAACTACAAAGTTCGCCACCAAAAATTCTCTGGACAGCATGTATCAAGCTCGGTACAATTATATTTTTTTGCCAAACGCTGCAAATCAGCTCTTAAGAGGACATCGCTTCTTCTTACTCTCATGATCTGGGGAAAGATGTCCATTTCGAAAGGAAAATCCTTATTTACAGTCTGCCTTATCGTTAAATATTGCAAAAGAAATCCTATCGAGTCTCGCAACATTAATGTCTCTTCAAGGAGAAATTCGCCTCCATCTCCACTTAAACCAGTTAGCATCTGCACCTTTTTCTCATACGAGATTGTCGAAGCCTCTATTTCCTGTACGAATTCTGAAAGAAAGCCATCAAAGCCTATTTCAATACCTTTTAAATCACAGAGCATAATATGAATCCGCGCCTCCGCATCTTCAAGTGAAAGCCTCTCCTCTTTCACATACGCCGTAAACTCTTTCAGATCAGGACTCACCATTGATTCCCCTTTGGCTTTCCATAACGCCCATTCCATCAGTCCCGCAGTAGCATAGAGGTCGAATAAACCTATGTAGTCGTCCTTCTTAGGTTCTACAATGGCGGCGATTACACCTGATAAGATGTTCTCAAAATCGATTATTGTAGCGCTTATTAAGGACCTCAAAACAGTTCCACTATCCGAGGAGTGCTCGTCTATTGTTTCATCAATAATAGCCTCAGAAAGATCATCATCAAAAGAGGGGTTTTCCTGCATAGCTTTTCCCTTTCAAGTTCCATGATCCGTCGTAGGTCACGTTGTGGCTTGATTTTTCAACTGTGTAGCTGGTTACCTTGCTCAAGTCAGCAGTATACGTCTTCAGATATGGCCTCCCAATAAATGGCACCTTGGTAAAGGTGTAACCCACCTTTTCGCCCTTAGGATTTATGAGCA
>Ga0194112_10009634_pt1 | contig 12251 bp, 10 predicted proteins | sample TA2MahC400mmetaG_FD_146191 | JGI IMG/M metagenome (GOLD analysis project Ga0194112, IMG submission 146191) | Freshwater microbial communities from Lake Tanganyika, Tanzania - TA2015016 Mahale Deep Cast 400m | ecosystem: Environmental > Aquatic > Freshwater > Lake | place: Tanzania: Lake...
TCCACTAAAAAGAGAAGATGCTCGCTCAAAGCCGCCAATTTTTCGCCGGGCGTCATCACCCTCACCTACCGTTTTCCATTGCAAATCCGTCTCATGCCAGCCACCGATTATAGCGATTCCTGACAAGTCGAACAAACAAAACCTGCCCGCACTGGGTGCAGGCATTGGTAAGATAACAAAAAAGGAATGGTGCCCAGAAGAGGACTCGAACCTCCACGACCTTGCGGTCACTAGCACCTGAAGCTAGCGCGTCTACCAATTCCACCATCTGGGCAGCGGAAAGAGGGCTTATATATAACCGAGCCGCCGCACTTGTCAACGGCATATCTTGCCTGCCGTGATTATTTCCGCAAAGCCTCTCTTGTCCTATCCCTGTGAAATGGTTATATTCGCGGAAAAGCCCATGAATTATTGAGATAGGTTAGACGGATATGACCAAGCAGCAGCAGATTGTCACGGTAGTCGGCGGAACGGGTTTCATCGGGCGTTATGTGGTGCAAAGCCTTGCGCGCGCGGGTTATACCGTGCGGGTCATCTGTCGCAATCCTGCGCTTTCGCTGCGCGTTAAAACCGCGGGGCACGTCGGGCAAGTCGTGCTGCAATATGGCGACATCACCCGCCCGAAGACGCTCGAAGGCAAGCTGGACGGTTCTTTTGCGGTGGTGAATCTGGTGGGTGTTCTGAAAGAGTCAGGTCGCAACCGCTTCGATTCAGTTCATACCGAGGGCGCGAAAAGCCTTGCATCCCTTGCCGCTTCGGCGGGTGTTAAACGTTTCGTGCAAATCTCTTCCTTGACGGGCGAAAACCCCGCCTCTTCCTATGGCCGCACCAAAGCCGCCGGAGAAGCCGCCGTGTTCGAGGCATTTCCCGATGCGGTCGTGCTGCGCCCCAGCGTGGTCTTCGGCCCGGAAGATGAATTCTTCAATCGCTTCGCCGCGATGGCGCGGATTTCGCCAGCATTGCCGCTCATCGGTGGTGGGAAAACACGCTTCCAGCCTGTCTATGTGGTGGACGTAGCACAAGCCGTGGTCAACAGCCTGAGACCCGAAGCGAAGGGCAAGGTTTTTGAACTCGTCGGCCCTCGCGTCTATTCCTTCAAAGAAATCCTGCAATATATCCTTGAAGTCACCAACCGCCCCAAAACCCGCCTCGCCTCGCTTCCTTTCTGCTTCGCTGGGCTCGCGGCAGCATTCACGGGTTGGCTTCCAGGCGCACCATTGACCTCCGATCAAGTCAAACAGCTGCGCTCCGATAGTGTCGCATCCAAAGGCGCGAAAGGTTTCGCGGAACTTGGCATCACCCCCGCCAGTGTCGAATCCATCGTGCCGACCTATCTGGCGCGCTATCGCGGCAAAGACACCACCGCCCCTGTGAAAACAGACGTGACGGCCTGATAGATGCTGAAGCTTTACCACACTCCCCTCTCCCCATTCTGCCGCAAAATCCGCATGCTGCTGAAAGAGAAGGATCTCGCCTTCGAGTTGGTGAATGAGAATCCGTGGGAGCGTCGCCGTGAGTTCTTCGCCCTCAACCCCGCAGGCGAAGTGCCTGTGCTGGTGGATGGCCGCCGCACCATCGCACATAGCACCGCCATCTGCGAGTATCTGGAAGAGGCCTATCCCGAACTGGGTTTTCTGGGCGAATCCATTGAGGAACGCGCGGAAATCCGCCGCATCATCGGCTGGTTCGACACCAAGTTCAATTTCGAGGTGACGGAGAATATCCTCTTCGAAAAGGTCTATAAACGCCTGTGGAGCTACGGAGAACCCAGTTCCGAAGCGCTTCGTGCCGGCAAACGTAATATCGCTTATCATCTGGATTATATCGCTTACCTCACGCAGGATTCCCAGTGGCTTGCCGGAAACCGCCTGTCGCTGGCCGACATGACCGCCGCTGCGCATCTCTCCACACTGGATTACCTAGGCGATGTGAACTGGGACGCCCACCCGCGCGCAAAGGAATGGTATGCGCTCATCAAATCCCGCCCGTCCTTCCGCAATATCCTGATGGATAGGGTGATGGGCTTGAAACCCCCCGCGCATTATGAAAACCCCGATTTTTGATTCGCTTGCAAAGAAGCGAATTTTTATGCCAAATAACGTAGGATTTGGCGACAAAAATGGAGAATCACCATGGCTGATATCGAGATTTATACCACCCGCGTCTGCCCCTATTGTGTGCGCGCCAAGTCGCTCTTACAGAAAAAAGGGCAAAGCTTTCGTGAAATCGATGTGACGAACGATGCCGAGCAGCGCGCCGCGCTCATCGAGAAATCCGGCGGCCAGCGCACCGTCCCACAGATTTTCATCAATGGTCAGCACATCGGCGGTTCAGATGACCTCTATGCCCTTGACCGCGAAGGCAAGCTCGACGCGCTGCTTTCCTGATTACTTCGCTTTAAGGATTCCCCATGCGCCTTCTTCTTGCCGCTCTGCTGGCTACAGCCTTTGCCCTGCCCTCTTTTGCGGTGGATGTGCCGAGCAAAGACTATATCGACCCCGAAGCCACAGGCGCAGTCGCCGTTCTTGAAGGGCGCGATGCCGTACACAGCAAACGATATATGGTGAGCGCGGCGCACCCGCTGGCGGTGGAGGCTGGCGCAGCCATCCTCGCAAAAGGCGGAAACGCGCTGGACGCCGCCATCGCCACGCAGCTTGCGCTGAATGTGGTCGAGCCGCAATCCTCCGGCATCGGCGGCGGTGGATTCCTGCTTTATTATGAAGCGGCAACCAAGAAACTGCATGTGCTGGATGGGCGAGAAACCGCACCTACCAAAGCCAGCGAGAAGCTGTTCTTAGATGCGGATGGCAAGCCTTTGCCCTTCCTCGATGCCGTGAAAGGCGGGCGTTCTGTGGGCGTGCCCGGCTTGCTGCTGATGCTGGAAACGGCACATCGGAATCATGGCTATCTGGATTGGCCGACGCTCTTCGAGCAGCCCATCCAGCTTGCCAAGCAAGGCTTCCCCATGTCGCCGCGCCTGCGCGACCTGCTGATCGCTTCCCCCTATATCCGCGAGTTCCCCGCTTCGCTGCAGCCGTATGCCAATCGGGATGGCACGATTAAACAGGTCGGCGAAACCGTGACCAACGCGCCGATGGCCAAAACCCTTTCCACCCTCGCCTTGAAGGGCGCAAAACCGTTCTATGATGGTGAAATCGCTGCACAAATCGTCGATGCTGTGCAGGACACGAAAATCAATCCCGGTGGTCTTGAACTGGCGGATCTGAAGGAATATAAAGTGCGCGTCCGTGAAGCCGTCTGCGCGCCCTATCGCATCTACACGGTCTGTTCCATGCCGCCGCCAAGCTCCGGCGGAGTGACCGTGCTGCAGGCACTTGGCGTGCTGGAGCACCTGCCCATAGTCGAGGCGAAGCCCCTGTCGGCTGACGCGGTGCATTACTATTCCGAAGCCAGCAAACTGGCCTATGCCGACCGCAACCGCTACCTTGCCGACCCCGATTTCGAAGATGTTCCCGTGGAAGCGATGTTGTCGCCCTATTACCTCAAAGAACGCGCCGGATTAGTCTCACCGGAGAAATCCATGGGTAAGGCAGAGGCAGGCGTGTTCACATCCCATGCTCCGGCGACTCTTCCGACATTGGAAGAGCATCCCTCCACCACCCATATCAGCGTGGTAGATGCCCAAGGAAATGCTGTTTCCATGACCACGAGCATTGAGAACGGCTTCGGCTCTGGCCTGTCCGCTGGCGGTTTCCTGCTGAACAATCAGCTCACGGATTTCAGCTTCAATCCGCTGCTGGAGGACGGCCAGACACCACACCCCAACCGTGTGGAACCCAACAAACGCCCGCGCAGTTCCATGTCGCCCACCATGGTCTTCGACAAGGAAGGCGAGCTAGTGCTTGTCGTCGGCTCGCCCGGCGGCTCACGCATCATCGATTATGTGTTGCAAACACTGATCGGCGTGCTGGATTGGAAGCTCGACATCCAGCAAGCCATCAACCTCCCGCGTTATCTGAACATGAACGGGCCTATCGAGCTTGAGGCAGGAACGGCGCTGGAAGCCTTGAAGCCGGAACTGGAAGCGCGCGGTCATGAAGTGCGCGTGACCGAAACAGGCAGCGGCCTCCACGGCATCCAGAAGGATGCAGATGGCGGCTGGATAGGCGGCGCGGATCCACGCCGCGAAGGCATCGCTTTGGGGGATAGATGATGGATATTGCAACGCTGCGCGCCACACTACTGGAAGCCATGCTGCCTCATGTGCCCTTCGATGGCTGGAGCGCGCAATCCCTGAAACAAGCAGCATCAGATGTGGGATTCACCCCCGTGGATGTGTTGCGCGCCTTCCCCGAAGGCGAAGCGGATGCACTGGATTATTACATGGACACGCTGGATGAAGCGATGATTGCCGATTTGCAAAGCCAGCCGCTTGCCACCATGCGCCTCCACGAGAAAGTGCGCGCCGCACTTTTGGCGCGTTTCCACGCCGCCGCGCCCCATCGTGAAGCCGTGCGTCGTGCGTTGGCCTATTATGCCCTGCCCATCCACGCGACCGCCGCGGCGAAAAGGCTCTATAAAACCGTCGATAACATCTGGAAAGCCGCCGGAGACGCGCCCACGGATTTCAGCTTCTACACCAAGCGCATGACGCTGGCCGCTGTGTATAGCTCAACCTTGCTTTTCTGGTTGAACGACGATTCTGAAGGGCAAAAGGAAAGCGAGCGTTTCCTTGATCGACGTTTGCAAGATGTCCTCACCTTCCACAAAACTAAAGCGAAACTGAAAGCGCGTTTCAAAAGTCTATCTTTCGGGAAAATATAAATTCCTGCACCTGCTAGCCATTTGCTTTACCTTTTGAAACTCCCTGTGTTATCTTCTCCGCATTAAGCGTTTATTAACCCGGTATGATGCATACTGGGACAAGACCTGCGGCGGGGATGACCTGTGAACATTGGATACACACCAGAAGCGGCTCAGAAGCGGATACACGGGTTCACGGCGCTTGAGCTTTCCGTGGTGCTCATCATCATCTCGCTCATGGTCGGCACCACGCTCATCCTTGGCAATGTGCGTGTCGAGCAGGAAAAGGTGGAATCCACCAAAAACCGCATCGCCCTTGTCGAGCGCGCCCTTGTGGCCTATGCGGAGATAAACCGCCGTCTTCCCTGCCCTTCTTATCCTACTTACAAGAACGGCGATGCCAAATTCGGTATCGAATCCGATAGTCCGGGCACTTGCAACAACGGCACACCCGACACCACATGGTTCACAAGCGATTCTGCCATCGGCTCTGTCCCCACCACCACGCTCGGTTTGCCGCATGATGCCATGTATGACGCATGGGGACGCCGCCTGACCTATGCGGTGCATACGGTCATGACCGCCGAGAACGCATTCCGCCGCAATTCCCTTGATTCTTCTTGCGGCGGTTTGAAAATCGCTAATGACGCGGGCGCCATCGCCGTGCCGAATGCGATGTATGTCGTCCTCAGCCACGGTGCTGACGGACATGGTGCATTCAACGCCGAAGGCACGCGCCTTAACGCGCGAATCACAAACTCCGCCACACTCGACAATGCCAATACTAACGCTGCATTTGTGGTCAACGGCACCACGAAAGACAATATTTACCGCAGCCAGGGCTATTTCGAGGACACGACGAACGCCGCCAACCGCTATGACGACATTGTCAGCTATCGTACGCGTAAGACCTTCGTATTGCCCAGCGATTCGCGGATGAAGAATTTCTCGGTCAGCAACAACCAATCCGCCGCCGGTTGGCTCTATGTGCCGGAATACACCCTTCCATCCGGCAAAGTCGTACCCGCTTTCGAAGTCATGAAATACCTCGCTTCCGATGATGGGAATGGTTTGCCGCTCTCCAAACCGCTTGTCGCGCCTTGGACGAACCAGTCCTTCGAGAATGCACGCATGGCATGCCAAAGACTGGGCGGATATGCATCCACTTCGGCGTTGACGGGGGTTGGAAACCAGCTGGAATATGACATCATCGGCGAAACACAGTGGCTTTCCATCGCCCATCAGTTGGCTGAGGATAGCCGGAACTGGGTCGACGGCTGCTTTAACCCCACATCTGGCGGCATGATCGGCGGTCACCGCGATAACAGCCCGCCTAACGTCATCGTGCCTTCGGATAATGATAACAGCGGCTATCATTTGACCGGCAATTCCGACGACGCAACTGCGGCTACCGGAAACAGCGTCTATAAACGCAGCCAACGGCGCACGTTCTATCTGCCCAGCGGCGGGGTATTGTGGGATTTCAGTGGCAACGCCTCGCAGTGGAGCTACTGTGACATGAACTATGCGGCGGGGGAAAACCAGTATTACCGAGCAGCACGCACAGACGCAGGCCAACCGGATAACGGCTACAGCATGTGCCAGCCGGATGGCAGAACAAGCCTCAACACCTATTTCGGCGGTACTGCAACCATGGATGCCGGAGAGCATTGGTATAACACCGCTGCTTGCATATTGCCCACCACCCGTTTCGGTGAATTCTTCGACATCAATCCACGCAACGGTCTTGTTTCGACAAACGGCAGTACGACAGACCACAACGTAGGCATCATCAATTCTTCCAGCGAAACAGCGGTCAACGGCATCACACGCGGAGCGAACTATCAGTCTGCACTGGCAGGTGGCGTCTTCAATATCTACTTCGGCAACCCGTCGATGGCGCGCCAAGGTTTCCGTTGCGTGAAGAATATTCAGCCCAAGATCGTCTCCCCTGACAATTTCGCTGGATTGGAGGTGTGGTACGACGCATCCGACCTTGATGGCGATGGCGTGGCCGAAGGAACGGGCGAACTCGGCCTGCAAACCCCCGGCGTCTGCACCAAGAATGCATCCTACGGCAAAAACAACGGCTGTGTACTGGTTTGGCGGAACAAAGCACAGAATAAGTATCACGCCCGCAGCGTGCGCCAGAGCGGTGCGGCATCCGGTTCCTCCGACAATATGCCGACCTACAAATCAAGCGGCATCAACGGCATGCCCTCAGTGAACTTCAATGGCGCGAGTGGCCGCGCGGAATGGCTGGACACTTGGCACGGCATCAACGATGATCCCGCCACGGACGACGGCCTCGGCCTTGATTTCGGCACGATGACACAATTCACGCTCTTTGCCGTGGTCATGGGTCCGCAACCGCATAACATCATCACCGCCGGCCCGACCAACCCTGATGCCGCATTGACGGGTGGCTCGTTCTCCTTCCCGTACAACGACCAGCCGGATGGCTCTCCACCACGTTATTTCTTCATCACCAGCAAAAACTATGCAGGTGCGGATGCAACCAAAAGCAACTGCCCATATACAATCACAGGCGATAGTCCTACGTGCCCTGGCGGTGTGCGCACAAATGCCGCTTGCGCACTCATGAACGCTTCGACAGGTGGGCCGGGTATGAACAGCTCTCCCCACGTTATTTCCGCGATATTCAATCCGAACGCTGGTGACAATCAGGGTATGATTGCATTAGTCGACAGCGCCGCACAACACCAGACTGACAGCGCCGTGCAAGTCGCCACAGGCGCATTACGGCCTGCGGCGATCAGCTGCGGGGGCGTGAATGTGACCACCCGTTTGCTGCTGGGTCAGCAGCGCGGCTCCAACACGCGCAATTTCACGGGCGATGTAGCCGAGATCCTTATTTACAATCGCGCTCTCAGCGCTGGCGATCGCCTGAAAATCGAGCTTTATTTGTCCGACAAATATAATATCGCACTAACCACCGTGAAATAAAATGGAAGTTATGGGAATGAGCAATCCACAGCGTCAACACCTTCTTAGCAGCCGCGGTTTCACGCTGTTGGAACTGTCGATCGTACTGCTCATCATCTCGGTCATCATCGGCAGCACCTTCGCCATAGCCAACCGCATGGCAATGCAGAAGAAAAGTGAAACCACTCAGGAGAATCTCGACCGCATCGAAGCCGCTTTGCTCGCTTTCCGCACGGCGAATAACCGTTTACCCTGCCCCGCAGATGGCACACTGAACCCTGATCACCCCAATTATGGCATCGAGGCGGTGAACCCCGACCCGAACAACGCCACCTGCACAGGCAGCAGTCCCGCCGCGAATTTCACTGCCGCACAGCATGTCTCCAAAACCGACCTTGGGACTGGCCTTCCATTGAAAACCCGTGTTGTGGGCGGAATGGTTCCCATCGTCACACTTGGATTGGATAAAAAGTTTGCGCTTGATGGCTACAGCAACAAAATCAGTTACCACATCGACGCGCAAGCGACCGAGACTGCGGCTTTCAGCTATTACACTTCTTCAAATGCCAAATGCTTCGATGTTGTGGTGGACGATGCACGGACTTTGGCGGCGGATAACGACATCAATTACATCGCCTTTCATGCAGTCTATGCGCTCGTCAGCCATGGAGCTGACGGTCATGGTGCATTCTCGCAAGGCGGTGCGCGGTTGAACAACCGCATAACCAACACCTTCACCCAAAGTAACGCTGCAATGAATGCGGCTGGTGTAGCCACAACCTATATCAATCGCTTCTTCCTGATCAGCCATACTTCCGATCCTGCTAACCCCCTAAACGTCTATGACGATGTCGTTCGCTTCAAGACCCGTAATGATTTGCGTACTGCGCAGGATTCGCCAGCTGTGGAAACTCCGGACCTTGCTGTTTCAACCTTTGCAACTGCAACTGAAAACGGCTGGCACATTTATTTCCGCTGCAAAGATCGCTTCATAATGGAGGATACAAGCCTCGTACAAACCGAGAATATGCGCATTTTCAACTTTCGTTTTTCTGGCCAGAATGAATTCATGGCGGCTGGCACTGGACCTTCGGCGACTGCCAACCACTTTGAATTATGGACATATGACGGCTTCAGGACCGATAAATTGCCCGATTCCAGTTTCAATCCACGTAACACCGGAGAAGCGCAGTCCATCATGTGGGCGAATGATGATAGTTTCTTCATCGTCTCTTCGTTGGATGGTGCAGCAAACCTGACCGGTTGTCATCAAGCTGCCGGATGTAACCGCATCCGTGTCTATGAACGCACTGGCCCTCGCAACTTCGTTAGTAAAGACAGAGCGATCGAGAACGTCAAAGTCACCCAATGTGATACCGCCGATTACTCTGCGAACGGGCAAGCATGTATCGCTAATGTCAATCTTGCCGACGCAAACTGCGCTGCTAACACGAACGGCTGCTACACTTACATTCTAAACGGCGGCACGCTGATCCAGCAGATTAGCCCGGATAATCAGCAATTGCTCCTAGCAAACAACTCCGGCATGCCTGGCGAGCCCATCCTTTATCGTAAAATGCCTGATAATACATTCAAGCATGTACCTAATGCTTTCGACCCACCCATCGGCCAGCTATCAACCAACTGGCCTGTCTGGACGCCAGACATGCGTTATCTTTTCATTCCCGGTATCTACTCGGGAGCAAGAGGTTATGACGAAATGAAAATGTACCGGAATGACGGTAATTTCCGTTATTCTCTCGTCAACAAACCATATGTTCCTAGCCCTGTTGCAACATATGGCGCTGCTATGAACACCTCTGACGGTTCAGCGCGCACCGGTGCATTCAGCCCTAACGGACGCTTCCTCGCTGCCGCTTTCAACCAACCCGGGGGGAGATTCCGCATTTTTGAATTAAAAGATGGTGACAATTGGGAACGTATCCCACTTGCTAATATCGTCCATAGCAACAACGTCAGCATCAACCCCGCCACCAAATTCCTGAAAGGCTCAGGAGGCGCGGACAATGCTCGCGTCGAGCGCGTCGAGTTCTCGCCGGATGGTCGTTACCTCGCAGTTGGCCTGCAGACTTCCAACAGTCCTGTTAAAAGACTTCTGATCTTCCGCATCGAAGGTAACGTGTTCACTTTGCTTGATCGGGTGGATGCAGATGGAAACCCTATCGAAGGGCCTATTCCGGATATCGGTGCGCTTAGTGGAAACCGCGGAGTAACGGCTATTTCATGGCGCGCCTTGATGCCTTGGGAAAAGGCGCAATGATATGCATGGATTGAAGCGCAAATCGTCGGGATTCACTTTGGTCGAGCTCTCCATCATGCTCACCATCATCGGGGTCATCGCCGCGACCATCATGCTGGAGATGGTCACCGGCGCGACTGTCAACGCCGAAAGGGTGACCCTCAGCCGCATGCAAGCCATCGAGCAGGCGATCACCAGCCGCTATAAAGTCTTCAACGCCATACCTTGCCCCGCCCCGATGACTTTCGGCATCAATGCCACCGAATTCGGACGCTCCGTACCTGACAACATCGTGGTGAGCGGTGCGGCGAACTGCGGTACTGCTCCGGGAGTAGCAACCAGCTTCGCTAACACCAACGCCACCACCAGAAGGCAAAAGGTGGTCATGGGTTCAGTACCCACCAAGAATTTAGGCTTGCCTGATGAGTATGCTTTCGATGGTTGGGGGCGCCGCATCGCTTATTTCATGCATTTTGATTACGGCACCGACCAGAGCCATCCGATGCCCACAGACTTCGACAACACAACCATCATCCCGATCTATGACCATCATAACGCCGGAACACGCCAAATCATCGCGCGCGTTCCCGCAGTGCTCATCTCCTACGGCAAAAGCGGCAACGGTGCGACACCCCCAAACGGTGCCGCCCTCGCCAACCGTATCCGCTCTCTCACCGCCAATAGCTTTGAGGACCGCAATATCACCATCACCGCTGGCACTCCGCAAGCACTGGTGAGAAAGGCCTTCGTTCCCGATTCCCCCGTGGCCAACGACCGCTTCGACCAGATCGTCCAGCCCATCGACCTCCATAATTTGCAGTGATTCCTCCATGCTCCTTCTGCTTTCCCCATCCAAGACACAGGATTTCACCAACGCACGCACAGTGAAAGGCTTGAAACCCTCCGCTCCCGCTTTGCTCAAAGAATCACTGGAACTGCTGAAGCCCTTGAAGAAACTCTCCGCCAGCGATTTGCAAGGCTTGATGAGCATCAGCGAAAAGCTCGCGGCTCTCAACCATGCGCGCTTCAAAGCCTTCTCGGCGGATTTCACGGAAACCAATTCCAAACCCGCCGTCTTCGCCTTCAAAGGCGATGTTTATGACGGCTTGGATGCGGATTCCCTTACCGATGCCGACCTGAAATTCGCGCAACAGCACCTGCGCATGCTTTCCGGTTTCTATGGCATCCTGAAACCCTTTGACCTGATGCAGCCTTACAGGCTGGAGATGGGCACGAAACTGGCGAATCCGCGTGGCAAAGACCTCTATGCCTTCTGGGGCGAACGATTAACGGAAACCCTTAATGCTGAACTCGCCAAAAGCGGCAAGGACACGGTGGTGAACCTCGCCTCGCAGGAATATGCCTCTGCCATCCAGCCCAAGGCCATTAACGGCAACTGGGTGAACGTGCATTTCAAAGAGGAAAAAGCCGGACAGCTCAAGGTCATCGGGCTTTTTGCCAAGCGGGCGCGCGGGGCATATGCACGCCAGATCATCCGCGAACGCATCGACACGCCTGAGAAGCTCATCACCTTCAAAAAAGACGGCTACCGATTCCGCGAGTCGCTCTCCACCCCGTTCGATTTGGTTTTCTCCCGCAAAGCAGCATAAAACAGCGGAAAAATTCCCGTAATAGCAGTTGCAACCGCGCCCCGTTATTGGCAGAGTAAGGCAAAATTACTTATAGCCTTAGTCCACAAAGGGTGATGCAGATATGACGACCTCCTCCGCCGCTACGATTCCCGCGCCTTCCACCGATTCCAAACATCTGGTTGAATCCGGCCAGCGTTATTATGTGCCGAACTACAAGCCCCGCGAGATGATTCTCGATCGCGGCAAGAACGCGCGTCTCTGGGATAAGGACGGCAACGAATACGTCGATTTGGGCAGCGGCATCGCGGTCTGCTCCTTGGGTCATGCGAACCCAGACCTCATCGCCGCGCTCACCGAACAGGCGAACAAGCTCTGGCACACCAGCAACATCTTCTTCACAGAACCTCCCATCCGCCTTGCGGAAGCCCTCGTCAGCGCCACGAAATTCGCAAAACGCGTCTATTTCTGCAATTCCGGCACGGAAGCCAACGAAGCCGCCATCAAACTGGTGCGTAAATACGCTTCCTCCAAAGGCCGTCCGCCCGAAAAACGTGAAATCATCACCTTCACCGGCTCGTTCCATGGCCGCACGCTGGCTGCCGTCACCGCTACGGCTCAGCCCAAATATCAGGAAGGTTACGAGCCACTCCCCGGTGGTTTCACCTATGTCGCATTCAACGATTTCGATG
>Ga0194112_10009640_pt1 | contig 12249 bp, 12 predicted proteins | sample TA2MahC400mmetaG_FD_146191 | JGI IMG/M metagenome (GOLD analysis project Ga0194112, IMG submission 146191) | Freshwater microbial communities from Lake Tanganyika, Tanzania - TA2015016 Mahale Deep Cast 400m | ecosystem: Environmental > Aquatic > Freshwater > Lake | place: Tanzania: Lake...
CTAAATAAAGAAATGTATTCTTCAGAAAGGGCACTTGGATATTGGATATGCTTCCTTCGATGCCCAAATCTGAACTACTATAATAAATGGTCAGAGTCAGGATCACCGCGATGCTGATCTGTCCCCAGAGTTTGTATTTAGGTAACAACCCTTTCTTCAATTTCACAAAATTCTTGAGAAAATCATCCAGAAAACCAAATACTCCCAACCAGATGGTTGTCAGATACATCATCAGGATGGCCGGATTGGTCAGGTTGTTCCAAAGCAGAGATGAGATCAAAAGACTAAACAAAATGATCAATCCACCCATGGTTGGTGTACCTTGCTTGATCCTATGTCTTTCGGGAGCATCTTCATCGATGTGCTCTACGGCGGATTTCTGTTTCAGTAGTCTGATCAGGTATGGACCTAAAATCAGGGAGATGATCAACCCTGTGAGAAAGGCAGCAATGGAGCGAAAGGTGATATAACGAAAAACATTGAACAAAATGGAATAGCGTTCTAATGGGAAAAACAGGTGATAGAACATCAATGTCTCCTCTGAATATGGGGAACAACCTTTTCCAAATGGATCGAGTGAGATGCTTTCAACAAAACTATGGCATTGGATGGGATGTCCTTGAGGATCACGGAATCGATCAATGCACCGACAGTATCGAAATGAAGGCGATAATCGGCAAATCGGGTAGAATGATAATTATTGGATAGCTGGCCAACACTTATTAAAGTATGATTGCCATATTCACATAGCATCGCTCCGATCATTTTATGGTACATCACGGCTGAATCGCCCAGTTCAAGCATATCTCCCAGAATTGCGATATGTGGATTCTCTGGTTTGAATGCAAAGAAGAACTCGATGGCTTTCTGCATGGATACCGGATTAGCATTGTAGCAATCCACAATCAGGACACCATCACCTGTTTCGATCAATTCCATCCGGTGATCCAGATTGATATGGTTCTGAATCGCGATTCTGATAATCTGAGGATCAACACCCAATTCAATCGCAGTAGCAATGGCAAAAGAGGCATTCGTAGCGTAAAATGGAATGGTCTGAGGAATCTGATAGACGCAGCTGTTAATGGTGAATTCCACGCCATTGACTGACGTGTGTATGTTATCTATTTGATATTTGTTATGGCTTTTCGAGCCAACCGGTACACCATGATCAGAGAACACGGCAAAACGCTCATCATCGCCGCTATAGATCATTTTGTCCAGATCTCTGCGGAACAGCGCAGTTTTTTCCCAAAATACACCATCTTCATCGCCAAATGCCTCCAGGTGCGATGGTCCTACATTGAGGATGATCCCGCACTGGGGATCGATGACATCGGCTAATTGAGCGATCTCACCGAAGTGGTTTGTACCGATTTCAAAGATGGCGTATCTCTGGTTTGGTTTGATCCGCTGGATCGTTTTGCACAGTCCGATGATGTTGTTTTCGTTCTTCTCGGTCTTCAGAGTGGGTGCCACGCTTTCCAGGATATTGGATAAAATCTCTTTAGTACCGGTTTTTCCCGTGCTACCGGTAAGGGCAATGCGATAAGCCGGAAACATCTGAAGATATTTACGGCACAGTTTCCCCATTGCCACCACCGTGTCAGCGGTTACGATTCTGTTGTATTCGCCTCTATCATCATGCTGCACAATTGCAATGTTATCTTTATGTGCCAAGGCATGTCCCACATAATTATGTCCATCATAGTTTTCCCCTTTGATCGCGAAGAAAATGGAGGACTCTTTGATCGATCTGGAATCGGTAGATATCCTGAAGAAATGCTGAGGTTTTATCGATGAAAGCGTATTGGGTGTATGGGCTTGATGATTGAACAAAATATCCAGCATCAGCCTATCCACCGGTAAGGCTAATTTGTCACTATCAGTCCGCTTTTTACCGAGTACTTCTTCAGCAACCAGATAATCATCAAAATACAGCTTAGTTCCTGCAATCTCCTGATACTTCTCATGTCCTTTACCAGCGATCAACACGATATCACCTTCATTTGCCAGATTGATTATGGATTCAATTGCGGTATGTCGGTCTCGGATGATCCACCATGCCGACCAGATATTAGTGCTACCGATAATGTCCCTGATGATTTGATCCGGGTTTTCATAGCGGGGATTATCGTCGGTAATGATGACTGTATCGGCATATCTCATTGCAGTGGTCAGCATTTCGCTACGTTTTCCATGATCCCTGTCACCTCCTGCTCCAAACAGACACAATAACCTGCCGGTTGTAAGTTTGGCAAGTGACTGCAGTACATTGCTCAGGGCATCAGGAGTATGAGCGTAGTCTATATATACTCCAAGTCCCTGGTTATTGGGGACTTTCTGTAATCTGCCAGGAACAGTATCCAAATCTGGAATGATTGATTCGACGATTTTCTGAGGAATTTGCAAACGATCCAACAAGGCAACGGTCAAGGCAAGATTCAATATATTGAAGTGTCCGATCAGATGGGATTTAATCTTATATTGAAGAGCATTAGTCTGAAGGATAAAACTGCTACAATCCAAGTCAAATTGGCTTTCTGTGACCAAATAGTCGCCCTGGACAAAGGACAAACTTCTCAGCAGGCAGTGACGGTCATCCGATTCTGATACCATGTCTTTTCTGCCCACACCGACTATAACGGAGTCCATGGTCGCAATATCATGTTTCAGCTTCTGATAGAATTCTGAACCGTATTTATCATCAATATTGATTATGACTGTCCCCCGGTTTCTTCGAGTATACTCAAACAGAAGATACTTGCAATGGGCATATTCGGACATCGTGTAATGAAAATCAAGGTGATCCCGGCTGAGATTGGTAAACATCGAGACCAAAAACGGAACACCATACACCCGATCCAGAGCAAGGGCATGGGAAGAAATCTCCATCACAACGTATTCACAGCCTGCATCCACCATTTCCTTCAACATTGCCTGTAACTCCACGATGTCTGGTGTAGTATGCTCAGTAGGTTTATGGACTTCATTTACATAGTATCCCAAGGTTCCGATCCAGCCGCATTTCTTCCCAAACTTCATAAGAGACTGATAAATAAGCATGGTCGTCGTGGTCTTACCGTTTGTTCCGGTAACCCCGATGACCTTTAATTTGGATGCTGGATTGCCATGGTGAGAAGCCACGAGCAGTGCTGCTGCTTTGCGGGTATTGGTTACCTGTACCGTAGGAAAATCGTCGCTGATCGGAGTCTGTTGTACTATTAGGGAAGCTCCACTCTTATGTGCTGATGGGATATAGTTGTGACCGTCAAATCGATGTCCTTTGATACAGATGAAAATATCGCCCGGTACAATGGCACGGTTATCAGTCTGAGGTCTGCCTCCAATTTCGAGTTCCATATCTTTGATGTTTGAGGTTACGAAAAGATCGTTCCCGTGTAGTATTTTAACAACATCTCTAGTTTTCATAACGTTGCCTCAACCTGACACGTTGCCCCGGGCAGAACACGTGAGCCAGGTAGAATGGACTGTTTTCTTACTTTTCCCGATCCACTTATGTTTAGACAGATGTGATGCTGTGCTGCCAACTGAATTGCTTTGCGTAAGGTTAATCCACGCAAGTCTGGCATCACACCCTGAGTAATCCGGGGCAGGTTTTGATCCACGCTTTTTCCGATCTTAAGTGTGATGTGATGATTTCTATCTATTGTAACATTCGGTTTTGGAAACTGATCAACGACCACCGATGCACTATCAGGTCCCACAATATGATACAAAAAACCATACTGGTTCAGAATCGACTCTGCCTTGTATAATGGTTGTCCAATCAAGTTTGGCATGGTTAGTGATGTCTGTATCAGTCGTTGGTTATAGGGTAAGATTGTGCATCCCGGCATAAACAGGATATTCTCCATGATAGTTTTAAATGTTGGAGCAGAACTCATGCTCCCATAATGATACACTCCCTGTGGTTCATCATAGATGATGCTGATAACCAGTTCCGGTTTTTCCACTGGAAAGAACCCGGTAAAGACGGCTGTGTATTTTCCCTGGGCATATCCAGGCGAACCTTCAGCTTTTTTCTGGGCAGTGCTGGTTTTTCCTGCCACATTGATATAGCCTACGTTGGCGTTCCTTCCGGTTCCTTTCTCAACTACCGCTTGCAGATACACTTTGATGGTGTCGATGGTAGCGGGATTCGAAACTGAACGCAACAACACAGGCTCAAATTGCTCCATAACGTTGCCATTTTCATCCCGGTACGAATCCACAATGTAAGGTTTCATCAGTTTGCCGCCGTTTGCCAGCGCACTGAAAGCCACCGCAAGTTGGATGGTGGTTACCGAGATCTCTTGTCCGAATGACAGGGAATGAATCGAGGTTTTACCCCAGTTTTCCAGTTTTCTAAATATCCCGCTGGTTTCTCCATACAGATTAATACCAGTTTTCTGGCCAAAACCAAATGAGATGTAGTTTTCATAGAATCTTTGCTGGCCAATGCGTTCTGCGATCCTGGCTACACCGACGTTGCTGGAATGGACCAATATGTCTTTACGATTCAGTTCGCTGGATTTATGCACATCCGAGATACGCCGCGAGCCGATCTGATAGGTACCACAGGGGATCATTTCTGTCGGACTGACCAGATTTTTCTCTAATGCCGGGAGGATGGATATGGGTTTGATGACCGATCCCGGTTCAAACATAAAACTAACGGGGATGTTTGGCCGGGTGCGAACTATACCGGGATCAGCACCTTTATCATCTCTTGATATCCCTGCCATAGCAATGATCCTGCCGGTATTGGGATCCATTACGACTGCTGAGGCATTACAGGCTCCGTAGGTCTCCAATCCACTCAGCAGGGCATTTTCAACAATCTCCTGGATATCGCTGTCGATCGTAAGCCATACATTATATCCGTTTTGGGCTGGCTTCTGTCTGAGATCAGGATAGGGAACGCGATCCCGATAGGCATCGTAGATCACTTCACGCCAGCCATACTCTCCGGAGAGTGCTTTGTCGTGGGTCGCTTCGATTCCACAGATCCCGCTGAGTTTATACATGCTTTGATCCATTCCCATTTGATCCAAACCGTCACATTGCTCTCTAACCGAGCCCAGTAAGCGGGCAGCAAGTAACTCCTTTGAATAGATCCGTCGCATGGAACTGAAAGCATAAACCAATCCAGGGATCCCTTCTGCATCAAATGTCTTGATGATGCCGTCCAACTCCATTTCTTTAATGCGATTCGAGATCTGGATACAGTTCAGCCGATTGTTGCTCTGTAACCGCTGCATAACGGCTTCAGAGCCTAAACTGCTGTTGGTCGCGATAATTTCCGCCACTTTTTGATATGCATCCGCCAAGTTTATTCCCTTTTTTTTCACCCATTTGGCAATGGCGGAACGATCAATGTCTATCTGATACAAGCTTAGAGAGCTGACCAGAAGGTTGCCATTGATGTCAAAGATCGCCCCACGAGTGGGGATCAGAATTTCCTTGCCGGGTGTATAACGTGTTCGGGACAATTCCGAGAGATCAAAGGGGTCGAACACCTGAATGCTAAAGAGGTATGCCGCCCAAAGCACAGCAAGCGTCCCAAAGACAAAAGCAACGCTTAGATAACGAGGTCTGATCTCATTCATATATCAAGGTCACCGTTTTGGCTTCTGCCTTGGAAGCGATAAGATCGATTATGCAGTAGTTAGCGTCGCCTTCTGCAGATGATGGTTCATGTACGTAGATGATGCTGCCTTTTGGTTTGTTATGATCAAACTGACTCATCTCCACACTGACCAAGCTGGCGATATGTCTGCCCGAGCGGAGTAGTTCATGCTCCAGTGTCAGTTCCGTGGAAATATTTTTCTCTGCGTTGTAAGATTTTTCCAGGTTGTTCAGCCGGCGAGTATAGTTTGTGACCCTGTTATTATTGTAAAAGTGAAAAAAGAAGGCGAGTACCACTAATCCGATCAAGAGAATGAGTTTTCCTCTCATGATTCCCCCTGTGTTTTTTCTGCAGCCCTGAGTTTGGCGCTGCGAGCCCTGGCATTATGCCTGATCTCATCCTCATCCGCTATCAAGGGACGAGGCGTCAGAATCTTGACCTTAGGACGATTGGTGCAAATACACTGCGGACTTTCAGGTGGACATAGGCAGATCCCCGACGCATTGCGAAACTCGTTTTTTACCATCCGGTCTTCCAAACCGTGGTATGATAGAACGACAATCCTGCCACCTGGTCTGAGGATATTAATCGCATCGCGGAGCGCAGTTTGCAGTGCATCCAACTCTTGATTGAGATGGATGCGGATGCTTTGGAAAATTCTGGCTTTGCTTTTGGTGATCTCTTTGGGATTACCACTTACGTTGTTTGCAATGATCGCCGCCAATTGCAAAGTACTATTGACGGGCGTTTTTGACCTTTGCTTTACGATCGCACGGGCAATGCGACGTGAATGGAATTCCTCGCCATACTGCCGGAAAATTAGCTCCAATTGCCGTTCCGGGAGCTCATTCACCACATTCCAGGCATTGTATGCCTGTCGGGTATCCATTCGCATATCCAGGGGGGCATCGTTTTCAAAACTGAAGCCACGCGTGGGTTCGTCGATCTGGTGTGAGGAAACTCCCAGATCAAAGATGATCCCATCGATGAGTTTCACTCTTTGCAATGCCAGCCGGGTACGCATGCTATTGAAATTATCGTTGATCAGTACGTAGGGTCGCTCTCCTGAAGCGACCTTTTTACTGATACTATCCCACCCATCAGCCAAAGCCAAATCCGCTGCCTCTATTGCTTGCGGGTCACGATCGAAACCATATAGGGTTATGTCCGGGCATTTATTCATTATCGCCCGGCTATGTCCACCCCCACCCAGAGTGGCATCGACGTAGATTCCGCCTCCTCTGACCCGCAATAGGTCAAGCGCTTGTGATGCCATTACCGGTACGTGATAGGTGCTCATAGCTGATAATCATCGGATGTAAATCGATCCCGATGAAACTCCAGTTTCTGTTTTCTTACCTTTCGGTAAACATCTGGGTTCCATAACGATATGTAGTGACCCTCACCCTTGATCACCACGCTGTCGGTGATATCTGCTTCATTCAGCAACAAATCGCTGATCCGTACCCGCCCCGGTCCTTCCAATTCCTGTTCGGTCATGGCAAAATCGATCAATTGGGTTCCCAGTCTACGGCAATGATCGTCTCCATTTTTAAGCCGGTTCACGGTATCATGCCAGCAATCAAGCGGATAGATGGCGATCGTGTTGTTTGCTCCAAGCGTGACCACCACCTTGCGCATCGATTCCTCCGACAGTTTCTTCTTAAACCCTGCCGGTATGATCACTCGCTGCTTGTGAACCGAGTTTTCAAAGATTCCTAAGAACTCGCCAGACATAATTGATGACCTTTTTCCTCACTCTTCATGACAAACTTAGTCAAATTCACTATTAAATGAGCTCATTTTGGTCTTTTCATGATATCTCATGAGCTCTTCTGAGATTACTTGACCTTCTGTGAGCGTCGTACAATCCGGTCTGATATTTGTCAAGCGGAATGTAAAAAAAAGTTTATCATTTGTGTTGACGATCGGGTAATCCTCTGTAGGGCATAGCATTATGATCATGATAAATTCTGTTTTATGAGATGAAAATTGGTAACACACGACAACGATGGGGGTGAATCCGCTTATCAGATAAATGCACGATTGGCTCAGGACTGCGCAAACAGATGTTACCACCCCAAATTTTCCCCCTGATCATCAATCGCTTTTAACTCAGGTTCGCTTCGAGATCGCCTCGAGTACTCGAAGGATCTCGAGGCGATCTCGAGGCGAAAGCGAAAGAGAATATGCGGGGAGAACATAAGACGGTCAGTGGAACAGACAGCATAACTTTTAGATACAATAGGAGATATGATAATTGCGATATGGTGGAAGTGAAGGAGTGGTTCGGGGATTGTATTAGGTCTGGATTACTGCCGGATCAGGGGCAGGAAGCTTATCTCAAATGGTTGTTCCAGTTTATTGCCGTGAAAATCGGCGGTATCGGAGGAGATGGTCAGGCGGTAGGTCTTTTGGTTGGTCAGGTCATGGATGGGCTGGAAGCGATAGACCTTGTGGTTTGATTGTACGGTTTTCAAGTGGGATATTACGTTTTGTATCGGACTCGATCAACGCAAAGTTGATACGGTCCGCGGGTATCAGTTTGGAGAAATGGAACTCGATAATGGGTCTCAGATCATTCACAGCAGTGCCGTTGCGTGGGTTGGTGGCGATGATGCGGGGAGGGGTACGGTCTTGTTTTGTGCCGGCAGAGAACTGCAGTGAAGTGAGTGACTGGATATTGTCTTTGGGATCGGTAGCGCCGAATAACTCGATAACGTACCGGGTGGAATCGGCAGGGTCGGTAAACAGGAAGATTTTGTCTTTCTCATGATAAGCTATCTGGATCGGGAGAGGGCTTCGATCGCTTAACCGGAGGACTTTGATCTCCTGCCAGGATTTGACCGGTTCGCTGAGATTGACCTGTAATTCGCGGTCGTTGAGTGCCTGAACGGAGCGGATTACCGGTTTGGTAGTATCGGCATAGGCGAGATGAACGTCCAGAGTGACGAATGGCTGATTGGGAGCCTGACCCTCGAAATAGGGCTCGCTGCCATGATCATAACGGTGGTTATCGTTTCTATCGATGAAAGCACGCAGGATATGTTGTGCCGGATTGAGGGCGTCTATGACGTAGGCACAGCTGGTGAACTGCCGGCTGAGGATCATCAAAGAATCGGGGGAGAGGAGATAAATCGTGACGGGTAGGTCCAGGTCTGCTTCCTGTTCCAGCCGGAAAGTGCCGGAAATGCGATAATCGTTGAATTTACCATTCCGGAAGACAATGGTCTGGTTTTTGTCAAGGGGATTGCCCCGGGTATCCTTGATGGCGCTGGTGAGCGTGATGTAGTAATTAGTATCGGGAATCAGATCCTCGCGAATCTCGATGGTGACCGCATTTGAGGCATAATGCACCTTTTTATCCAGGATAGGTGGATAAAAATAGACGCCGCGGGTGAGGGATGATTTGTCCAGCGCTTTGGAGAAGGTCAGTTCGATCCGCTGGGATGAGATATCGCCAAATTGCTCCGGGATAGTGGCGGAAAGGACGGGTTTTTCGGTATCGACCGGACCGCCGGTGGGGCTGCGTTTGTTACCGCAACCAATTATCATCAGGATGCTCAGGATGATCAGAAAGAAACTAAAAGCCCTGTTCATAAAGCCAGTCCATGGTTATCTTTCCGTTTGGGGAATTGCCTTGGTGGTGGACGTATTTGCCCAGGATGTCAAATTCGACGTTGACCATGTCTCCGATGCCCAGTTTGGATAGGGTGGTATGGGTAAGAGTGTATCCGATCAACGCAACGGTGAATTGTGTACCTGAGAGTTCAGCTATGGTCAGGCTAACGCCGTTGATGGCGATGGAACCCTGAGGTACGGCAAGCGGTCTGAATTGTTCCGGCAGGGCAAAAGAAAGATAGCGAGTATCGTTTTTCAGAATGCTTTTTGTCAATGCAACAGCGGTATCGACATGTCCCAGCACCCAGTGTCCATCCAGCCGTCCACCGATCTTCAGGGCACGTTCCAGATTCAGGAGAGTTCCGGTACGCCAGGTGTGAGCGTTAGTTTTCACCAGGGTTTCATTCATCATTTCTACGGTAAATGAACCGGCATCAAATTCCTTGACGGTCAGGCAGATGCCATGGCAGGCGATGCTGCATCCGGAGTTCAGATCATCAAATGGGGCGGGGCGTTCCATCCGGCAGTTCATGACCTTGCCATTGCGAACCAGATTGAGGACCGGAGCGGTGGCTTCCACTATTCCAGTGAACATCTACACTCCGTAGCGTCGTTTGAAGGCATTTGCCAGGGTGAGAGAGCCGGTATATTCGAGATCGCCGCCAAAGGGAATGCCGGTGGAGAGGCGGGTGATCAAGATGCCGCTGTCCTTGAGATATTTGGAGATGAAATGGATGGTGGCTTCCCCTTCGGGCGAGGGCTTGAGCGCCAGGATGAGCTCATCCGGCTTGAGGGCTGTGATCCGTTCCTGCAGTTCCCTGATCCGGATGTCCTCCGGTCCGAAACCATCCAGGGGAGAGAGCAGGTGTCCCAGAACGAAATATCGGCCTTTGAATTCGTTAATGCTTTCAAAGAGATAGACGTCCGGTGGGAACTCGACCACACAAAGGGTATGATGGTCACGATTGGTATCGGTACAGATCGGGCAGGGATCACTCTCAGATAGCATGTGGCAAAGCGAGCAGGTGACAAAACTTTCGGCAGTCGCCCTGATCGTTTGCGCCAGTTCATTGGCATAATCCTTGCCTTGGGCGATCAGATGCCAGGCAAGGCGCTGAGCGGTTTTCCTGCCGATCCCGGGGAATTGGTTGAATGACTGGATCAGCTGTAGCAGGGAGGGAGACTGGATCATTAAATCAAACCGGGGATATTCATGCCGCCAGTGAGTTTGCCCATCATTGCCTCGGTCTCATTGGATACACGGGTATGGGCTTCCTGCAGAGCAGCGAGGATCAAATCCTCCAGCATCTCAAGATCCTCGGGGTCAACCGCTTCGGGTTCGATCTTGATGCTTTTGACATGATACTTGCCACTCATGGTCACTGTGACCATTCCACCTCCGGCAGATGCCTCGAAGGTCTTGTTTTCCAGTTCTTCCTGCGACTTCATCATCTCCTGTTGCATACGCTGCGCCTGTTTCATCAGGTCTTTCATATTTTTTCCGCCAAGCATGGTAGATCTCCTTGAGTTTTTTTCCTTATCCTGAGCAGGGGGATTTTCGTCAAGTGTATTAGCTATCAGGAGGGAGATTACATGATCAAGATCAAGAGCGAGGGAACTTGTCATGCATTGATAACCAGCTTTAATGCAATAATATAAGCAATTAGATCGGGGAATATCAGCAAATTTGAATTGACATCTATCAATCTATGAATTGATTGACGTGCGAATTGACCTAAAAGGGTGCGCCAATGAAGAAAACAATTGTCCTGATCGTGCTGCTATTGGTCTCCTTAGCGATGTATTTTGGAGATGAATTGGACGAAAAGGTGCGTGAATTGCGCCGGGTTGAAGATGAGATCCGCAATACCCAAAACCAGGTAAAACAAGCAGAAACCAAGCAAAAACAAAACCAACAGGAACTCTCACGAACGGCAAACCTGAAGAAGCGAACAGAAACAAATATCAGGACCCTCCAGCGATCGGAATCGGTGGTCAAGGATTCCATTACTTCCGTCAATCAACGTATTGATATCACCCGAAACAGTATCAGCTATCTGGAATCATTGCTAAACGTTGAGTTTGAGCTGCTTCTTCGTCTGAATTACTCCAGTGAGGTGATGCCCCGGGCTAAAGAAGCGCGCTTGACCGGCAGTATGATCAATCGAACCAATAACGAACTGCTCATACAGAATGGTTACCGGGTGATCCTTACTCAAAGCTATGAACAGCATCGCCGACAGTTCATTTCCGTGAACCGAGAATTGCGTACCGAAGATCAGAAAAAACGCTCTTATGACCGTCAGATCCGGTCGCTGCAGACCGAGAATTCCCGACTTACTCAGGAGCAACAACGGTTGCAGAACAGGATTAAGAAACTCAAGCAGGATGCTGCAGAACTGGAATCACTGATCGCCAGGCTGACTGCAACCACTGGACGTGAACCGGCAAACTACCAGTTTACTCAGACTAAGATCATGTGGCCGGTACGGGGGCAGATCATTCGCCGTTTTGGCGAGGAATCCCGTGGTCCGAATACCAGTGTGATCAGTAATGGCGTCGATATAGCAGTTCCCGAAAACACGTCGGTGCTGGCAGTGGATGATGGGGAAGTGGTATTCTCCGACCGGTTCGGGGGTCAGGGTAAACTGATCATTATTGATCACAAGAACGGCTTTTTTTCAGTCTATGCCTACAATAACGATCTTCTGGTCAACAAAGGCGCCAAGGTCAAAAGAGGACAGACGATCGCCCGATCTGGTATGACGGGTTCTGCCTTGCAACCGTCGCTACATTTTGAATTGAGACGGGACGGACGGGCAGTTAATCCCTTGCCCTATTTTGAGTAAAGGAGTCATAGTTGAAGTTGTACGTAAATCCCGGGATCAGAAAACTGAAACGGATCGTGGACAAGGAATTTGACCGGGATTTTACAGTCATGCACTATACCGGTAATATGCTCGGGATCGGGTGTACCAGCAGCAGTAACATCGCGA
>Ga0194112_10009645_pt1 | contig 12246 bp, 14 predicted proteins | sample TA2MahC400mmetaG_FD_146191 | JGI IMG/M metagenome (GOLD analysis project Ga0194112, IMG submission 146191) | Freshwater microbial communities from Lake Tanganyika, Tanzania - TA2015016 Mahale Deep Cast 400m | ecosystem: Environmental > Aquatic > Freshwater > Lake | place: Tanzania: Lake...
GCGCTCAGGTCGGCGAACTATGGCATCGACATCGAGAAGCGCGCGCAACCAATCCCTCTCATTTCAACCTCTGGCCAAGCGCTTGAAGGCTTGGCGAGCCGAAGGCTCGCGGGGCAAACGCATTCCCGAGGAACTTTGGAAAGCCGCCGCTGAACTGGCCCGTGTGCAGGGACTCAACCGCACGGCGACGGAGTTGAAGCTCAACTATTACGATCTGCAGCGTCGGCTGGCGGAGATCCAAAGGATCAGGATAAGACCGCGACCAAAGCCCGCCCCACACTTTGTGGAAGTGGTCGCGACGAACTGGTTAAGCGCGATAAGGTGAACCTCGACATATTCTGGCTGAAAGACGAATCCCTCGAAGAATCAGCGAATCTCCCCGCGCCGCACATCATTGCTCAGGACATCGCCGACGACTTGGAAACAGCCCTGGAACAGTTCGCAGCCATCGCCGAGGACTTAAAGACATGATTCGGCATCTGCTCCAACGCCTTAAAAACCCGAAAGTCCTGTGCGCAGGCGTGGTAACGCGGTTAAATGGTGGCGAATTCCAATTGGGTAATAACCGCGCCTTGAATGTTGATAAGCTAAGGCTAAGTTAAAAAGAGTATGCCATGCTGAATTACATTTGGCTCGGATTGATTCTCGCGGCCGTCGTGCTTGGCGGCTTGGACAGCAAACTCAAAGAATTGACTGATGGGGCGTTCGAGGCTGCCAAAACTGCCGTCACGACCATTGCTCTGCCGCTGGTTGGGCTTATGGCGCTTTGGCTCGGCATCATGCGTTTGGCCGACAAATCGGGTTTGGTGATCCTTCTCGCCCGCCTTCTTCGACCGGTAATGCGCCGGCTGTTTCCTGACGTGCCGGAACAACATCCGGCGATGGGTTCCATGTTGATGAACATTGCGGCCAACATGCTGGGATTGGCGAACGCAGCCACGCCGCTCGGCTTGCGCGCAATGAATGATCTCGAAAGATTAAATCCGCATCCAGGCACAGCGACGAATGCCATGTGCACATTCCTCGCGATCAATACGAGTTCTGTTCAGTTGATCCCAATGACGGCGATTGCCATCCTGGCCGCCGCAGGTTCAACCAACGCCACCGCCATCGCAGGAACTTCCCTGATCGCGACACTGTGCTCAACTTTCGTGGGCATCGCTTCCGTGAAGTTCTTCGAAAAAATGCCCGTGTTCCGATTACCACCCCAAGCGCCCCGCCTAGACTCGATCGAGCCGCCGGAAACAACGGGTCCGAATGGAGCAGCGCAGCACAGCCTGGATTGGTGGAGAAGACTGATCCTCATTGGATTCTTCATTTTCTTCGGCTGGTTACTCTGGCGGAACGCAGTTTCGGGACCGCCGCAGTCCAATGCGTTTGTGGCCCGGATCAATGGTCTATCGGTCGTCTCAGTGCCTTTGCTGCTTTCCTTCTTTCCCCTGTATGCGGCTTTGCGAGGCGTCAAAGTTTACGAAGAGTTCGTCGAAGGCGCCAAGGAAGGCTTTCAAGTGGCGCTGCGCATTATTCCATTCCTTGTGGCAATTCTGGTTGCGGTGGGGATGTTCCGCGCGGCCGGTGGAATCAATTTGCTGACGCAATGGTTGTCGCCTGTCCTGCAAGCCATTTACTTTCCGCCCGACCTTTTGCCAATGGTTCTGATGCGTCCGCTCAGCGGGAGCGGCACCACGGCGCTCTTCACCGATTTAGTTAAGAACCTTGGCCCGGACCATCTCATCACACGAATGGGCGGAACGATCTTCGGGAGCACTGAAACGACCTTTTATGTTATTGCCGTCTATTTTGGCGCTGTCTCTGTTCGACGGACACGCCATGCCGTGGCGGCTGGCTTGCTCGCAGATTTGGCTGGCGTGATTGCGTCCATCGCGATTTGCCGAATGGTATTTTGATTTTGGTATTTCGGGTCTCGATGGAATGCTCATGCAATCTTGTTGGCGAGAATCCAGCCAGAGCAGTAGAAAGCATATGATGAAACCAATCATGGCAATTGTTGGAAAGGTCATGGTTCTCCTGGCGCCCGGATTATTATCAGCCGCCGAGCTCGTCACAGAACAGGACAAAAATGTCGAGCGCTTGCAGGTTCGGCAAGCGGCGAAGCAACTCGTGGCCAATTGGGGAGGCGAACGTTGGTACACGATGCACAACAAAGGAACGCGAGCGCCGGGCTGGTTGCGGTTGAGTGCGTCGGAGAAAGATGGCCTGGTGGTTCTCGAAGATGAATTGTTCGTCACGCAGGACGGCGCGGAGGCCAGACATCTCCAAACGCTCAAGTGCAAGCCGGATGAGTATTTGACCCTGGTGTCGATTTATGTCGAAGCCAAGCGCTCGACTAAGCCGTGCCCGACTGTGATTCCGCTCGTTGCTCATCTTAACACCTCCCTGCAAAGGGTTTAATATGCTCGAAACAACCCCGGGGTTTTCGCGTGGTTGCACTGGTGTCAAGATGAGCGCAATCGGCGGTTAAAGGCTGAAACCGGCGTTTATAGTGCGCGCCGCTCTCATTTCCGAGTGGCTCGGCTTTGGGCCGAAGGCCCCGGCGGGGACAGCCGCACCAGATGCAGTTCGCCCCGGTCCAAGAGTTCCCATTGCACTTCATCACCCGGCTCCAGGCCGATGGCCACGGCCAGGGCCAGAGGAAAACTCACATAGAGCCGGGGTTGTTGTCCGCGCGAACGAATCGCTTGCACTTTGAGTGGATAGATGGTGGACACTTTTTTGAGGGTTTGAGTCGTTTTTGCTTTCATCAGGCTATACTCCAGCTTATGCCGGTGGCCACCATTATTCCCTTCCAGCCCAAGCTCCCGCAAATCCTGCCCACCATCGAGGGTAATGTCGATTATCGTGAGTTCCGGGATCAACTCCTGGACCTCGAGCAACTGCTCATCGTCAGCGGTCTGGAAAGCCAACTCCTCCAAGCCGACCTGCAACAGTGGATCCGCAACCGGAAGAAGATCGGGGCCAAAGCCCAGCAAACCCGCCAGATTCACGCCCAGCGCGCGCTCCGCTGCAATATCGCCCGGCATTTGCTCCAGGAAGATTTCCGCGGGTTTGCCGCCCGCCTGGCTGACAGTCCCTTGCTCCAGCACTTTTGCCTCCTGAGCGAAGCTGGCCCCATCCGCGTGCCCAGCAAGAGCACGCTTGAACGCTACGACAAGTGGTGGCCGGAAACGGAAATTCGAACAGCTCTGGAGCAATTGCTCCAAGGCGGGGCCGCTGCGCCGGAGAAGCTCGGCTTGGCCGAGGCCATCGATTTGGAAACCGCTTTCCTGGACACGACCTGTCTGGCCGCCAACATTCATTACCCGGTGGATTGGGTGCTCCTGCGCGACGCCACCCGCACGCTCATGCAAAGCGTGATCCTCCTTCGGGAGCAAGGGCTCAAGCACCGCATGGAAGCGCCGGAGAGTTTCCTTAAACGCATCAACACCCTTTGCATCGCCATGACCCGCGCTCGAGGCGAAGAGGATATCCAGCGCCGGCGCAAGACGATCCTGCGCCAGATGGACCGCTTGGTCGGTACGGTGCGCCGCCACGCCGAGCGCTACCGCGAGTTGCTGGACCAGCGATGGGAACAAACCAAGTGGACCCGGCCTCAAGCCGAGCAAGTGCTCGGGCGCATGGATCAAGTGCTCAAGCAATTGCCCCAGGCGCGAGCGCAGGCCCGCCAGCGCATTCTCGATGGAAAGATGGTTCCCAACGAGGAGAAGATCCTGAGCCTCTACGAACCGGACGTGCAGGTGATTGTGCGGCGCAAGGCCGGAGCCGAAGTCGAGTTTGGCAACACGCTGTTCCTGGCCGAAAATCCCCAGGGCTTGATCCTGGATTGGGAACTATTTCAAAAGAGCGCGCCGGCCGATTCGGTGCTGGTGGCCGGAAGCGTCGGCCGGATGGAATGGGCTTACGGACCGAAGCTCAAGGCCGTGGGAGCTGATCGCGGCTTCGACAGCCAAGCCAACCGAGCGGGGTTGGAGAGCGAGGGCATTTGCAACGGGGTTTGTCCGCGCGATCCCAAGGAACTTCGGCGGCGCCAAGCCTCGTGGAAGTTCAAGGCCCTGCTGCGGCCGCGGGCGCAGACCGAGGGGCGGATCGCGATCCTCAAGAATGCTTTCGGGGCGGGCCAAATGCGCAGCAAAGGATTCGAGCACCGGGAGCTGACGGTGGCCTGGACGATTCTGACGCACAACTTGTGGGTCTTGGCCCGCCTGCGCCGCGCGCTAGCCGAGCAGGCCTCCACCAAAAAGGCGGCCTGAAAGCCGCCAGGCTGAACCTCCGCGGAAGAAATCATGGAAGCAGTATGTACCGATTTAGGCTCTTTCCCCGAAAACTCCGGCCCGCGCGCTCGAAAGCACGCCGCGCCGCCGCTTCTAACCATGAAAATTCAGCCCCGCGCCTATCCCCTCGCCAAATTCCGCCATTTGGGGACAGGCTCTACCTATGATGATGGAGATGGCTTCCAATACGTCGCCAAGCTTGAAGTCTATCTCAATGCCCCGCGTCCGTGTATCGGTAGTCAAATTACTCGACGAACTGAAGATGACGCAGTGTCCCTTCGATCATCTACGCCGTAGAAACGGCGATACTTGGTCTGTCGGACTGACGGATTCCGAACGCGAAACTTTCGCCTGGTTGAATCCCGTCGTTTTTGCCCGCGTTCGATTTCTGGAAAAGTCCAAGGCCGGCTATTTGCGGCAGGCTTCCTTCGTTACCTTTACGGAAGGACCAGACCACGACGCGGCAACTTAAATTTAGACCGGCTCGATAACAATCTCTAGCGTCAGCGGATCAGCGGATCGAACTTCTTTGCAGCATGCTCCAGATGTCTTTCTTTCAGAGGTTTAGAAGTGTCCAGGAAATGTCCGAGCATTAGAAATGAGACATTGGTTTCTGTGCGTAAGTGGCTGATGTAGAGTGGCGCGTCCGACAGGACTTGAACCTGTAACCTTCTGATCCGAAGTCAGAAGCTCTATCCAATTGAGCTACGGACGCACTACCGAATTATAAAACCATTTACAGTAGAAACAATGGAACGCGACTGACAATTTGATACTGGATTTTCATACTGCTCGCATGAAGAGGAAATTGCTGAGCAGCAAGCCGTTTGGCGCAAAACCCCATACGCAAATTTACTTCGTTATCTTCCATCGGGAACATGTTTCGCCCGGATTCGTGTTCGTGGCAAGCTTCTTCGAAAAAGCCTTAAGACGGATGTCTTGAGCGTTGCGAAGTTGCGCCGACAAACAGAAGAAAGGCATCTGAAATTAATCAAGAACTGCGCTATGCCGGCTGTTTTGGTTTAAAACTGGTTTTCCCGGATGACAGATTCAGTTCAAACATCGAGCCCGTACGTCCCGTACGTATCGATCATTGACGCACGTACGGCCGCACGCTACCGTTGCAACATGACTGTCACCGCTTCCAAACTGCGCCAGGATATTTACCAGCTTCTCGACCGGGTGATTGAGACGGGGCAGCCGCTCGAAATCGAACGCAAAGGCCGGAAACTGCGGATCGTTCCCGCTGAATCGGTCTCGCGGCTGGCTCGCTTGCCGAAACGCAAGTGCATCAAGGGCGACCCCGAAAAGCTCGTCTCCATCGACTGGTCAGGTGAATGGAAACCGTGATTTTCCTGGACACCCATGTCGTGGTCTGGCTTTACGCTGGCGAAGTGGGCCGGTTCCCAAATCGAGCGCGCAAGAAGCTGGAAACCGAACCGCTGCTCATCTCTCCCATGGTGCTTCTGGAAATTCAATATTTGCACGAACTATCGCGCGTTAGCCAAGGCCCGGCTCTGATCGTGAAGGAATTGGAAAAGAGCCTTGGCTTGGACCTTCACACTGAGGACTTCGAAAGGACGATCGTCGCAGCTTTGATGGAATCCTGGACGCGTGATCCTTTTGACCGGATTATCACGGCCCACGCGCACCTCGCCGCCGCCCCGCTTCTGACCAAAGATGAATCGATTCGTAAACATTATCGGCAGGCCTTCTGGGACTGACTGCGGATCGCGAGCCACGCGTCAGAATCTAATAAATGCTCATGAACCAACTTCACATTGCCACCGTCCGCATTAGTCTGCTGACTAATTAATTACGCCAAAGCCAGCGGCCGGCCGTTGGAAAACGTCCTGCGCCGCCACAAGCAACCGGCGGAATTCGTGAAAGCTGATCCCCGCGCCGCCTGTTCGGAAATCAATTCGCTTCAATGCCACAGGTCGATTTAATTTAAGGCCGAGACGGCGATTCTCTACGGCTTGGGCTGCGCACTGGGCATCCCAGTTTACTACCTCCACGAGACCTATAAGGTCCGTATCGTGCTGCCGGTCTGCGCCGTGCCGTTCTGAAATGTGTGATTGATTGCAAACCAGCCTGGCCGCCAGCGCAAGAGACGCAGACCATTGCGAAAGTTTCTTTGCGTTCTTCGCGATCTTAATGTTAGCCAGAGGTCGCGGTCCAGACATGTGCATCCGAACGAGCGCAAAGTTGATGCTTGTTGAAGCAAACGCTCGACAATTCGGAGGTTCCCCTCGAGTTTCACGAGAAAGCGGTGTCGCGCTATCGCTTGCCACCGCACTCTAAGGCGCCGCTGACCAACGCACGTCATCGCGCTAAACTCAATCCTTGGGACAGCTCTAGCTATCTGGAAATGCGTTTCGGGAAAAAGTATAGATCGTGTTCTGGAATAGTGCGGGCATAACTGCAGTAGAAAACAGAACACTGATGAAGAGTCCTATTCTGTTTTTAAGGAAGGTGGCGTTAATTGAAGCCGTTTCATTCTTGCTCTTATTGGGAATTGCGATGCCGCTCAAATATGTCTGGGGAATGCCGCTCGCCGTGAAGGCGGTGGGATGGATTCACGGGATTCTCTTCATCGTCTTCTTTGGCGCTCTGGTCCAGGCAGCGCGGGTGGCGAAATGGCCGTTCGCGCGAACTGCGCTGATTTTTGTCGCGGCATTATTGCCTTTTGGTCCGTTTGTGCTCGACCGCCGGATGCTCGCGTTCGAAGAAGAGTTTCGACGGAGCAATTGAAACTGTTACGCGGTGACAGCGTTAGGTCGTTTATCCCAGGGAGGCTCTCTGTGGAGGTCGGAAAGCAAGAGGGCCCTGTCTTCTTACTCACCCCCCGTAAAACGTGCCTCATTGAGCGCGCTCCAGGTGCGCCCGGTTAGCGCGCGCGCTTTAACAGTGCTGTTGCCTGCCAACGAGGCCGGCATGCCCGCGTAAGCTATCAGACACCGGTTTGGGGTCCAGACACCGGTTTGGGGTCAACTCCTAACACTTAACATTTGCAGCGCTTTGTCCAGCCGGTCCCGTTCAGATCGATCGCTGGCCAAGCGCACAGAAAACCGCTTCAAACATGCCGCCACGCTGGCATCACTGTTCAGCCCCGCGGCTTTCGCCAACTCCATCAGCGTTAATCCACTGTGCCTCCGCCCCAGATAGATCGCCAGATCGCGCGCCCTCTCGCCATGCCGCTCTCGGAATTCCTTCCACTTCTCGCCTTGGATTTGCTCCACACACCTCACGACCAGTTTCCAGTCCGGTCGCGCCGCCGGCGCCGGTATTCGCGCCAGCGCTTGTTCCTGACGCCCCGGGTCGGCAGCCCCCGATTGCAATCGCCTCACAAATTCCTGGCTCCCCAACACGACCTGCTCCCGCACTTCTTCCCAGGGGCTTTTCTCCAATCCCTCACGCACGGCCCTCTCCACATAATCCCGATAATTCCGGCGGCGCTGTTGCTTGGCTCCCCCGCCCAGGCTCAGCACTTCCTCACACTCCAGCCACTTGGGCGGCTCCTCTATCCCGATGTAAGCCCGATACGAACTCCACCGATACCCGCGCAAAACAGCCATTCGCTGGCGCACTTGTTCGGGGCTGGGCGCTGGAGCCAACGCTGTTCGATTCCGTTGCCGGTCGGCTTTGCCCAAACCCAGCCGCCCCAGGCGCACGGGATTTAAGTGAATATACCGGCTCAAGCTCAAAGCCCATTCCTCCGGGCTGACTACTACCGACTTAAAGCGGCCCTGGAACAAATGTCCGCTCCGCCCATGCCGGCGGTTGAACCACCCGCTGTAACTGACATTCAACCACTGCACGGACCGGCTCAGGTTGGCTTCGCGCAGTTCGACTAATAAATGGTAATGGTTTTCCATCAAGACGAACGCGTGGAGCCGGAGCCTAAATCGCTCGGTCATTTCGGCGAGCAATTCCCCAAAATGCCGCCGATCGCGTTCCTCGCGATAGATGGCTTTGCGTTCGTTGCCTCGCGCGGTGATATGATGCCATCCGCCTGCCTGCTCGATGCGCAATGGCCTAGCCATGTCCGCAGCATAGCGACCCACTCTCTTCCGTCAAATGTTAATTGTTAGGAGTTGACCCCTATGCTCTGACCCAACGCGGCGAACGATGTCACGATCGACGAGAAAGGCCGGATTTATTTTAGCGACCCGCGTTATCTCGGCTACGAAACGATCGATCAACCCGTGATGGCCGTGTATCGAATCGATCTGGATGAGTCCATTCATCGCATCATCACCGACGCCGGGAAGCCGAACGGCGTGTGCGTGTCGCCCGATCAAAAGACGCTCTACGTCGTGAGCAACGACAATGGCGCCACCGGATTTGAGCGCCTGAACAAAGGCGGCGCGGCGCAAGCGGACAAGGTGTCCACGCCGTTGCGCAAAGGCCATATGACGCTGATGGCTTACGACTTGGCGCCGGACGGATCCGCCAAATTCCGGCGTGTCCTGGTCCATTACGCGCCTTACGACGGCCCGGATGGATTGCTTTGCGACAAGGAAGGAAATCTTTACGTGGCGGTCCGGGCGGAAAATCGGCCGGGGATTTGCGTCTATTCACCCGAAGGCAAGGAACTCGCTTACATCAAAACCGAAGTGCCCACCAATGTCGGCTTCGGCCGCGGCGCGGAGATCAAGACGCTTTACATCACGGCCGGAAAGAGCCTCTATCGAATCCGGTTGAACAAAGAAGGATACCATCTGCCGAACAAATAGAGGACCGGCTGGCCGCAAGGACACGGGGCTTCGACGGGAGAGTGACGAAGACAGCGAAGTCATTGTCATCAAATTTCTCAATGGTAGTGCGGGAGATTATCAATTTCCAAATTCGAGAGACTGCCGTGTATCGTCGGGCGCATGAAACCACATTCCTCGAACTGCCTCAGCGACCCCAGCGTCACTTGCCACCGTTCCCCATCGCCGATCACCCTGACCCTGGCATCGGACAAGGAACGCCAGATGATTTATCGAATCCGTCATCTGGTCTATGCAGCCGAGCTTGGACAGCATCGGATCAACCCAAACGGCCAGCTCAAGGACGCGCTCGATGATTGGAACAGTTACCTCGTGGCGACCATTGAAAGGGAGGTGGCAGGCTTCATCAGCGTGACGCCGCCTGGAAGCCCGACCTACTCCATCGACAAATACTTTTCGCGCGACCAGATCCCTTGCGCTTTCGATGGTCAGCTTTACGAAATACGCTTGCTCACCGTCCTCAAAGACCATCGTGGCCGCGAACTGGCCGCATTGCTGATGTACGGAGCGTTGCGCTGGGTGGAAGCGCATGGGGGAACCCGGATCGTCGCAATCGGCCGCCGGGAAATCTTGGGGCTTTATTTGCGAGTGGGATTGACACCCATCGGTCTTTCGGCACAGAGCGGCGCGGTGATCTACGACCTGCTGCTTGCTTCCACCAGGGAAGTGCGCGAGAAGATCGCCGCGCTCTCCGGTTTGATCGGACGCCTCGAAGAGAAAACCGACTGGCGCTTGCCATTCCCGTTTCAAAAGCCTGATCCCTGTTTCCACGGCGGCGCATTTTTCAACGCCATCGGCGCGAAATTTGACGCGTTGGAGCGAAACAAAACCGTGATCAACGCGGATGTGCTCGACGCCTGGTTTCCGCCCGCGCCGGGCGTGCTCGCCTCGTTGCAGGATCACCTTCCCTGGCTGTTGCGCACGTCGCCGCCGACCGCGTGCGAAGGCTTGATCGAAACCATTGCTCGCGCACGCGGAGTGGCTCCCGGCAACATTTTGCCCGGCGCTGGCTCGTCCGACCTCATCTTCCGGGCACTTCGGCATTGGCTCACGCCGGAATCGCACGCGCTGATTCTCGATCCGACCTATGGCGAATATGCCCACGTGCTCGAACGTGTCATCGGCTGCACCGTGGACCGCTTGCGTCTCGACCGCGCGAACGACTACGCGATGGATGTGGCTCGCCTTGAAGCGGCGCTCGCGGATCATTACGACCTGGTTGTTCTGGTGAATCCGAACAACCCCACAGGAACACATCTTTCCCGGTTGGAGCTGGAGCGCGTGATCCAAAACGCGCCGCCAAAGACTCGTTTCTGGATCGACGAGGCTTACGTGGACTACCTCGGCTCCGGCGAATCGCTCGAACGTTTCGCGGCGCGCTCGGAGAACACGCTCGTGTGCAAATCGATGTCGAAGGTCTATGCGCTGAGCGGTGCGCGCGTGGCTTATCTTTGCGCGGGGCCGCATCAACTCGAAACTCTGCGCGCCATCACGCCACCCTGGGTGGTCAGCCTGCCGGCGCAGGTTGCCGCAGTTCGGGCGTTGGAAGATCCCGACTATTACGCTACCCGGTATCAGGAGACCCACGCGCTGCAGGAAAGCCTGGCTCGCGAACTGCGATCTCTCGATTGGGAGGTTCGCCCGGGTGTCGCCAATTTCCTTCTTTGCCATCTGCCTGAAAAGTCTCTCGATGCAGAAGCGCTCATTGAACGGTGCGGCGAACAGGGCCTGTTTCTGCGTAACGCCGGGCTGATGGGAATGGGCCCGGACTCCGTTCGCGTGGCGGTGAAAGATGCCGAGACCAATCGACGAATGGTCAACATCCTCCAGGAGGTAACGGGCAAGCATTCAGGCCAGGGCCGGCCTACCACCATTTGAAATTCGGATCGGGCTTCGGGCCCGTGTAGTTCCACTTGTAGGCTTCCTGGGGAAACTCGAAAAACTCCGTGTGCCCGTCGCCGAACAACACGTTGAAACGGTACTGGCCTTTCACGTTGTGCCATTGGCTGAACAAGTCCTTCTTGTCGCGATCCGCCCACCACGGCCAATCACCCGAGACGAGTTTGTTCGAGGGGCTTTTGGCGATCTCGCTCGCTTTCATCGAGGTCGCCTGAGGGGTGCCCTTGGCGGCCCGGGAATCAGACGTGACGTGCTGAATGCGGAGCGTCTCCACGGCCCACACGGTCAGGTAACTGTTGCCATACGCCTCGAAGCAACTGCTCTGGCGTCCCGTCGGGAAGGCGCTTCGGAACTCGGAAGTGAACATTGTTTTCCAAAGTGAGTCGCCTTTGTCCGAAGGACAACGCCAGGCTTCCGCTCCCGGCACATAGGCGTTCAAGGGCCTTCTTGAGGCAGGAACGCGGCCCCCGGCCAGAGTCATGATGCCGGTGGTGCCGCCCAGCGTGGCCCATTCTTCATAGGCGGGATACAAATCCTGGTGATCGTCCGCGTACATGGCAAATCCCAGAGCCAGTTGGTGAAGATTGCTGTTGCAACGGATGGTTCGGCTTTTCTCCTTCGCCCGGCCAAGTGCGGGCAAGAGCATCCCGGCCAAAATCGCGATGATCGCGATGACGACGAGCAGTTCGATAAGCGTGAAGGCGTGGGCCGGTTTCAATTGGCGTGGCGAGCGGCGGAGCAGGTTGGAATTCATGAAAAGCCTCGATCAGTTGGTGTTCACAGATTTCTGAGCCGGGCCGCTTCATCGCTTCGCAATGCAGATTGAGGCTTGAGAGGAAAGATAACGCTCTTCTCTCCTTTTTGTCATTCCTTTTCTTGCCCTTGCTGGTCGAGCCGCTGGCAGAGCTCTTGGGCGTCGATTCCGAGCTTGACCGACTCGTGGGATCCGACACTAGTGGTTTTATGATGTTTCATAACGGTTGTCAGGTTGGAGGGTTCCAACCCGCCTGACAACCCCATGTTATCTGGCAACACGAGATGAGCGAAAACCGCCGAATCCGACCGGCCGTCTGGCTGCTGCGTGCAGCCGTATGTTTCGTGTGCATTGTTGCAGTCACGCTGCGGCTTATGGCGCCACCTGACGCTGCTAGGGCCACTCCGGAAACGACTGCCAAACCGGCGGGTGCGGGAAGACAGGCGGACGACAGTCCATCGCCATCAGGGTCACGGTCAGCGAGAAGGACTAACCCTGCTCCGCTTGAGCCCCCCGGCGCCCATAG